>ERZ650308.83-NODE-83-length-51764-cov-9.383570_pt1 | contig 51764 bp, 46 predicted proteins | sample MGYA00376244_ERZ650308 | MGnify/ENA primary metagenome ERZ650308 (study PRJEB26733, sample SAMN07839295) | wastewater metagenome | biome: small river; feature: stream; material: water | place: USA: North Carolina | collected 2016-04-26 ... | reverse complement strand
AGGATTTTAGTTAGACAAAAAGGATAATTATGGCTACAAAAAAACCAGCACCTAAAAAAGCGGCTCCAGCGAAAAAAGCAGCGCCAGCAAAAAAAGCGGCTCCTGTAAAAAAAGCAGCGCCTGCAAAGAAAGCAGCGCCAGCGAAAAAAGCGGCTCCAGCAAAAAAGGCAGCTCCGGTAAAAAAAGCGGCTCCAGCAAAAAAGGCAGCGCCAGCAAAAAAAGCGGCACCTGCTAAAAAAGTGGTTCCAGCGAAAAAAGCAGCCCCTGTTAAAAAAGCGGCAGCGCCAGCAAAAAAAGTAGCACCAGTAAAAGCGGCACCTGCTAAAAAAGCAGCACCTGTGAAAGTGGTTGCGGCCCCTGTTAAAAAAGCAACAGCGCCAGTAAAAAAAGCGGCTCCAGCAAAAGCACCTGCTAAACCAGTTGTGGCAGCAAAGCCAGTTGCAGCGCCTGCTAAAAAAGCAGCTCCAGCAAAAGCGCCTGCTAAACCAGTTGCTAAAGCTCCAGTGAAACCAGTTGTGGCTCCAAAGCCAGTTGAAAAATATGTACCTCCTGCTAAGCCAGTTCCTGTAATCCCTACACCACCGGTAAAACCAGTGCGTAAGGCAGCAGAACCGATCAAGGATATTAAAGTACCAAAGATCAATGCAAAAAGCAGTGTGCCTTACCAACCAGGTTATGTACCAATGGAGAAAAGAAAAGAAGTAGAAAGATCAACAGAGACTTTAGTGAAATATTCTGATGCTGAATTAGCAGAGTTTAGAGATTTGATTTCTAAGAAATTAGATGCAGCTAAAAAAGAATTAGTATACTTACAAGGTTTGATTACGCGTAAGGATGAAATGGGTGGTGACAATGATGATGCAAGATACATGACGATGGAAGATGGTAGTGTGAGCATGGAAAGAGAGCAGTTAGGTCAAATGGCTAGCCGTCAAATCACATTCATCGACCACTTAGAGAAAGCTTTAATGCGTATCGAAAACAAAACCTACGGAATTTGTAGAGTGACAGGTCGCTTGATTGACAAAGCGCGTTTACGTGCTGTGCCTCATGCAACTTTGAGCTTAGAAGCAAAATTAGGTTATGTAAAAAATAGCAGCGAACAATAAGCTCGAACCTGATTCGATAGCTTAAATAGCGATATTAAAAAACCCGATCATTGATCGGGTTTTTTGTTGAGTATCATTTGGTCTAAATCAAATATCAATATTGTTCTTATTTCACTTCCTGCATCTCAATCAACTTCTTATAGTAACCTCCCTGTGCAAGCAAAGTCTCATGGTTGCCACGTTCTACGATGCTGCCCTTCTGTAATACAATGATCTCATCTGCGTGTCGGATGGTGGATAAGCGATGCGCAATCACAATAGAGGTTCTGTTTTGCATCATATTATTAATGGCATCTTGCACTAATCTTTCACTCTCTGTATCTAAGGCTGAAGTAGCTTCGTCTAAAATTAAGATCGGAGGATTTTTAAGTACAGCTCTTGCAATAGTTAAACGTTGACGTTCACCACCACTTAGTTTACTGCCACGATCGCCAATCATGGATTCAAAGCCGCCTTCTTTTTTAACAATAAAATCATAAGCATTGGCAATCTTCGCTGCGGCAATAATTTCTTCCATGCTTGCTTCTGGTTTGCCTAATGCAATATTCGCAGCAATCGTATCATTGAATAAGATAGGTTCCTGTGTTACAATACTAATAAGTTGTCTTAAACTATGTAAGCTATAATCCTTTATATTTTTTCCGTCAATCCATAGATTACCTGTGGTCACATCATGGAATCTTGGCACCAAATCTGCAAGGGTACTTTTACCTGCACCAGAAGATCCAACCAATGCAACAGTGGTTCCTTTTTTGATAGTTAAATCAATATTGTTCAAAATACTTGCATCTTGATAAGCAAATCCCACATTGTCAAAATGAATCGTATCATTGAATCCGTTGATGAATATTGGACTTGCGGATTCCTCTACTGTATTTGGTGCTTCTAAGATTTCATTCAAACGATCTAGTGTAGCGGTCCCTCTGTTTACGTTGTAAATGGCTTGGGATAAGGCTTTCGCAGGATTGATAATTTGTGAAAACAAAGCTACATAAGTGATAAAAGAACCAGGCGATAAGATATCTCCACTTAAAACCAATTTACCTCCAAACCAAAGCACGCCACATAAAATAGTAACGCCTAAAAATTCTGAAACTGGTGATGCAAGATCACGACGATTTAGGATTCTATTTTTTAAATTAAATATATCTTCTACCAATCCGTAAAATTGTCCTTTTACTTTTCTTTCTGCATTGAATGCTTTGATGATTCTTAGGCCAGATAAAGTTTCTTCCATCTGACTTAAAATCTCGCCCCATTTTACTTGTGCACTATTGGTATGCTTTTTCAAACTACGACCAATACGACCTACAATAAATCCGGCTAAAGGCAATAATATAAAAACGAATAAAGTCAGCTTGGCGCTAATCAAGAATAAGAAAATTAAAATTCCAATGATCGTTAGTGGTTCTTTGATTAATCCTTCTAATGCGCTAATCACAGAACTTTCTAATTCAGCAATGTCATTGGACGCCCTACTTAAAATATCTCCTTTTCTTTTTTCTGTAAAATAGCCCACAGGCAATTGTAAAATTTTATCGTACAATAACTTGGAGTATTTTTTAGTGACCATGTTTCGGATGGGCGCCAAAAAGTAAAAAGCCAGGTATAAAAATAAATTCTTGAAAAAGATTGAAACAATAATGAATAGACAGATCCATCCCAATGCATATGCTTTGCCATTGGCTTGAATGATGTCTTGTAAAAACTGATAGATGACATCCTTGATATTAGCAGTGTCTGTCACAGAAGCCGGTGCTAAGCCTGCAAAAGCGTTGTTTCCAAAGATTAGGTCAAGGAAAGGCGTTAACATGCCTAGTGAAAACAAGCTAAAAAGGATGGATAACAAGATAAATAGACCATACCAGCCCATATAGGTCTTGTATTCCTTGATATAACTTACGATGCGAAAAAATTTCTTCATAATTAAAACTATTCCCTCAGAATAATCAGCAAAGTAACTAATTTTACAGCGAATCAACGACTTTGATTATGGAAGAGGGTAAAAGACAGAAACAAGTAGCTGGTGCGATTCAAAGCACCATGAATGATATTTTTTTAAAATTGGGCTTGAACCATTTGCAAGGCGGGATGATTTCCATCTCCTCTGTGAAAGTGACCCCGGATTTATTAGAAGCCAGAATCTATTTGAGTTTATTTCAGGTGGCCGATCAGGAAGCTTGTTTTAAGAAGATTGAAGCAAAGCAATGGGATATCAAAAAGCACCTTCAAGAGGCTATGAAGCATCAATTAAGACGTATTCCAGTATTACATTTTTATCTAGATGACACATTGGATTATGTATTTAAAATGGAAGAAATTTTAAAAAATCTATAAGTTGCATTTTCTATTTGCTTGGCGTTATTTTAGGGGCAAGTACTCCTTTCAAGCAATACAGTTCATTGCATGGGTAAGCGTCTTTGCGATCGCCATTGGTACAGCAGCCTTGCTATCTATTTTAAGTGTCTCTAATGGTTTTTCAGAAATTGTAAAAGGGCTCTATGCAGATTTTTATGCCGACTTACGCGTAGTGCCTAAATCGGAAAAATTTGTACAGCTCTCACAACATCAACTCAATGCTGTTCGACAAATTTCAGGTGTGCATTATGCTACTGGAATTGTAGAGAGCAAAGCAATCCTTGTAAACAGTGCGCAGCAAGCAGTGGTCTTTGTAAAAGGCGTAGACTCCAACTATATACACATTAATAAAGTCAATCAATATTTAAAGCGTGGTACTTTTTCAGTAGGGAGTCTAGATACGCCTAAATTAGTATTGGGTATTGGTGTAGAGGAAAATTTATTACTCTTTAATACGCCATTGGGGGACAGTTTAGAATTAGTGGCTGTGGGGCGTTCTGGTAAATCATTGCAATCTTTGGATCAGCTGAACCACTTGGTAGCAGTACAGTCTGGCGCTTTCTCTGTGCAACAGGAATTTGACGCACAGTATACTTTTACCTCAAATCATTTTGCACAATATTTATTTGACCTTGACAGTAATCAATATACAGGTATTGAGTTGTCAATTGACCTAACAAAAGAAAACGCCATCAAAGAATCGATTCAAGCATTATTAGGCCCCGGGTTTTTAGTACAGAATAAATACCAGCAAAATGCAGACTTGTATAAAATAATGCAAATAGAAAAATGGATCATTTTTGCGATTCTTGCTATCATTATGGTGGTGGCTTCTTTTAATTTAGTAGGCGCATTGACGATGTTGGTTTTAGAAAAGCAAAAAGACATTCATGTATTACATGCCATGGGGGCAAGTGGCGTGACGATTCAAAAAATATTCCTTAGTTTATCCATCGTTATGTCCATGACTGGTGCATTGATCGGCGGTTTGATCGCAACGAGTTTGATTTTCTTACAAGATCAATTTCATTTTATCAAGTTACAAGGAGCAAGTTTTGTAATTGATTACTATCCGGTGAAAGCGGTTTGGACAGATTATATAGCAGTGATTGGCTTAGTTATTTTTATTGCCATTGTAGCAGGATGGATACCTGCGAGAAAAGCAGGCGCAAGGATATTTGAAAAAATTGGATAGGGGGAATAAGCCTCATTAATATATAATTAGTTGGACGATTGGGACAACAAAAAAGGGAAGCATTGCTTCCCTTTTTTTATCAATTATGTTAAGATTAAAAATCTCCTAAAGTCATTTCTAATTGACCTAATGCGTTTTCTAATTGTGCATCATTTGGTGCAATGCCATGCCACTCATGACCAGTTTCCATGAAGTCAACGCCTTTGCCCATCACTGTTTTCATTAAAATCACAATAGGCTTTCCTTGACCAGTTAATGTTTTTGCGTGCTCCAAAGTAGCCACAATCTCGTCCATATTATGTCCATCCATATGTAATACAGTCCAGTGGAATGCTTTGAACTTGTCTTCTAAATTATCTAAGTTCAATACCTTACTTAATGGTCCGTCAATTTGTTGTCCGTTCACGTCGATCGTCGCAATGTAGTTGTCTACTTTATTGTGCGCAGCAAACATAATCGCTTCCCAGTTTTGGCCTTCTTGTAATTCACCGTCACCATGTAAAGAGTAGACGATGCGGTCGTCGTTATTATATTTCTTCGTTAAAGCAGCACCAATTGCAACGCTCATCCCTTGGCCCAATGATCCACTCGCGATACGAATGCCTGGTAAATGTTCATGTGTTGTTGGATGACCTTGTAAACGAGAGTTGATCATTCTAAAAGTCGCTAATTCTTTCACGTCAAAATAGCCTGATCTTGCCAAAACTGAATAAAATACTGGTGAGATATGACCGTTAGATAAGAAGAATAAATCTTCTCCTTTGCCATCCATATTAAAAGCAGGATCATGCTTTAATACTTTAAAGTAAAGTGCAGTCAAGAAATCTGTACAGCCAAGTGAGCCACCTGGATGACCACTTTGTTGCGCATGCACCATTCTTACGATATCTCTTCTTACTTGCGAAGCTGTTCTTTTTAATTCTGCAGTTGACATAATGTTATTTTAACGATATGGGCAAAGATAGAAAAATAACTGCCACAAAAAAAGGTCAGGGAAGAATACCAAGGATTTATTAGCTTTGTCTTCGCAAAACATTGAATTATGTCAGAAGAATTATCGAAAATTAGTACAGAAGCTGAAAATGGCATGAAAAAAGCCATTCACCACTTAGAAATAGAATTGTCTAAAATCAGAGCTGGAAAAGCGACGCCTTCTATTTTGGAAGGTGTGAATGTAGATTATTATGGCACACCAACTCCAATTAGTCAGGTTGCCAATGTGCAAGTATTGGATGCAAGAACAATCAGTATTCAGCCTTGGGAGAAAAACATGTTGGCCTTGATTGAAAGAGCCATCATGGGTGCTAATATTGGTATCACACCTCAAAATGACGGGGTGAATATTCGTTTATTTATGCCTCCATTGACAGAAGAACGCAGAAAAGAAATGGTGAAGAAAGCAGGTGGAGAAGGAGAGCAAAGCAAAGTAGCTATTCGCAATATCAGAAGAGATCATATTGAGCAAGTGAAGAAATTGCAAAAAGACGGCACGAGTGAAGATATTTGTAAGGGCGCAGAAGATGCCATCCAATCCTTAACAGACAAGCATATCGCACTAGTAGAAAAACATTTAGAAGCAAAAGAAAAAGAAATCATGACCGTTTAATCGGCCCATTGCTACAAATATTGAAAAGTCCTCCAATTTTATTGGGGGCCTTTTTGTTTAAGAAAGGAAAAGAAATTTAAGTTACCTCTATTGACAATATAGACACCGAATAAAATAACGCCAAGGCAAACAACTTGTAAAGGAGCCAAAGATTCACCATAGGCAATACCCCATGCCACTGCTACGATAGGTATGCCATAGGTCACTAATGAGCCAAATAAGATGCCTGCTTTTTTTACTAAATAATAAAACAAGATGGATGCCATTGAAGTACCTACCATGCCTAGAACCCCACTTGTTAGTGTACTATGAATGACAAGTGGGTCTGAAAAATCATTGTTAAAATAGCCAGTAAAATACAATACTGCAGCGCTAGGTAGAATTAAAAATGAAAAAGCGACTGAGGCTATTTGTATAGAGCCAATATCCTTTAAATACCTTCCAACAGTATGAACATTGATCCCGTACATGAAAGTAGCTACCAAGACTAAACTGGCATATGAAAGATGATCAAAGTGCATTTCTTTTCCAGTGAGCATTAAAAAAGTCAATCCTATAAAACCAATCATGATGCCTAAAACTTTGATCGCAGTTGTTTGGACTTTATAAAAAACAACACCTACTATGATGGTGAATAAAGGGGTCAGGGAGTTTAAAATACCTGCTAGTGCACTGTCGATTCTAGTTTCTGCAATACAAAAAAGATAAGCTGGGATAAAATTGCCTACCAACCCGGAAACAATCACCAAGCCCATTTTGTCTTTGGGAATTTTGCGAAATGCTTTGATCGCAAAAGGCAATAATACCAGACCAGCAGAAAGCATTCTTAGGGAGGCCACTTGGTAGGGTGTAAAAGCCCTTAAGCCTTCCTTCATCAAGATAAAGGAGCTGCCCCATACAATTGATAATAAGGCAAATACAAGCCAATTGGTCCACTTCTGTTGCATCTATGCTGGTTTTGAACAAAGATGCCTCATTTTGGCTAAAAAATGGATAAATATCACTTTCTTTGCAGAGATGAATCAGCATACTAATTATTCGATTAAAGTAGACCAATTTGAAGGCCCTTTTGACCTTTTATTGTTCTTTATTGAGCGTGACGAGATGGATATTTACAATATCCAGATTACCAAAATCATTAAGGATTTCTTGGAATTTATCCATGCTCAAGACAAGCTAAACATTGAATTAAGTAGTGAGTTCATTTTATTCGTTTCTACTTTGATGCGCATTAAGGCAAAATTATTATTGCCTAGAAAAGAGATCGATGCTGCAGGAAATGAAATTGACCCTAGACAAGAATTAATCGACAAGATTTTAGAATACAAAAAGTACAAAGAAGCTGCTGTACAAATGGCCGATTTAGAAGCCATGAGGATGTTGATGTTGAAGCGTGGTAATATTCAAAAAGAAATGTCATTGGTGGGTGAAGAAGCTGCAGAAGGAACAGAATTACAAACTGTGACTTTATTCAAATTAATGAAGGCTTTTGAAAAAGTAATGACACGCGTTCAAGATCGTCAGAACAAACCTGTGCATACTGTTGTTCGATACAATTATACCATGGAAGGCAGTAGAACACACTTGCTTACAATGGTGAAAGAGGCACAGACAGTGGCTTTTGAGAAAGTGTTTGATATTTGTGAAGACCGTGTACACGCTTTATTCTTGTTCCTTTCTATCTTAGAATTAGCGCAACAGAAATACATGAAATTAATGGTAGGCGAAGGTCGTAATAACTTTATCATCGAATGGAATGAAAACCGCGAAGATGATTTAGAGCCTGGTTATATTGAACCAACAGATGCCTACGAAACAAAATTTGACCAAACTTCATTTGCAGATACCCCTGAAGAAGAAGGTGATTTTGATCCAAGCTTAAATTAAGGCTAACCTTCGATTAAGACAGTTTTTCCTAAAAGATTTTTTACCGCATTGGCAATTGCAAGCGCGTCGTAATGACACTCCTGTTGTAATTCTTTGACCGATCCATGTTCAACAACTGTATCAGGAATACCTAAAATACGCACTTGTGCTTTGTAATTGTTTGCGTTCATGAACTCCAATACTGCAGAACCTAATCCGCCTACAACTGTGGCATCTTCTACAGTAACCACTAGTTCATAGTTTTGAAACACTTCATGTAATAGGTCTTCGTCAATTGGTTTCACAAAACGCATATCATAATGTGCAGGATCAATTCCTTCTAGTCTTAAATTGCGGATGGCAGTTTGTGCGTTGTTTCCAGGATGTCCAAAGGTTAAGATGGCAACATCTTTACCTTCTTTTAAGCGACGTCCTTTACCAATAGCAAGTTGTTCGAAAGGTTTTTTCCAGTCTACCATAACCCCTTCGCCTCTTGGATATCTAATCACCACTGGCAAATCAGTTGCTGGTAATTGAGCAGTATACATCATGTTCCTTAATTCTTGCTCGTTCATGGGTGCAGCAATAATTAAATTAGGGATACATCTGAAAAAGGCAATATCATAACAGCCATGATGCGTTGGTCCATCTTCGCCAACCAATCCGGCACGATCTAAACAAAATACAACGGGTAATTTCTGTAAAGCGACATCGTGTATCACTTGGTCGTATGCACGTTGCATGAAAGAAGAATAAATATTACAGAAAGCTTTCACACCTTGCGTTGCAAGGCCTGCGCTTAATGTCACTGCATGTTGTTCACAAATACCGACGTCGAATGCGCGGTCTGGCATCGCTTCCATCATGAACTTCATCGAAGAACCGCTTGGCATAGCAGGAGTAACGCCCATAATCATGGGATTCATTTCTGCTAATTCTACCAATGTTAATCCAAATACGTCTTGGTATTTTGGTGGCTGTGGTGTCTCAATTTTTTTCTTGATAATCTCACCAGTCAATTTATCAAACAAGCCTGGCGCGTGCCATTTTGTTTGGTCTTTTTCTGCTAGTTCATATCCTTTCCCTTTTACTGTAAGTACATGTAGGATTTTTGGTCCAGGGATCTCTCTTAAATCTCTTAAAGTATCTACAAGGTTGGTGATATTATGTCCATCAATTGGTCCAAAATAGCGCAATTGCAATGCTTCAAATAAATTACTGCTTTTTGAAACCATTCCTTTCAATCCAGCTTCTACTTTGGAAGCCATGTCTCTTGTAAATGTTTTGCCAATTGGCAGTTTGCCCATCAATTCCCATAATTCGTCTCTGAACTTATTATAGGTAGGAGAAGTGCTGATATCCGTTAAATATTCTTTAAGCGCGCCCACATTGGGGTCGATGCTCATACAGTTGTCGTTCAAAATAATCAACACATCACTATCTGCTACACCAGCATGGTTCATTGCTTCAAAAGCCATCCCAGCTGTCATAGATCCGTCTCCAATAATCGCCACCGACTTCCTATTCTCCCCCTTGTATTTAGCCGCCATAGACATACCTAGCGCCGCTGAAATAGAAGTAGAAGAGTGGCCTACGCCAAATGTGTCATAAGGGCTTTCGCTTCTTTTAGGGAAACCGCTTAAGCCGTGGTATTTTCTATTGGTTACAAAAGCGTCTCTGCGCCCAGTTAAGATTTTATGTCCATAAGCCTGATGTCCTACATCCCAAACCAATTGATCATAGGGTGTATTGTAAACATAATGCAATGCCACACTGAGTTCCACCACGCCAAGGCTAGCAGCAAAATGGCCTCCATGTACACTCACGATGTCAATAATATATTGACGTAATTCGTCGCATACCTGGTGCAATTTGTCCCTTGAAACCTTTTTCAGGTCATCAGGGTTGTCAATGTTTTTCAATAAAGGACCGGCCTCAATCAGCATGCTCAATTTTTAGTATTGTAAAAGTAAGTTAATAACAGAAATATAGGACAAAAGTTGCATGTTATTTGGGATTGCCGATGAAACAACAATTTGACCACTAATCCAATATTAAGACCCAATATCGTTGAATTGAGTTTAAATTTGAGAGGTGAAAAAACATCAATCAATATATTGGACCTGTCAAATTGGAGGTTGGATGATCTATGGTTTTACCATCATCTTTTTCTCCTATATGCTTGAAAAGCAGCTAAGCCCTGTTTTTTACCCACGTTTATTGGTCAATATTTTGCTAGGCATACTGCTTACACATCTATTCAGAAAAGCGATGTTGGCGTTTTCTTTGCATCCGCCGATGGCAAGATCAAAATGGCTACAGTTGTTGGCTTTATTGTTGGTGTTTGCAAGCATGTATAGCTTTTTAACAAGTTATGCGGTGGAAGTACTAAGACTTTATGACTCTGCAAGAAAACTGAGTTTAGTAAAGCGCTTCTTAATAAGCCTCGTGATTGACACACCCATTATTTTTGTTTGGTTGTCAATTTATATTTTATGGCATTACATTGAATTTACTAATTCAGAAGCCATTCAAAAAGTAAAATTAGAAAGCTTAATTAAAGAATTGCAATTGAAGACTATTAAGTCTCAAATGAATCCTCATTTTATTTTCAATGCATTGAATAGCATAAGAGCCTTAGTGGACGAGGATCCGCAAAGGGCAAGACAAGCTATTACAGAGTTAAGTAATATTTTAAGAAGTAGTATTCAAGCAGATCATGCAGAAGTAACAAGCTTAGAAAAAGAATTGGATATTGTAAAGGATTATCTCGCATTGGAGTATATCCGTTTTGCGGATCGTTTAAATGTGGCGTACGAAGTTGATCCCACAACTTTACATAATCAAATGCCGCCAATGATGTTACAGACTTTGGTGGAAAATGCGATCAAGCACGGTTTAAGCAAACAGCCAGGAAACTGCTTGATAAAAATAATTTCAAAATACGAAGATGGCAAGCACTTGTTGATGGTACAAAACACAGGTGTGTTGGATAAAGAAATTGGTCAGGATGGATTTGGCTTACAGAGTACAAAGAATAGATTGAATATCTTATACCGTGGCAATGCTGCGTTTGAGATCTATCAATGCCAACCCACTCAGGTGACCGCAAAATTAATTATCCCAATTGCCTCATAGAAAAAATCGCAATTATGCCAATAAAAGCAATTATTATAGACGACGAAAGATTAGCGCGTAATGAGTTGAAAAAACTATTAGAGCAACATCCTGACATCAATATTATAGACGAGGCAAGCAATGTAGATGAAGCTATCGAAAAAATAGATTTGTCAAGACCTGACCTTATATTTTTAGACATTCAAATGCCAGGAAAAACTGGATTTGATTTGTTGGCTGAAATCGAAAAATCTCCTCGTGTTATTTTCACTACAGCATATGACGAGTTTGCTTTGAAAGCCTTTGAGGTAAATGCTTTGGACTATTTGTTAAAACCAATTGATCCAAAAAGATTGGCAGATGCGATTCAGAAATTACAAACAGAAATCGCATTAGAACAAGCGAGTTTATTAGGAGTGAATAGAGGTCCATTGACAGAAATAGACCAAGTGTTTGTGAAGGACGGAGAGCGTTGCTGGTTTGTAAAATTAGCAGAGATTAGATTGTTTGAAAGCGTAGGTAATTACGCAAAAGTATATTTCTCAACCAATAAGCCATTGATCTTAAAATCATTGAATGCTTTAGAAGAAAGGTTGGATGATCGCGTTTTCTTTAGAGCCAATAGAAAACATATTATCAATTTACATTGGATCGAAAAGATTGAGCCTTATTTTAATGGAGGCTTATTGGTAGAATTAAAAGGAGGAGAGAAGATCGAAATTAGTAGACGTCAAACGGTGAAGTTCAAAGAAATGATGAGTTTCTAATTTGGATTAATTCAGGCTATGAATTGCGTCTGCAATCATTTGAATTAAACTAGGATCTTTTTCTACTGCATTGCCCACCACAATTATATCTGCACCTGCTTTACAGTTTTCAATTGCTTTTTCAGGTGTTGTAATACCACCTCCAACAATGATTGGTGTTTGAGTATGTTTTGCAACCTGTTGAATCATACTCGCAGGGATGGCGTTCTTAGCACCACTTCCTGCATCCATATAAGTCAGTTTTAAACCTAACATTTCGCCAGCCATTGCAGTACAAGCTGCAATATCATTTTTATTCGCTGGGATGGGGTTGGTATTCGAAATATAAGACACTGTAGTTGGTGTGCCACCGTCAATCAGCATATAGCCAACAGGAATGATTTCCAATCCACTTTGCTTTACAAATGGAGCACTAATAACGTGTTGGCCTATGAGTAATTCAGGATTTCGTCCAGAAATTAAGGATAAGTATAATAAAGCATCCGCTTTTGGCGTGATTTGGTCAGGAGAACCTGGGAAAAGCACAACAGGTATATTACATTGTTGTTTGATTTGTGCCACCATTTGATCTAAAGTGTCTGTCACCACTAGGCTACCTCCAACAAAAATATAATCCACTTTGGATTGTACAGCAAGATCAATCGTCTTCTGTAAACCAACAGCATCAAGCTTATCTGGGTCAATTAAGACTGCAAATGCTTTTTGTTGTTTTGATTTTTTATCTAGGATACTCTGATATACTTGCTTGCTCATCTGGTACAAAATTATCAATTTTAATTATATAATCCTGCAGAACCCTATCTATTACAAAAAAAAATGATAAATCGAGGTTTTTTTTCTTAAGAAACTAACATCGACTGGGGATAAATCATGCAAATCAACTGGAGCGAAGGGTTTGGAATTATTGGGATAGATTTTCCACAGCTGTTGATATTTCAGTAGACAAAGTCTCAGCAGAGAAGGATATTTTCGTCTACCCGTTAAGGTTTTTGAAACTGCAACGGTAGTCCCCCCGTAATTACTATAAAAAATTGAAAATACTATGGCTAACCCAAAAACAAAAAAAGGCTTAGAGTTTAAGCGCAGATTCACCATCGACGGTGTGAGTCCATTCGATCAGTTCGAGTATGATTACAGAGATAGCGTAATCAAAAATCCAAACGGAGAAAAAGTGTTTGAGATGACGAATGTGGAGGTTCCAAAACAATGGAGCCAAATTGCAACGGATATCCTTGCACAAAAGTATTTCAGAAAAGCGGGAGTTCCTCAAGCCGATGGTTCATTGGGTAGAGAAACAACAGTAAAGCAAGTAGCACATCGTATGGCGAATTGCTGGAGAGTATGGGGAGAGCGTTACGGTTATTTTGCAACAACAAATGATGCACAAGTATTTTATGAAGAATTAGTATATAGTATTTTAAACCAAGCATGTGTGCCAAACTCACCACAGTGGTTTAATACGGGTTTACATGAAAGCTATGGTATTACTGGTGGCGCACAAGGACACTATTATGTAGATCCTAAAGACAGTCAGTTAAAAAGATCTACAAGTGCATACGAGCGTCCTCAGCCTCACGCTTGTTTTATCTTGAGTGTAAGCGATGATTTAGTAAATGAGGGTGGTATCATGGACTTGTGGACTAGAGAAGCAAGAATTTTCAAATATGGTTCTGGTGTAGGTACCAACTTCTCTCAAATACGTGGTGCGAATGAAAAATTAAGCGGTGGTGGTTCTTCAAGTGGCTTGATGAGCTTCTTGAAAATTGGTGACCGTGCTGCTGGTGCGATCAAATCTGGTGGTACAACACGTCGTGCTGCTAAAATGGTATGTTTAGATTTAGACCATCCAGAAATTTTAGAATTCATCAACTGGAAAGTTCAAGAAGAAGATAAAGTTGCTGCATTAGTAGCTGCTGGTTATGATAATGGATATGAAGGAGAAGCATATGCGACTGTTTCAGGTCAAAACTCAAACAACTCTGTACGTATTCCAAATAGCTTCTTTAAAGCATTGTCTGAAGATGGTAACTGGGATTTAAAAGCACGTACCGATGGTCGTGTGATGAAGTCAGTTCCAGCAAGAGAAGTGTGGGAGCAAATCGCAAATGCTGCATGGCGTTGTGCGGATCCAGGTACACAATATGATACTACAATCAACGAGTGGCATACTTGTCCTCAAGGTGGTCGTATCAATGCATCTAACCCATGTTCTGAATACATGTTCTTAGATAATACTGCTTGTAACTTGGCTTCTATTAACTTAAGAAAATTCTTCGACGAATCTGATAACTCATTTGATGTTGAAGGTTTTGAATACACGTCTCGTTTATGGACTACAGTATTAGAAGTATCTGTGTTAATGGCACAATTCCCTTCTAAAGAAGTAGCACAATTGTCTTACGATTACAGAACATTAGGTTTAGGTTTTGCTAACTTAGGTTCAATGTTGATGGTAAGCGGTATTGCTTATGATAGCGAAGAAGCACGTGGTATTGCAGGTGCAATCAGCGCAATCATGACAGGTGTGGCGTATAAGACATCTGCAGAGATGGCTGCATTCCTTGGTACATTTGATAAATACAAAGAGAACAAAGAAGATATGTTACGTGTAATGCGTAACCACCGTGCAGCTGCTTATGATGCAGAAGACGCTTATGTAGGATTGGAAATCAAACCACAAGGTATCAAAGCACAATTTACACCTGACTACTTATTGAAAGCAGCTACCAAAGCTTGGGATGATGCAGTTCAATTAGGTGAAAAATATGGTTATAGAAATGCACAAACAACTGTAATCGCTCCAACAGGAACCATTGGTTTAGTAATGGATTGTGATACAACAGGTGTTGAGCCAGATTTCGCTTTAGTGAAATTTAAAAAATTATCTGGTGGTGGTTATTTCAAAATTATCAACCAATCAGTTCCACAGGCCTTAAAGAATTTAGGATATACACAAGCGCAAAATGATGCGATTGTAAACTTCGCTGTGGGTCATGCAAGCTTTGAAGGTGCACCATATATCAATAACAAAAGCTTATTGGCTAAAGGTTTCACACAAGAAGAAGTTGACAAATTAAACGGCGCAGCAAAATCTGCATTCGAAATTGGATTCATCTTTAACCGTTTCACTTTAGGTGATGCTTGTTTAACAAGATTAGGATTCAAAGAAGAAGTATTTGCAGACTGGAGCTTTAACTTATTAGAATCTTTAGGTTTCACAGAAGATGAAATTGATGCTGCGAACGATTATGTTTGCGGTACCATGACTGTAGAAGGTGCTCCAGAATTAAAAGACGAGCATTTATCAGTATTTGATTGTGCAAACAAGAACGGTAAAAAAGGTGTTAGATATATTCACGCACACGGTCATATTAGAATGATGGCAGCTTGTCAACCATTCTTATCTGGTGCGATCTCTAAGACGATCAACTTGCCACACGAAGCTTCTGTAGAAGAAATTGCTGATTGTTATTTGATGAGCTGGCAGTTAGGTTTAAAAGCGAATGCTTTATACCGTGACGGTTCTAAATTGAGCCAACCATTAAGTACTAAATCTGATAAGAAAAAGAAGACGGATAGTGCTGAAGCAGAAGCTACTGAAGAAGCAACAGCTTCTCAAATGGTAGACTTAGGCAACCTTACTGTTGACGAATTATTAGAAGAAGTACAAAAGCGTATGGCGACTTCTACTGATACTAAGTTTAAGCGTCAATTGTCTCGTATTGTTGAGCGCAAATCTTTACCAGCTAAGCGTCGTGGCTTTACACAAAAAGCAAGAATCGGCGGTCAAGTATTGTTCTTAAGAACAGGTGAATATGCAGATGGTACAGTAGGTGAATTATTCATCGACTTAGCAAAAGAAGGTTCTACATTGCGTAGCTTGATGAACTGCTTTGCAATCTCTATCTCTGTTGGCTTACAATATGGTGTGCCATTAGAAGAGTTCGTAGACAAATTTGTGTTCACGAAATTTGAACCATCAGGAATGGTGGATCATCCAAATATTAAAACAACCACTTCTATTGTGGACTTTATCTTCCGTTCATTAGCTTACGAATACTTAGGCAGAACAGATTTAGTACATGTATTAGACAAGCCTACAGTAGAGAACTTAGGAGAGGAGGGAGATATCACTCTTGTGGGAAAGCCTGAGCTAAGTAGCATCCGCGTGACTGCACCTGCTACTCCGGCTCCAGCAGCTAAAGCGAACGTGGCAGCAGCGGTGAACGAAGGTGGTTCAATGGACAACGTGACTGCGGCAGCAAAAAGCATGCAAAGCGATGCGCCAGCATGTAGCACTTGTGGACATATCACTATTCGTAGCGGTACTTGTTACAAATGCTTGAACTGTGGTACTTCTATGGGGTGCTCCTAGGCCATGAAATGAATTAATATACCTAATACCCGCTCATCAATGAGCGGGTATTTTTTTGTCCTGCATTCAGAAAATAGTTTTAAATTCAGGTCTCAATTCATTCAGAAAAAAACGATTGTCTTATGTCTGATTTTCAAGTTAAAGTAGCACCAAAAACTTATGACGCAGTCATAGTAGGTTCTGGTGCGGGAGGTGGAATGGCTGCTTATGTTTTAGCAAAAGCAGGTTTGAAAGTTTGTTTACTAGAAGCAGGTCCAGATTTTGATCCTGCGAAACATTCTGCACAGTTAAAAAATCCATGGGATTCACCTCGTCGTGGAGCGAGTTCAAAATACCGTCCATTTGGAGAATTTGATGGTTGTTTTTGGGGATGGGAAATAGACGGAGAACCCTACACACAAACAAAAGGGTCAGATCATTTTGATTGGTGGAGAGCGAGAATGGTGGGTGGCCGTACCAATCACTGGGGGCGTATTTCGTTAAGATTTGGTCCTAAAGATTTTAAAAGAAAAAGTATTGATGGCTTAGGCGATGACTGGCCGATAGGTTACGAAGATGTGAAACCTTACTATGATAAAATAGATCGATTAATTGGTGTATATGGAACAAATGAAGGTTTGGAAAATGATCCAGATGGCATTTTCTTGCCTCCGCCAAAACCACGTTTACACGAATTGATGTTCAAGAAAGCGGCAACTGGAATCAATATTCCAGTGATTCCTTCTCGTTTATCTATTTTAACAAAAAAGATTAATGACGAGCGTGGGGCTTGTTTTTATTGCGGCCAATGTAATCGTTCTTGTAAAGTATATGGTGATTTCTCTTCTTCTTCTGTCTTGGTAAAGCCAGCAGTGATGACAGGGAATGTAGATTTGATTACTGGCGCGATGGCACGTGAAGTGTTAACAGACAACGAAGGAAAAGCGAAAGGTATTTCTTATGTCAATAAAACAGATAAACAAGAATACCAGATCAATGCGAAAATTGTGATCCTTGGTGCAAGTACTTGTGAGACTGCACGTTTATTGTTGAATTCTAAATCACAAAAACATCCAAACGGATTAGCAAATAGTTCTGGTGTTGTGGGACATTACTTACATGATTCTACTGGTGCTGCATTGGGTGGCGTGATTCCTAATTTAATGGGACGTAAGCGTTACAATGAAGATGGTGTAGGTGGTATGCACGTGTACACGCCTTGGTGGTTGGATAATAAGAAATTAGATTTCCCACGTGGTTACCATATTGAATATTGGGGTGGCATGAGCCAACCTAATTATGGTTTTGGAATGGGCATGCAAGGATTAAACGGCAAGTTCCAAGTAAATGGCAAAACCAAGGAAGAAGGTGGATATGGTAGTTCTTTAAAAGAAGATGTGCGCTTTTTCTATGGTGCTAGCGTTGGTATGGGAGGTCGTGGAGAAGCGGTGCCACGTTTCGAGAATCATTGTAAGATTGATCCAGATGTAGTAGATAAATATGGTATTCCTGTCTTGAACTTTGATTGTAAGAATTCAGAATATGAAATCAATCAAGCCAAGCATATGAAAGAAACTTTCCGTGAAATCATGCACGAAATGGGTGCGGTGATTACATGGGGCGATCAAGATGATGCCAGTAATAAATATGGCTTATCAAATCCAGGAAATATCATTCATGAAGCAGGTACGGTAAGAATGGGTAATGATAAAAAGACTTCGCCATTGAATGCATGGGGACAAGCACATGATTGTAAAAATTTATTCTGTGTAGATGGTTCAGTATTTACGTCTCAAGCAGACAAGAATATCACATGGACGATCTTGGCATTGTCTATGCGTACGTCGGAGTACATTTTGGATCAGTTACAAAAACAAAATTTGTAATTAGGAGTTGTTGAAATTTATTAATTGATTTTGTTAAACTAAATATTATGGACAGAAGAAAATCCATTAAAGCATTGATTCTTGGTACGGTTACAGCGAGTGTTGTGTTAGATGCTTGTAAAAGCGAAAAAACAACAGTCACTGAATACAATTTGGATGACCGCATGCAGGAAGAAAAGGATTATTTGGTAAAAGTAAACGCTGAACCGAAATTCTTTGACGAGCACGAAATGTCAACCATCACGGTATTGGGTGATATCATCATGCCTAAAGACGCGACTAGCGGATCTGCTTCAGAAGCAAAAGTGCCTGAGTTTATTGAGTTCATTGTAAAAGATATGCCAGAACATCAAGTGCCTGTAAGGGGTGGATTAAGATGGTTGGACTTGCATAGCTTTAACAAGCACGGCAAATCTTTTGTAAGCTGCACGCATGAGCAGCAAATAGGCATTGTTGATGAGATTGCGTATCCAAAAAAAGCAAAACCAGAAGTAGCTCAAGGTGTGAGTTTCTTTAATAAAATGAGAGACTTAGTAACCACTGGCTTTTATACTTCTGAGATTGGAGTAAAAGACCTTGGTTACATGGGCAATGTGCCAAACCAATGGCAGGGTGTACCGGATGATGTATTGAAGCATCATGGGCTTGCTTATACGGAGAAAGAACTTAAAGAATGTATTTAGCAACTGATTAACTTCTTATACAACAAAGGCCCCAAATTTTGGGGCCTTTGTTATGATATCTAAGCGAAAAAAATTAAGCAATTGTACTACCGGCAGCAATCGCTTCACTTGGTTGTACAAAGTATAATTTGCCTGCTGCGTCTTCGGCCATTAAAATCATGCCCTTGCTTTCGATACCGCGCATTTTGCGTGGTGCTAGGTTCGCAACAATGGTTACTTGTTTGCCTACGATCTCTTCTGGCTTAAAATGCATTGCTATACCAGATAGGATTGTTCTTTGCTCAAAACCTAGATCTACCAATAGCTCTAATAACTTATCGGCTTTCTCTACTTTTTTAGCTTCAATGATTGTACCAACGCGTAAATCTATTTTACCAAAATCATCAAATATGATTTCTGGTTTTAAAGCATTGTCTTTTGTATTTTCTACTGGTGCTGCTGTGTTTTCCATAGTTGTTTTTTTAGCGGCTACATTGGCTTGTAGTTGTGCTAGTTCTGCTTCAATTTCTTCGTTCTCTATCTTTCTAAATAATAATTCAGGGGCACGTAAAGTATATCCCACTTTTAATAAATCAAATCTGCCAGCATTTTCCCAGTCTAACATTTTGTCTACTACTTTCATCATGTAACACATTTTCTTTGCAGTAAATGGAATGAAAGGTTGAGCAAGAATAGCTAGGTTGGCACATAACTGTAAGCAGCAATGCATTGTGTTATCAATGATCTTTTGTGCCTCTGGATTTTGATCTAAAGTTTTTGCAACAATCCAAGGTTCTTGTTTCTGCATGTATTGGTTGCCTTTTCTAGCAAGGTCAATCAATTCAAATTGCGCTTCTCTAAATTTATATTGCTCTAATAAATTCGTGATCTTTTCTTTGGATACTTTCACCGCTTCCATCATGCCTTTAAAGCTATCTGTAGCGTTCTCGCTTGCTTCTTCTGCAGCAATCAACTCTGTGTGGAATGCAGGTACTTTGCCATTGCATAATTTATGCATCAAGACCCAGGTTCTGTTCACAAAATTTGCAAAGATGCTTACCAATTCTCCATTCACAGATTCTTGAAATCCCTTCCATGTAAACTCACTATCCTTAGATTCAGGTGCGATAGAAGTCAAGTAAAAACGTAAGCTATCCGCTAAGCCATCTCCACCATTTTCCTTCTTGATCCATTTGTTGATATAGTCATCCATTTCGATACTCCATCCTCTAGAAGTACTCATCTTATCACCTTCTAAATTCATGAACTCGTTGGCAGGCACATTCTCTGGTAAAATATGTCCATTCAATTTTAACATGACAGGGAAGATGATGCAATGGAAAACGATATTGTCTTTTCCGATAAAGTGTACCAATTTCGTATCCTTGTCATTCCAATAAGGAGACCAGTCTTTATTGTTATTAATCGCCCATTGTTTTGTGGCACTGATATAACCTATTGGCGCATCAAACCATACGTATAATACTTTTCCTTCCCCACCTTGCACAGGCACTTTAATGCCCCAATCTAAATCACGTGTCACGGCTCTTGGCTGTAATCCGCCATCAATCCAGCTTTTACACTGACCCACCACAGCAGGGCGCCAATCGTTCGCGTGCTCTTTTAATATCCACTCGCGTAAAAAATCTTCATGTCTATTTAAAGGTAGGTACCAATGTGTTGTTTCTTTTTTAATAGGTGCTTGACCACTTAAAGTGCTTACTGGGTTGATCAATTCTTCCGGGCTCAAAGTCTTACCACATTTCTCACATTGATCTCCATATGCTTCTTTATGACCACAACTTGGACAAGTGCCCTTGATATAACGATCTGCTAAAAAGGTATTAGCAGCTTCGTCAAAATATTGCTCCGATGTTTTTGTTTCTAAATCACCTTTTGCTTCTAGGTTTTTGAAAAATGCAGATGCAGTTTCATGATGCAAAGGATCGCTGGTTCTATGGTAGATATCAAACGCAATACCCAAGTCCTTGAAGTTTTGTTCAATGATAGGATGGTATTTGTCAATAATCGCTTGCGCAGTGGTACCTTCCTTGGTTGCTTGGATAGGAATAGCTGTTCCGTGTTCATCACTTCCGCAAACAAAAACCACATCTCTTTGCTGTGCTTTTAAATAACGTACATAGATGTCGGCTGGTAAATAAGCACCCGCTAAATGGCCAATATGCTTTAAACCATTTGCATAAGGAAGTGCTGCTGTAATCAAATATCTTTTTGGCGTGTTCATTCCTGCAAAAGTACTTAATATTGCGGTATGATTCAACCTCCTCGATTGGCACCTGGATTCACCATTGGCATTTTATGTCCTGCTGGCGCGATCCCTATGGAAAAAGTGACTATTTGTGCGCATATCCTTGAATCCTGGGGTTTTCAGGTCCGCATTGGGACTACGGTAGGCACTAAATTTGGTCATTTTTCGGCCTCAGATTTGGACAGGCAAAAAGAGTTACAATCAATGCTTGATGATACTGAGATTCATGCCATTTTATGTGCCCGTGGTGGGTATGGCTTGAGTAGGATTGTGGCAGGTTTAAATTTTACAAAATTCAAGGCCAATCCTAAATGGGTCATTGGTTTTAGTGATATCACAGTATTGCATGCTGCCTTGCAAAAGCAGGGCATACAAAGTATTCATGGTCCCATGTCGGCTGGTTTTGGTAAAGGAGATGCTGGTCTTCCTTACATCATGGCTTTAAAGCAAATGTTGGAAGGTAATGCACAGCCAGTGCAGGCAAAAGCCCATCCAGCCAACCACTTGGGTATTGCTGAAGGGGTATTGGTAGGTGGAAATTTATGCCTTGTCACGCACTTAATTGGTAGCGAAAACCAATTAGATACCAAAGGAAAAATTTTGTGTATTGAAGATGTGGGCGAGTTTCATTACAATGTTGACCGCATGTTGATACAGTGCAAAAATGCAGGTTTATTAGACGGATTAGCAGGCCTTGTGGTAGGAGGGTTCACCGATATGCAGGATGATGCAAGCGCTTTTGGGGAAACCGTTACAGAGATTATTCAAAGATTAACCAAGGGGGCTAATTATCCTATTTGTTATGATTTTCCTTTAAGCCATGAATTGGATAATATGCCGCTTCAATTGGGGGCCACTTATCGATTGTCTGTCACGGACAGTTCGGCGCTTTTAACAAAAATCTAAAGCCTTCGATACATTAATACATTAAATTTGTATTCTAAATTGTATCCTATGCTAAAATCATTTTTAACTTTTATCGCTTTTGTTTTGGCAGGTCTGCAAGGCGTTGCGGCACAGTCTTATGTTTTATCTGGCATCGAAAAAACGGATAAAGACCAGATGCAATACGAGGTTTTAGGTAAAGTAGATGGTCGTTATTGGATTTACAAAAACAATGATGGTATTGCGACGATTGCACAGTACAATGACCAAATGCAATTAGTGCAACAAAACGACTTAGCGTTTTTACCAAAAAAAATCAATGCAATAGAGTTCATCACCAAGTCCAATAGGGTATATGCATTTTATCAATTTCAGGCAGCTACAACAGTGTATGCAATGGTTGCTGAATTAGATGAAAAAGCACAATTAGTAGGTGTGCCAACTGTAGTGGATACGGCAGAAAAAATCAGACCAGGCGCTGGTACTAAAATATTTAATTTAGTTGAAAGCCAAGATCGTTCTAAATTACTTTTGTTCAGTGTTAATACAACCAATCCAGCTTCGATCAAAATTAAAACCATGGCATTGAGTACACCATTCGGTTTATTAAATGAAGCGACCATCAGTATCAATGCACAAAGCAAAAAAAGTCATCTATCTGATTTTGCAATTGACAATAAAGGCAATTTATTTTGTTTAAGAAATGTAGAACAGCCGAAAGCTGCTCCAGTAGTGAGTTTGCTGTATATGGCAGCAGGCGGATCAGAAGTGATTGAAACACCCATTGTAAATAATAGTTTGTTATTGGATGACATTCGATTAAAAATCAACAATGCAAATGGCACTGTTTTAGTGAATTCATTTTATGCTTCAGAAAAGAAGGGTTCAATTGAAGGCATGTATACTTTTGTTTGGGATATTGCTAATAAAACAAATTTATTAAGCAATGCAAGTCGCTTCACTGATGCGGTAAGAGATGCAGTAACCGATAGAAGAAATTTAAAAACTGCTTTTGATGATTTCTATTTTGACCAAGTGCAGCCCAATGCAGATGGTGGTTTTACAATTATTGCAGAAGCTGCAACAACGAGTTCCAATAGAAATGCATTTTCAAGATGGGATTATTATTGGGGTGGTCCATTTTACAATCCGTACATTTTTAGTTATTGGAACCGACCATTTGGATTTTATCCATGGGCAAGATTCGGTTGGGGTATGATGCGTCCATGGGGCATGAGCTGGGGCTGGGGCTGGAATAGCTGGATGATGATGTCGCCTTATGCTGGGTTTGGAGCTCCTTCTGTAACTTATTCTGCAGGGAAAGTGGCAATAATAAATTTTGATGCAAAAGCAAATATCCAATCAGTAAAAACGATCGACAAGCGTCAATCAGATTTGAATGTGGACCAATTTATTGGGTACGGACAAATTCAAAATACTGCAGGAACTAATTTCTTATATTACCAGAAATCAAAAGGGGTAAGACAATTGGTGCACCAACAATTGAATGCTTCAGGCATGTTGGTGCAGGGCAGTCCGATTGTATTGAAAGAAAAACAAATCGAATGGATGCCAAGATCGTTAAAACAAGTGGGAGAAAAAGAAGCGATCCTGCCATATCAAACAAAGGGCAAATTAGGATTTGCTAAAATCACGATCCAATAATTTATGGTATTCTTATTTAAAGACAGGTCTGATATCAATCTACTTTTTTTAGTAGTTTTAAGTGTATTAGTGCATTTTCATTTTTATTGGGAAGCGCCGATTGTGATTGCAAATCCTTCGGATGGATTATTGGCCTATTTGTTATTCCATTATATACAACCCCTGCCACCATTAGCATTGACTGTGTTATTCCATGTCATTGTAATTACACAGGCACTTAGGTTGAATATTTTAGTGAGTAGGTTTAAGATGTTTCAACAAGTGAGTTACTTGCCCGCATTCGCTTTTGTTTTATTAACAGCATTGTTCCCTTTTTGGGATGCAATTAGTTCTGGATTAATAGCGAATGCTTTGATCATTTGGATTTTGGTCAAATTGAATCGTTTGTATGATCAAACACAACCTAAAACTGTTGAATTTAATATTGGACTGATTGTTGGGTTTTCAATTTTATTATATGAACCCATTGCCATTTTAATTCCGGTTGTAGTTTTTGCTTTAGCGATCATTAGACCATTTAGATTGGCTGAGTGGCTGGTATTAATGATGGGAATATTGCTGCCTTTTTATTTTGTCTTTACTTATGTTTTTCTGACAGATTCTGCAGAGGCTTTTACTGCGTTTTTGCCAAAATTGGATTGGAAAAATCCATTAGCTGGGATAGATTTAAAATCTGGGATAGCTTTAGTTTTTATAGGGGTTCAATTATTGATAGGGTTGTATTTTTGGCAGGACCAGCAGAATAGATTTATTATACAAGTTAGAAAGTACTGGGGTGTCATGTTATTGACATTACTGGTGACCTTTTTTCAACCCATTATTTTTTCTACGCAGGCATTGTATGCTTCCGCGATTGTTTTAGCGCCTCTAGCTAGTTTTATTAGTTTCTGCTATGCCAGTCCCAAGCAGTTATTGTTGCCGAATGTCCTATTTTGGATTTCGGCGGGGCTGATTGTGTATAACCACCTTTTATAAGTGAAGAATTTGGGCTTTTTGGCAAAGCTTAATTAAGTACCTTTGTAGCTCAATTTTACTCAACATTTTAAGCTTAATACTATGAAATTTGGCGTATTGGTCTTCCCTGGTTCAAACTGTGATAGAGACATGCAAGATGCACTAGAAAAAGACCTTGGTTTTGAAGTGCAGATGTTATGGCATAAGGATAGTGATTTGTCACATTTTAACACAGAAGATTGTATTGTATTGCCAGGTGGATTTTCGTACGGAGATTATTTACGTTGTGGGGCTATTGCAAAATTTAGCCCAATGATGCAATCAGTGATTGAGTTCGCAAACAAAGGTGGAAAAGTGTTGGGTGTATGTAATGGTTTTCAAATTTTATGCGAGTCTGGTTTATTACCAGGGGCTTTATTACAAAATGCGAATCAGCAATTCATTTGTAAAAATGTATTCATCAAGTCAGAAAATAGTGGACCATTGCAAATTCCAATCGCGCATGGCGAAGGAAGGTATTTTGCTGATGATGCAACTTTGGCAAGTTTAGAAAAAAACAATCAAATTATATTCCGCTACTGCGATGAGCAAGGTACTATTGGTGGTGCTGCTAATCCAAATGGCGCCATCAAGGATATTGCTGGAATTTGTAATGCAAATAGAAATGTATTTGGCATGATGCCACATCCAGAAAGAGCAACCAATGCGGCATTGAGCAATACAGATGGCGTAAAAGTTTTTGAATTATTAGGGTTATTAAAAACTGCAGCTGCGATCTAGTTAGATGAACAGGGTTGTTTGGATTAATTTAATTTAAAAAAAAATCAGATGAAAAAAATATTCCTTGCTCTATTGGTGATGACATTTGCATTGCAGGGTCAAGCTCAAAAATTAGCGCCTGTAAAATGGGCATATCAAGCAGTGAAGACGGGAGATAAGCAATACAATATCATCATCACAGCGAATGTGGATGCTCCTTGGCATATTTATTCGCAATTTGTTAAAAAAGGTCCAGTACCAACTACGGTTCAATTTGCTAAAAATCCATTAATTGTTTTAAAAGGAGCAACAAAAGAAGTAGGCAAATTGGAAAAGAAATTTGATAAAAACTTTGACGCTGTGATTGGTTCCTTTGGCGGCAAAGTACAATTTATACAAGCAGTTACCTTGAAAGTTGCCACAAAGACTAAGTTAACAGGCACCATCGAATTCATGGTTTGTAACGAGGAAAGATGTTTGCCTCCAACAAAGCAAAGTTTTGAAGTGGATATTCAATAATTATTGATTCAATCACCATCGCAAAAGGCTTTACAGCCAAATAATATAAATGCGTAATTTATTCTTGACAATTATAGCACTGTTCTTGACTGTTTCACAGTTACAGGCACAGGCAGATAGTATTGCAAAGGCAACAGTAAAAATCAATGCTATCAATGATTCGGTATACAGTATTCAGGTACGAGTAAAGATTCAATCTGGATGGAAAGTGTATGATACCAATGCGGAGGGGGTGGAAGCACCAGCTTTAAAATACACACTTGAAACTGCGATACCAAAAAATAAGCCACAGTATTCTGTTGCTTCAAGCGCAAAGCCAGATCCATTATTTAACAGTGCAAAATCTTTTACAGAAGACTTTGATATTACAGAGGAAATCGTGATTCATGGTTTTCAGCCAGACAGCTTAAAAGGGGTAGCAGTGATGAGTGCTGGAAAGGAGTCTTCTTTTTATGTGATTGAATTACCAATTGCAATGCCCTTGGCAAATGGACAAAAAAGCAATCAATTCAATATATTATTACCAGCGTCTGCGCGTAATGCACCTACCGAAGCGTGCGGAGGTACAGCAAGTAATGCAGGTTCAGAAAGTGGTGCCTGGGGTGTTTTCTTTTTAGGTTTTCTTGGAGGTTTAATTGCATTGGTGACACCTTGTGTATTTCCAATGATTCCAGTGACTGTTTCCTTTTTCACCAAAAGATCTAAGACTAGAAAACAGGGTATTCAAAATGGGTTGATTTACGGATTAAGTATCTTCTTGATTTATGTATTGGCAAGTGTGCCTTTTCATATTGTAGGGAATGTGCAGCCAGAAATTTTCAATAGCATTTCAACCAATGCTTGGTTGAATATCGCATTCTTTGCCATCTTTATCTTTTTCTCTATTTCATTCTTTGGTTATTTTGAAATTAGCTTGCCATCTGGTATTGCTAACAAAGCTGATTCAAAAAGTGGCTTAGGAAGCTTGGGTGGTATTTTTTTCATGGCCATCACTTTAGCGATCGTATCTTTTTCTTGTACAGGTCCAATACTGGGTACATTATTAGTAGGCTCATTACAGGGTGGTGCTTGGGCATTAACGCAAGGTATGGCGGGATTTGGGATGGCTTTGGCCTTACCCTTTACTTTGTTTGCCATCTTCCCACAATGGCTGCAAAGTTTACCAAAATCTGGAGGCTGGCTGGATACAGTGAAAAAAGTATTGGCATTTGTTGAATTAGCATTGGCCTTTAAATTTTTATCCAATGCAGATTTAGTGCAACATTGGGGTATCTTAAAAAGAGAAGTCTTTATAGGCGTTTGGATTTTTATTAGCCTTGGATTAAGCGCCTATCTTTTTGGATTCTTATTATTACCTCATGACGTAAAAGGTGCAAAGATTGCGAATGGAAGAAAATTACTTGGGGGTCTTGCTTTGGGTTTTGCATTGTATTTGGGTGCAGGTTTAATGCCTCAAAATGCGAATAACTTAAAATTATTAAGTGGATTCCCTCCTCCAACACATTATAGCTTATTTGTATCAGACAGCGCAAGCCATGGGTTAAAAGCGGATCTGGTGAATGATTATACAAAAGCTTTGTCGATGGCGAAAGCACAACAAAAACCAATTCTTATTGATTTCACTGGGTGGGCTTGTGTAAATTGTCGAAAGATGGAGGAGCAGGTTTGGACAGATCCGGCTGTAAAAAGTTTTATCAAAGAAAATTTCATTTTATTATCCTTGTATGTGGACGATCGTGCGAACCTCCCGGTGGCAGAACGTTTTGTATATACGACACAAAATGGTCAACAAAAACAGATCAATACGGTGGCAGATTTGTGGGCTACTTTTGAGACCGAAAATTTCAATCAATCTTCTCAGCCTTTATATGTTGTATTGAGTCCCGATCAGGTACTTCAATCCAATCCAATTGGTTATACGCCAGACATTCAAACATACTTAGCATGGCTTAAATGCAGCGCTAAGAAAAAATAAAATACTTGTATGCATAAAGAAGGCCCCAAATGGGGCCTTCTTTATTAGTTGGGGGACTTAGTCTCTTAAAACTACATGGTCATGCCACGCTCATTCATCATCTTTCTTAAGTTAATTAAGCCATAACGCATTCTTCCCAAAGCAGTATTGATACTGCAGTTGGTCAATGTTGCGATTTCTTTAAAACTCAAATTGGCATAGTGTCTTAATACAATAATCTCTCTTTGTTCTTCTGGTAATAAGTCTACTAATTCTTGAATGTTTTTATGTGTTTGAGCACGGGTCATTTTGTAGTCAGCAGAATGATCTGTATGCTTGATGACTTCAAAAATATCTTGGTCGTCGCTGGTTTTAATCACTGGCGTACGCTTCACTTTTCTAAAATGGTCAACACAAAAATTATGTGCAATTCTTAAAGCCCATGGAAGAAACTTGCCTTCTTCTGCATATTTTCTTTGCTTTAAGTTGTCAATGATTTTAATAAAAATTTCTTGGATTAAATCTTCTGCTAAATAGCTGTCTTTTACCATAAATAAAATGGTATTGAAGATTTTTTCTTGGTAACGATCAATCAAGGCATCGAAGGCACGGGTATTGCCTCCTTGGAAAGATTGGATCAATTCGTTGTCTGTCAGTTCAACTACTTTGTTCATGTTTGTTTTTTATAGGTTGTTCTTAGGTCAGGTATTAGGGGATACCTCTGGATTAGTTTTGGAAAATTACTAGCTTATTGTACCCGATTCGTGTTTGTGGGAAACAAGAAATTTGTTTCAAGGATATCCACATTTCATTATTTAAAATAATATTCGGCAGGAACGCAACCAATTAGGCCTCGATGGTGTTATTTTGTAGTATGGCTGTAACTAAGAAAGGACAAGAAAAAAAGGAGCGAGATACGATTGAGGTGGTTGGTGCAAGAGTGCATAACCTAAAGAATGTATCTGTGGAGTTTCCGAGAAACCAATTGATCGTGGTGACAGGGGTTTCTGGTAGCGGAAAGTCCTCTCTAACGATTGATACCCTTTTTGCTGAGGGACAGCGACGCTATGCGGAAAGCTTATCTTCCTATGCAAGACAATTCATGTCAAGAATGGGTAAGCCTGATGTAGATTATATCAAGGGTTTGTGCCCTGCTATTGCCATTGAACAAAAAGTGACTACGCGTACCCCAAGAAGTACGGTGGGGAGCATGACAGAGATCTATGAGTATTTAAGGGTCTTATTTGCTAGAATTGGCAAGACTTATTCCCCTTTAAGCGGTAAAGAAGTAAAGAAGCAGGATGTACAAGATGTTTTGTCCTTCATTGAGAAAGGCAAGACGGGAGACAAAATGGTACTATTGGTATTGTTTAAGCAACATGCCAAAAGAGACATTCAAGAGGAACTGAATATCCTTATGCAAAAAGGCTTTGCACGTATTTATTTAAGGGCGCCTAAAACTGCCCCAGAGATTTTACGTATAGAAGATGCATTGAGTTGGACAAAAAAAGAAGTACAACAACATTTTAAAGACAAGGAAATCTATATCTTAATTGATCGTGTGCTTGTGAAAACCTTTGAGGAAGATGATATTCATCGATTAACTGATTCTATTGGCACTGCATTTTACGAGGGGGAGGGCATCGTTTGGGTAGAGCAGAATGAAACCAATTTGGTCAGCTTCAATAATAAGTTCACATTGGATGATATTGAATTCGACGAGCCAAGTCCTAATTTATTTTCCTTTAATAATCCATATGGGGCTTGTCCAACCTGCGAAGGGTATAGTCAAGTGTTGGGTATTGATGCCAACTTAGTCATACCGAATCCACATTTGTCTGTCTATGATGGTGCAGTGGCGCCATGGAAAGGAGAAAAGCTTTCTTGGTGGAAGGACCAATTTGTAAAAGAAGCAGGTAAGGAGGGATTCCCAATTCATCAACCGATACTCAAGTTAACCAAAGCCCAATTACAACAATTGTGGAAGGGCGTTGGTAAAGCATATGGCATTGATGATTTCTTTAAAGACGTGGAAGCGCATTTGTACAAAGTACAGTTTCGCGTTTTATTGAGTAGGTATCGAGGAAGAACAGATTGTCCAGATTGTCATGGGTATCGATTACGCAAGGAAGCTTTGTATGTGAAAATTGCTGACCAACATATTGGACAATTATGTGCCATGCCAGTAAAGGATTTACAAGCATGGTTCAATCAATTAAAATTGAGTCAAACAGATACGGTGATTGCAAAGCGTGTGTTGATGGAAATTGAACAACGCATTCAAACATTAATGGATGTAGGCTTAGGTTATTTAACCCTAAGTCGTTTGGCCAATAGCTTGAGTGGAGGAGAGAGCCAGCGTATACAATTGACTAGATGCCTTGGCAGTAACTTAACGAACTCCTTGTATATTTTAGATGAGCCTTCCATTGGATTGCATTCAAGGGATACAGAAAGACTGATCAAAGTGTTACAAAATTTAAGGGATCTTGGTAATACAGTAGTAGTGGTGGAGCACGATGAGCAAATTATGCGCGCATCAGATCATATCATTGACATGGGGCCATTGGCTGCACATTTGGGAGGCGAAGTAGTTGCAGTGGGCAATGCAGCACAGTTAATGAAAGATAAAAATAGTTTAACAGGTAAATATTTAAATGGGACTTTGTCTATCCCAATCCCAGCTAAAACTAGGTCCGCAAAACATACCATTCAATTAGAGGGCGCGTTCTTGCATAATTTAAAAAATATTGACGTGCAATTTCCATTGCAATGTTTGACAGTTGTGTCTGGTGTGAGTGGAAGTGGTAAAACAACATTGGTGAAGCAGGTGTTATACAATGCTTTACTAGATGCCAAACAATTGCCAACAGAATTGAAAGGTGGATTTTCTGCAATCAAAGGAGATTTGCATTTATTTGATCAAATAGAAATGGTGGATCAAAACCCAATCGGCAAATCTTCAAGAAGCAATCCAGTGACCTATATCAAAGCTTATGATGCCATTAGAGATATCTATTCTAAACAAGCTTTGTCTAAAATAAGAGGATTCCTGCCTAAGCATTTTTCATTCAATGTGGACGGAGGAAGATGCGATACTTGTAAGGGAGAAGGTGAACAATTAGTGGAGATGCAGTTCTTGGCAGATGTGCATTTGGTATGCGAGGATTGCGATGGAAAGCGTTTTAAAGAAGCAGTTTTAGAAGTACAGTATAAAGGAAAAAACATTCATGATGTGTTAGAAATGAGTGTGGATGAAGCTATTGAATTTTTTAGCGAAGAAAAAAATGTGGTCATGGCGATCAGTCCATTGCAAGAGGTTGGATTGGGTTATGTAAAACTTGGACAAAGTAGTAGCACATTGAGTGGAGGAGAAGCACAAAGGGTAAAGCTCGCAAGCTTCTTAGGTAAAGGTAAAGCAAGTAGCAAGATGCTATTTATATTTGATGAACCTACAACAGGATTGCATTTCCATGATATCCATAAATTATTAAAAGCATTTAATGCCTTGATCGACCAAGGGCACTCATTGATCGTGGTAGAACACAATGCCGATATAATAAAATCAGCAGACTGGGTAATTGATATGGGTCCAGAAGCAGGCGTTAATGGAGGTACAGTAGTCTATGCAGGATTGCCAGCTGGTTTGTCAAAATGCAAAGCTTCTCAAACAGGTAAGTACTTGGCTTAATTAATTGGAGGACTTAAGACAATTGCTTGCCTATGCATGAATGGAATTTTTCTATTATTATGTATTGCAGTTGCCCAGCCTGTTGAAGTAGAAAAAACTTGTCTTACAAGATTATCTAATCTAATATTTATTTTATTTGACAATAAAATAGAGGTCAGTTTGCCTTCCGTATCAACTATGAAGTCGGCAATATAAACTATGGTATTTGTATGACTTGAAATTAAATTTCCAAAACCATCCAATCTTTTTGTTAAAAAATTATTCCAGCCCTTCTCTCCTTTGATATATATTGGCTTAGAATTTTTTATTTCACATGCAGATTGTTCAATACCATTTAGATCAAAACATGAAGCCTTATAGTAACTTGTAAGTGAATCATATCTTGTTTTTTCTACACTATCATATTTGAGTTCAGGCGTCATCTCTAAGATACTTTCATCTAGTACAGGGTAATAAAGTATTGATGCCTTATTGCCATTTTCATGATAATAAGTCCATGGGCCAATTTTTCTCATGCCATTTGCTAGTCGTCCTTTATAAGATATATTCCCATTTGGAAAAAATCCAATTGCAACTCCAGTACCATTACCCAAACTATCCAATTGCAATAATTTTTCAAGCGATCCATCTGAATACCATGCTTTACAATTTCCTGATGGTATTCCATTGATGTAATAGCTCGAATCTCGCATAATACTATTTGGATAATAGTTTTCAAAAAAACCATGTTTTTTGTCATTTTCGTAATAGCCACTACTTTCTAAAAGTTCATTGCCATGAAAGGATTTAAATTCACCATGATTGAATTTAAATCCAGTATCCTTATAGTGTCCAATTTCAGCGATTTTTCTTGAATAGGTATAGTAATCTACTTTCCGCCAGATAGAATCTACTTTCTTTATAATGCTGATTTTTGGTGCAATATCGGGTGAATAAAACCTTTCGCCCCTGATATTGGAATAGAAAATAGAATCCTGAGCAATAGCGTCAATTGAAGTCAAAAGAAAAGAAGATAAAATCCCAAAAACTATTATTTTATATTTCATTTTAGTCAATTGTAAGTGGCCTTAATTGTTAGTGAAAATAAATTTTATCCCCGAAAGTTCAATTCAGTAAAAATACTGAATTGAATTATTAGACTAAATTCAATGTAACATGTTTAAAATCAAATACTTATGAGCTTAGTTGAAGCATAATTTAAATTTTATTGCTTAAATTTATGTAACTGAAAAATAGTTGCATAAATTTGCATGACAAAGAAAGACAAACTACTAGAGAGATTCTTATCATTTCCAAATGATTTCACTTTTGATGAGTTAAAATCATTATTAGAAAGTATGGGTTTTGAAGTTGAAAATAAAGGCAAAACTTCTGGATCAAGAGTCGCTTTTGTTCATGTAAATTTTAAAAAACATATTCTAATTCATAAACCTCATCCGAGTAAAAACATAAACAAGATTTACTTAAAACAAATAAAAGTTGAACTTACGTTAAAGCAAATTATATGAATAATACATTGAAATATAAAGGTTTTTATGCTTCAGTTGTCTTTAGTGATGAGGACAATACTTTGTTTGGTAAAATAGAGGGGATAGATGACCTTATTATGTTTGAAGGTGCATCGGTTAAGGAATTAAAAAAAATGTTCATAGAGGCAGTTGAAGATTATATTGAAATATGTAAGCAAACAAATAAGCCATTACTAAAAAGCTTTAAAGGATCTTTTAATGTCCGTGTGAGGCCTGAGATCCATCAGAAGGCAGCTTTGCTTGCCACTACAAAAGGAATCAGTTTGAACCAACTAGTTCAGAAAGCAATTGAAAGAGAGATAGAAGCTGCTTAGTTAAAACCATTTTTTTTCAATTCTTTTTTATTTAATTCTTTAGTAATTATTTCAAGAGAGTTTTCTGTTTGATAGCGTTGACCAATGTTTAATGTTGTTGATAAGGCATTGTTATTTAAATAGAATTGTATTGGCAATGATTGATAAACATCGGTTGGTTGCTCTTCCATGAGTTTATTGTTGTCTAAATAATATACGGAAAACAATACATGAAATTTTTCTGCATGCTTATTGAAGACTGCAATGGGCTGACCAGGAATCACAAAGTCACCATTCTCAACTAAACTTAACATTGGAGCAAGAATAGTATAATGAGCCACAGTGCCATCTTTATGTTGGATAAAGATCCTATTTCTGTTGTCTGAATAGGCAACAGTTTTTCCTTCGCCTTGTTTTAATTGATCATTCACATTATATACAACGCCGGCCCTAGCAGCACAGATGGTATCACCAAGTGCATAAGTAAAACCTTGTGCATAATGCTGTTCGGTAGGTTGTTGAAATAAGGCTTTAAAATGTGAAACAGGGATTGCCATGCTTGATTTCCCTGGCATAATGGGTAAAACGTAATAAGGGTAATTGGTTGGCGCTTTTCTACTTGTTGTTCCAGGGAAATAATTGTATTTGAAGCTTAGGTATTTGTATCCAGTTGTTTTATCAGGTACAAATTTGCAAATTTGGGATCTGCCTTGTTGAATGGAAGTAATGTAGGGATTGTTAATAATGGTGTTGAATCCTGTAATATTAAAGTCAACTTTTAAAGTATAGGTCCCACTTGCATAACTTGTAGCATATACAGTAACGCTACCGTCTGCATTATTTTCAGATTTAAGTTGAATCAAATTGTTTTGAGCTTGAGTACTCAAGCTGGCTAGAAAATATAGTATAGCCGTAAAAAACGTAGATTTCATAAGGGGGCATTTTATAAAATCTAAAATAAATATTATCCCTGATAGTTCATTCAGTAAAAATACTGAATGAACTAAGTAGAGTATCCCCCTATATAGCAGCTTTCCCGTTCAATTTCTTTATGGAAAGCTTGGGTTCGCTTTTTTGTCTACCAGCTTCTTTAATGGCTTTGTCTAAAATCATTTCTATCTGTCCATTGACAGAGCGGAATTCATCTTCGGCCCATTTTGCCAATGACTTATAAGTGTCTTCATTGATTCTTAGTACAAAGCTTTTCTTGGTTAATGACATAATAAATGAGTTATAAGATTAATAAAGCGTACCAGTGTTTAATACAGGAGCTGCAGCTTTTTCGCTACACAGTACCACCATTAAATTACTAACCATTGCAGCTTTTTTATCATCGTCAAGTACTACAATATCTTTTTCAGACAACATGGCCAAGGCCATTTCTACCATACCCACAGCGCCTTCTACAATTTTTGTTCTAGCAGCTACTATGGCAGTTGCTTGTTGTCTTTGTAACATAGCGCCAGCGATTTCAGCAGCATAAGCTAAATGACTGATCCTAGCTTCAGTTACAGTGATACCAGCCTTATTCAATCTTTCGTTCAATTCTTGTTCAAGCATTTCAATTACTTTTTCGCCACCGTCTCTTAAAGTAATAGTTGCGTGTTCGTCTTCAATATTGTCATAAGGATAAGATGTAGCAAGATGACGCACTGCTGCTTCACTTTGATTACGCATGTATTCGTTAAAGTTGGTCACATCAAAGACAGCTTTATAAGTATCGCTGATCTCATAAAGGATCACCGCTGCAATTTCAATGGGGTTACCTAATTTATCGTTTACTTTCAATTTAGTGCTTTCGATACTTTGAGACCTTAAGGATACTTTTAATCTGTTGTAAAGAGGATTCACAAACTGCAATCCATTTTCTTTAACTGTACCAACATATTTACCAAAGAAAGTAAGTACAATACTATAATTAGGGTCTACGACTGTTAAGCCTTTCACTAAAAAGACACTCATTAAGATACAGATGATCCCAAGCCAGATCAATGCTGGCTCTGTCGTTGTTCCGTTGTTTGAATTGGCTAAACTTGTGATGCCTAATACGATACTAATAAGGGCAACAACAGCTGCAAATCCACCAGTCATTGGTTTTTTAATTTTTTCCATAATGTTAATATGATATTAATTTGATATCATAAATATAGGTATAAATCAATTGCAGCCACTATTTTTTGTTTAACTAAATATTTAGTTATAATATTGACTAAGTATTTAGTTATAATAGAAAATGTCCATTATGAAGAAACTGACACAAGCCGAAGAACAAATCATGCAAGCATTATGGTCCCTGGATCAAGGTGGCTATATCAAAGACATATTGGAAGCTTTGGAAACACCTAAGCCGCATCACAATACGGTAGCAACCTTGTTAAAGATATTAGTGGAAAAAGAGTTTGTTGGGATCCAGAACCCTAATCGTAATAATTTTTACCACCCACTAGTAAGCAAAGCAGCATATTCGGGTAAAAGAATCGAAGGCTTAACAGAAAGTTATTTTGAGGGTTCTTATTCCAATGTGGTTTCCTTTTTAGTAGATAAAAAACAAATGTCCATCGAGGATTTGGAATTGCTTTTACAACAACTTAAAAACAAGAGCCATGACTAGTCAATCTATTTTGTTATATCTACTTAAAATGATTCTTGTTGCTGGGATTTTTTACGGTTATTATTGGTATATATTAAGAGATAAGAAATTTCATCATTACAATCGATTTTATTTATTGTCTACTTCCTTTTTTAGTTTGATTATACCATGTTTACAATTAAGTTGGTTTACAATTAAACAGGAAGATATTATTGCCTCGGATGGTTTATTTGCCTATGTGCTTAATAATAAAGAAGCCATTGTTCAATCAAAATCGATAGTAACTATTGCTAGTTTAGTCCTTTTGTTGTTGGCCATAGGGGCTGCTTATTTGCTGATAAAATTGTGCTATAATCTTTATAAAATTTATCGACTGAAGAGAAAAGGAGAAGTAGTCTCTATGGATGGATTTGACTTTATTAATACAACTGAAGAGGAAGCGCCATTTTCTTTTTTAAATAATTTGTTTTGGAAAAAAACTATTTCATTAGAAGAGGGAACTGGGCAACAGATTTTTAAACATGAGTTAACGCATATACAAGAAAAACATACATGGGATAGATTGTATTGTCAAACAGTGTCTTGTCTATTTTGGATGAATCCCTTTAATTGGTTGATCCAAAATGAGTTAGAAACAATCCATGAATTTATTGCAGATGAAGCTGCTGTAGGATCAAACAATACAGTTGCATTTGCACAGATGCTTTTGGAGACACATTATGGACATCACTTTTTGAATCCATCGCATTCTTTTTTTTATGCTTCAATTAAAAGGCGTTTGGCTAATTTAACTGCGGTGCAACATTCTAAATTTAATTATGCCAGAAAATTAATGGGTATGCCATTACTACTTCTGGTACTAGTTGTTTTTGCAATCAAAGTCAATGCAGAAGAGCGAATCAAAAAAGAGCTAAAACAATTAGATGAAGTAACTGTTCAGAATGTGGTTTCAAATATTAGATTTGATTCAATTCCTACAGAAAAACTCGTAAAAAAGCAACTACCGAGCAAGACTAAGGCTATGAAAGGTATTCAGCCAAGTTTAGACAGTTCAATAGTTGTTGAATCTGAACAAGCTGCTTTTGCAATTTTTGACAGGGAATATGTGACTATAGACAAAATCAATCAGTTGAATCCGTCATCAATTAAGACATTGAATGTTTTAGACACAAAGGAGGCTTTTGAGAAATACGGCAATAAAGCAAAATATGGTGCTATTGAGGTTGAGCGTAATACTGCTATCAAAAAAATGGTTATGATGCGTGTTACAAATGTGAAAAAGGAAGATCAAGAAAATCCGCTTTATGTTCTAAATGGGGTTGCAGTTGAGTCTATTGCATTCGATAGTTTACAACCGAGTGATATTAAAACGATTCAAATTAGAAAAGACGAAGCTGCAAGGCAGAAGTTTGGAGAAAAGGGTAAAAATGGTGTCATCTTTATTACAACAAAATGGCAATAAAAAAACTAAAGAGCTTCTTGTTGGTTGTGGTTTGGTTTATTTTAAGCCAAACTGCATCAGCACAAGTCAAAGTAGACAGAGGTTTGGTGCTTGACGAGTCAACTAAGCAACCCGTTGCAGGTGCTTCTGTTTTTATAAATGCAAGTGGGATAGGTACAATTTGTGATGCCAATGGACAATTTAGTTTAAATAGGTTCATACAAGCAAATCTGGGCAATCCTAATCTAACAATTGCTGCTGTTGGTTACGAAACTGCCACTTATAATTTAATAACAAGGACTGGCGATGTTATAATCTATTTAAAGCCATTGGTTAGAGAATTAGAAACAGTTGTTGTACATGCTGCAGAAAAAAGTGGTTGGCAAAAGTATGGCACAGATTTTATGGAAAACTTTTTCGGCTATTCTGATTTTTCAAAACAATGTGTACTTAAAAATCCTGAAGCACTTTCTTTTTATTATGATCCAGAATTACTTGTACTGAGGGTGGTGGCAAAAAAACCATTATTGATTTATAATAAAGCGCTGGGATACAATATCACTTATTGGTTAGATGAGTTTGAGCACAATTATAGGACTAGAATCATCATTTTCAAAGGAAGTAGTCTGTTTGAAGATCGTATCACTTCAAAAGGTAGAAAAGCCCAGGCTGCCAAATGGTTAAAAAATAGAGCTGAAGCTTACCATGGATCTGTGATGCATTTTATACGTTCAGTTTATGCTGGTAATTTAGCTCAGTCTGGATTTGTAGTTAGACGATTAGATAAAGTGGAAGGCAATAGAAAAGGGAAGTATACGAATGTGGTGGATCCTACGGTGTTGGTAGAGGCTGATTTTTCTGATTCAGTTGATTCACAAAAGATAATTCAGTTCCCTAAATATTTATATGTATTGTATAGTAAGGAACAAGAAGAACTTTCTTATTTAATAAAACAGTATCCATTTAATCAACCTAATCCAGGACCACAAACAAGTATAGTGCATTTGGTTGGAGTAAATGCGGTAGAAATTTTTTCAAATGGACATATAGAACCGGCCATTTCTTTTTTCTTAGAAGGTCATTGGGCTTATGAAAAGCTTGATAAATTATTACCCTTAGACTATAAAAGTTTAGATTGATCTTATCTCAATCTATCTGCACTCTTTACTAATTTTTCGTCTTGGTAGATTTTATAGCAAGCAATCAGTTGCAATACTGGGATTAAAAATAAACCAGCCGAAGCAAGTGTGAAACCGCCGCCTGGATGTGCTTTCACAATGGTGTAGATAAAATATCCAATCCCTCCTGAAAGTAAGAAATTGGCCAATGTGACTTTTAATTGCAGCATGCGATTGCCATATAAAAAGATGCTGATAAAAGACAAACATGCACTAAAAGCCAAGGTAATCAGAGTGCTGTATTGAGCGGCTCCATTGATCTCCAAAGCATTTGGTTCTGGGGTATAATAAAAAGGGAATTTCAAGATTGAAAATGCTGCAGCACTAGCAATCAATAACCAGATTGTTTGTATTCTTTGTATCATACCCTAAAGTTAGCCATTTTAAGAATTTGGTACAAAAAAATAAGGCCCCTTCTGTGTAAGAAGAGGCCTTAAGGTAGTTTGGATGATTATGTTTATCCTAATTCTGGATACAATACAAATTGCTCCATGAACTTGTTTACTTCTTTCTTCGTATTGGCTAATACTGTTTCGTTTTCGGCATTCATTAATGCAGTGTCAATTGCATCTACTACAAATGGGATATGTCCTTCGTTCATGCCTCTTGTAGTAATTGCTGCTACTCCAAATCGGATACCAGAAGTCACAAACGCAGATTTGTCATCATAAGGCACCATGTTTTTATTAGCAGTGATATCGGCCATGCCTAATACTTGTTCTGCTTTTTTACCACTGATGTTTTTATTTCTTAAGTCAATCAACATTAAATGGTTGTCTGTGCCACCACTGATAATTTCATATCCTTTAGCAACGAATGCAGCAGCCATTGTTTGGGCATTCTTTTGAACTTGTTTTGCATATACAGTAAACTCGTCAGAAAGAATTTCACCAAATGCAATTGCTTTTGCAGCAATCACATGTTCTAATGGTCCACCTTGTGTACCTGGGAATACAGCCATATCAATTACATTGGACCATAATCTTAAATTGCCTTTCACGTCTTTTAATCCTAATGTATTCTCTCCGTCTTTTGCCATCATAATCACGCCACCTCTTGGTCCACGTAATGTTTTATGTGTCGTTGAAGTCACAAAATGACAATGGTTGAATGGAGAGCTCAACAAACCTTTTGCAATTAATCCTGCAGGGTGTGCGATATCTGCTAATACAAATGCACCTACTTCATCTGCAACTTTACGAATGCGTGCGTAGTCAATATCACGACTATATGCACTAGCACCACAAATAATTAATTTTGGCTTATGTGTTCTTGCTTGACTTTCTAACATATCATAGTCAATCAAGCCAGTTTCTTTTACGACACCATAAAAATAAGGTTGGTAAGTTTTACCGGAAAAGTTTACAGCACTACCGTGTGTTAAGTGACCACCCATACTTAAATCTAAACCAAGGATGGCATCTCCTGGTTGTAAGATCGCTAACATCACAGCAGCGTTTGCTTGAGCGCCACTATGTGGTTGCACATTGGCATATTCTAAACCAAACACTTCTTTTAAACGATCAATCGCCAATTGTTCTGTTTTATCTACAATTTCACATCCACCATAGTATCTTCTGCCTGGGTAGCCTTCGGCATATTTATTGGTCATTACACCACCCATTGCCTGCATTACTTGCAAACTTGTAAAGTTCTCAGATGCAATAAGTTCTATACCACGTCTTTGGCGCGCTAATTCTTGATTGATAATGTCGAAAACAAGGGTATCTCTTTTCATAAATGGTGTTTTGTAAATGATGGTGCAAAATTAATTCATTATCAGGCCTCCCCAAAGCTTTCTTTCAACAGTTATACGCAGGAATATCCACATTTGGCGACTCTTTTGTATTATTCCTATATTTGGGGCGATATAATGGCTTTAACTAACAGTTATTTGCTATTTTTATCCTCCCCAAAAAAATAACTGAATGAAGGCGATTATACCGGTTGCAGGTGCTGGAGCAAAATTAAGACCACATACATATACTCAACCAAAGGCATTGATTCCCATTGCGGGCAAGACGATTTTGAGCTTTATTGTAGATCAATTAAAGGCAGAAGGGATCAATGAATTCATTTTTGTGGTGGGCTACTTAGGCGAGAAGATTCAAGACTATGTAGAGCAAACTTATCCAAACCTTACCACCCACTTTGTATACCAGAATGACCGTCAGGGTACTGCGCATGCAATCCAGCTTGCACAGAATATTGTGGGTGGGGATGAAGTATTTATTGCTTTAGGGGATACGATTTGCGAATATGATATTAAGGAGGTTTTAGAAAGCCCTTGTAGTATGTTGGGTATTCAAAAGGTAGATGATCCAAGACAATTTGGTGTGGCAGAGATCAATGAGGAAGGGTTGATTGAACATGTGGTGGAGAAACCTTCTATTCCAAAAAGCAATCATGCATTGGTAGGATTATACAAGATCAAAGAATCCAATATTTTATTTGAATGTTTTCAGCAGTTGGTGAACGACAATATTAAATCCAACGGTGAATACAATTTAACAGATGCATTGGATTGTATGATCAAAAAAGGGGTGGAGTTTAAGTCCTTTAAAGTAAAGAATTGGTTTGATTGCGGTAAGAAAGAAAACTTACTTGAAACCAATGCCATGTTATTAAAAAAGTCTGGAGGCTATGCCATCAATCCTGAACTATATACCAATAGTATTATCATCGCGCCAGTGAGTATTGCAGATGGTTGTATTATTGAAAACTCAATCATTGGACCGCATGTAACAATTGGCAATAATACTACGATCAGAAGTTCAATTGTAAAAGATAGTATTATAGGTTCTTTCACTACCCTAGATGAAGTGGTGCTAGACAATTCATTGATAGGTAGCGATGCTGCAGTGAAAGGTATGAGCCGTACTTTAAATATTGGTGACAATACCGAAATTGACTTTGGTTAATTCAATTTTACTTTTGTAAATACATTGAGTTCGCTTGTGCCACACAGGTTAATACCAAGTCATTGATACATACATGGGCAGGTGTATTGGCTACAAACCAAATGGTGTCTGCGATGTCCTCTGCCTTAAGTGGTGTGTAACCGGCATAAACGGCTTTTGCTTTTTCTGCATCTCCCTTAAAACGAACCAAAGAGAAATCTGTTTCTACTGCACCTGGATGAATTGCAGTTACTTTTACTTGATATTGTAAGAGGTCAATTCTTTGAGCTTTACTAATCGCATCTACTGCGTGTTTAGTAGCGCAATAAATATTGCCGTCTTTGTAAACTTCTTTACCGGCAGTACTTCCAATATTGATGATATGACCTTTCTCCTTAATTAAATGGGGTAATACGGCTTTAGAAGCATATAGTAAACCTTTAACATTTGTGTCAATCATGGTTTCCCAGTCTTCGATATTCGCTTGTTCAAAGGAGTCTCTTCCAAGTGCTAGTCCTGCGTTATTGACTAAAATATTGATGGCCTGCCACTCGGTTGGTAGGTTTTGTAAATGTGCAAAGACTGCTTTCTTGTCTTGAATATCAAAAGCCAAACATAATGTCTTGATACCATATGAAGCTTCAAGTGATTGAGCTAACTCGTCTAACTTTTCTTTTCTACGCGCAGTTAGAATTAAATTCCACCCACCTGCTGCAAACTTTGTTGCAATTGCTTTTCCAAAACCTGCACTTGCTCCTGTAATTAAGATAATTTTTGACATATTGTATTTTTAATTGGCTTTGGTGTTTTAACCTAAGCTGTTGCTATGAATTGTTGAATGAATTGATTCACTTGGTCTGGTGCTTCAAGCATGCCCATATGGCCAACGCCTTTGAGTACCAAACTATTTGTTGAAGGTAGTAATTTAATTTGTTCTAAGCTATCTTGAATAGGTACAGCAAGGTCTTCGTCGCCTGCCAGCATCCAGACTGGAATATTATTTTGTTGCAATAAATGTGTAAATGCTTTTCGATTGCGCATTGCAAATACAAATTGAATCATCGCTTCTTTACTGATGTCAGATCCGCTTTCAATGATATTTTGAATTGCTGCAGGGTTTGCTTTTTTAAATTCCTTGCCAAATAAATTGGGTGTGGCAGTTTCAAGGTATTTAGATACGCCAAATTCTTCAATGAATTCAGCTACTTTCATCCTGCTTGTTTTTTTTGCTTCGTTATCTTCGTATGAAGTGGAGTGTAGTAATAATAGCCCTTGCACATGATTCACATAATAGTCTGCGAAAGACAGGCCGATATAACCACCCATGCTATGTCCTACAATATAGTAATGTTCAATATTTAAATGGTGCATCAATTCGTGCAAGACTTCTACATACATTCGGATATTCGGGGCTTGGCTATGGTGCAAGCCTAATGGTTTACATTGAACTCCAGGTAAATTAGGTGCAATCACTCTGTAGTTTGCTGCAAGGTATTCGATTTGATTATTCCAGATACAATGGTCTTCTCCAAATCCATGAATCAGTAGAATTGTTTTACTGCCAGCGCCTGCATCGAAATACGACAGTTGGTCTATGCCATAATCATAGTGATGTGTTGTAAGGCTAGTTAAATTTTGCATCGGCTCCTCTTTTAATTAAACGGTAATTTAATAGTAAAGCGAGTAACATTAAGCAGTATACTGAATAAGAGAATGATTGAGGTAGCCAGTAGCTTACTATGATAAGTCCAATGGTGCATGCGAAAAAGATACGTCCTAAATAGCCCGCCCATACTGGACGAATAAAATAGCAAATGAGCGCAATCCAATAAAATGGATGTAACCAGAATATATTGAAATTTTCATGGCATGCAGTATGCAGTGAAAATAAACTCATATACACTAGGAGTAAGCCGCCTAGCCCAAATACGAATAATAATAAAAGGTCTAGGTATCGAGCGGTTAGCATGGACCATCTTGCATTCCATTTTGCAACAAATAAATACACTATTGCCAAACCAATTATAAAATAAATTGGATTGGTTGGTGCGGTCAATGGTGCTCTGTAGAAATCGTAAACTTGCTCAGAAGCAATGCTATTTGGTTGAACTGCTATTTGATCATATAATAAGTCTGGTAAAAAGCCTGCCTGAAAAGCAGAGGGCGCTTCATCTGAGACTGCACCTAATAACAAATCAATCCCTAGTCCAATCCAAGGAATTCCTTGTTGGTAAGGGGCTTCAACGACATGGGTTCGAAAACTTTTAATATTTGATGTTGGAATTTTTCTGCTGGTCAAAGTATACAAGCCATCTTTCACCCTAGTAGTACAATTGTCTGTAATGAAATTGTATAAGTAGTAACGGTTATTGCCTTCTAGGTTTTTTTGCAATGCCTGCTGCCAATGCCTTTTTTCTGCAGCAGTTAAAATCAGGATCTGTTCTTTAATACTTCGTCCTCCGTATTGATATTCAAGGATGAATTGATGAAAATATTCTGCAGATAAAAAGTACTGCAAATTTCCCTTTACAAATTCCGCTAAGAAGTTAGGGGTGTTGAAATCAAAAGTTCCAAAATTATAGACAATATCAGATTGGTTGGCAGAGTCTATAATTCTGATAGCAGTATGTCCCCATGCAGTGTATACGTCATCGCCTGGAGCACATGTGAGAATGCTAATTTGCAATGCGGACTTGGTACTATCCTGAGCGACTAATTTACTTGAAGTAAAAAGTCCGAATAACAAGTAAAGCGTTACTAAACAAAGTTTACGCATTGTGTATTTTTATATTCGCAGTTTTATTTTCTGCTATAATTTGGTGATTCTTTAGTGATATCAATATCATGCGCATGGCTCTCTCTCATACCAGCATTGGTGATTTGAACGAAAGTAGCATTCTGTAAGTCTTTCACAGTCTTAGCACCGCAATAACCCATACCTGCTTTTAATCCACCTACAAATTGATAAATAATTTCACCTAATGTGCCTTTGTATGCAACTCGGCCTTCAATTCCTTCTGGTACAAATTTCTTGGCATCTGCGCCTTCTTGGAAATAACGATCTCCACTTCCTTGAGACATGGCGCCAATGCTACCCATGCCACGGTATCCTTTGAATTTTCTGCCTTCGTAAATAATAGTTTCGCCAGGGCTTTCTTCGGTACCTGCAAAAATGCTACCCATCATCACACAGTTGGCACCAGCTGCTAAAGCTTTTACCATATCTCCCGTGTAGCGAATTCCGCCGTCAGCAATAATTGGAATGTTTTTTCCTTTTAAAGCTTTAGCTGCTTCCATGATTGCTGTCAATTGTGGTACACCAGCACCTGCAACAATTCTTGTCGTACAAATTGATCCTGGTCCAATACCCACTTTCACTGCATCTGCACCAGCTGCTGCCAATGCCAATGCGCCTTTTCCAGTGGCAATATTTCCTGCGATCACAGGTAAATTTTTGAAATTCTTTTTGATCAATTTCAATGCCTCAATCACGCCCTTGCTATGACCATGTGCACTGTCTAATGATACAATATCAACACCTACACTTTGTAATGCAGCTGCACGATCTAATACGTCTTTTGTGATACCTAATGCGGCTCCCACTAATAAACGACCAATATTATCTTTAGCTGCATTTGGGAATGCGCTCACTTGTAAAATATCTCTGTAAGTAATTAAGCCAATTAATTTCCCTTGTTTATTGACAACAGGTAATTTTTCGATTTTATATTGACGTAAGATTTTTTCTGCTTTCTTTAAATCCGTTCCTTCTGGTGCAATGATCAAATTTTCTTTGGTCATCACTTCACTTACTTTTCTTTTACGATCTGTTTCAAAACGTAAATCACGATTGGTAAGAATGCCCACTAATTTGTGGTTTTTATCTACAATAGGAATACCTCCAATTTTATTGTCACGCATTAGGTTCAATGCATCACCAATTGTCGCAGTCACTTCTAAAGTAATTGGGTCAACAATCATGCCACTCTCACTGCGTTTTACTTTACGAACTTGTTCTGCCTGACGTTCGATAGACATGTTCTTGTGTAAAATACCAATGCCTCCTTCTCTTGCTAGTGCAATTGCTAATTGAGCTTCGGTTACTGTATCCATAGCTGCAGACAACACTGGCACATGCAATTTGATATGCTTAGTTAATTGTGCGTGGATATTTACTTCGGAAGGAAGGATTTCGGAATAAGCGGGCATTAATAATACATCATCAAATGTCAAGCCTTGTCCAAAAATGCGGGAGGTAGAATTTCTTGTTGCCATAGGCAAAGATAGGGCAAGCGCCTATTTAGGCAAAATCCTTTTTTAGCGAATACTGTAGAATGCCCCTCCATGTGGCAGGATAAGTCCGTTTAATTCTAGGGTGAGTAAATGCGTGGAAAGCAATGCTATATTGAGATTGAAGCGATTTGCAAGTTGGTCTCGGTGGATCGGGCTTTGCAGAGCTATGAACCTCAAGATTTCCTGACAAATGGGGGTTAGCGTAAAGGCCAAGTCCTGTTGCTTGAGGCCTTTTGATTCGGCTAAGGCCCAGCCTAGACATTCAAGGAGTTGTGTTGGACTTTGATAAATTTGTGCTGTATTAGATTGCATCAAAGCCAGACAGCCCTTGCTTTTGGGATCAAATATTTTGCCTGGAACGGCGAATACCTCTCTATGATAACCCCTTGCTAGGCCCGCTGTAATCATACTACCACCATGGATGGCTGATTCAATCACAATGGTGACATCGGCCATCCCAGCCACAATACGGTTACGTTTGGGAAATTGGAATGGAAGAGGAGGCGTGGCGGATGGATTTTCGGAAATCAGTCCACCGTATTTCAACATCTTATTGGCCAATGCTTGATGCTGTGTAGGATAAATGGTGTCGAGCCCTGTTGCGGTCACGCCCCAATTGGGCATATTTAATTGACAGGCTTTTTGATGCACCATGCCATCAATGCCTAAGGCCAATCCACTCACAATGCCTAAGTTTAAATGCGCGAGGCCTTCTAGTAGTTCTTGAATGACTTTCTCTGCATACATGCTGTGATTACGTGTACCCACAATACTCACTAAATGAGGTAGATTCCATTTTTTGGAGCCCTTTAAAAACAACAAACTGGGTGCATCTTCACATTGATATAATCGATTGGGGTATGCGGGATCTTCTAAACAAATTGCATCAATGCCATTTCTTGACATCACAGCTAATTCAGCGTTTGCTGCATTGAATGGCCATGCAGCTAAGATTGTTTCACGTGCATTTGTTTCTAGGTTTTTGAATGCGTCTGATCCTTTTTGTCTTTCTTGGTAGATGGCATATGCAGACCCATATTTTTTTATCAATGCAGCTTTTAAGTAGGCATTGACGCCATGCATTTGAGAGAAAGCCAGGGCGTGTAAAAGAGGATGATTCATTGCTTGAAAGTCGGGAATCTGGTCAACCGAAATCCAAGTATTTATACTTTTATAAAAGCGAAATGGTAAAACTTGTTCTTCTGTTTTTAGCCCTTCCTGCTACAGTATTATTATCTGCGATTGGCAGGGTAGCGCCTAAGCCTTTTGTTTGAATGCGCGTTCTGGTAATTCCTTTTTGTTCTAAGTAGTTTGCAATAGCATTGGCTCTTTGGAGTGAAAGTAAATTGTTTTGCGCTATGGTACCTGTATTGTCTGTATGGCCTTCAATTAAAATAGTCGCGTTCAAAGTAGTTTTCAAATAAGTTACTAAAGCATCCAGTTCAACATTAGAGATGGCTTGTAATTTTGCAGAATTTGTCTCGAAATAAACTTGGTTGAAAATTTTTGTAAATACTTTTTCAATAGGACTAAGTGCGAAGCTAAAAGTCTTTCCAGACATCGATTTCACGGTATCCATTGGTAGAATACTACTTAGATAATCGTGTCCTATACTATTGATTTTTAAACCAAGACTATCAAAATAAGGGAGTGCTAATAAAAATTGCCCCAAACTATCTGTCTTCATTTCCATGATTGGGTAACCAGATGCAGGATCTACTAAATTTAAGTCTGCAGCAATTGTTTTATTTGTTTTTGCATCAACAACTTGGCCTTTAATAAACCAAGTTTTGTGTGCTCTTGTATTTTCTGCAAGTGTAATTTTATAAATATCTAATTCGCCTCTACTGTCTGCTCTATCGCTTGCGATATAGGCTGTCGAGCCATTGCTTGCAACAGCAATACTACCTTCGTTGTCATAAGTATTGATTGGATAACCTAGGTTGACAGGGGTGGTCCAACTGCCATCAATTTTTTTTCTTGTTACATAAAAATCTGCCCCGCCAAAACCAGGATGTCCATTGCTTGAAAAATACAGGCTCTGATTGTCTGCGTGGATAAAAGGCGTTTGGTCATCTCCCTTTGTGTTGACGGTTGGTCCAAGGTTGATCGCTTCTTCCCAAAAGCCCTTTTCATTTTTATAAGCTACATAAATATCGATGCCGCCAAATCCATCTGGACGATTGCTTGCAAAATAAAGCGTATTGCCGTCAGGTGCAATGCTAGGGGCGCTATCCCAGTAATCACTATTAATATTTTGCCCTAAATTTTTAGGTTTTGACCAGCCCCATGGAGTACGCTGCACTTTGTAGATATCGTAGCGTCCGTATCCTTGTTCTGCATAATCAGCTGCATAGTATAAGGCTTGCAGATCCGCACTTAAACTCATGCTTCCTTTTTTAGCCGCAAAATTTAAGGTATCCGATAAAGGCATTGCAGCTGCAAATCCATTGGCGCCCATATTGCTCGCGTAAAAATCTTCTCTACTTAAATTTCGTCTTCGCATAAATAAAAACAAACTGTCTTGTATACTCACTGTAGGGAAGTACTCGGAGAGGGGGGAGTTAATGCTGTCTCCCATGTTGAAGATGGTAATTTCAGATGCAATTTTCTGAGCAATAGCAAATTGACAAACAGCATTCAGTGCGTTTGCTTTTTCTTTTAAATAATTGGGCAAACTATTATTACTAATAGAAGGTGCTAATAATTTAGCAGCAGCATCATAATTCCCGAGGCTTGCCAATGCAATGCCTTGTTTCACTAAAAAAGGAATTGCAGCTACACTGTCTAATTTTTTAATTTGATCGAAGTAATGAATGGCTGATTGAAAATTTTTCTTGTCATGATGCACCTGAAACAATGCAATAACAGGATCAATGTATTGACTGTCTTTAGTAATAGCAGTGTTGAAAAATTGAATTGCTTTTTGAGCATCATTATTTTCTAATGCACGTAATCCAGCTTCATAGTTTTGAACTGCTTGTTTGGTTTGCCCAAATAAACTTGTGTTGCAAAGTAAAAAGCAAATCAATAAGCAACTAAGCCCTACTCGATATCGTAAAAGAAAACACATTTGATCTTAAAGTTAGTATAACTACTTGATTGAATTATGGTACCTGAATGTACTTATGTAATTGAGCGCTCAATTCCCAGCTTGGATTGGCTTTAATGTACTCAATCACCAATGGTGTCATGGCATCAGACTTTTCCCATTCTGGTTGCAAGTATTTTTTGCAATCAATGGCAAGGTCATTTACAAATGAATTGGCCCAATCAAAATCCGATTTATTAAATACCACTACTTTTAATTCATCTGCAGCTTTCACCGCTTCTGGTAAAGGTGCTTTAAACTTTTTAGGAGACAAACATACCCAATCCCAACTGCCGCTCATTGGACTAGATCCTGAGGTTTCAATATGTGTTTGAAAACCTGCAGCTTTCAAAGCAGTTGTTAATGCGTCGAGTGGATGAAGCAATGGTTCGCCACCAGTAACAATTGCAATGCGACCAGGATGTGCTTTAGCAGCGTCTACAATTTCATCAATACTTAGCATTGGATGTTTACTTGCATCCCAACTATCTTTTACGTCACACCATACACAGCCCACATCACAACCAGCTAGGCGAATAAAAAACGCAGCCTTGCCTTGATGGTAGCCTTCGCCTTGTAAAGAATAAAACATTTCCATGACTGGATAGGACTGTGGTATGCTCAATGTAATTCGTTTAATAATTTATAAACCTAGTTAGGTTTTATAAGCCTTGGTAGGCTTTCATAGTATTTTTTAATAAACCAGCAATGGTCATCAGGCCTACACCACCTGGAACAGGTGTGACAGCAGAAGCCACTGTTATTGCAGATGCATAGTTTACGTCTCCTTTAATTCTAAAACCTTTTGCTGCAGTTGTGTCCGTCACTCTAGTGATGCCAACATCAATAATCACGGCACCTGGCTTGATCATGCTTGCGTCTACAAAGTCAGGGATGCCTACAGCCACAACAATAATATCGGCTTTAGAACAGATGTCTATTAAGTCTTCTTTTGGAGTGTATCTATGACAACAAGTCACTGTGCAGTTCCCTTGTGGGTGTTCTGCACTTAATAAAATACTCATTGGTCTTCCAACAATATTGCTTCTTCCAATCACGACAGCGCGCTTGCCCTTGGTTTCGATATTAAAATGCTCTAACATCAACATCACGCCATAAGGTGTTGCTGGAATAAATGTATTTAATCCTTGAACTAATCTGCCCACATTCGCTGGATGAAATCCGTCCACGTCTTTTTTGGGATCAATGGCTTCAATTACTTTTGCGTCGTCAATATGTTTAGGTAAAGGCAATTGTACTAAAATGCCGTCTACATTTTGATCCTGATTCAACGCCTCAATCTGTGCTAAAAGATCTGCTTCAGTTACGGTTTCCTCAAAACGGTATAAAGAAGATCCAAATCCAGTCTCCTCGCAATTTTTTACTTTGCTTGCCACATAAGTTTCACTTGCGCCATTGGTGCCCACTAAAATAGCGGCTAAATGAGGTGTTCTTTTACCTGCTGCTTTCAATGCAGTAGTTTGTTCTAAAAGGCTGGCTTTAACTGCTGCTGAGGCAATTTTTCCGTCGAGTACTAACATGTCGCAAATTTAGTTCTTTTTAAGATTCGTTCCCTCGTATCTTTGTGCTCTTAAATTAGTTTATGGAACAAAACCCGAACCAGCCCCTAAATATTGAAATCAGCGAAGAAATAGCAGAAGGTACTTATGCAAACTTGGCGATTATTACCCATAGCAACGCTGAATTTGTAGTAGATTTTGTGAACGTGATGCCTGGTACGCCAAAGAGCAAAGTGAAGTCTCGTGTGATTTTGACACCGATGCACGCAAAGCGTTTCATGAAGGCGATGGTAGAAAATATTGAAAGATACGAGGCTGCACATGGCACTATTGGTGAAATGGAGCAAATTGAGATCCCAATGAATTTTGGCGGTCCTACGGCACAGGCCTAATTACCAGTCTGGGTGTTGTTCTGCATAACTGAAGTAACCTTCGGTACTGACGATTAAATGGTCGATTAACTTTATATCAAATAAAGCAGCCCCTTTTTTAATCTTTTGGGTTAAACTGTCATCCATCCTGCTTGGTCTTAATTGGCCACTTGGATGGTTATGGCAAATGATAAATCCTGTCGCCCCATGGCTGATCACGAGTTTAAAGATGATCCTGGGATCGGCGATCGTGCCCGTAATGCCACCTTCACTTAATACAGCTTCGTGAATGATCTTGTTGGCCTGATTTAAAAGAAGCAGCATAAATAATTCACGTTGTTCATATTGTAATTTATGCTGAAGATGTGCAGCTACATCTCGACTATGGTGCACGGCAACTTGCTTATCTATTAAGTGCATTCGTCTAGAACCCAGTTCTATGGCAGCTAAGATCCTGATGGCTTTTATCTTCCCAATGCCTTTGATTTTTAAATTCACAATATCGGCAACACTGTATTGTGCAAATTTTTGCAAACTATTAGCTGTACTAGCTAGTAAGCTGCGTGCAAGTTCTATCGCATTTTGCTGAGCCGTCCCATGTTGTATCAGAATAGCCAATAATTCTACATCACTTAAATGATTGGCACCCTTGGTGCTAAATTTATAAATTGGTTGATCTTGTTCCGACCAAAATCGGATACTACTTGATTGCATAAACAATTTTGTCCAAATATATTTTTTAATCACCCCCTAATTCTGCGTACAAATACCAGCTTCTCGGCATCGGGTGTGTATAACTTATCGATTTGTTGAAAATTTGCATCTTATTAGCCAAAAATTTGTGAACGATATCAATACCTTTGAAACACATTTTACCCACCATGAATCCTTCAGTTAAAATTTTCGCGGGCACAGGCTCGCAGGCTCTTGCAGAAAAAATTG
>ERZ650308.82-NODE-82-length-53253-cov-43.682356_pt1 | contig 53253 bp, 46 predicted proteins | sample MGYA00376244_ERZ650308 | MGnify/ENA primary metagenome ERZ650308 (study PRJEB26733, sample SAMN07839295) | wastewater metagenome | biome: small river; feature: stream; material: water | place: USA: North Carolina | collected 2016-04-26 ... | reverse complement strand
AAAAAAGCGTGTAAATCTAGTATTTACACGCTTTGTCTCAGTTTGTCACTGACTTTCTGCGGAGAGTGAGGGATTCGAACCCCCGGTACCTCTCGGTACAACGGTTTTCAAGACCGCCGCAATCGACCACTCTGCCAACTCTCCGGGGCAAAAGTACTGCACTTTTTTGTTTTAGCAAGTATTTTCTCAAAAAAATACCGATTTTTTTTCTTTTCAATTGAAAATCAATACAATTCATACGAACTATACTACTCTTCCCTATTTATTTTCATGATGAAACAAGTAAATTCATTAATTTTAGTGATTCAAAACATTGAAATGAAAAATTGGTTCACTACTTTTTTCCTGAGCATACTTCTGTTTACCGTTGGGTTTTCTCAAAAAAAACAACTCAAAACATTCATAGACCAAAAAGTGTTTTTTGTTCCTGAAGTCGGTCAACAACTGGAAATTCACTTTCAATTTGTTGCTTATTCATTAAAATACCAGCAAAAAAATCAAGGTCTCCAGGCAGCAATCAAGCTCAACACAGCAATTTTAAATGAGAAGGGAGACACATTAAAACAACAAGCTTATGTTTTAGAAAGTCCATTTGTACGTGATTCGATTTTTGAAGATTTCTATGATATCCAGCATTTTACGTTGCCCTCTGGAAAATATTATGCAGCAATTGAATTAACTGATTTGATAGCTGGCGATAAACCCATTAAAGGTATGATTGATGTCGTTATTCCTGAGATGAACAATGTAATAAGCACTTCAGATGTATTAATGATTGAAGCGGCAACAAAAAATACAAGTAGTGAAAATGATGTACCGACGGTCTTCACGAAAAGTGGTTATGAGATTATCCCGCGTATTTCTAATTTTTATGGACAAGAACTGGCCAACTTTCCTTTTTACATTGAAATTTACAACACCAACAAACTAAACGATACCGTTTTTGCTATTAAACAACGAATAATCGAAACAAAAACGAACAAAGAATTAGAGGGATTTTCTAAGTTTAATAAAATCAAAACAGCGCCTGTTGTTCCTTTTTTACGTTCTCTTGACATCAGTAAATTGCCCAGTGGTTCTTACCGATTTGAAATCGAAGTGATTGACAGAAACAATACGAAACTTTGTCCCATTTCGCTTTATTACTTTGAGCGCATCAATGAATTTTCAGCAGATATTACGCTAGAAACAATAGTACTGGATCCAAGTTTTCAAGCATCAGTTTCAGATGATTCACTGCATTTTTATTTGGCAAGTTTATTGCCTATCGCCCGCCCAGCAGATAGCAAACAAATTCTTCAGACATTAAAATCTAAAAACTTGGAAAATTACCGCAAACATTTACAACAATTTTGGATTCAAACCTCTGGTACTGGTGCGACAGATGCTTGGTTGAACTACAAAAAACAAATTCTTTTGGTACAACAATTATATGCGAACAATTTCCAAGACGGTTATGAAACGGACAGAGGTCGTGTGTTTTTGCAATACGGTCAACCGAGCATGATTATTCAACGCGAAACGTCTCCGAATGAATATCCGTATGAGATTTGGCAATACGACAAAATAAAAAACTTCAGTAACAAACGTTTTATTTTTTATAATCCCGATTTAGTAAACAATGCTTACCGCTTGCTGCATTCAGATATGATTGGTGAATTGAAAAATCCAAATTGGCAAAAAGCTTTGGTCAAACGTGATGGTCAAAGTAATGATCCAGACAGTACTTTGCCAAGTACGTATGGTGGAAATAGCAACCAATATTACCGTCAATACTAACATGGAAAAAGAAACTGTTGCCGTTGTTATTCTCAATTGGAATGGTGTTGCGTTTTTGCAAAAATTCCTTCCTACTGTTTTGAAATATAGCCAGGAAAGTACCGTAATCATTGCTGATAACGCCTCAACAGACGAGTCTCTCCATTGGTTGACTACTAATTACCCTGAGTTAACAATCGTACAAAACAATGAAAACGGCGGTTTTGCAAAAGGATACAACGATGCACTCAAAAAAATCGATGCAACATACTATTTACTCCTCAATAGCGATGTTGAAGTGACAGAAAATTGGTTAGTTCCTTTAATCTCTTATATGAAGGATCAATCGATAGCCGCTTGTCAACCCAAAATCAATGCGTTTCACGATAAAACGCTTTTTGAACATGCTGGAGCTGCAGGAGGATATATCGATCAACTCCACTACCCTTTTTGTAGGGGAAGAATCATGAATCATGTTGAAAATGACTCCAACCAATACGATTATCCAAGCAAAGTTTTTTGGACAAGTGGCGCATGTATGCTTATTCGATCGGAAGTATACTGGAAATTGGAAGGTTTCGATGAACGCTTTTTTGCACACATGGAAGAAATTGATTTGTGTTGGCGTATTCAGCGTTTGGGATATACCTTAATGGTCGTGCCCTCCTCATTAGTTTATCATGTTGGAGGTGGAACATTGAATTATAATAGCCCGAAAAAAACATTTTTGAATTTCCGAAACAGCTTGTTGATGATTCACAAAAACCAAGCTTCGTTTGTTGGTTTGGTAATACTTAGAAGGCTTTTACTCGATGGAATTGCTGGAGCAATGTATGTTGCTAAAGGTCAATTCAATCATTGCTTTGCAATCATAAAAGCTCATTTTTCATTTTATAGTATGTTGCCTTCATCCTTGAAAGAACGCAAAAAATGGAAACAACTTCCCAACAAAGCCACTAATGGTATTTACAAAGGAAGTATCCTATGGGCGGTCTTTTTTCAACGCATCACTACTTTTTCAAAATTGAATCAACGCAAACTGAACTAATGGATTACCTTGCAATCAATAAAGAACTTTGGAACGAAAAAGTCGCACATCATGTTGTGAGTGATTTTTACGAACAAACAGCTTTCCTTGCAGGGAAAAACTCCTTAAAACCAATCGAACTAGCTCTTTTGGGCGATGTTTCAGGAAAACGAATATTACATTTACAATGCCATTTCGGGCAAGATTCGTTGTCATTAGCTCGTATGGGTGCACACGTAACTGGTGTTGATTTTTCAGAAAAAGCTATTGACCTTGCAAACGATTTGAAGGAAAAACTCAATCTCTCTGCGGAATTTATTTGCTGTGATATTTATAATTTACCTGCATTGCTCGACACCCAATTTGACATAGTGTTTACTAGTTATGGAACAATAGGCTGGTTACCTGATTTGGACAAATGGGCTGCTGTTATCCGACGCTTTTTAAAACCTGACGGCCAATTTATCATGGCAGATTTTCATCCAGTTGTTTGGATGTTAGACGATGATTTTAGTGCTATAACTTACCGCTATTTCAAAGACGAACCAATCGTTGAAACAGTAGCAGGAACCTATGCAGACAAGCATGCACCAATTAAAAAACTATCAGTAGGTTGGAATCATGGACTTGGAGAAATCTTTCAAGCACTTAAAAATAATTCCATCCAAGTCATCGATTTTAAGGAATATGATTATTCACCTTACTCCTGCTTTCGTCATTTAGAAGAATTTGAAGCAGGAAAATTTCGTGTAAAACACTTAGCGAATAAAATCCCAATGGTTTACTCTATTATAGGGAAATAGTTATTTCTTTTTACCAAAAGGGTATTGAAAACCGATACTCACATTGTATTGAGAGAAAAAGAAATGTTGACTTGCCCTGTCCGCTTTGAATTGAGTTGTTCGAATATCAGGCATATTGATATAACCACCCTTTAATTCTCCTTGTACAAAAAAGTATTTATAAAAAGTAAGATTCAAAGCACCAACTATTCCCAATCCGAAACCTGCTAAGTGAAATTGATCATTGCGTGCATTATTTAATAACGTGCAATTTGTTTTGGGCATCAACGCTCCTATTCCTCCGCCAAATTGACTACTAATGATTACTTTATTCTTTTCCCACAGCACATCAGAACGACGAATTTCTGTGTTTAAATAATTTAATCCATCGGTATGTTCGAATAATAAAAAATTGGGCGCGACTACAAATTGTTGGTGGTTATAAATCCCATCATAAGCAGTTCCTGAATTGGCAATCGTTCCATTTATTTCTGCTGTTTGACCACTCAACATAACGTATTTCATGTGATCAACACCGATAGATAGTTGGTAATTATCTTTGAAATAATACCCCAAACGCATGTTTGTTTGAGGAATCGTTAAATTCTTAGGATTCAAATAAATCTTCGTAGAAAAGGGTGACTGACGGTCGTTTGCAATTACATCATACAAGGTAAAATCATAACTTGTTCCTTTGAAATGAATGTCCGATTTCGTATAATCAGCTTTATTCCATCCCCAATAACAATAAAAATTTCCTTTTTGATTGGGCTTGAAAGCAGCGGGTTGTGCTTGAAGTGTTAACGTTGCCAGTATAGCAAGTGTGAGTAGAATGCGCATACAATTGTTTTCAAACAAAAGTAAAGCGATTTAAATTACAAAATTATGACTTGTATCAGTATTTCAATAGAAAGACTTCAGTGCCAAACGGTAACCTTCCAAACCAAATCCCATAATTGAACCTTTGCAAACTGCTGTAATGAGTGAATCATGACGAAACGATTCACGTTGTGCCAAGTTGGAAATATGGACTTCAACCACGGGTGTTACAATCGCTGCAATACAGTCGCGAATGGCTACACTGGTATGCGTATAACCTCCTGCATTGAGAATAATACCATCCGCATCTGTTTTTTGCATGCGATCAATCAATTCACCTTCAATATTCGATTGAAAATAAGTAATGTCCCCTTCAAATTCACGCTTCAAATCACTTAAAAACGACAAAAACGATTGTTTTCCATAAATTTCAGGCTCTCGTTCACCTAAAAGATTTAAATTCGGGCCATTGATAATAAGAATGTTCATATATGAAGGATTGGGAACGCTATATTAAACAATTTGTTCATTACTTGAAAATAGAACGCGGATTAGCGGAAAACTCCATCTTTGCCTATCAACAAGATGTTGTAAAGTTAAAAGACTTTTGTGAATCTTATCAATTATCACCCATACATATTCAAACGGGACATTTAAAACAATTCATTGCCGCTTTATTTGATCTTGGTTTAAGTGCTCGTACACAAGCACGTATTATCAGTGGATGGAAACAGTTTTTTGATTTTCTAATATTAGAAGACTTGCGAAATGACGATCCTTCAGAAGGATTGGAATTACCAAAAATTGGACGAAAATTACCCGAAGTGTTGACCATCGAAGAAATTGATCGCATTATTGCGCAAATTGATTTAGCAACGGCAGAAGGTCAACGCAACAAAGCAATCATCGAAACCTTGTACAGTTGTGGTCTTCGCGTATCTGAGTTGGTCAATTTACGATTCGAAGATTGTTTTTTTGAGGAAGGATTTATTCGCGTAATTGGGAAAGGAAACAAAGAACGGCTGGTTCCTGTTAGTACAAGTGTTGTGACAGAAGTGGGGACTTATGTTACTACCGACCGTTCCTTTTTAGCTATCAAAAAAGGACAAGAGGCGTATGTTTTTTTAAACAGAAGAGGTGCACAACTGACCCGAGTAATGATTTTTACGATTATAAAAAACTTAGCGCTTCTTGCTGGTATTGAAAAAAACATCAGTCCACATACCTTTCGCCACTCATTTGCAACGCACCTCATCGAAGGCGGGGCCAACTTACGCGCAATACAAGACATGTTGGGACATGAAAGTATTACCACTACAGAAATTTACACGCACTTAGACCAGCGTTTTCTGCGTGAAGCTATCTTGAGTTTTCACCCAAGAAATTCGGAATAAAACTCCTCTTTTTTCTTAATTAGAATCCCTCCAAATAAACTTGAAATTTCAGAAATTATTTCTTGTTGTGTTTTTTTTTCGAATTTTACAATCGTAACAAATGAAGAAAGATCAGAACATGAAGCAACAATTGGAATTAATGGCTCCTGCAGGTTCGTATGAAGCATTAAACTCAGCCATCAAAGCAGGTGCTAATTCAATTTATTTTGGTGTCGAGCAATTAAACATGCGGACAAAATCGACCCATAACTTTACTTTAGAAGATCTTCCTACAATTGCTGAAACATGCACAAGAAATGGATTAAAAAGTTACCTTACGCTAAATACCATTGTTTACGATCATGACATCCAATTAATGAAACGGATCATTGATGAAGCAAAATCAAGTGGTATAACTGCCATTATCGCTTCAGATCACGCTGTCATGAATTATTGTCGAAAAATTGGTGTAACCGTTCATATCTCAACACAAGCAAATATCACAAATATCGAAACCGTTGAGTTTTATTCGGTTTTTGCAGATGTAATGGTCATGGCTCGTGAGTTAAGTTTATTACAAGTGCAAACTATTAACAAAGAAATTGAACGAAGAGAAATTACTGGACCTTCTGGTAAATTGGTACGAACAGAAGTATTTGGACATGGTGCTTTATGTATGGCGGTTTCTGGAAAATGTTACTTGAGTTTACACACCAATTACTCTTCAGCTAATCGTGGAGCATGCATTCAAAATTGCAGAAAAAGTTATATTGTTATGGACAAAGACGAAGGAGTTGAATTTGAAGTTGATAACGAATTTATCATGTCCGCAAAAGATTTATGCACAATCGATTTTATTGATAAAATAATTGATGCAGGAATTACCGTTCTCAAAATTGAAGGTCGAGGTCGCAGTGCAGATTATGTTTATACGACGACTCAATGTTATCGAGAAGCGATTGATACACATTATGAAGGAAGTGTGTCACCAGATAAAATAGCCAATTGGAAAGCACGATTGAGCACTGTTTTTAATAGAGGATTTTGGGACGGTTACTATTTAGGTCGTAAAATGGGTGAATGGAGCGATAATGCGGGTTCAAAAGCTACCAAACGAAAAGTTTACATCGGAAAAGGAATAAAATACTACGATGGAGCAGGTATTGGTGAGTTTCTCATTGAAGCACAAGGTGTTGAAGTTGGCGATGAATTAATTGTTACAGGGCCAACTACTGGTGTTATCGAAACCGTATTACATGAAATGCGTTGTGATGATGAACCTGTACAAGTAGTAAAACGAGGTGTTACCATTACTTTTCCGATCTCAGAAAAAGTGCGCCCCTCTGATAAGTTATACAAATTAATTCCAGTCGAATGATCCGTGTTATTCAACACCGTCACAAATGCATTGGTTGCAATGCATGTGTAGAAGCCGATAAATTTCGCTGGCGTGTCTCCAAAAAAGATGGAAAATGCACCTTGATTGGAGCTGTAGAAAAAAAAGGTTGGTTTTCTGTACTCGTTGAAAATGATGAACAGCAATCATTAGAAGCTGCAAAAGTACATTGCCCAGTTAATATTATTCGCTACGAAATATTGGATAAGTAAAAAACCGTTATCAAATAATTTTTCCGTACAAATCATAGTGATCAGCTGATGTTATCGTAACTTGTGCAAAGTCACCTAATCGAACAAAACCGTCTGCTTTTTTCACCAAAACTTCATTGTCTACTTCCGGCGAATCAAATTCAGTACGCCCAATGAAATAATCACCTTCTACGCGATCGAATAACACGCGGAACGTTTTACCGATTTTTTCTTGGTTCAATTCGTAACTAATTCCCGATTGCGTTTCCATGATTTCATCTGCTCGTTGACGTTTCACCTCTTCTGGCACATCGTCTTCTAAGGTATGAGCATGGGTGTTTTCTTCGTGTGAATACGTAAATATTCCCAAACGATCAAAGCGCATGCGCTCGACAAAATCCCTCATTTCTTCAAAATCAGCTTCGGTTTCTCCAGGATATCCCGCAATTAATGTAGTACGAATAGCAATTCCAGGTACTTTTTCACGAATCGTTTGCACCAATGCTTCTGTTTTTTCACGGGTGATGCCACGACGCATGGATTGCAATATTTTTGTAGAACCGTGTTGCAAAGGCATGTCTAAATAATTACACACCTTTGGGTGTTGTACCATTGCATCCAACACATCCATAGGGAAACCTGCTGGAAATGCATAATGCAAACGAATCCATTCAATTCCTTCAACAGCTGCTAGTTGATCAATCAATTCAGCTAAATTGCGTTTTTTGTAAATATCTAAACCGTAATACGTTAAATCTTGTGCAATCAATAAAATTTCTTTTACACCTTGCGCTGCCAAGCTTTTAGCTGATTTAACCAAATCTTCAATTGGAGTTGAAACGTGTTTTCCACGCATCAAAGGAATGGCACAAAACGAACAAGGTCTATCACAACCTTCTGCAATTTTGAAATAAGCATAATGCGTGGGAGTCGTTAACAAACGTTCTCCAACCAATTCGTGTTTGTAATCAGCTTTGAGTGTTTTCAATAAACGTGGTAAATCGCGTGTACCAAAAAACGCATCTACTTCTGGAATTTCTTTTTCCAAATCGTCCTTGTAGCGCTCCGACAAACAGCCCGTCACATATACTTTATCAACCAAACCATCTGCCTTTGCTTCCGCATAACGCAAAATAGTATCGATCGATTCTTGCTTTGCATTGTCGATGAAACCACAGGTATTGATTATAACTATTTCGGCATCATCGTTCATTGATTCGTGCTCAACATCAAATTTATTTGCCTTTAGTTGGGCCATCATCACTTCCGAATCGAAGGTGTTTTTAGCACAACCTAGTGTAATTACATTGACTTTATTTTTGCGCAGCGTTTTCGTTTTCATGTGTCTGTTTTTTCGGGTATTCCGAAGTTAATTGATTGCTTGTTGTTTATTCGCTTTCACGATGAGATAAACCCCAATAAGAATAAAAGGAATACTTAATAATTGGCCTGTATTCAAAACGGCATGTTTGTCAAATTCAGATTGACCTTCTTTCACAAATTCTATGAGAAAACGTGCAGACCAAACAAGGATCATAAATGCTCCAAATAATTTGCCTGGTGTTTCTTTTGCTCTTGTTTTCCAATACATTCGCAACAAAATGAAAAACGTCAACAAGTACATACTTGCTTCGTAAATTTGAGTTGGATGACGAAAAACATTCTTACCATCAACTAAATATTCTTGTTGAAATGCTAATTCTGAAAAACGGAATCCCCAAGGCAAAGTCGTTGGAATACCTACTATTTCTTGATTCACCAAATTTCCCAATCGAATAAAACATCCTGCAATAGCTATCGGCGCTACAATGCGATCTAATATCCACAACATGGGTTGTTTAGCAACGCGTTTCGAGAAAATATAAAGCGCAATTAATATCATAATTGCTGCTCCGTGACTCGCTAAACCTCCTTCCCAAACTTTTGGAATGTCCGCTAAATGATTTTTATAATACGACCAATCATAGAAAAAAACATGTCCCAAACGCGCACCAATTATTGTTGCTGGTACGATGTACATGATCAAGGTATCCAATTGCTTTTCATCAACACCTTCGCTACGAAACATCTTACGAATGACATAATAACCTATGATCATTCCGGTGACAAATAACAAACCATATAAGTTTGGTGTCGATCTTCCTTCAATCAATTGGGAAGTCATCGTAAAATCAATTCCTAATAGCATCTTGTTCCGTTTTAAAGGTTGAAAGTTACGCTTTTTCGTTGTTCTTTTTGTACGTCAAATGCGTTGCACGTCCTTTTTTGAAAATTTTGTTGGAATTCTGCAACCCTTTGCGCAATGCACGTTGTTCTTCGATTGGCAAATGAATGACTGATTGGCAATCATCCGAACAACAATTTTCGTGCGCTGCTTTGCAACTATCGCATTGAATGAACAACAAATGACAGGCTTCGTTCGCACAATTTGTATGTACGTCAGCTGGAGCGCCACATTGGTGACATTGTGCGATAATATCTTCCGAAACGCGTTCTCCTCTTCGTTCATCAAAAACGAAATTCTTTCCGATAAATTTATTTTCTAATCCTTTTTCTCGGCATTCGTTGGCGTATTTAATAATTCCGCCTTCTAACTGATGAACGTTTTTAAAACCGCGGTGCTTGAACCAAGCTGATGCTTTTTCACAGCGAATTCCCCCTGTACAATACATCACCAAGTTCTTGTCTTCATTCCCTTTCAAATAGGTTTCTTCAATCAACGGTAATGATTCGCGGAACGTATCAACGTCGGGTAGAATTGCATCTTTAAAATGTCCTACTTCGTGTTCGTAATGATTTCTAAAATCAATCAAAATGGTGTTTGGATCGTCTGTAAGTGCATTGAATTCCTCCGCTTTTAAATGTTTCCCGATATTGGTTACATCAAAGGTTTGATCGTTCAATCCATCAGCAAGAATTTTATTTCTAACTTTTACTTTCAATTTCAAGAAAGGGAACGGCACACCCGCTTCTTCCACCGCGATGTTCAAGCGAACACCATTCAAAAAGTCGATGCTGTACAAATCAGCTTTGAATTGATTGAAATGATCTGTCGGAACAGATATTTGAGCGTTAATTCCTTCAGAAGCGACGTAAATTCGACCAACGACACCATTGTTATCTAATAATTGGTACAAATAATCTCTGAAAAGTTGAGGATTGGAAATCTGATGGTATTTGTAAAACGAAACCGTAACAAAATGATGTCCAGCTTCACGCAAACGTTGTTCCAACTCCTCTTTACTATACGTATTCCACAGTTGCATGCTATGTTGTTTTAATGTAAAAAGTTGTGCAAAAATAAGAAAACCAAAGAAAAAAAATAATGAAAACTTAAAATTGAATGAATATTATTAATTCAATTATAAACATTATTTTAAAATATTACTATTTCAAAACACTTTTATTATTATAATTATTTTATTGTGATTAATATAGAATTATTAATATGTTTGTTAGAAAATCAATCTAATGAAAATATATTTAGTTCCATTTATCATTCTAAATTCATTAATTTCTTTTAGTCAATTAGAAAATAATATTTGGTATTTTGGGAATAATGCAGGATTAAATTTTTCAACAACACCACCAACTCCAATAACAGGTTCATTAAGTGCTTTAGAAGGAACCGCAAGTATTAGTAATAGTTCAGGTTCTTCTCTTTTTTATACGAATGGCGTTACTGTTTGGAATGCAAATCATTCAGTGATGCTAAACGGAAATGGGATACTAGGAGGCGCATCATCAACACAACCTGCTTTAATCGTTCCAATACCACAATCATGTAAACGGTATTATTTATTTACAACCGAAGATCATTTAGGCTCTCAAACTTTCAGATATTCAATTGTTGACATGTGTTTAGATGGAGGATTAGGTGGAATCGATCCTGCACATAAAAATATTATTCTTGCAAATAATATGTCAGAAAAACTAACATCTGTAATGCACAGTAATGGAACAGATGTATGGATAATTACTCATGAAATGTCATCTAATATTTTTAAAGTATTTTTAGTTAATGCTAATGGAATTCAAGCGCCTGTAAATAATGCTGTAGGTTTCGTTTATAGTAGCAGTAACTTTATTGGACCTGTAAAAGCATCCGTTTCGGGAACAAAAATTGCTGCAGCAACTACATTTACTCCCACAAGTTGTCAATTATTCAATTTTAATCCAGTAAATGGATCAATGCAATTTTCTCAAAACATTTCATTAAATGGGAATGCAATTGGCGTTTATGGTCTAGAATTTTCCCCAAACGAGAACTTTTTATACATTTCTACAATATGGGGCAATAACATTTTATATCAATACAACATCTCAACTGGCTCTACCGTTCAATTAGGAAATGTAAATGGTAATTACAGTTTTGGAGCGCTTCAATTAGGATTAGACAACAAGATATATTTAGCAAGAAATAATCAGAATTTCATTAGTGTAATAAATAATCCTAATAATATAGGTACGGCTTGTAATTATGTTAGTAATGGTTTAACACTTGCGGCTGGATCAAACAGCACCTCTGGATTTCCGAATTTTAGCGCTTATTCATTTTTTGAGCAACCCCAAAACAATATTTTGGATGACACGTTAGTTTCTATTTGTCCTCAAAACCCCTATTTAGTGGACATAACGTTAGATTGTAATTCTACTATTTTATGGAACACTGGAAGTACAAGTCCTACTCAGGCGTTTTCAATACCAGGGATTTATTCTGTATCAATTCAAAATAGTTGTAACACAATTTCAGATACAATCACAATTATATCAAATGGAGGAACCAACTTCTTACCAAATGACACCGTAATTTGTGATTTATTAAATAATCCATTAACAATTATACCTGTTAACTATAATTCTGCAACAACATCATTTTTATCGTGGAATACAGGTTCTACCTCTCCTACTCTTAACATTACAAATTATGGCACTTATATCGCAAGTTTTTCAACGATTTGTGGTGTTGTAAATGACACAATCTTAATTTCAGATTTTCCACATCCAATTATTTCAGGACCAAGCAATATATCGATTTGTGACAACTCTAATGCAACCTTAACATTTCAAATTCAAAATTCTGATGCTATAATTTGGAATACTGGTGAAAACACAAATTCAATATTAATTAACGCTGCTGGTAATTATACAATAACAGCTTCAAACACTTGCTATATAGATTCTGCAACGACAATAGTTGGTTTGATACAATCACCTGTTTTAAATCCAATTTCTAATATTGATACATGTTTATTTTTAGGACAATCAATAAATCTAATTGCAACTGGAAATAACTGTACTTCATTTCTATGGTCGACGGGTTCACAAACTAATCATGAAGATTTCTCTAATTCAGGAATCTATACTGTGAATGCATTCAATGTGTGCGGTGAAGATTCTTTAGAATTTGAAATAACGATTTCTAACTTCCCGCAAATAAATCTTCCAAATCAAATTGATACTTGTTATGATGATATTGGATTTTTATTTGAAATACCTGGTTCTTCACAAAATTATATTTGGAGCAATGGTCAAACTGGAAATAGTGTTATTATAAATGCAGAAGGATGGTTATTTTGTGAGCTTAGCAATAGTTGTGGTACAACAACAGACTCAATACTAATTAATAGAATATCAAATGTAAATTGGTTGTGTCCGTATGATTCAATCTCTTTTTGTAAAAATGGTATAAAAGCTTTTGAATTAAGCAATATTATTAATAATCAAGATTTACAATTAACTTTTGAAAATTCTCTTGGAAATGTATTTTATCAAAATGATTACTTATCCGAATCTGGTTGGTATATAGTTAACGTAATAAGTAATTGTAATTCCATTCCTGACACTATTTTTATAGATTTTACAAAAAAAGAATCTGAATTATATCTTCCAAATTCATTTACTCCAAATGGCGATGGCGACAATGACATCTTATATCACAAAGGATACGGAATCAATGTTTTAGAAATCACAATTTACAATCGTTGGGGAGAATGTATTTTCAAAGAAACAAATGGATGGAAAGGTTGGGACGGTAAATTTAATGAAGAAGAATGCCCTGATGGAGGGTATCAAGTTATTATTATTTATGAGGATTGCACTGCTTATCGTCAAGAATTTATCGGACATGTAAATTTACTTAGATAATTTCTATGTCTTACGTTTTTGTTTTTTTGCAGCGGGGAACAAAATGTTATTCAAAATCAAGCGATAGCCAGGTGAATTTGGATGAAGGTTTAAATCTGTTGGAGGATCACCGACCTTGTGTTGGTAATCTTCCGGATCATGTCCACCATAAAACGTCCATGTTCCTTGTCCCAATTCTCCATGAATGTAACGCGCTGTTTTCAAACTATTACTTTCGCCTAGAATAAGCACGTTGGATTTGATTAAATCCTTTCTAAAATCTGTTGTTTGTCCCATGAAACCGCTAATCACATCCGTGTGGCATTGCGTCAACATAGTTGGGACGATGTCCCATTTTGCGGAGAAATCAAATAAGGTAAAAACATCTTGGTTTTCGGGTATGCGGTGCAAATCAGTTCCATCGATATTCGAATACTCATAAATCAATGGCTCTTGAACCAATGTGAAATTTTCAAAGGCAAAGGTATTGTTAAAATCCAATTTGGATTGACAATTTGGATCGCATCGGTCGCCATCAAACATGCTTTCACAAATATCAGTGTTGTGCGCTGCTAATGCAATGTCGAAGCTGTCTGTTCCGCTACACATGGTAAACAAAAATCCACCACCAAGCACAAAATTCCGGATGCTATTCGCAACAGCTAATTTCAATTGTGAGACTTTGGAAAAACCGAGTTCCTGCGCCTGTTTTTCTGCATCAGCAACTTGTTGTCGGTACCAAGGCGCATCTCTAAACGTCACGTAAAACTTACCGTATTGACCCGTAAAATCTTCGTGATGCAAGTGCAACCAATCGTATTTTGGTAAATTGCCTTGGATGATTTCTTTGTCGTATAGTTTTTCGTAAGGAATCTCAGCATAATCCAACACCATCGTAACTGCATCGTCCCAAGGAAGTGCACTACTAGGGGAATAAACAGCAATTTTAGGCGATTTCTCTAACTGGACCACTTCCATATTGGTTGCTGGGTCAGCAATTTGATTTTTTATTGCATTTGCTTGACCATCCGTAATCACCTCGTAACTTATTCCACGAACGATTAATTCCTCTTCGATGTTTTGTAAATTGGGAAATAAGAACGATCCTCCTCGGTAATTCAACAACCATTCCAACGTAACTTGATTGTTGAGCACCCAATACGACAAACCATATGCTTTCAAATGATTTGTTTGGCGCTCATCCATCGGAACAAGAAGGGCGCTCGCACTAACTAATTTAGCTAGAAACAGAAATAAAACAAGCAAGGAGATTTTCATAAATTCAATTTCGAATTAAAAAGGCGTTTCCGAATTGAGCATAAAATCTTCGTCGTCATCCACAACGTTATTCATGTTACTTCCTTTCGTAATGGTGTGGACATCATCGAAACTTCGGTTAACGGACATTCCCGCTCCAGTTGATTTTGGATCAAAATCACCACCAGTTGTATTGTACGTGTCTTCAAAATTTTCAAAACGCGCATACTGACCAACGAAACGCATACGAACAGTATCCAAAGCACCATTTCTGTGTTTAGCAATGATCACTTCTCCTACTCCTTGATTCGATGAACCGTCTTCCGCTTGTAACAAACCGTAATATTCTGGACGGTACAAGAAACTTACAATATCTGCATCTTGCTCAATCGCACCAGATTCACGTAAATCGGAAAGCACCGGGCGTTTGTCACCACCACGTGTTTCAACCGAACGACTCAGCTGAGACAAAGCAATAACGGGGATGTTTAATTCTTTGGCTATTTCTTTAATCGAACGTGAGATCGTTGAAATTTCTTGTTCACGATTTCCAGTTCCTTTACCACCACCCGCTGACATCAATTGCAAGTAATCAATGATGACTAATTGAATGTCGTATTGCATTTTCAAGCGACGGCATTTTGCACGTAAATCGAAAACCGACAATCCTGGTGTGTCATCAATGTAAATAGGAGCTGTCGATAACTTAGAAACGCGTGAATATAATTGTTGAAACTCGTAATCTTCTAAGTTTCCTTTTCTTAATTTTTCTGCAGAAATACGTGCTTCGGAAGCTATCAAACGTTTCACTAATTGGACGCTTGACATCTCAAGAGAGAAAACGGCAACTCCCATGTTGTAATCAACCGCCGTATTGCGTGCCATTGATAATACAAAAGCAGTTTTTCCCATCGCAGGTCGCGCTGCAATGACAATCATATCAGAACGTTGCCAACCAGAAGTTAAGGCATCTAAACCTCTGAATCCAGTAGGAACTCCAGAAAGACCTTCGCTATTTTTTGAGGCGATTTCAATTTCACGAATGGCATCACTCACAACCGTATTCATGGTTGCAATCGACTTTTTCATGTTGTTTTCAGCAATTCCAAACAAAGCACCTTCCGCCTTCGTCAACAAGTCAAAGACATCTGTTGTTTCATCATATGCATCGCGCAAGGTCTCCGAACACATGCGGATAATTTCACGTTGAATGTATTTTTGAGAAATAATTCGGGCGTGAAATTCGATGTGAGCAGACGAAGCAACACCATTGGTTAACGAGGAAATGTAAACAACACCTCCAGCGCCTTCTAATTCACCTTTTTCTTTTAAACGTTGCGTAACGGTTAATAAATCGATGGGATTAGACGTTCCAAATAAATCGCGGATAGCACCGTAAATGAATTGGTGTTTGGGATCATAAAAACTGTTTTCCGATAACATATCAATGGTATCAGTTACCGCATTTTTATCCAACATCATCGCACCAAGCACCGCTTTTTCAACATCAACAGCTTGAGGAGGTATACGCCCCATTTCATTTGCTATTGTTGCGATCACATTTTTATTTCTGGTTGGTGTTCTTCTTGGATTCCCTGATTGTTGCTCTTCCATATTTACAAAGATAACGAAGCTATTTTCCTTTTGGAAGAAAAAAACAAATTTTAATTACTAAGAGGAAATGAACACGTTTTTAACAAATTCAAACGCTCATTCAGCCGTGTCGGTTTACAATGCAATTTCGATGCCTACAGGGCAATGATCAGAACCTAGAATTTCATTGTGAATAGTCGCTTCGGCTACTTGCGGTAAAAACGCTTCACTCACTAAAAAGTAATCAATCCGCCAGCCAATATTTTTCTGACGAGCACCTGCTCGGTAACTCCACCACGTGTATTTCACCTCATCACCTTTTTTAGCACGCCAAGAATCGATTAATCCAGCTTGATGAAACGCATCCATGCCATCGATTTCTTCTTGCATGAAACCAGCTGCTTTGTTGTAATTTTGTTTTGGACGTGCCAAATCAATTGCTTTGTGTGCAACATTAAAATCACCACATACAACCACTGGTTTTGAAACTTCCAACTGCTTCAAGTAAGCGAGGAAATCTGCATCCCAAGTTTGTCTGTATGGTAAACGCAACAATTCACTTCCAGAATTAGGAACGTAAACAGTCACCAAAAAAAATGCATCAAACTCTGCTGCAATGACTCTTCCTTCGTTGTCGTGTGCTTCGATACCCATGTCATAAACGACAGATAACGGTTCTGTTTTTGATAAAATTGCAGTGCCGGAATATCCTTTTTTTGTAGCCTCATTTGCATACACAAACGGCATGTTTAATGGTGCAACTGTTTCTTTTACTTGATCAACAGAAGCCTTCGTTTCTTGCAAACAAATGACATCGATTGCTAATGACTGCATATCTGGAATAAAGCTTTTTCCTGCTATTGCACGAATTCCATTGACGTTAAAAGAGATAATTTTCATGAGTTGTATTTGAAACAAAATTAACGAATAATAAAGAAAACAATCACCAAGCGACAAAACTCTTTTGAATTTCATTTGTTCCTGATACAAATAGCTATTTTTACAGCATGAAAGGTTTTGATGATCAAACTTTACGCGATTTAGAATTCGATGAAATTCGGAATTGGTTGATGCAATTTGCAATTGGACCTTCTGCGCGTAAACGGTTGGAAGCGTTAACTCCTTCGAACAATTTTGACGACATCGAAAAACAGCTGCTTCGGCTGAATGAATTCAAACAAATACGAACGGAAGGCGAGTCGTTTCCTGCGCTTGACTTTGACGAATTACTAACTGAAATAAAATTACTTCCTGTCCACAATTCCGTTTTGCAACAAGAAGGTTTTGTTCGAATTACACGCGCATCTGATTTGGTCAATACCATTATCGTTTTCTTTGACAAACGAACGCAAGATTATCCGCAATTGTGTGAATTATTAAGCAATGTCTACTTTACACGCGAATTAATCGAATCTATTGATAAAGTCTTCGACAGAAAAGGAAACATCAAAGACGATGCTTCGGCAGAATTGGCACAAATACGTCAACAAATTGGTAAAATTCGCAATCAAATCAATAAGAACTTTGAAAAAGAATTGCGGAAACACATTAAAGAAGGATGGTTGGGCGAAACCAAAGAAGCTTTTGTCAACGAACGCCGTGTTTTAACTGTTCAATCGACTCACAAACGCAAAATTGGAGGAGCAGTTGTCGGATCGTCGAAAACTGGAAGTCTAACGTTCATTGAACCAGCGATCAATGTTCCGTTGAACAACGAAATGGAATTGTTATTGGACGATGAACGCAAAGAAATTTTCAGAATTCTTCAAGCATTAACAAAAGAAATTGCTCATCACCTTCCATTAATTGAAGCCTATCAAACGCTGTTAGTGGAACTCGATTTCATACATTCCAAGACAAAATTAGCGATCGAATTAAACGCGAATTTACCTGGAATCGTCCGATCTACACGCATTGAATTAATTGATGCTTTCCACCCTATCTTGTGGCGTAGCAACAAAGCTCAAGGGAAAATAACACTCCCGCAATCGCTATCGCTTGAACCAACGAGTAGAATGTTGGTGATTTCTGGTCCAAATGCTGGCGGAAAATCGATTACCTTAAAAACAATTGGGTTGTTGCAACTGATGCTTCAATCAGGATTGCTCATTCCTGTGCACCAAAACAGCAAATTTTGTTTTTTTCAACAAGTATTGAGTGATATTGGTGATAATCAATCCATTGAAAATGAATTGAGCACATATTCGTACCGATTAAAACGGATGAAGCATTTTTTAAACGTTGCCAATAAACGCACTTTGTTGTTGTTGGATGAGTTTGGAACAGGATCCGATCCAGAATTGGGCGGTGCATTAGCAGAAGTATTTTTCGAAGAATTGTACCAGAAAAAATCCTACGCTGTCATTACAACACATTACGCAACGATCAAATTACGTGCAGACCGATTAACGAATGCAATCAATGGTTGTATGCTGTTCAATACCGAAACGCTTGCGCCATTGTACAAATTTTCAATCGGTCAACCTGGGAGTTCATTTACGTTTGAAGTTGCTCAAATGAACGGCATACCAATAGACTTAATTGAAAAAGCTAAGGGGAAACTTGATGGCGAACGCATCAATATGGACAAGCTATTGAGCGAATTGAACCGTGAAAAAATGTACTTGCAACGCTTGAACAACGAACACATTGAAGCGCAAGAATTAGCCGAAAAAGCACGGATTTCTTATCAAGAAAGAAAAGATAAGTTTGAAGAACGTCTCAAAACACAACAAGACTTCATCGAGCGCAACAATATCTTTTTAAACACGGGTAAAAAAATGAAGTCGTTCATTGACCGTTACCAAACAACCACTAGAAAAAAAGACGCAAATAAATCGTTATTGGAAGAAGTTCGCAAGTACTTAATGGTTGAAAAGGCGAAAATTGATGAAGCAAAACGAAAGGTGGAATTAATGAAGCCTACTGTAGCTAAACCGATTCGAAAAAACGCAAAAAAAGTAGTAGTTGTTGATAATTACCAACGCGATAAAATTGTGGTTGGGTCGACAGTGAAAATGATTGAAACGCGTCAAAGTGGAACTGTTGAAGAAATAAAAGGGCATTTATTGACCGTCACTTTTGGATTTATGCGTTTGAAAGTTGAACGTGAAAAACTGATGTGGATAAGCTAATTATTCGCCTAATTTGATTCGAAATCCAGCGGACGTACTAAACACCATTTTCCTTATCGTAGTAGGAGGATTGCTATCGTAAAAGATATTGTATTCAAATCGCATGTCAACTCGTTTTGAAACAGCCATTCCAATTGAATATTGCCCAGAAAAACGCATATCTTTCATCCGATTCAAAACAGGTTGAAAATAAGTTACTGCAGTAAATGAAAAACCACTTTTCAAGTTGATGAACCAACTCAAATAATTACTCCAGCGCACATCTGTATTGATCACACCATCCGATTGTAATTCCTCGTATTCAGCAAAAAGCGAAGACCCAACAAAAAAACGACAATTATTGGTATCAATAAACTTCCAGCGCAAGCCTGTTCCTGCTAATGTTCTTATTTTTTGATTCAACATCAAATTGTATTGCACTTGTGCAAACGATTCCCATTTCCAAGGTCCATTTTTTATTCTACGTGCATAGCGAAAATGCGACATCCCCGAGTTGGCATAGGTTTGACTTTTAGAACCCGTGTAAGAGATATCACTCAACAACAAATAATAATTCTTTCGTGTTTTGTATTGCACACGTGGTCGGAAGTTCCCAGAATAAAACAAAGGTCCGTTTTGAACTACAGAGAAACCGCCATCCAAACTACCACTCCAACCAGAAGTATCATCATAAATGCGTTTGTTCTCAATATTAACAATCTGAGCTGAAAGCGGCATTACACCTAATAATACAAGTCCTATGAATACGAGCTGTTTCATCATTTAGGCGCTTTACGGTATAAATAAATGGCGAAAAGTCCAAAAATAACATTCGGAATCCAAACTGCTGCAATGGGTGGAAAACCTATTTTAATCGCTGCGACAGTAGTTACTTTCATGGCGAAAATATAGATAAAGACAAAAATCAATCCGATTGCAATGTTGATACCAATTCCTCCTCTTTTTTTACGACTTGAAACAGCTACTCCAATTAATGTCAAAACATAAGTCGCAAACGGATAACTCGTTCGCTGGTGTAACTCAATTTCATAGTTAGGCACTTTTGAATTCCCTTTTCCCTTTTCTTTTTTAATAAAATCTGTTAGCTCGGTGTATGTCATGGCTTCCGCAATGTTGTCGCGTTGGGCTAATTCGTTTATTTTAAAAGGAAAAACGGTGTCTTTTGATTGGCGTTCAATGATTTTATCGGGAATAAATTGTGTTTCAGTTTCACCAATTTCATTTTTAACTGTTACAGGTGGAGTAACTATTCGCTCGTAATAATCTTTCAACACCCAATGATTTGAACCTGGTTTTGCAATGGCATTGCGTGCTTTCAAAAAGCGTGTCAATTCGTTCTTGTCGTTGTATTGTTCAATCTGAAAATCACTCAACATGTTCATTGATGCGCTATACGACCCAAAATGAACAAATTGATTACCTGGGTATTCAGCACGGTAATTTTCAACAACCAAATCATTCCTGTAATATGTTTCTTCAAATTCCAGTCGAACGCGATTCGAGCGTGGAATAACGAAGTGATTCAATACCAACGACATCAACATCAATATAGTAGCGGCAATCATGTACGGGCGAATGATTCGTAAAAAAGGTCTTCCGCTATTTAGCATCGGTATGATTTCTGTTTCCTGCGCCATTTTTGCTGTAAACCAAATGACGGAAATGAAAATAATCATCGATGAAAATGTATTGCCGTAGAATATTAAAAAGTTGAGGTAATAATCGAAAATAATCGCTGAAAGCGGTGCTTTGTTATCGATAAAATCGGACAAGCGCTCAGCCAAATCAAACACCATCGCCAAGAGCATAATTACCCCTAGCATGAAGAAAAAAGTCGTAAGAAACTTCCGTATGATATATTTATCGAGGATTTTTAACATTAAATTCTTCTACCTAATTTGACTACTTGTTCGTCTTTCCATTTTGTAAACGTACCATCTAAAATACGTTTACGCGCTTCTTTCACTAACGCTAAATAAAACGCTAAATTATGTATAGTTGCAATTTGTATTGCTAAATTTTCTTTTGCTTTGATCAAATGGTTCAAATACGCTTTTGTGTAAACATGGTCAACATAAGCAGTCCCGTTAGGATCCAAAGGCGAAAAATCCAAACGCCATTTGTTGTTTTTGATATTGATTGTTCCTTCCGAAGTAAACAACATTCCGTGACGGGCATTGCGTGAGGGCATCACACAATCAAACATGTCAATTCCCAAAGCAATGCACTCTAATATATTTACAGGCGTTCCAACCCCCATCAAATAACGCGGTTTGTCTTCTGGTAAAATTTCACAAACCAAATCAGTCATGCTGTACAGATCTTCATCGGGTTCTCCTACAGATAGACCTCCGATTGCATTTCCAAACGCACCTTGTTCTGCTATAAATTCAGCAGATTCTTTGCGCAAATCTGGATAAACACTACCTTGAACAATTGGAAATAACACTTGATCGTAACCGTATTTTGGTTGCGTTTCATTCATTTGAGTGATGCATCTTTTCAACCAACGGTGCGTCATGTGCATGGAACGTTTTGCGTAACGAAAATCGCACGGATATGGCGTACATTCATCAAATGCCATGATGATATCTGCACCAATACTGCGCTGAATGTCGATTGCACGCTCAGGACTAAAAAAGTGATAACTTCCATCGTGATGCGATTGAAAGCGGACTCCTTCTTCGGTAATTTTGCGCGATGTTGCTAATGAATAAACTTGATAACCGCCACTATCTGTTAAAATTGGACGTTCCCAATTCATGAATTGATGCAGTCCTCCCGCTGCTTCGATTACATCCAAGCTCGGACGTAAATAAAGGTGAAAAGTATTTCCAAGAATTATTTGTGCTTCGACATCATCGCGCAGTTCTTGTTGGTGTACACCTTTTACAGTGCCTTGTGTACCAACAGGCATGAAGATCGGAGTTTCAATTGTTCCGTGATCTGTGTGTAATAAACCAGCGCGTGCTTTTGATGCTGGATCTTTGTGCTTCAGTTCGAAGTGCATAATTGTGTTGAAAAATAAACGCGACAAAGATAAGTGTATTTCAGAAAGCGTGCCATCTTTGCAAATCAATTCGTAAGATAAATGAAAATTATACCAAGTATCGATGACACATTGTTGTTTTACACCTTTTGGGTGTTTGCTTTTTTTGTGTTGTTTCAAACCGTTTATGTTATTTTGTTTTTTGGGCGCTTAGCCTTTCGAAAACAACAAAAAAGCACAGGAATAGTACCGCCAGTATCAATTATCATTGCTGCACGAAACGAGGCTGATAATTTGTTTGAGAACATCCCGAAGATCATGGATCAATTATACGATGCTGCATTTGAAGTTATCGTCGTTAATCACCAATCGGTTGATGATTCGAAACATTTATTGAATGCGTTGCAACGCGAATACGCAAATTTAATCGTTGTGGATGTTGAAAAAAACAAACACTTGTTGCCGAGTAAAAAACTACCTTTAACGTTAGGGATAAAACGTTCGACTTATGAACATTTGTTGTTGACCGATGCTGACTGTGCACCAACCAGTATTCATTGGCTCGCTGAAATGGCCAGTCAATTTACGGATAAAAAAGCCCTTGTTTTGGGCTATGGTCCTTACAAAACGATTCCAGGATTTTTAAACAAAGTCATTCGTTTTGACACGACAATGATTGCTGTTCACTATTTTTCAATGGCAATCAATCGCACGCCATACATGGGGGTTGGACGAAATTTAGCGTATACCAAAACACTTTTTAATGAGGTCGGCGGATTTAAATCGCACTATTCGTTAACTTCTGGAGATGATGATTTGTTTGTTCAAGAAGCTGGTACAAAAGATAATGTTGCGATTCAATTAAATCCTAAGAGTTTTATTTACAGTGATGCAAAAACAACTTGGGAGGATTTTGTGCTTCAAAAGGCGCGTCATTACAGCACTTCTGTCAAATATAAGTTTTTCAAAAAAGGAATGTTAGGAATCTATCCGTTGTCGACGTTGTTACTATTGGTTTCTTTTGTTATTTTGTTGACACAAAGTGGATGGTGGATTCATGCGTTAGCTGGATTTGGTTTTGTTTTGCTATTAAAATGGTGGTTATTAGGCGTTTGTTTTAATCGTTTGAAGTCGCGAAGTTTTATTATAGCATTACCATTACTCGATTTGATATACGTACTCATTTCTCCATTTTTTTATTATTCAACACTGCAAAAAAATACTTCAAAATGGAAGTGATAGCGGAACATTTATCGGACAAAGCAAAGGTGGATTTTGCCTTAGTTGAGCGTGCCAAGAAAGGCGACCAATCTGCTTATGCCGAATTAATGGAGCGCTACCGCGAATCCTTGTATTTCATGATGTATAAAATGGTGCGCCATGCAGATGATGCAGATGATTTGACTATTGAAGCATTTGGTAAAGCTTTCAGTCGTTTGGATCAATACTCGCCTACTTTTGCTTTCAGCACTTGGTTATTCAAAATTGCATCGAATAACTGTATTGATTTTATTCGCAAAAAAAGAATAAAAGTCACTTCAATGGATTCTGGCTATGTCACAGAGGACGGCGATAGCATTCAAATTGAAGCACGGTCGACAACATTAGATCCTGAAGAAACAATCATTTACAACCAAAAAGTGAAACACATGCACCACTTGGTAGGTAAATTGAAACCGCGCTACCAAGAATTGGTCAAAATGCGTTATTTCGAAGAATTGAGTTACGAAGAAATAGCAGAAGAATTGAATTTACCTATCGGAACGGTAAAAGCACAATTATTTCGTGCACGCGATTTCCTTGCTCAAATAATGCAAAAAACGAAAGACACAATATAAATTTTCTGAAAAAGTAATTATTCGGCGTTATAAAACCCATCAATTATTGACTGGTATTTTAGACAGATAATTTTACGTTTTAGTTTTAAAGTAGGAGTCAATTCACCTGTTGTTATTGAAAATTCATTCGGTAACAACGCAAATCGTTTCACTTGTTCCCAGTTTCCAAAGCCTTTATTTATTTCATTCACTTCTCGTTGCAAGCGTTCGTTAACCTCAGGATGCGCTGCAATTTCGGTATTAGATAAATTAGCTAGATTTATTTCTTTGCGCTCAGCCCATTCTTTGATGAAATGGAAATTCAACACGATCAAAGCAGCGGGAAACTTTTGACTTTCACCAACAATCATAATTTGTTCGATGAAACGCGACTCCTTGAATTTATTCTCCATTGCTTGAGGAATGATGTACTTCCCTCCTGACGTTTTGAAAATTTCTTTTTTACGGTCGGTAATCTTTAAAAACGTTCCTTTTTCCAACTCACCAATATCACCTGTTTTGAACCACCCTTCTTTGTCCATCACCTCATCAGTTGCTGTTTGATTGTTGTAATAACCAAGCATAACATTTGGTCCTTTGACCAAAATTTCACCGTCATCAGCAATTTTCACACGTACTCCCGCTATTAATAATCCAACAGTTCCAAATTTCACGCCATTTTTCAGGCAATTAACAGATACAACTGGAGATGTTTCCGTAAGACCATAACCTTCTAAAATAGGGATTTGTGCAGCGAAAAAAATACGAGCTAAACGAGGCTGAAGGGCTGCAGAACCTGATGCTATTGCACGAACATTCCCACCTAATGCAGCTTTCCATTTGGAAAATATCAATTTGCGTGCAACGAATAATTGCAATTGATACCAATACGATTTTCCTGAAAAATCATATGCTTCTGCCAAATTAACAGCCCAAAAAAACAAAGAACGTTTGATCCCTTTCAGCTCATCACCTTTTTCCATGATGCGCTCAAATACTTTTTCTATCAAACGAGGAACAGCTGAAAATACTTCAGGTTTCACTTCTCGAATGTTATCACCAATCGTATCCATTGATTCCGCAAAATGAATACTTGCACCTACGCGCATGTATAAGTAATGTAACATGCGCTCGTATACGTGACAGATTGGAAGAAAAGTCAGTACAGGTGATTTTATCGACGCTGGAATAATTGGCTCTGTAGCTAATACATTGGACAATAAATTATTGTGTGAGAGCATCACACCTTTTGGATTTCCTGTAGTTCCAGATGTATAAATTATAGTTGCTAGGTCGTCATTTTTTATAGTGCTTTTTATTTCATTCACCACCTTTATATCGAGCATTTTACCATTGGAAATCAAATCCAAATAATACAATGCATCTGGTAAATTATCAAACGAATAAATTGTTTCTAAGGTTGGAATCTCAGCTTTAACCGCTGAAATTCGTGCTAATATTTCAGCGTTACCAACAAATGCAAAACGCATCTGAGCATCATTAAAAATATATTTGTAATCTTCTGATGAAATTGTAGGGTACAATGGAACAACGATTGCGCCAATTTGTTGCAAAGCAATGTCCATTATATTCCATTCAACTCTATTTGTTGAAATCAATGCAACACGCTCGCCTTTCTGAACACCTAAAGCCAATAAGGCTAAGGACATTTCATTTACTTTTGCTAAAAAAACAGTTGTCGACATCGGTATCCAAATACCAGCTGTCTTAGTAACAAACATATTATCATTCGGGAAACTTTCTAATTGATAATATGGTATATCGAATAAACGTGTTATTTGACTCATTTTTTTCGTAATAGTTGAGGCAAGTTAATCAATCAAAATTAGTTAACAAGCTTAAAATGTTCATTCAAATATAACATTTGTTTTTTTAATTGCTTTTCTCAGCTGGTAGTGAGTTACTTTAGCACTATGGAAGTGGTTTTCTATAAGTGATTTTAGTTTTTTAGTTATAAAAAATTAACAACACAATGATTTTTGGTTTGTTAAGAGGTTCGTTTGCCGGCGAACCTTTTTTTATTCCTGTGAATAGTGTTTGACTCCTTTTACATATACGATGCGCGCATAATTTGATGCAAAGTGATCACCAACTTCCATCGCTTTGGGAAAAAGAACAAAAGTTGCCTGTTTTCCTTTTTCCAACGTTCCGAATTGATCTTCATTAAATCCAGCCATTGCTGCCCAAACAGTCATTCCTTTCAAACAATCATCAATCGAAATTCGTTCACGAGTTAAAAATCCAGCAAGTGGTGCATTCTCAGTATTCATGCGTTTGACTGCTGAATAGATCGTCCGCATTGGATCCATATAGTCATACGGAAAATCTGAACCGATTGCTAAAACACCAGTTTGATTCAATAAGGTTTGATAAGCGTATGCACCAACCATTCGCTCTTTTCCGATTCGTTTTGCCACCCATTTGTGGTCAGAAACTGCATGAACAGGTTGCACAGAAGGAATCACTCCTGCTTTGGCAAAGGCAAAAAAATCAGCGGGATCAATTACTTGTGCATGTTCTATGCGCCAACGGTGATCAACCTTTCCTTTTGTGTGTTTTGTGATAATTCCTAATGCGATTTGATTGGTTGAATCACCTATTGCATGAATGTTAACTTGGTAATTAATTGAGCGTGCAATTCGAGCAACGGCATCCATTTCCTCGATTGAAGTTGTTAAAATACCATGGTTGTGCGGGTCGTCTGAATATGTATTCTTGAGCAATGCACCGCGCGAACCCAATGCTCCATCACCAATTATTTTAAATGAACGAATGGTCAAATTTTGTTCCTGAACAATCCCTTTTTTCTGAGCAAAAGCTATGTTTTCTTTAGTTGGAAACAACATAACATTCAAATTCAAGGATATTTTTTTTGCTTTGCTCATCGAACGAAGTAATTGTAAATCTTTGAAGTCAACACCAGCTTCGTGCACCCCAGTAATACCAAATTGAAACAATTCCTGTTCTACTTGTTGTAATGCTGTAATCAATTTAGTTCGATTGAAATCTGGCAGTACATTTGAAACGCGCGTTATTGCATTGTCAAGCAGTAAACCCGAACATTTTCCATTTGTCACGTCAACGCGACCACCAGGAATAATCGTTCCAGCAATAATCCCCGCTTTTTTCAAAGCGGCATCGTTTGCGATAGCTGCATGTCCATCAACTCGGTATATCAAAACTGGTTTGTTTGGAAAAGCTTTGGTTAATGCTTCATTTGTTAGTGGTTCATTTGAACTGAAATTTGTTTGATCCCATCCCCGACCAATTAAGCAAGTTGCATTGCTTTTTTGGTCGTACTTCTCTAATCTCACAACGATTTCTTGCATGGAAGTACTTCCAAATAAATCTGCTGAAAGCAACATGCGCGCATAACTCATCATGTGGCCATGCGCATCAATTAAACCTGGATAGATAATACTATTTTCAGCATCTAAATATTCATCTGCGCTGTACTTGTTATTGATCTGTCGTTCCGGTCCAATTTCAATAATTTCACCATCACGAATGGCCATTGCTTCTTCTACATCATTGTAGTCGTTCATGGTGTGAATAGTAGCATTATGAACGATTAAATCGACATGTTGCCCTTTCATGCATTGCGCAAACAACAACAAAACCAACAGTGAGGAAGCAAGAACTTTCATGGGTTATTTTTTATTAAAAACAGTGGAAGAAGCTTGGGCAGTCGGCATGATTACCAAATCATTTATCGTTACGTGTTTTGGACGTGTACAAACATAATAAATCGCATCAGCAATATCTATTGCTTGCAAGGGGTCAAAACCATCGTAGACACTTTTTGCGGTTTGTTCATCACCTTTAAAACGCACCAATGAAAATTCAGTTTCTGCTGCACCAGGTGCTATATTGGTAACTTTTATTCCGTCGTTCACCAAATCAATGCGCATGGAGCGCGATAAAGCATCAACAGCGTGTTTTGTTGCACAATAAACGTTTCCTCCTGCGTATACTTCTTTACCAGCTATACTTCCAAGATTGACAATATGTCCAGATCCGTTTTTTTGCAAAATTGGAACAACAGCTTTTGTTACATACAATAACCCTTTGATATTTGTGTCAATCATTCGGTTCCAATCGTCAGTTAAACCATCAGCAATAGGACTTCTTCCAACAGCTAACCCAGCATTGTTGACCAAAATCTGAATGTTGTTTTTAACCGTTTCCGATAATGAATGTATAGCTTCATTCACTTGACGCTCATCGCGGACATCAAAACACAAGGTTTCTATCGCAATTGGTAAATGAGCTAATTCACTTTTTAGTTGTGCTAATCGTTCTGCGCGACGACCAGTTATGATTAAATTCCAGTTATTCTCCGCAAACATGCGTGCGGTAGCTTCACCAAATCCAGCTGTTGCGCCAGTTATCAAAATATATTTCATGTTTCTTTTTTTATTGTTGTCCCACTAGCAGCAACTAAAAATAAGGCTAAATATGCAGGAATTCTGTAGCGTACTATTGCGCCAATAACAGGTGTTGTAAAACCAATTAACAAGAGCAATAAGATACTAAACCACAAAAGTGTTGTAATTGTTTGTTTATCGGACGCTGTGCGTTCAATCTTTTTCCACATTGCGACACTTAAAAAAACAAATAACGCAAGTGATTCCAAGATATTCACCCACTTCAGTAAGCCTCCCTTATCCCAAAAGAAAGGTCTGAAAGCAGCATTTTTAAGTGCCTCAGGGATGTTTTTTATTAATTGAAGCGGAGAATTGTCAAGCGGTTGCAGTGTTATGTAACTGTTCGATTTTGCTGCTTTATAATACAATGGCCAACCAGCTGAATTTGGTGATAATTTTACTTTTTCTGATGGTGCTACTATTCCCAATTTCTCTTTTTGAGCAATGATCGGTTGCGTCAAATAAACCATGCTATCTGAAATACGTAACAATTTTTCTTGATTTGGAGTGAAATAATAAAAACAAGAATCGGCATAGACATGAACGCCTCCCTTGGCCATGTTGTTGAAATCGAATTGTTTGCGCGATAAAAAACGCATGGGTTGTTGGTGGAATATCGGAACAGCCATAAAAAGCAACAACATAGTAATGATTACTGCTAAACTAGCTTTTACGAGTGATTGCTTGTTAATGAATTTAGCTACAAAAAAAATTGTTATAGCAATTATCAAGCAAAGCAATACATAGGGCTTAAAAAGGACTAAAAGTAATCCTCCAATTATCCAACGCCATAATTTTGAAGACTTGGTGAGTTGCGATAACGAAGCACGCAAAAACAAAGCTAATCCAAGTATTAAAAATGGCTCTTTTAATAAGGAGGAAGACCAAAAAGCAAGACTTGGGAAAATTATTAACAGTAACCAAAACAAGCGTTTATGGATCCAAACACGATTTTGAAAAGTCAAATACAATTCCCGCATTCCAAGAAGCGAGAAAAAGGAAATGATTACCAAATGAACGAAAACAGATCCTTTTGAAACAAAAAACAATAAGCTATTTATGCGAATTACATTTTTGGTATCGTCTAATAAAATAGTATAACCGCTACTCCATCTGTTCGTTTGTGACAAATAACGCGCGATAAGTTGTTGGTCTTCAAAGCCAAACAAACATTCAAAATAAGCTTTCGGCGATTGATAAAACACATTGTTCAATATCCGACTATCATGCATGCACGAACCAATGTCAGACTGCGTTGCACCATTTGCATAGTAATCGTAATAAATGAAAAGGAAAAGCGCAGAAAATCCTAGTCGGATAAACCAAGCAAAAAGTAAATCAAAGCGTTTTAAATGAACCGTTGTTTTTTGGAAAAAGTAGTACGAACCAAGAATGAATAATAATGCAACAACCATAATCTTTTGTAATGAAACAAAAACGCTCCATTCTAGTCAAAAGTAAGTAGAAAAATAGAAACCAACTTACAAAATGTGTGACAGCAACGAAAAGAGTTATTAAGATTAATCGTTGATAACTGTGGATAAATAGCATTAAATCTGCTCCAATAAAATAAAGTGAATGCTTACTTTTGTACAAACATTTTTTACATGAGTACCATTCAACAAGCAGCTACATTAGAGCAAGCAGTCGAACTTGGACTTCGTCCAGATGAATTTGAAGTAATCAAAGAAGTGCTTGGTCGCACGCCAAATTTTACTGAAACAGCAGTTTATTCGGTTATGTGGTCGGAGCATTGTTCGTACAAAAACTCCATTTATTGGTTAAAACAATTACCAAAAGATGGTCCACACATGTTGGTGAAAGCTGGTGAAGAAAACGCTGGATTAGTTGACCTTGGAGGTGGAATTGGATGTGTTTTCAAAATTGAATCGCATAACCACCCAAGTGCATTGGAACCGTATCAAGGTGCTGCAACAGGAGTTGGAGGAATCAATCGTGATATTTTCACAATGGGTGCTCGTCCAGTTGCGCAATTGAATTCATTGCGTTTCGGTGACATCAACGAAGACCGTACAAAATGGTTAGTAAAAGGTGTTGTGAAAGGAATTGGTGACTACGGGAATGCTTTTGGTATTCCAATTGTTGGTGGTGAAGTGTTTTTCGATAAATCGTACAACCAAAACCCATTAGTAAATGCCTTCTCTGCTGGTATTATTGATACGAAAAAAGTAATTTCTGCAAAAGCTAAAGGTCCAGGAAATCCTGTTTACATCGTAGGTTCTGCAACTGGAAAAGACGGAATTGCAGGTGCAGCATTTGCATCAAAAGACATAACAGAAGATTCTGCAAACGATTTACCATCTGTTCAAGTTGGTGACCCATTCATGGAAAAATTATTGTTGGAAGCAACAATGGAATTGTCCGAAACAGATGCAATTGTAGGAATGCAAGACATGGGTGCAGCTGGTATCACTTGTTCTACTTGTGAAATGAGTGCAGGCGGTGGCGTCGGAATGGAAATTCATCTAGACCGTGTGCCTACACGTCAAGAAAACATGTTGCCTTACGAAATCTTACTTTCTGAATCACAAGAACGTATGTTAGTCGTGATTCAAAAAGGAAAAGAAGCTATCGTAAAACAAATTTTTGACAAATGGGATTTACATGCTGAAGAAATTGGAACAGTTACTGATGACGGACGTGTGCGCTACTACATGAACGGAGAATTGGTTGGTGATGTTCCTGCTGAATCACTTGTTTTAGGTGGAGGAGCTCCTCAATACCAACGCGAATATTCAGAACCAGCTTACTTCCAAGAATTCAAAAAATTCAATATCGATAACGTTCCACAACCAGAAAATTTAAAAGATGTTGGCTTCTTTTTATTAGGTCAAGCGAATATCGCTTCAAAAAGATGGGTATACGAACAATATGATTCAATGGTGGGAACAAAAACAATGACCACGAATCGCCCAACAGATGCTGGAATTGTTAATTTGAAAGGAACAGACAAAGCGCTTGCAATGACAGTTGATTGTAATTCACGTTACGTCAATGCTGATCCTGAAGTAGGTACTGCAATCGCTGTATCTGAAGCTGCACGAAACATTGTTGTTTCAGGTGGTATTCCAAGTGCAATTACGAATTGTTTGAATTTTGGAAATCCTTATAACCCAGAATCTTACTGGCAATTTGTTGGTGCTATCAAAGGTATGTCAAAAGCTTGTTTGAAGTTCCAAACGCCAGTTACAGGAGGAAATGTGTCATTCTACAACCAAAGTAACATTGCAGGAAAAGAAATTCCTGTTTTCCCTACGCCAACTATTGGTATGATTGGTTTGATTGAAGACAAATCAAAAATCATGTCATTGGATTTCAAACAAAAAGGTGATTTGATCTTTATCTTGGGTGATTGTGTCAATGATATCGCTTCATCTGAATATTTAGCGAAATACCACAACATAGAAGCATCTCCAGCGCCTCACTTCGACCTTGAAAAAGAATTCTTGTTACAAGAAGCTGTAAAAGGACTTATTGGAATGGAACTAATCAATGCTGCACACGACTGTTCTGACGGTGGTTTGTTTGTAACAATGGTTGAAATGTCAATGCCACGTGGTCTTGGATTTGATATCGTTACAGATGCTGAAATCAGAGAAGATGCTTTCTTGTTTGGAGAAGCACAAAGCCGTGTAGTGGTAACAGTTTCTGAGGATTCAGAAGAAGATTTCATTGAATACATGATGGGAAGTGGTGTCAATTTCACACTACTTGGTCACGTGACAAAAGGAAAATTAATGATCGACGACGAACATTTTGGATTTATTGCAGAGGCGAAAGAAATCTTCGACAATGCTTTAGGAAAAATGATTGAAGGATAATCAAAATAAACTGTAAATTTATCCGACGTAATCTTTTGCGTCGGATTTTTTTTGGAAAAACATGAACGAATTACAACGCTATTTCCCCAATTTATCAGCAGATCAACTCGATAAATTTGAACGTTTAAAACAATTATACGAGGAATGGAATGCACAAATAAATGTGATTTCCAGAAAAGATATGGATGAGTTCTATGAACGACATGTATTGCATTCATTGGGAATTGCCAAAATCATGGAATTTACAGCTGGATCTTCTGTATTAGACATTGGAACTGGTGGAGGTTTTCCAGGTATTCCGTTAGCAATTCTTTTTCCCGAAGTGCATTTTCACCTAGTCGATTCGATTGGAAAAAAAATCAAAGTTGTCAACGAAGTCGCTCAAGCATTGTCATTGAAAAATGTTCGTGCAACTCATGCCCGCGCTGAAGAGATAAAGGAAGAATTTGATTTCATTGTCAGTAGAGCCGTAACAGCAATGCCTGCATTTTTAACGTGGACGAAAGGAAAAATTAAAGCACGTAATAACAATCCTTTACCAAATGGTGTATTGTATTTAAAGGGAGGTGATTTGGTGGAAGAAATGGAACCTGTAAAACAACATTTTGTAATTCACGCGTTGAAAACATATTTCAAAGAAGCATTTTTTGAAACGAAAGCAGTCGTTTATGTCAAACTAAACAAATAATGCATGAAAAACGAAGGTAACACTCCTGCAGAAATCATTGCAAACTGTCCCGAAGATAGAAAGGACGCCATGAAACAATTACATGACACAATTACTTCGTCACTCCCAGTTGGCTTTGAAGCTGGCATTGGTTATGGAATGATTTTGTATTTTGTCCCACACACAATTTATCCCGCTGGTTATCATTGCGACCCAAAACAGCCACTTCCGTTTGTTAGTTTGGCCTCGCAAAAAAACTTTATCGCTTTGTACCACATGGGGCTTTATGCCGACCCAGAATTGTTAAATTGGTTTACTGAAAAATACAAAGCAACTGTTTCATCCAAATTAGACATGGGAAAGTCTTGTATTCGCTTTAAAAAAGTAGGCGATATTCCATATGAATTGATTGGTGAATTAATGCAAAAAATAACTGTTGCATCTTGGATAGAAACATACGAAAAACTATATAAAAAGAAATAACTAATAATACATGTCATGCATGGCCAACAGTATTTTCTGTTGGCTTTTTTTTGTCTATTTTTTTTGACGACTCAAATAATTAAACTTTTTTTTTGTGTATTTATTGCTAAAATAATATATTTATGCAAAAATTAAATAGTACGTCTGATGAAAATAGAAAGCTGTCCCAAATGCCGTCATACTAAAATCATCAAAAGTGGAATTGTAAACGAGCGCCAACGGTATACATGCAAGCAATGCAAGTATAACTTCACCGTGGATAAATTGGGAAAAAAAATTGACGATTACTACATCACCAAAGCGCTTCAACTTTTTTTGGAAGGCTTGAGTTATCGCGAGATTGAGCGTATTTTAGGCGTGTCTCACGTTACTGTTTCCAATTGGGTAAAGCATTATAAAATCAAGCGGATAAATGACGAAAATCATCACCCAACTTACCGAATCATTTCTCATAATGAGCTAGTTGAGTATTTGAAGAACAAAGAACAATTAGCTGGAGCAGGCATGATCATTACGGAGCTAGGTGACAAGTTTATGCTCATCAAATGGCAACGATTCAAAGACTAACTATATAATTAACAAAAAGATATATCACTTTATACGTATTAAAGTTGTTTTTCGGAATATTGGAAGTATGAAACACGCAGGGTTGTGTCCAACCGCATAACTGTTAGTGAATCAGGCTAAAACAAATTAAAGTTTAACTATTATTACGTGAAAACATGAGTGAAAAATCAACAAAAGGCATTTGGAAAGTAATCTCTGCCTCGTCTGTTGGGACGTTAATCGAGTGGTACGACTTCTACATCTTCGGAAGTTTAGCCGTTGTAATCTCAACTAAATTCTTTCCCGCTGACAACCCAGTTGCAGCATTTTTATCTACTCTAGCAACATTCGCTGCTGGATTTGTTGTTCGACCATTTGGTGCATTATTCTTTGGACGACTCGGTGATTTAATTGGACGGAAATATACGTTCATGGTCACATTATTGTTAATGGGTGGAGCAACTTTCTTAATTGGTTGTATCCCTTCATACGAAACAATCGGTGTTTTTGCACCAATCCTCGTTTTATTACTTCGTTTATTGCAAGGTCTTGCCTTGGGAGGTGAATACGGAGGAGCTGCAACTTACGTGGCTGAACACGCACCGTCAAACCAACGTGGTTACTGGACGTCTTGGATTCAAACAACTGCAACAGTAGGTTTATTTGTTTCTTTGATGGTCATCTTATTAACGAAAACAATGTTATCAAAAGAAGATTTTGATGCTTGGGGATGGCGTGTACCGTTCTGGGTCTCTATCTTGATGGTTGCAGTATCGTACTTGATTCGTAAAAAAATGCACGAATCACCAGTTTTCCAAAAAGCTAAAGACGAAGGAAAAGTTTCTAAAAACCCATTGAAAGAAAGTTTCGGAAACCGCTATAACTTCAAATTTGTCTTGTTAGCATTGTTTGGTGTTGCAATGGGACAAGGTGTAGTTTGGTACACAGGACAGTTCTATGCAATGAGTTTCATGAAAACTGTCATGAACATCGATTCCAATCAAGTTGATACCTTATTAGGAATCACCTTGTTATTAGGTACTCCGTTCTTTGTTGTATTTGGTTGGTTATCTGATAAAATTGGTCGTAAAAAAATCATGCTTACAGGGATGTTGTTAGCAATCTTATTGTATCGCCCGATATATAAATCGATGTACGCAACGACAGATATTTCAACAAAAACAGAAAAAACAGCTGAAAGAACTATCGAGAAAAGTGAAACACCAAACAAAGCCGGTGATGGAATAGATTCTGTTTACGTAACAAATACGGCATACGAAGATGGAACGACAATGACCGTTGAAGAAAAAGTACATTTAAACAACAAGCGTGAACGTATCATTGATGCAACAACTAAAAAAGCAAAAATTGACAAGAAAACAGCTGTTTTCACAACAGCTGCTGATAACCGTTGGATTGGATTCTTGGTTTGGATTCAAGTTATTTTCGTAACGATGGTATATGGACCAATTGCTGCCTTCTTGGTGGAATTATTCCCAGTACAAATTCGCTATACCTCAATGTCTTTGCCGTATCACATTGGTAACGGTATCTTTGGTGGACTTTTACCTGCTATTGCAACATACTTAGTTACAAATGCAAAAGACAATGGTCAAGCAGAATTTTATTTGAACGGATTGTGGTATCCAATCATTATTGCCAGTGTAAGTTTTGTCATCGGACTCATTTACATTAATGAAAAGAAACACAGACACCAAGATTAATGCTTTTATAAAATTTAAAAATAGAAAAACATGAAAACAGTTAGAAGAATTTTAGGCGTATTTTGGTTATTACTAGCCGCTTTAGCAGCATATTTCTGTGTTGTTGAATTTGGACTTCCAAAATTTGCAACAGGAAAACAAGACGATTTAGTTTTCGGAATTATCATCTTGTTTGTTTTGACTCCTTTGATCGTTTTAGGATTAGCAGTATTTGGCTATTATGCCTTAACTGGTGAATACGACGATTAGTTGATAGTTTAGTTGAAAAAAGAAACCGTCTCATTTGAGGCGGTTTTTTTTTTTCATAACAACTGAATAGTTTTTAATTGTTATTTTTCATAAAAAAAAAGCATTAAAATGTCATTAAAAAACCTTGTTGTTTATTTACTAATTTTATGTTGGAACTTAACACCCAGTAATGCTCAAGTTGCTGAAAAAATCTATGGTAAAAACAAAGTTTTAAAGCCGAATTCTTATTATTTATATCAACTTGAACTTTGGAAAATTGAAACTGAAAAAAATCCGACTAATCCTGATGCTTGGTATAATTTCTATCGAGCAAGCAGAAATGCTTATATCAAAGGAGAAGAGGATAATTCACAACATTCTAAAGGAATAAATCGTTTCGAACGTTTGCAATTAATTGTCAACAAAATGGAAGTTTATGTTCCCGATTCATATGAATACCATTATGTGAAATGGTTAAATAGCAACAATAATCCAAGTCAATTCAATCACCTTGAAAGGGCATTTCAACTTATGCCAAATAATCCGGAACCAATTTTGAGCTTGATAATTTATTATGAAATAAATGGAAATTTAAAAAAACGGAATGAATTCATTGAAAAATATAATACAACAGGAGATTATTCACCTGGATTACTCAATTATGCATACAATGTATTAATTGGATTAGATAACAATGCACTAATACTCACCGAGGGAGATAAAGACACCGAAGCGATATTATTAGCACAAAGAAAAGCTATACGAAACGATGTTCAGTTGATCAATCTTAACTTACTTCTCATAAAATCTTATAGAAACAGAATTTTTAATGAATTAGGAATCGATAGTTTGAACTATGATCCTTTGTTAAACGAACAAACATTTCAACATTTTCAACAAACAATTATAGAACACCTTGTTTCTAATAAAAATAATAGGCCTGTGTATACTTCGTTAACCGTGTCAAATGAATATACCAATTCAATCAAAAACAATTATTTAATTGGATTAGCTCGTAAATACAGTTTGCAACCAATCAATGAAATAGAAATTTTAAAAGAAAATATTGAGCATAAAATGCTGTTAGACTACCTAATTGAATATTTTCCTACTGATATCTCAATTGGAAATGTGCAATCAATAAATGGCAATTATTTGATACCTTTTGCACAATTATTTAACTATTACAAGTTACAAGGAAACAATAACCAAGCCGAATTTTATAAATCAACAGCATACAAAATCGCAGTATTAGCTGATATTAAAAACCAATTTGACATCTTGTTTACCACACATTAAAAAAGCCCAGACTTTCGTCCAGGCTAATTATAACTATTTATGATGCTTTATTACAAAGCGTTTGCAACGATCTCATCGACCACTAACGGATCCAATAACGTTGACGTATCTCCTAAATTTGTTGTGTCACCTTCAGCAACTTTTCGTAAAATACGGCGCATGATTTTACCTGAACGTGTTTTTGGTAAGCCTGTAACAAATTGTATTTTTTCAGGAACTGCAATTTTACCAATTTCAGCAACAACCGATTCTATAATCTCACCTTTAGCAAAACTGACGTTTTCTTCTGGTATTTCTTGATCACAAACGACAAAAGCATAAATTGACTGACCTTTTACTGGGTGTGGAAATCCAACTACAGCTGATTCAATGACCAATTTATTGGTGTTGATTGCATTCTCAATTTCTGCAGTACCAAAACGGTGACCAGAAACATTGATGACATCATCTATTCGACCAATAATACGGTACATGCCATCTTCGTCTCTTTTTGCGCCGTCACCAGTGAAATAATAGCCATCGTAATGAGAAAAATAATTGATGCGGCATCTTTCGTGATCGCCCCAAGTTGTGCGCAACATAGAAGGCCATGGAAACTTCACACACAAATATCCTTCTTCATTTGCAGCAGTTATTTCTTTCCCCTCTTGATTCAATAAACACGGTTGAATTCCAGGTAACGGATAGCCCGCGTACGTTGGTTTTAACGGTGAAAAATTTCCAATTCCTGAAATCATGATTCCACCCGTTTCAGTTTGCCACCAATTATCAACTACCGGACAACGCTCTTTACCTACATGCAAGTAATACCATTTCCAAGCTTCTTCGTTGATTGGCTCACCTACCGTTCCCAATATTTTTAATGAATCCAAACTATACGATAACACATGATCTTCGCCATAAGCCATCAAAGAACGAATAGCTGTCGGAGCTGTCAAGAATTGATTGACGCTGTGCTTGTCTATTACTTGCCAGAAACGACCTGCATCTGGATAAGTTGGGATTCCTTCAAACATGACAGTCGTTGCTCCAGTCAACAATGGACCATAAACGATGTACGAATGTCCTGTAATCCACCCAATATCTGCCGTACACCAGAAAACATCACTTTCTTCGTATTGGTAGACATTTTGAAACGAATAAGCCGTGTAAACCATGTAACCTCCACACGTATGAACTACGCCTTTTGGTTTTCCTGTTGACCCAGAAGTATACAAAATAAACAATGGATCTTCTGCGTCCATTTCTTCAGCAGGACATTTTTTTTCTTGGTTAGCAATCGCATCGGACCACCAAATATCTCTTCCTTCTTGCATGGTAGGCATCCAGCCAACACAATCAAAAACGATAACTTTTTCAACTGAAGTTTTGTGTTCCAATGCTTCGTCAACGACACGTTTCAATGGAATTTGTTTTGCTCCTCGGTTCAATCCATCAGCCGTAATGACCACTTTTGGTTGTGCATCTTCCATGCGGTCATACAATGCATTTGATGAAAAACCAGCAAAAACTACTGAGTGAATTGCACCAATACGTGCACAAGCCATCACTGCAATGGATAATTCAGGAATCATTGGCATGTAAATAATTACACGGTCTCCTTTTTGAACCCCTTGTGCTTTTAACGCATTCGCAAATTGACAAACTTGTTCGTATAATTCACGATAAGTATAACGCACAAATCGTTGTTTTGGATCGTTTGGTTCCCAAATCAATGCTAATTTATTGCCGCGTTTTTCCAAATGTCTGTCCAACATGTTTTCGGTGATGTTTAAGGTAGCACCTTTAAACCATTGCACATTCGGTTCGGTAAAGTTCCATTCAAGCACTTTGTCCCATTTCTTTTTCCATTGAAATTCATTGGCAACTCCTTCCCAAAATTGTTCCGGATTTTCGACACTCAATGCATATTTTTCTTGATAGTCTTCGAAAGAATTTATTTTTAAATTGTTGTTCATTTTTTTATGTTTTAATCGTTTTAGCCTTGCATTAAATCAACCATTTCTTGTAATAGCTGTTTTGTACTAAATGGTTTTGTGAAATACTTATCTGCACCCATTTGTAATCCTTTTTCAATGTCTTCTTTTTTCGATTTAGCGGATAAGAAGATGATTTTTGTGTCATTAAATCGCGGGTCGTTTTTTAATGTTTGACATACTTCATATCCATCAATATCTGGCATCATAATATCTAACAAAATCAAATCAGGGATTTCTGCTTGTGCAATTGCTAATGCCTCGCTACCATTTCGAGCAATATACGGGGTGTATCCTTTTTTTCGAACGAGGTAATCTAACGACAAAACAATGTTTGGTTCGTCATCTACAATTAATATTTTTTTACTCATAGGTACTGCTGTTTTTATTGATGGGAAGTGTGAAAGTAAATCGTGCACCAGTTGGTATATTTGCTGTTACACCTATTTTTCCTTCGTGTAATTGAATGATTTTTTTGGATATCGCTAAACCAAGCCCGCTTCCTTTTGGTTTGCGAATGGTTTGATTTTTAGCTTGGAAAAATTTTTCAAAAATAATTTCTTGTAATTCATCTTTTACTCCCAAGCCATTGTCAGCTATTTCTACAACCATTAACCCTGCTTGTTGATGAGCAGAAACCCATACAACACCATTTTCTCTGTTACAAAATTTAGCCGCATTGGCAAGTAAATTCAATACAACTTGTGTGATGCGGTCATAATCAGCTAAAATGACAGGCAAATTGGCCTCGATATCCAAACAAACCTTAATGTTTTCTTGTTTGAAAACACCGTCTAAGGTTTGAATACTGTGCATGATTAATTCTTCAATCTGAACAGTATCCAAAACTAACTGATGTTTGCCTGACTCAAAATTCTCCAAATCCAAGACTTGAGAAATCAAGCGCGTCATGCGATTTGTTTCTTTTAATATTGTTAATTGAAACTCTTTTTTTGTTTCAATCGGAATTTCATCATCTTCTTCTAAAATCTCACTCAAAGCCTTGATACTGGTGAGTGGTGTGCGCATTTCATGCGTAACTGTATATAAGAATTCGTCTTTTAACAAATCGTTTTCTTTCAATCGGTGATTGGCTTGCTTTAATGCATCAGAAACACGTTTTAATTCGTCCGTTTTTTGTTGCAATTGCTTGTTCACTAAAATTAATTTTTGAGATTCTTCCAAAATCCCAACAACATCTTGCATGGACAACTTTTCTTCTTTTACAACACTTGCTACTAAAATCTTAGCAGACGCTGCACCAACTACACCACTCAATAATTTTTCAGCATGGTTGACGATTCGTGGGTCTAATTCAGTTGTTTCGTTTAATTCTATTTCTTGTTGTTTGGCAAATAAATTGAGCTGAGATGAAGCGCGGTGTTCGCCCAAAAAACGAACCAACAACGACTTAACATCTGGGAAAAATGCTTTGCCTCGCCAAACAACAGTTGATTCGATTTGTTCGGAATATTTAAACACGTCCACATACACCAAAGCTTGACTGCGTTCCAATGCTGATTGTTTTGTGAAAACCGAAACAAGAACGTAGGTTAATAAATTAAGAGACAAACTCCAAAATAACACCATTGTTATCAAAGATCCTTCGTCTCTAACTTTGTCATCGATATTGAAAAACTGAAAAACGTGCTGCACATCTGAAGATACAATAGACGGAATCACTAACAACGAAAACCATATTGCAAAACCCACTATAATTCCTGCAAATGCTCCTTTTTGATTCCCCATTTTCCAATAAACACCACCTAATATTGTTGGCGCAAACTGAGCAACAGCAACAAAGGAAATCAACCCAATTGAAATCAATGAAAAATCAGAAACAACAAAACGGTAATAAAAATAGGCTGCAACAAGTACAATGAAAATACTCAAGCGTCTAAAAAATACTGGAATTTTATGATTGCGGTCCTTGAAACGATTTAATATCAAATTACTATTGATAAAAGCCGGCATCAATAACGAATTAGACACCATTTTACTCAAGGCATGTGTTGAAACAATGATCATTCCACTTGCAGCAGAAAATCCTCCCAGTAAAACCAATAAAGCCATTCCATAATTTTTCAATGCCAATGGAATTGCCAACATATATGTGTCCGCATTGATTGATGTTCCAGCAAACAACTTATTCCCAGCAATTGCAATAGGAATTACAAAAATATTGATGAGAATTAAATAAAGTGGAAAAAGCCAGGTAGCACGTTTCAATTGGCGTTCTTGATTGATTTCTACAACGCCCATTTCAAATTGTCGCGGTAAAAATAAAAAAGCCATCATGGACAATAAAATCATGCCAGACCATTGTCCAAAATCATTTGTTGCATTGACTTTTAATTGCCCTTGTGGGATTAATCGCAATAAATCGCCCTCATTTTTGAAAACAGCATAAACAATGTACAATCCAAAAAGCAAAAACACCGATAATTTCACAATCGATTCCAAAGCAACAGCTCCAACCAATCCCGTGTTTTGTTCTTTATTCTGAAACCTTCTTGTTGTAAACAAAATAATAAATAAGCCCAGACCAATGGTGATGATAAAAGCTATGTCAATTTGATTAAAAATGCCTGGTTTACCAACCGAATCCCACGAGAGCATTGTTGCAACTCCCCTTTCAATTCCGGTAATTTGTAAAGCAATGTACGGTACTATTCCCACAAAAAGCAAGATAGTAACCAAGCGGTTTAACGCAATGCTTTTGTTGTAACGATTGGAAATGAAATCGGCAATAGAAGATATACCTTGTGCTTTAGAAATGCGGATGAATTTGCGGTAAATCAACCAAAGAAAAGGGGAAACAATGATCGGACCAATGTATACAGCTAAGAATTCTAAACTATAACGTGAAGCAGCTCCAACACTTCCAAAAAAGGTCCATGCTGTACAATAAACAGCTAATGAAAGTGCATAAACTGTTGGGCTTTTTTGAATACGAAGACGCAAGCGGGTGTTGTTATCTATCCGATGAGCTACAAAAAACAACATCGCCAAATAACCAACCAATACCAGCGCAATCCACCAACCGCTCATGTGTTATTCTTCGTTTATTTGAGTAATGATAAAACCTGCAATACTAATTATCAAAGCCAAGGCTAAGAAGTAAATCAGTATTGCAGGTAATCCAAACCATATTTTTCCAATCAATAAATGAACAACCGGATAATTAAATAGAATAAAACCAATTATTCCAAGTACAACATACAGCACATTTAATTTTCGCTTGTCCATTTATTCAATTAGTATTTAACGCAAGATACAAATTTATAGGTAGACCATAAATTGTAATGTCAATTCATTTTTATAATCAATTGCATTGATATTTGTGAAATCAGGACGCGCTCTGTAATTGAACGTCAATTTAGAATGGTGACCTGATAAATAAACATTCATACCTGCATCGATAACATTAACTGGTACAATTTCTCCAGCTGAATTTTTCAAACCTTCAAAACGACTATGAGCAATGGAAGCAAATGGTTGCAGACGAAATTTTTTAGAAAAATCGGGCATCAAATAACCAACTTGTGCATAGGCAATCGTTCCCGTTCCAATTGTTGGCAACGCATTTCCTTTCAACGAACCACCACCATCAGCAGTGTTTAAAATACCTATGTTTCTTACGTAGTTTTTCCCAAAATTGTAATTGGAATAACTTCCATAAAAAGTAATGGCATCCTTGCGTTCTTTGTTCAATGGCAAATCCAAGAACACATCACCCGACAACATCAATTGACTTTCGAAAATTGTATCACCCGCTGTGTTTTTATGCCACATAGCATCTTTTTGATGTTGGAATCCTGCACCAATGTTGAATACTTTTTTAGAACCTAAATAAGTACCTACCATAAAAGGAAGCAAATTACTTTCTTGATCAAAAAATTGATAGTTAAAATATCCTGCTTGATTCCACTTTGTCGCAAATGGACTATAATCAGACACCTCAGTTGCGATTGCTTTTGTCTCGTTTGCCTGAAAAGCATCATTCAGTGCAACTCGGTAATCCAATTTTTTGATTTTTCCTTTTGCATATATTCCTAGGTATCTTCCGAATTGGTCTGATTTGTCGATGTTTGCCCAATTAAAAATTGGTGCATCAAGACCCAAGAAATTCAAGGTGCTTGCATTGGATGAACGCGAAATACCATTCCAATAATGCAAACCAGCACCAATACTCAAGTAACTTTTATAGACTTTATATTCGGTATATGCATCATGCAAAAATAGTTGTGGTTTTTTTCCATTCACTGCAGGAGAACTTCCACCACTAAATGCATTTTGATTGTTAATTCCGAAATGAGTTAAAATTAAAAAACGATCGTTTAATTGAGCGTATGTTAAAAAGCGAGAACGGCGAATAGCCATGTCTGTAGAATGATCTATCGGATTACCTGCCAAAGTACTTCCATCGTTGTTCTCATTGTACTTCATCCAAACTTGGTGCCAGTTAATAAAACGAATATAGTTGGATCCATCTTCGTTTAATTTTACTTTTAATCCAGATCCATAACCCGGATAACCTTGCCCAAATGCTGAAACAACCGTCAGCGAAGCAAACATTAATTGTAGTAATTTTTTCATAATTGTAGCATTTTGTTTTCAAATGCTAAGTGACGAAAAAGGAAACGATTAATGATAAATCGATATATTTTTTTGTTAAACACATAGTTTTTAACGTATAAATCAATATAAATAGATATTTATATAAACAAATGCATTTGACTATGAGAAAATAACCAAAAAGATAAAATGTTATTCATCTAAAATTCAGATGATTAGATAGATATATTATTTTAGTAAAACTATATTATTTTAGATGATTTATTGTTGCTTTAGAATAGTTAACGCAAAAAAAAACCGCTTAAAGCGGTTTTACTATTATTCTTCTAACTTGTACTTTTTGAAAAACGCATCCCAATCCCATAAAAACCCTTCAACTATTTTATCCATTCGTTTGATGAAAATTGGATTAGGCGATTGAAGTCTTCTGAAATATTCATCTTGAAATTGATTCAATTCATATTTGTGGAAAATAGCTTTCGAAATAGAATACAACACATTTTTTGAAGGTGAATTCACACGTGCCATGAATTTTTGATATTCACGAACAATACTTTCAGCTTCAGAAGCAGTAACTTGCATCATCACCCCTAACTTTTCAAAAATCAATTGCTCAATGCGCACAGCTTGCATCGATTCAAATGTATTTTCCAAAGAAGAAATGTTCGCAACTAGAATAATCATCGTGAATTCAGTATTATCTGTGCGATCAATGTTAGGCGCTTGAACAAAAACAGCATCTTCATTAATTAGATCAGCTATTTCTGCAAAACTAGTATCAACTAAATCCAAAATCCCGTTAAGGAATACGTTGGCTAATTGGTTGTCGCTCAACTTCTTCTTTATGTTTAAAAGTGATCCTAACATGCGTGTTACTTTTATATCGTTTTCACAAAAATAAGCGAAGTATCCTGTTAATTTTAACACGTTTCCAATGAAATGTTAACGAAGTTATTAACACTTTTGGGGCGGTCAATCTGTTTTTAGCTAATTATCAGACTAATAGTCGATTTAAATCGAATAATAACCGTTTGTAAACTATTGATCAAATGCAATTCAGTTAACTTTTTTAAAATAATTATCACTGAATTCATACGGCCAATAAAATTGTTGAACGGTATCTCCATAAAAATAAAGTGGATAATTATCGGCTTTGTCTAAAAACAAGATATAATTCTCTTGAGTTTCTAAAGGGCTCCGCAAATCAATGAAATCTAACCGTTTAACGCGCTTTGAATTTTTATAAAAAATCAACTCATCTTGCTTTTTTATTATCAATTCATAAGTGTCTGGAAAATCCTTCCTAGGCTTTGCCCCTTCTGAATCAACGACTTGAATTAATCGGTAACGACCAATTAAAAAAGGAAACTGTTCTTTGATGACAAAACGATTACTCGCTGTAAACGCAACTAACATCAATAAAAAAGGAAATAGTAACAACCGATTTTTCATGCGACAAAGTTCATTAAAAATTTACATACCTCATGCTACCAATCTGATTAGTTGTATCTTTGATTGAATCTGTTTACATGGTTAAAGTCGTATGCATCTTGTTTTTATTCGTTGTATTGCCTAAAATGCAATGCGCACAAGATATTCATTTTTCTCAGGTGAACCGTCAACCATTGTTTCAAAACCCAGCTAATACTGGACTTTTTAAGGGTGACCTTCGATTAACTGCCAATCACAAAGACCAATGGAGAAGTGTTACTGTTCCATTTACGACAAGTGTTTTCGCAATTGATGGGAAAACAAAATTCAAGGGATTGACTCTCGGGTGCATGCTGTTTCATGACCAAGTTGGAGATGGGGCGTTACAGACTTTTGAATCACTTATCAGTTGCGGTAAGAACTTTCGGCTTGCAACTGATTCAAGTCATGCGCTTGCAGCTGGTATACAAGTTGGTTTCAACTACCGACAACTGAATTGGAGTAAATTTTACTTTGACAATCAATTTAATGGACTGTATTTTGACCCAACAATTCCAATCAATGAAACCGTTGCCAATACTTCAACAAGTAATGTGACCGTTGGAACGGGTCTTGTTTACACGTACACACAAAAAAACAATTACAACGTAACAATTGGGTTGAGTGGACATAATTTAAATCGCCCAAACCAAGGTTTTTTTGGATCAACCATTAAGCGTGATGCGCGTTTTAGCCTTTTTACGCTTATGGATATTTCGTATTCACAACAAATTCATATTATTCCTGGTTTATCTTACAATTCACAAGGTAAATACAAAGAGTTATTAATTGGAGGTCAAGTAAAGCGAATTTTGATTGATCAAAAAGGCCGTTACCAAGCAGTAGACGGTGGACTTTGGATGCGCGCAAAAGATGCTTTTGTTGTTCGGCTAGGCATCGCTGTTCAAAATTGGACAGCTGCAGTAAGTTACGATACTAATATTTCAAAATTAGCTGTAGCAAGTAATTTGCGCGGCGGATTCGAATTGTCAGCCAGTTATATCATAACGCGTTTTAAACCTAAAAAAAGCACTTACAAAGTATGTCCAGATTTTTTATAATTTGTTGCTTTTTCATAGGAAATAGTTTTCTTTTTGGTCAAAACGACTACAAAAAAACAACTGCATTTGCAGACGAACAAATGGCAATTGGCAATTATAATTATGCATTGCTGTTTTACCAACAAGCTATGACCATCGATTCGTCAGCATACGAATTATTATGGAAAGTTAGTTTGTGCCAACAGGCGCTCAAAAATTACCCGAAAGCTGCATATTATTTTGCAAAAGTTTATGTAAAAGAAGAATGCCGTATTTATCCAAGTAGTTTGTTGAATTGGGCATTAATGGAAAAGCAATGTGGTAATTACGAAAAAGCAATTGAGCTTTTTAAAACCGCCAAGAAAAAATACGCTAAAAACAAAAAAGACTACTTATACCTGAAGTCGAAGCGTGAATTTGAATCGTGTTTGTGGGCGCAATCAGCCGTAAAAGACACAACCACTTTTGATCTATTGACATTGCCAAAAGAGGTGAATTCTCCGTTTTCAGAATTTGGTCATTTGATTGCAAACAATCGCCTGTATTTTTCTTCGTTACGCGCTGATTCATCAACAACCGCTGACGAGATTTTATCATCTGATTATACCAATAAATTATTCGTTTACGATTGTGAAAAGCCTGCACTTAAGGCGGTCAATGAGCTAAATCAACAATCTGAACACGTTTCAAACGGTACATTTTCATTAGATGGAAAACGTTATTATTTCAGTCGATGTATCCAAGATTCCGCTCAATACAGTTGCAAAATTTTTTGTGCAAACATTTCCAAGAATTCATGGAATAACGTCACTGAATTGGGAGAAATTATCAATGCACCAAATTCAAGTACAAGTATGCCGTCAATTGGTGCCGTGAACGGTCAAGAAGTCCTCTTTTTTTGCTCGAATAAAGCAGACGGAAAAGGCGGAATGGATATTTACTATGCTACAATCAAACAAAACGGAAACCAATATTCCAAACCAAAAGCTTTGAACGCGATTAATTCACCAGACAACGAGGTCACTCCCTGGTTTGATAACAAAACACAACAATTGTATTTTTCATCTTCTTGGTGGGATGGCTTTGGTGGACTCGATGTTTTTTCAACAAAAATTAGTGATGGATTCACTTTAGAAACTCCTAAAAACAGAGGGATTCCAGTGAATAGTTGTGAAAACGACAATTATTATTTTGAAGCAGGCGACTCGCTTTTTGTTTCTAGTAATCGCTTAGGGTCTTTGTACACAAATAACCCAACATGTTGTAGTGATATTTTCGCTTTCCAAATACCCAAGACTTTCATTCCTCCTACCAAAAAAGAGACCTTCACGGAATTAAACCGCCGCTTACCTGTCACGCTTTATTTTCACAATGACATTCCTAATCCAAAATCAACTGATCCAACGACTTCGATCAATTACTTGTCGACGTATAACGATTACATGGCATTGACAGAAACCTACAAAGAAGAATACGCAAAAGGCTTAACGGGAGATGCAGCTAGGAATGCGCACGAAGATATTGAAAGCTTTTTTGTGGAATTCGTAGCAAAAGGGGTAACTGATTTCAATTTATTTCAAGATTTATTGTTGGAGGAACTCGAAAAAGGAAATCACATTCAACTCAATATCAGGGGATTTGCATCTCCTTTGGCTAAAACTGATTATAATGTGAATTTAACGAAACGGAGAATTCAATCATTAATCAATCAATTGAAAATTAGTAATAACGGGAAATTTATCCCTTATTTGAATGCTACTGCGTTGAATGGAGCACGACTACTCATTAATGAAATTCCAAACGGGGAATATGCAGCAAATAAATTCACCAGTGACAATCCAAACGATAGTAAAAACTCGATTTATTCGCGCGCTGCTGCAATTGAACGGAAAATTGAAATACAAAGTGTTGAGTTAATTCAACGCCACCCTATCTTGGATTCCATTCAACTTGCACAATCAATTGTGTACTTGAAAAATGTGGAATTGAAAAGTAATGATCCAATCAATTTTGTATTATTTAATGAAGGGAAACAAAACATTTCGATTGATCGCATTGAAATCTCAAGTAACAACGTTAAGTTCACTGGTAAAAAGTTACTCAATGGAGCAAGTCAAACTACGCTTTCTTTTCAATTGAACGATTTGCCAACAGATAAATTCACTTGTACAATTAGCGTTTATTTGAGCAACTGTCCAATACCGTTAATTTTAGGTATAATGGGTGATTGAGTTCATGCAAATCAAATAGTTATTTATCTTTGCAACACAATTTACTTTTATGACAATTGATGTGAAAAACGAAACGAAAGTTTCGCGGTTAAAATTTATTGATTTAGCGCGGTCAATTGCTATTTTATTGATGCTCGAAGGTCACTTTATTGATAGCACTCTTGGAGAACAATTCAGAAGTCCCGATGCGCATTTTGTCAATCCCGACTTTTTAGCATACGATATTTGGCATCTCATTCGGGGCTACACATCCCCACTATTCTTGACTATTACTGGGATGGTTTTTGCTTTTCTTTTGTATAAAAAAAACGATGTGCCCTTTAGCGAAAACGATCGTGTTTCAAAAGGATTTCACCGAGTTGTCATTTTATTGTTTTGGGGTTACCTAATGACACCAAATAATTTTCATATTTTACAATGTATTGGCATTGGTTTGTTATTGTTATTGCTTGTTTACGGGTTGTACAAAGTCATTAAAATAATTCCATTGTGGATTTATTATTTTGTATTAGGCTTTGTATTTTACTTTACCTATGCTTATTTCAATAGTTTCAAGGATGCTGACGGCGAAGCATTACCTTTTCCACTTCACAGCTACACGTGGATTCAAAACATGATTTTTAATCCTGGAAATGCGCTGTTTCCAATTTTTCCTAATTTGGGCAATACCTTTTTTGGTGCAGCTTTGGGAATCGGGTTATATGCGAAACCTTTGCAGAAAAACAGGAAATTAATCCCTTTGAGTTTCTTTGTATTAGGAGTTTTCTTGACTTTCTTTTACACAAAAATTGTCTACTCTTTTTTAGAAGCAATTGGAGACGCAAGAAATTCATTTAACTATTTAGGGACAACAAACTGGTTGTTTGAACGTTTGGGATGGGTACTGCTTTTCATCGCAGTTTTATCGTTTATCGATGTGTTCTTCAAAATTAAAGACAGTTTGTTTTTGAAAATAGGTCAGAATACATTTATCATTTTCATCGTTCACATGATGCTGTTATACGGCGTGCTTTTTCCAATTAGTATCAATGACTTTTTCCAACGTGGTCACAATCCTTTAAACCCCTATCAAGCAATTTTAGGCGCAGTTCTTTTTCTAAGTTTCTTCTTCGTATTCATTAAATACACGAAACAAATTCTTACAGGTATTCAAAAATTTTGGAATTACATTTCACCCTTATGAAAATAGCTTTAACATTATTTTTTTCGGTCATCCTTCATTTAGGAGTATTCGCTCAGCACACTAATTATTTGTTCATAGGCAATAGTTATACCCATTACAATAAAATGAGTAAAACATTTGAAAATATTGCAAATTCAAAAGGTAAAAACGTACATGCAGATACACTTGCTGTGAGTAATTCCACTTTAAAGTTTCATGCTACACGAAAATACACTTATAAAAAATTACGCTCAAAATATTGGGATAACATAATCATTCAAGGATTTTCAAGGGAACTTGCGCAAGACACAGCAACAATTGCTGAAGAGACTTTGCCCTATGTTACCCAACTTATTGATTCGATAAAAAAAATAAATCCGTGTACGAAGATCTATTTCTTCATGACTTGGCCTTACCAAAATGGATTTACTAAAAATGATGTCGATTATAACAGAACACAAATGTTAAATCGAATAAATAATGGATATCGCTTTTTGCAAGCTAAATTGACTATTCCCATTATTCCAATTGGAATAGCGTGGAATCAAGTTTACCAAGAACATCCAGAAATAAACTTATACCAAGAAGATTTACAACACCCAAATGAACTGGGAAGTTTTTTGGTAGCATGTGGATTCTATGCTGCTTTTTTTCAAGAAATACCGACAGATGTTCCCTTGCCAAAAGGCTTAAAAAACATGCATGTTCAAAAGTACGTGACTACAGTCAGTGCAATGGTAATCGCAAATTATTATTCGTACATTCATAGTTACAAAGTCATTCCAAGCAGCAAGGAACCTCCTGTTTTAAATTTTGAACTTGCAGAAAAATGGACCATGGTTCAGGTAACAAATAAAACTAAAAATGTATCTAATGTTTATTGGGATTTTGGTGATGGCCATGTTTCGGATGACGCAAACCCCAAGCATTTTTATAAAAACAATGGTACGTATACTGTAACAATGCACGCAACTAGTGCTTGCAAATCGTATGAATTACGCAAAAAAATTACTGTTTCTAAAAAAGTAAAATACGCTAACCCAACAAAAAAATAGATGAATAAATTACTCAAAATCAACCATATCGAAAATAGAATTTTCGGCTTAGACCTATTACGATTTATCGCAATTTTTATGGTGTTATTGGGCCATAGTTTAATGTTCATCCCTCAAGAATACAAAAAAGATGTGTTTAAATTCATGTTAGACGGTGTTTCTATCTTTTTTGTGTTAAGTGGATTTTTGATAGGACGTATTTTATTTCAAATCATTTTAACCAAAACATTAGATTTCAAAGAGATTCTTAGTTTTTGGAAAAAACGTTGGCTGCGTACTGTTCCTGCTTATGCCTTTATTTTACTTATTTTAGGAGGTGCTACATTGTTATTCGTTCCAGAAAACTTCCCTGCAACTTGGTATGAATTCCTGTATTTCTCTCAAAATTTATTCAGAGAAAGGCCTTCGTTTTTTGCTGAATCATGGAGTCTTTGTATCGAAGAATGGTTTTATCTTTTAACACCCATTTACTTTTTCTTTCTCGTTGTAAAAGTCAATAAAAAATTGGCTTGGATAGTAACAACTATTCTGTTTTTTATAGTTGTCATCACATTGATTCGCTATAACATGTACTCAGAAAAATTTGCTCATTATACAACTACACCGGATTTCGATACGCGCTCTAAGTTTAAAAGTGCTATCGAATTCTTGATTTTCCCACGATTAGATGCTATTATGTTTGGTGTTTTAGGCGCAATCGTTTCATTACTATCACCAAACTTCTGGAAAAGCAATTTGAAATACGTAATGCTTCTCTTAGCAATTGTCTTGTTCTTTGCTTTTAAATCAACACTAATTTTAGGTAGTACAGCTTTTGAAATGACTATTAGAGGATCGCTTTATTCGTTTAGTGTTTTGTTGTGTCTGCCTTATTTGTCTAATTTACACATTGCCCCAAATCGTTTGACAAATATTATTACGTTCACAAGTGTCATATCGTACTCACTTTATTTAGTTAACTTAAATGTCGTTGCTAATTTCATTATTAAATTAGGAATACTGGGCGGTGAAAAATTTGAAGCAAGTACAGATCCAAATTGGCCAGTATATTTTGGTTTGTTTTGGGTATTGACGTTTGTAATTGGTTTCCTGAATTATCGATTTATTGAAGTTCCTTTTCTGAAACTAAGAAAATAAAACATTATTTCAAGACTTCAGCAATCTTCATTGCTAATTCAGACAACGTTTGCGGATCTACTTGCTGCTTCTCAGCTGCAAAATTCATGTCAGCTACAGAATCAATTGGAACAAGGTGAATATGTGCGTGAGGGACTTCCAATCCAATCACAGTAACACCGATTTTCTTACAAGGAACAACTTTTTTTATTCCTTGCGCTACATGTTTTGAAAACACCATGAAACGGCTTAATTCATCGTCTGCAATATCAAAAATATAATCGGTTTCTCGTTTTGGAATAACCAACACATGCCCTAAGCGCAACGGCATAATATCTAAAAAAGCCAAGAATTCATCATTCTCGGCTACTTTATAACATGGAATTTCACCACTAATTATTTTTGAAAAAATACTTGACATTCGTTATCGTGTAATTTCCATTACTTCAAAATTCATTGTTCCTCCAGGAGTTTGAATTGCTGCGATATCACCAACTTTTTTACCCAATAAACCTTTTCCAAATGGAGAATCAATTGAAATCTTTTTCAATTTTAGATCAGCTTCACTTTCAGCCACAAGCGTGTAAGTGACTTCCATTCCATTATCAACATTTTTAATTTTAACAGTAGAAAGAATGAAAACTTTCGAATTATCCATCATGGTATTATCAATAATTCTAGCTTTTGAAATCAACCCTTCTAATTTAGAAATTCTCATTTCAAGTAGACCTTGAGCTTCCTTTGCAGCATCGTATTCAGCATTTTCAGACAAATCACCTTTATCTCTTGCTTCTGCAATTTGTTCTGAAATACGCGGACGTTGTACCGATTTCATATCGTGTAATTCATCCTTTAATTTTTTCAAACCTTCTTCGGTATAATAAGCTACGTCTGACATATGTAATTTTTTTAATCGACTATATAACAACAACAAGAGAGCCCAGTGGACCCTCTTGTTACAACAAATATATGTTATTTATTTTTTATTTCAAATTGAAAGTCAATCCAAATGTGTGAATTATTCCAAATTGATCAAGTTAAAGCATTTTACACAGCAACTTAGGTGTAAATCTGAATTGATTAAATACTTTCCAAGTCAATTTGGCGCATACCACCAAAGAACTTA
>ERZ650308.81-NODE-81-length-53269-cov-11.048841_pt1 | contig 53269 bp, 37 predicted proteins | sample MGYA00376244_ERZ650308 | MGnify/ENA primary metagenome ERZ650308 (study PRJEB26733, sample SAMN07839295) | wastewater metagenome | biome: small river; feature: stream; material: water | place: USA: North Carolina | collected 2016-04-26 ... | reverse complement strand
ATGGTAGCGATGAAAACTTCGACGTAATCGTGAATGCAGAAAAAGGTGACTTGGAAATTATCCGCCGTCGTGAAATCAGACCTGATGACGATGTGGACAATCCATTAGCTGAAGTTTCTTATTCTGATGCCATCAAGATCGAGCCTGACTTTGAAATTGGTGAGGAATTATTAGAGGAAGTAAACATCTATGATTTTGGTAGAAGAGCTATCCTTGCTGCAAAGCAGACCTTAGCTTCTCGTATCAATGACTTAAAGAAAAACGTTTTAGTAAAAAAATATTCTGATAGAATTGGTGATATTATCAATGCTGAAATCTATCAGGTTTGGAAAAAGGAAGTATTGTTGTTGGATGAAGAAGGCAATGAATTGATCCTTCCAAAAACAGAGCAAATACCTCAGGACTTTTTCAAAAAGGGAGAGAATATTAGAGCTGTTGTAGCTAGAGTGGATATGAAAAATAATACACCTGTTATTATTTTATCTAGAACGAATCCATTGTTCTTGGCGAAATTATTAGAGATTGAAGTCCCAGAAATTTTCGATGGTTTAATTACCATTAAGAAAATTGTTCGTGAGCCAGGTGAGCGTGCAAAAGTGGCTGTTGAATCTTTCGATGACCGTATCGATCCAGTAGGTGCTTGTGTGGGTATGAAAGGTTCTCGTATTCATGGTATTGTTAGAGAATTAAAAAATGAAAATATCGATGTCATTAATTTTACAACGAATACACAATTGTTAATCCAACGTTCATTGACGCCTGCTAAAATTAGCTACATGAATATTGATGCAGATCGTAAACGTGCAGAAGTATACTTACAGGCTGATCAAGTTTCTTTAGCAATTGGTCGTCGTGGTGTGAACATTAAATTGGCTTCTGAATTAACAGGATACGAATTAGATGTGTATCGTGAAGACGAAGAAATTGTAGACGAATTTGATATCGACTTAGATGAATTTAGCGATGAGATTGAAACATGGATCATCGATGAGTTTAAGCGTGTTGGTTGTGATACGGCTCGTAGCGTATTGAAATTAAGTGCAGAAGAATTAGAAAAAAGAACAGACTTAGAAGTGGAGACGATAGCGGATGTACGCCGTATCTTGACTGAAGAGTTTGATAAAGGTGAATAACCTTTGAAATAGAAGTATATTTGTAAAAGGAACGCGTCTCTGTTCAAATAAGGGACAAAAAACATTAGAATGTCAGAATTGAAACTACCAAGACTGTTAGCAGCTGCTAAAGAATTCAACATCGGTCAAGATACCTTGATTGAATTTCTTAGCACAAAAGGTTTTCCTAAGGATGACCTTAAGCCAACGGCCAAATTAACTGAAAGTCAGTACTATGCTTTGCAGGCAGAATTCCAAAGCGACAAGGTTGCCAAGAATAAGGCAGACCATGTGGAATTACCAAAGAATGCAATAGCAGACAAAGGCAAAAAAGCAGAGGAAGAAATTGCTCCAGCTAAAAAAGCAGTTGTTGCTGAAACGCCAGTTGTGGAAACACCAAAAGCAGCAGCGCCAATCGTTGAAGCTGCTCCAGCAGTAGCACCAGCTCCTGTTGAAGAAGCGCCAAAAGCACCTGCTCAGGTTAAAGTAGAAGCTCCAGAAATGGAAGCGCCAAAGGTGATCAACAAGATCGACCTTTCTTTAATTGACTCTTCTACAAGACCAAAAAAGACAACTAAAAAAACAGAGGAAGCTGCGCCTAAAGCAACTGCTGCAAAAGCAACAGAAGCGCCTAAAGCCGCTGCTAAAAAAGCAGAACCAGCTCCAGCTCCAGCCCCTGCACCAAAAGCTGCACCAGTAGATCACTCTATCGCACCAGAAAATGTGCACGGTGCCATTACAAATATCCAAGCGGATAAATTAACTGGTCCAAAAATTTTAGGTAAGATTGACTTACCAATCAATAGCGATACAAGACCAAAACCTCTAACACAGGAAGAAAAGCGTGTTCGTAAACGTATCCCTGTTCCAGGTAGACCAAATCAACCAGGTCAATCAGGACAAGGTGGTCAAACACAAGGTGGTGGTTATCAAGGCAATCGTCCTCAAGGCGGCGGCTATCAAGGCAATCGTCCACAAGGTGGTGGCTACCAAGGCAATCGTCCTAATAATCAAGGCGGTCGTCCAGGGCAAGGTGGTGCGAGAGGTAGAAACATGCCACAAACGGCTGAGCAAAAAGAAATCGATCAGAAAGCAATTCAAGATAAGATCAAGGAAACACAAGCTAAATTATCAGGCCAAGGTGGCCGTGGTAAGAGCATGAAGTCCAAGTATCGTCGTCAAAGAAGAGAAGAAGCTGCTGAAAATGAGAACAACGAACAAAGAGAAGACAACAAATTACAGGTAACGGAATTCGTTACTGTAAGTGAATTGTCTAGCTTGATGGATGTAAGCTTTGCAGACATCATCAGTAAGTGTATGAACTTGGGTATCATGGTGTCAATCAACCAACGTTTAGATGCGGAGGTAATTGAATTGGTAGCAAGTGAATTTGGATTTGAAGTAGAATTCGTGGGATTAGAAGATGTAGAGGAGATGGATGAAGAAGAGGAGGCAGAAGACCAAGCAAACTTAGTGGAGCGTCCTCCAATTGTTACGATCATGGGTCACGTGGATCACGGTAAAACATCTTTGTTGGATTATATCCGTAACGCAAATGTGGTTGCAGGTGAGGCCGGTGGTATCACGCAGCATATTGGTGCTTACGAGGTGACTTTACCAAACGGAAAAGCAATTACTTTCTTAGATACTCCGGGTCACGAAGCCTTTACAGCGATGCGTGCTCGTGGTGCCAAAGTAACAGATATTGCGATTATTGTTGTAGCTGCGGATGACGCAGTGATGCCACAAACCAAAGAGGCTATCAGTCACTCTCAAGCGGCAAATGTACCAATGATTTTTGCAGTCAATAAGATTGATAAAGACGGTGCAAATCCACAAAAGATATATGAGCAGTTATCTCAAATGAATATTTTAGTAGAAGCTTGGGGTGGTAAATTCCAAAACCAAGAATTGTCTGCTAAACAAGGTTTGAATGTAGATGCTTTGTTAGAGAAAGTGTTATTAGAATCTGAGATTTTAGATTTAAAAGCCAATCCAAATAGAGAAGCGACTGGTACAATCATTGAAGCGTCTTTAGATAAAGGTCGTGGATATGTTGCGACGATCTTAGTACAAAATGGTACTTTACGTCAAGGCGACTTGATATTATCTGGTCAGTTCTACGGTCGTGTTAAAGCGATGTTCAACGAACGTAACCAACGTATCGAAGAAGCACCGCCATCAACTCCGGTTGTTATTTTAGGTTTGAATGGTGCGCCACAGGCGGGTGAGAAATTCAAAGTGTATGATGACGAAGCAGAAGCAAAAGAATTAGCGACTAAGCGTGCTCAATTATTAAGAGAGCAGGGTTTAAGAACTAGAAAACATATTACATTAGACGAGATTGGTCGTCGTTTGGCTTTAGGTAACTTTAAAGAATTGAACATCATCATTAAAGGTGACGTGGATGGTTCTGTAGAAGCCTTGAGTGATTCATTACAAAAACTATCTACCGAAGAAATTGCAATTAGAGTCGTATTGAAAGGGGTGGGTCAGATTTCTGAATCTGATGTATTGCTTTCTGCTGCATCTGATGCGATCATCATTGGTTTTAACGTTCGTCCAAGTATGCAAGCAAGTCGCTTAGCAGAAACGGAAGGCGTGGAAATCAAGATGTACTCTATTATCTATAACGCGATTGACGAAATCAAGAGCGCGATGGAAGGTATGTTGGAACCGAAAATTCAAGAGAAGATTGTTGCCAATGTTGAAGTTAGAGAAGTCTACAAATTCGATAAAGCAACTGTTGCAGGATGTTATGTATTAGATGGTAAGTTGAGCAGAAATAGTAAAATACGTATTATTCGTGATGGTATCGTTGAGTTCCCAAGAGGTGAAGGCCAAGCTGCAGAATTAGGAAGCTTAAAGCGTTTCAAAGATGACGTGAAAGAAGTCGTTTCTAATATGGAATGTGGTTTAACCATTAAGAACTTTGCTGACTTAAAGCCAGGTGATATTGTAGAGGCATTTGAAGAAGAAGAAGTTAAACGTACTTTATAAAAATATTAAGATTTGATAGTTGGGGCATTGCCCTAGCTATCGGAACTTAGCCCCTTAATTCATATTTGATGAAAATAGTTCGCTTTGTATTTGCCCTAGGTTTAGTTGCTATTGCCAGTTGCGCAAATGCACAAATTAAAAAAGTATTAGCAGATAAAATTGTTGCTACAGTAGGTGACAAATACATTTTGCGTTCCGATGTTGACAATGCCATTGCAGATTATAAAAGACAATCTCAGGGGCAAGAGAATATTGAATTACCAACTGCCTGCCAAGTGATCGAAGGTCAGTTAATTCGTAAGGCCTTGGTTTTACAAGCCGAAAAAGATTCCATTTTAATTACAGAAGAAGAAATTGAAAACGCCATTGATGGACGTATCCGTAATTTTATCCAACAGTTTGGTTCTAAGGAAGTGTTAGAGGAAGTTGCAGGACGTAGTGTTTATCAATTGAAAGACGATTTTAGATTGTTGATTAAAGAACAACGCTTAGCAGAAGAAATGCAAACTAAGATTGTAGAAAAAGTGAAAATCACACCGAATGAAGTGAAAGCTTTTTATGCAAAAATTCCAGTAGATAGTTTGCCTTTGTATGAAAGTGAAGTACAGATTTCAGAAATTATCATGCACCCTAAAGCAAACCGTGATATTGAAGAGTATGTGATTCAGCAAATGTTAGAATACCGTAAACAAGTTGAAGCTGGTGTCAATAAGTTCGATCAATTGGTGAAATTATATTCTGAAGACCCAAGTGCTAAAGAAAATCTAGGTCAATTTAGTTTGAATAGAAATGTGAGAGAATTTGATCCAGCTTTTATGGCTGCATCTTTTAGATTGAAAGAAGGACAGATTTCTGCACCTGTAAAATCAAAGTTTGGCTACCATATCATTCAGCTAATTTCTAGATCAGGAGACGAAGCAGTAGTAAAGCATATCTTAAGAATTCCTCCAATCACGAATGACGAAATCAACGAGACTAAGAAAGTCTTGGATAGCGTTAGAAAGGCAGTATTGGCTGGCAAGACTAGCTTTGGAGAAGCAGTAAATAAATTCAGTGACGACGAGTCAAGCAAGTTCAGTGGCGGTGCAGTGACTGGTAGAGATGGTTCTACCTATATTAACTTTGATCAATTGGACAAAGAGATGGTTGTATTGGTTCAGAATATGAAGCCAGGCGATATCTCTGAACCTCAAGTATATGTTGATGATAGAGGAAGAAAAACTGTTCGTGTTGTGTATTACAAAGAAAGAACAGCGCCTCATAAAGAAAATTTAAAAGAAGATTATAATCGTGTTTCTGTAAGAGCACTTGAAGAGAAAAAAGCAAAAGTGCTAGAGTCTTGGTTTAAAGAAAGAGTACCCAATTACTATGTATTTATAGACAACGATTTCCAGGCTTGTAAAGAATTAACAGATTGGACAAAAGTGGCAAATGCAATTGTAAAGGAAAAAACATACTAGAAACTTCATCATGAGCGACGAGATCAAACACGAGTGTGGCTTAGCATTCATTAGGTTAAGAAAACCTTTATCCTACTATCTACAAAATAGGGGATCAGTGACCTACGGACTTAATAAGTTGTACCTCTTGATGGAGAAGCAACACAATCGTGGACAAGATGGCGCAGGGATTGCAACTGTTAAACTAGATATAGAAGCAGGCAATCCTTTTTTATATAGATTAAGAAGTAGTGCACAACAACCTATTGCAGATTTATTTTATAAAATAGGCCAAGAAATTCAAGAATTAGAAAAATTCCAACCAGATATTACCAAGCATCCAGGCTTGATGAAAGGACATTTGCCTTTCATGGGTGAATTGTTATTGGGTCATTTAAGATATGGTACTCAAGGCAAAAACAATGTTGAATTTTGTCATCCATTCATTAAGAAGAATTTAGTACCAGGGAAGAATCTTGCCTTAGCAGGAAATTTCAACCTTGTAAATACAGATGAGTTATTTAAAAAAATCAAGCATGAACCCGGTCCTTTCGAAAAGCAAAGTGATTTAGCTGCTATGATGGAAGTGATTCATCATTTCTTAGTACAAGAAGAAACAAAAAATCCAAATAGTCCTAATATCACTGAAGTCTTAAAACAAGCTGTGCCATTATTTGATGGCGGTTTTACGATTGGTGGATTAGTAGGCAATGGCTATAGTTTTGTTATGCGTGATGCGCATGGCATACGTCCTGCATATTATTATATTGACGGAGAAGTGATTGTGGCAGCAAGTGAGAGAGCGGCAATCCGAACCACATTCAATGTAGGCGAGAATGAAGTGCACGAATTAATGCCAGGTACGGCTTTAATTGTGGATGACAAGGGTGGTTATTCTATTGAGCAAATCATTGCACCAAAAGAAAGAAGAGCTTGTTCTTTTGAAAGAATATATTTTTCTAGAGGAGGAGATGAAAAAATTTATAGAGAACGTATCGCACTCGGACATCATTTAAGCAGGGTGGTGCTTGATAGAATTGAAAAGGATTTAAAGAATACTATTTTCTCTTATATCCCAAACACTGCCGAAGTGGCGTTCTATGGTTTAGTAAAAGGCATGGAAGAATATTTAAATGCCATTAAAGTAGAGCGTATTTTAAGTTGGGGTAAAGAGGTGGACGCAGATAAGCTGGGTGAAATGGTGAATAGAAAAATACGCCAAGAAAAAATTGCAATCAAAGACGTAAAGCTGAGAACCTTCATTACGGAAGATGCGAATAGAAATGAGATGGTGCAGCACGTTTATGACATTACTTATGGCACTGTTAGAAGAGACGAAGATACATTGGTAGTGATTGATGATAGTATTGTCAGAGGTACGACCTTAAAGGAGAGTATTATTAGAATGCTATCAAGATTAGGGCCGAAAAAAATCATTGTAGTATCATCGGCGCCACAGATCAGGTATCCTGATTGCTATGGTATTGATATGAGCAAGATGGGTGATTTCATTGCATTTAAAGCTGCTATTGCCTTATTGAAAGAAAGAGGAATGGAACATGTAATGGATGAAGTGTATCAGAAAATCAAATCACTTGAGCTTAAACATGAATTGCATACTGCAAATGTGGTTCGAGAATTATATCAACCATTTACAACAGAAGAGATTTCAGATAAAATTGCACAATTGATTACACCGGATAGTATTCAAATCCCTGTGGAAGTAATTTACCAGACAATCGAAGGATTACATACTTGTTGTCCAACGAATACAGGAGACTGGTATTTTACAGGAAATTATCCTACACCTGGTGGAAACAAGGTTTGTAATAAAGCCTATATCAATTATATTGAGGGAAATGACCAAAGAGGATATTAATAATAAAGGCGTCAATGGCGCCTTTATTATTAAGTATAGTTCTTAAATCTATTACAATCTGTAGCATATTGCATTGATATTCATTCCAGCACCTACTGATGCAAAAATAACTACATCCCCTTTTTCCAATCCATGTTCTGGGTATTTTCCTTTGTGCACTAAATCGTATAGGGTTGGAATGGTTGCTACAGAACTATTGCCTAATTCATGAATACTCATTGGCATAATATCTGCAGGAATATCTTTTATATCGTATAGTTTATACAAAGCTTTAATAAAACCTTCATCCATTTTTTCGTTTGCTTGATGTAGAAAGAATTTCTTTACTTCTTTAATATCAACACCCGCTTTTTCAATACATTCTTTCATGGCAACAGGTACATTCTTGATAGCGTATTCGTATACTTTGCGCCCTTTCATTTTGATATACCTAGTATCTTCTGCTGCTTCTGGGTGGTAGGACTTGCCCAAGTAAAGGAAATAGGCTTCGTCATTACAATGGCTCTGCACACTAAATGACAATATACCTTGGTTGGGGTCAGCTGAATGTTCTAAAATACAAGCTCCAGCTCCATCACTAAAAATCATACTATCCCTGTCATGCGGGTCAACTACTCTACTTAAGGTTTCAGCGCCAATCACTAAGCATTTTTTAGCCATGCCTGATTTAATGAAAGAATCGGCTTGGATAACGCCTTGTATCCAACCTGGACAACCAAATAAAATATCATAAGCAACACAGCTAGGGTTAACAATGCCTAGATTGTGTTTTACACGAGAGGCGATTGCTGGAATAGCATCGGATTGTATCGTGCCAGATTGCACATCGCCGAAATTATGTGCAACAATGATTTGATCTATTGTTTCTGGATCAATGCCGGAATCTTCTATCGCTAATTTTGCTGCGGCAGTGGCAAGGTCAGATGTATTGACATGTACATCTGCATACCTTCTTTCCATGATGCCCGTAATGCCTTTGAATTTTTCTACTATTTCTTCGTTAGGCGTCTTGATGCGTTCACTTTGTTCATCATAAAAAGTGTTCGCTACAAAATCCTTATTTGATTTAATAATATGAGGTATAATACTACCAGTGCCACTTATAATAGTTGCCATAGAGGGGGTCAATTTTGGTTTTAAGCAATCGTCTAAACCACTCTAAGGTAGGCAATTTAGATATATTTATCTCCTTTGTTTCTTTTTACCTCTGCAACATATTCTTTAATAGATTGCTCTTTATCCTTGCTGCAAATCAATAAAACATCCTTGGTATCCACCACAATAAAGTCATCAAGGCCTTGAATTACAACTAGTTTGTCTTTTGGTGAGTTGATCATACATTTTGTAGCATCTATGACAATCACGTTATCTGAAGCGACAGCATTACCAAGGTAGTCTTTTTCCATATTTTCATATGCACTGTTCCATGTACCTAAATCACTCCATCCAAAAGATGCAGGCATTACGTATACATTATTCGCTTTTTCCATAATAGCAATGTCGATAGAAATATTCGTACACTGTGGGTAGATTCTTTGTATTGCTTGAGTTTCTTCTGGTGTATTGAAATGTGCTTTTTCGTGATCAAACAATTCATACATTTCTGGCTGGTATTTTTCAAAAGCAGCTAGGATAGAACTTGCTTTCCATGCGAAGATCCCTGCATTCCATAAAAAGTCGCCACTTTCTATAAATGATTTTGCAATTTCTAAATCTGGTTTTTCAGTAAATGTTTTTACTTTATATACGCCCTTAGTGACTTCCAATCCTTCATATTGAATATAACCATAGCCAGTATTGGGATGTGTAGGTTGAATGCCCAAAGTTACTAATGCTTTGATGTGTTCAACAAAATCTAAGGCTTGTAATGCGATCTGTTGAAAACGATCTTCTTCTATAATCAAATGGTCGCTTGGCGCTACTATAAATCTTGCGTCAGGATTGATTTGTGCTAATTTAAAAGAAATATACGCGATACAAGGCGCTGTATTTTTTTTACTAGGCTCTGCTAAAATATTTTCAATCGGCAATAAGGGCAATTGTGTTTTCACAATGTCAACGTATTCTTCCGAAGTAACGATATAAATGTTTTCCGCAGGTATAAATTTTGCATAGCGTTCGTAAGTCCATTGCACCAATGTCTTACCTGTATTCAATACATCTAGAAACTGTTTAGGATATGCGGTCCTGCTCATCGGCCAAAAACGACTTCCAATTCCTCCAGCCATGATGGCTACATAATGATTCTTGTCTTGCATAAAAATTATTTATAAAATCCCCTCTTTCATTAAATCGTGCATATGTATCATACCCATATATTGTCCGTTTTCTGCGACAATCAATTGGCTGATATCATGCGTTTTCATTAAGTCAAATGCTTCAATGGCTAATGTATTTGGGGAAATCGTAATGGGCTTCTTATGAAAAATATCTGCCGCTTTAAGATCTTGTATACTATTGTGTTGTTCTAACATGCGACGAATGTCACCGTCTGTGATCATGCCAACGATGGCACCCGTTTCATCAAGCACCACAGTTGCACCCATTCTGCTTTTAGAAATAGCTAATATCACTTCTTTGATACTTGTGGTTGCATCCACTTTAGGTTGTGTATTGTGTTTTGCAATCGCACCTGTTGTAAGGGTCAATCTTTTTCCGAGATTTCCACCTGGGTGGAATTTTGCAAAGTCGTTGGATTTAAATCCTCTTAATTCCATAAAAGCAATGGCCATCAAATCCCCCATCACCATTTGCGCAGTTGTAGAAGAAGTAGGTGCTAAATTATTGATACATGCTTCTTGTTCAACAGTGGTATTAATGATCAATGAGGTTGCTTTGCCTAGATAACTATCTAGATTCCCCACCATTGCAATCAATGGATTCCCAAAATGCGCAATTAGATCCACCAACATTTTAATTTCTGGACTTTCGCCACTTTTGCTAATGACCATTACCACGTCGTCTGGTCCAATCATACCAGAATCACCATGAATGGCGTCTGCTGCATGTAAGTAAATCGCTGGCGTCCCTGTGGAATTACAAGTAGCTACAATTTTTTGGGCTATGATGGCGCTTTTGCCAATCCCGCTCACAATAAAACGACCTTTAGATTGTAATACAGTTTCAACAGCTGCAACAAATTGATCGTCAATATATTTTTCCAATCCTGCTACCGCTTTTACTTCAATCTGTAAAGCGTTTTTGGCAATAGATTTGATCTCGGATGACATAGGCATATTATAGGTGCAGCAAAGGTAATACTTCATTAACTTTGTACTCCATTTTTAATCCAAGCTTTGATAAATGGTTGATTAAAAAATTTATGGGTTTGAATGAACTATTGTTCAACAAAATACGTTAACTTATATGTCCAAATAGACAATAAACGGTTGATTTTAAGCTAATTACAATGTCCACGACTAAAAAAACGATCAAAAAGACTGCTGCGCCTAAAAACAAGGACTTGGTAGCTGCTTTAGAGCAATATTTTGGCTTTTCTGAATTTAAAGGCACCCAAGAACAGGCTATTTTATCATTATTGAGTGGTAGAGACACTTTTGTGATTATGCCCACTGGTGGGGGCAAGAGTTTATGCTATCAATTACCTGCAATGATGCTGGAAGGCTGTGCCATCGTGGTGTCACCTTTGATTGCATTAATGAAAAATCAGGTGGACTTGGTAAGAGGGTATAGTGAAAACGATGAAGTTGCCCATTTCTTAAATTCTTCTTTGAATAAGGGACAAGTAAAATTGGTAAAAGAAGACTTGTTGAGTGGCAAAACGAAATTATTATATGTTGCACCTGAGACTTTGACAAAACAAGAAAATTTAGATTTTTTCAGCGATTTAAAAGTGTCATTTTTTGCAGTAGATGAAGCGCATTGTATTTCTGAATGGGGACATGATTTTAGACCCGAGTACCGTCGATTGAAAGAAATGATGGAAGAGATCAATGCTTCTGCACCCATTATTGCATTAACAGCTACAGCAACGCCTAAAGTACAAAGTGATATTGTAAAAAATCTTGCGCTCAATAATCCTGAAATATTAATTTCTTCTTTTAACAGGGAGAACCTGTATTACGAAGTGCAGCCGAAAATAAGAAAAGAGCAAACGGTAAAAAGCATTGTTAAATACATTACTAAGCACAAAAAGAAAAGTGGGATCATCTATACCTTGAATAGAAAAACCACCGAAGAGTTGGCGGATTTATTAAAGGCGAATAATATTAAGGCAGTTGCTTATCATGCAGGACTAGACCAGAAATTAAGAGCAGATAGACAGGATCAATTTTTAAATGAAGACGTGCAGGTGATTGTAGCTACCATTGCATTTGGTATGGGTATTGACAAGCCAGATATTCGTTTTGTAATTCATTATAATATTCCAAAGTCAATTGAAAACTATTATCAAGAGACGGGAAGGGCCGGCAGAGACGGGTTGGAAGGGAATTGTATTTTGTATTATTCTCAAAAAGATGTTTCTAAACTCGAACATTTTTTAAGAGACAAGCCTTTGAGTGAAAGAGAAGTTGGCGCGCAGTTAATTGACGAGACAGTTGCATTTGCTGAAAGTGGGGTTTGTAGAAGAAGAAGTTTACTGCATTATTTTGGCGAAACATGGCCAGATAAAAATTGCGGCAAATGTGATAACTGCTTACATCCAAAAGAAAAATTCGAAGCAAAATCCGAGTTGGTACAATTGCTACAAACTATACAGGCTTTAGATGAACGTTTTGTTGCAGCATACGTGGTGCAAATTATTACTGGTCATTTCACACCACAAATTGGTTTGTACCGCCATGAAAAATTACCTGTATTTGGATTGGGCAAAGCACATGACGAATTGTTTTGGAATAGCTTGATTCGACAAGCAATGTTGGAAGAATTGATTGAAAAAGATATCGAGGAATATGGCTTATTAAAATTAACTAGCAAGGGGCAGAAGTTTTTAAAGAAGCCTAGTTCATTCTTGGTAGTACTACAAAATGTTTTTGCTGCAGAACTAGGTGATGACGAAGAAAGTGAAGTGGCAGAAGAAGCTGCAACTGCAGATGATCGCTTGTTTGAATTATTGAAAGACCTGCGACAAGTAGAGGCAAAAAAAATCGGACTTCCGCCTTTTGTTATTTTCTTAGAAACCTCATTACAAGATATGGCTACTTTGTATCCAACATCTTTGACTGAACTAGAGCGATGCCAGGGTGTGAGCAAGGGAAAAGCGATTAAGTATGGCAAGCCTTTTATTGATTTAATTGAACAATACGTTACCGAGCACAATATTGAAAAGCCAGATGATTTTGTAATGAAATCTGTGGCAAATAAATCCAATAACAAGATCTATATCATACAGAATGTAGACAAGAAGATTCCTTTAGAAACGATTGCTAAAAATAAAGACCTAAGACTAGATAGTTTATTAGAAGAGATGGAGACCATTGCAGCAAGCGGTACTAAGTTAAATTTAGATTACGCAATTGACGAATGGCTGGATGAATATGATCAAGAAGAAATTTTGGAATATTTTAAAAGCTGTGAGACATCTTCATTACAAATTGCACAACAAGAATTAAGTGAAAATGACTACACTTGGGAACAACTTAAAATAATGCGCATCAAATTCTTAAGTGTTGTAGGGAATTAAAAATTGCTTTTAGTGGCTCTTGTCAGCCGTCTGACTTAAATATTGAAAAGCTCTGTCAGCAGCATTTTTTCTTACACTCATGTAATAGAAATTATAATCAGCAATATGGTAGTTATTGGTATTGAATAATACATTGCCAAAAAACTTGGGCTTCGGTGTCCACAAAATTCCTTGATGATTGATGGCTCCTGCTACTTTTGGAATCACTTTTTTGAAATTGTACAAAACAGCTCCAGGATTGGCTTCCCTGCCAACAGCTGGCTGATTGCTATCCCAAGTTAATGGATTGGTGACAATGGAATTAAACTTTTCAATTTGTACAAAAGTCGGGGTATAGCCTTCTTTGAAAGTACGCCAAGCGCAAATGCATCCGGTTTCAGTTGGTGTACTGCAAGATTTCAAGTTAGTAAACTCGGCTGGGTCGATCGCCATACCCACAATATAAGCGGCTACTAATTTTTTAGACAATTCCTTTCCGTCAAAATACTCTTTTAACAATCGCTTTGCATGGGTACTTCCTTGGCTATGTGATGCAATAATGATTGGTTTATTTTGATTGTAATTAGCCAAGTAAAAATCAAATGCTTTTTTCACATCCTGGTAAGCTAGTTCAAATGCTGCCAGTGCATGTAAAGTGTCTAATTTGTCCTTTGGATAATAACTATTGATATGGGCTTGTCTATACCTTGGTGCATAGATCAAACCTATTTCGTTAAAAATACTAGCTTGGCTTAAAATGGTCGTATAGTCTGTTTTAATATTGAGCGCAATGTCTTTAAGCGAAGCAGACCATCCATTAGGCAGAGAAGGATCTAGATAAGTTGTGGGATGAATAAAAAACACATCTACCAATTGCTTAGACTGGTAGTCTTTTGCGATTCGAGCAGGCACACTGTCTGAAGGATCATTTTTAAGTGGATGTGCTGCCCAGTTTTTAAGTTGGCTATAATCAGGTTGCTCCTCCCAGTCTATTGTAGAATAGGTTGGTTGATAGGTTGCATAATTGCTTTTGGCACATCCGCCTAGTACCAAGATAATACAGAATAGTCCAATGATTCTCATAGAACAAAGGTATCAAATATTAAAACTTGCCAATTACAATCTTGTGTAATAATTTAAATAAGGATGCAAATAAATTATTTTAATTTTACATAAAGCATTCTTATTGTATCTATTAAGACATATACCTTTTTTAAAAGCCGTTTTTCAGCATAGTTTAACTGCTTTTGGTGGACCACAAGTGCATGTTGGCCTATTGCAACATCGTTTTGTAGAACAAAGAAAGGATCTTACGGCAGAAGAATTAATGGAATACAATGCTTTTTGCCAATTATTGCCTGGAGCATCTTCTACTCAGACGGTTGTTTTAATTGCTTTTAAAAGAGGGGGTTTCCCGCTGGCGCTCATCACATTATTTATTTGGATTTTGCCTGCAACTTGTTTCATGGCAAGTCTGGCCATTGCTTACACACAGTTCGATTTAAAACCTGCTTTAAAAACCTTGTATCTTTTGCAGCCAATGGTGATTGGGTTCATCGCAAGTGCAACTTATTTGTTGTATAAAAAAGCAATTCGCAATACGATCACATTATTTGTTTTTGTAGCTGCATGTTTGCTTACGCTCATTGGATTTAAGACGCCATGGACGATCCCGGTTGTGATTGTATTGGCTGGTATTGTAACCAATTTTAGTAATAAAAGAATTCCTGATCAAGGTGCGGCACCTAAAAAAATAAAGTGGGTGCATTTGCATTTATTTATCTTCTTTTTTCTGATCGCGGGATTTTTATCTGAACAAGCTACGCGTCAGAATTGGGAACACCGAAAAGCGTATAATTTATTTGAAAACAATTATCGATTTGGAAGTTTTGTATTTGGTGGTGGAGATGTTTTGATTCCTATGATGTATGAGCAGTATGTGACAAGGCCAAACTCAGACAGGGTGAAAGAAAGCAAAAGAGATGTACTCAAAATTAATAGCGCGGCTTTCCTAACAGGCGCAGGGATTGTGAGGGCAATTCCTGGTCCAATTTTTTCCATCGCTAGTTTCACAGGCGCATTAGCATTGGAGGACAAAGGAATAGGTGGCCAAGTCTTAGGCGCAGTGATAGCGAGCATTGGCGTCTTTTTACCTAGTTTTTTAATTGTCTTATTCTTTTTCCCAATCTGGCAAAAATTAAAAAAGTATGCCTTGTTTTATAGATCCTTAGAAGGCATTTATGCAGCAGTAGTAGGGATCATGTTAGGTGCGACTTTGTATTTATTGAAAGATATCTTATTTGATCTTGGCAATTTGAGTATATTGAATATTGGTATTTATTTATTCGTTTTTTGTACCACCGCAATTTTGTTGGTTCGATATAAACTTGCACCACAATGGGTTGTTTTGGGCACTATTCTTTTAGGTGCTATATTGACACAATTCCCTTCTATATTTTAACATAAATAAAGGTTTGAATTGTTTATTTTTACAGCCATTCATGAAGCAAAGCCTCGCACTGTTTTTATTATTCACTTGTATTTCCTTTTCCTCGGTCAAGGGTCAAATGCGTACCATTAGTGGCGTGGTCTACGATATTTCTGGAAGAAGACCAATTGAGGCGGTGATGGTGTATAGCAAGTTCACTCGTACACAAACAGATTCATTGGGCAGGTATTTAATTACGCTTCAAGCAAAAGACTCTTTAACTTTTTCATTATTTGGCAAAAACACCCAAAAATTCGGTATCGATGATATTGAAGATCCAAGCAATTTCAATATCATGATCCATGTAACTGGGGTAGACCTGCCCGAAGTGACTGTTCGAAATAGTTATTACAGGTATGACTCGATTCAAAATAGGATCGATTATGCCAAATACTTTAATTACGAACCACCTGGATTAAAATTGAGCAATCAACAAAACTTTTTTGGCAATGGAGGAGTAACAATTGGGTTTGATGTCAATGAAATCATCAATATGTTTAGGTTTAAGCGAAACCGAAACCTCCAATTTCTACAAAATAGGCTACTAAGTCAGGAACAAGAAAAGTATATTAATTATCGATTTACCAAGCGCTTTGTCCAAAAATTGACCAAATTGGACGGCGGCAGACTTGACCTTTTTATGGATTATTGTAAACCTTCCTATCCGACCTTGGCTTTGCTGAACGATTTGGAACTGGGCTATTATATTCAACAGAAATTGATCCAATTTAACCAGGGTCGCTAATCCAACCATTCATCTATTTTCTTGCTTAAAACATGGCATTTTAGCTATCTTTAGTCACTAAAATAAGATCATTTTGAGAAATCTAAACAATTTTGCCTTAATCCTGATTCTAGGATTGTTTGCATGTAAGGAAAAGACAAAGCCAACAGATAAATTCAATGCCAATGCGCCAGTTTCGGTAGACATTGCTATCGCTTCTGCACAGATGATTGACAAGGTTATCGAAGTCAATGGGTCAGTGGTGGCAAGTGAATTCGTAGACGTTCGCCCAGAAACAAATGGCCGAATTGTTTTTTTACAAATCCCAGAGGGTAAAATGGTTGCAGTAGGAACTGTATTAGCGAAGTTGAACGATGCAGATTTGCAAGCTCAGTTGCAAAAAATTAAAGTACAGTTAGAATTGGCGAATATCAATGAACAAAGAAATAAAAAATTAGTACTTGCAAAAGGCATTAATCAAAGTGATTATGATATCAGTCTGCAACAAGTGAATAGCTTAAAAGCAGACATGGCTTATACGCAATCTTTAATTGACAAGACTGTTATTAAAGCGCCATTTGCTGGACAGATAGGATTGAAGCAAGTGAGTTTGGGTGCTTTCATCAGCACTGCGACCACCATTGCAACTTTGCAAAAAGTAGATCAAGTAAAAGTAGATTTCACTTTACCAGAAGTTTACCAAAATTATATCAAGGTTGGTAAGAAAGTTACCGTTGAAAGTATTGCAAACCCTGGCGTTAAAATGACTGCAACTATTGCCGCAATTGAGCCTCAGATCATTGCTACAACAAGAAATATTAAAGTTCGTGCAAATTTACAAGGCAAATTAATACCGGGTGCTTATACCAAAGTATTCTTAGGTGAGAACCAACAAAAGCCAAGCGTCTTAGTGCCTTCTAATGTCATTATTCCTGACTCAAAAGTGAAACAACTTGTAGTTGTCAAAAATGGCAAAGCAAAATTTGTGAATGTGGAGACAGGCTACCGCACTGCTTCTGCAGTTGAAATCACTTCGGGTGTTCAATTAGGAGATAGCTTAATTGTTGCAGGGATGCTTTTTGTTAGAGACGGAAGTGATTTAAAAATTGGGAAGACATTGCCACTTGCTGATATCATCAAGTAGGCTCACTATAAATACATTATTTAGATGAATATATCTGAACTCTCGTTAAAACGTCCAGTGCTTGCCACTGTGATGAATGTTGCGATTATCATTTTTGGTCTAGTGGGCTATTCTTTCTTAGCGTTAAGAGAATATCCTGCAATCGATCCGCCCATTATATCGGTACAAACATCTTATACTGGTGCCAATTCCGAAGTAATTCAAAGTCAAATCACTGAGCCGCTTGAAAAAGCGATCAATGGTATCCCGGGGATCCGCACCATCAATTCATCCAGCTCAGTAGGTAATTCTAACATCACAGTTGAATTTAACTTAGGGGTGAATTTAGAAACTGCAGCGAATGATGTTCGTGATAAAGTGGCTCAAGCAGTTCGTTCTTTGCCAGAAGATATTAATAACCCTCCTGTGGTAGCAAAGGCAGATGCCAATGCAGACTTTATCATCATGCTTACTCTAAGAAGTAAAACCAAGGGCTTATTGGAATTAACAGAATATGCCGAGAACGTTTTACAACAAAGATTTCAGACAATCGACGAAGTAAGTAGTGTAAATGTGCGTGGTAAGAGAATGTCAATGCGTATTTTCCCAAATACGGATTTATTGAATGCATTTGGCATTGCATTCAATGATATTCAAACAGCATTGAATAAGGAAAACGTTGAATTACCTGCTGGTCGTATTTATGGTAACAAATCTGAATTCATTATTCGTACTTTAGGCAGATTGTCTACAGAGTCTGATTTTAGAAATATCATTATCAAAGAAGACGCTGCCGGAATTGTAAGATTGGGTGATATCGCAAGAGTTGAACTTGGTCCAGAACAAGAAGATCAAGGCACTTATTTCAATGGCGTGCCAGTGGTGATGTTATCCATCTCACCACAGCCAGGCGCTAATCAAATTAAAATCGCAGACGAGTTTTATAAAAGACTAGAGCAGGTTAAAGCGCAAAACAAATCTGATATAGAATTTTTCGTACCTATCGACAACACCATCAATGTGCGTCGTGCATTGTCAGAAGTTAAAGAAACGATTGTCATTTCATTTGCATTGGTGGTATTGGTAATCTTCTTTTTCTTTAGAAACTGGTTGATCGCAATACGTCCATTAATAGATATTCCTATTTCATTGATCGCAACTTTCTTTATCATGTATTTAGCGGGGTTTTCTATCAATGTATTGACTTTACTTGCAATTGTATTGGCCACAGGACTTGTGGTGGACGACGGTATTGTGGTCACGGAAAATATTTTTAGAAAATTAGAAGAAGGCTTATCAATTAAAGATGCAGCTAGAGAAGGTAGTAAAGAAATCTTCTTTGCGGTCGTATCGACTTCTATCACTTTAGCGGTGGTGTTTATGCCCGTTATTTTCTTACAAGGTTTTGTGGGGTCTTTATTTAAAGAATTTGGTGTGGTAGTTGCAGGGGCTGTATTGGTTTCTGCATTCGTTTCATTAACGATTACGCCTGTATTGAATGTCTATCTGAACAGAAATGGCGGACAGCATGGGAAATTCTATGAGCGTACTGAGCCATTCTTTAAAGGCATGGAGCAGGGCTATAGAAACGGCTTAGCAAAATTCTTACAAGTAAGATGGATGGCATGGGTAGTGGTAGCAATCTGTTTTGTTTTAATTGTACTTGTAGGAAAGAATATTCAAAGTGAATTGGCGCCAATGGAAGATAAGAGTTCTGTACGTATTTCTATGTCTGCTGCAGAAGGAACGAGTTATGAAGACTTGAGAGCTGACTTATTGAAAGCGATTAGAATTATGCAGGATTCAATTCCTGAACATGCATTCACTTGGGGTAGTGTGCCAGGCTTTGGTGGTACAGGTGGTGGCGCTTCTGGAAGACTAGGGATGGTGAGTGTTAAAGAAAGAACTAGAACACAATCTGAAATTGCCGCAGATTTAAATAAGAAATTCAAGCGCTTAAAAAATGTCCGCATTTTTTCTGTCGAAGAACAAACTATTTCTGTTGGTATGATGTCGCGTGGTTCCTTGCCAGTACAGTTCATTATTCAAAATTTGGATTTCCAAAAAATTAGAAATGTAATTCCTGATTTCTTAGAAGCTGCAAGAAAAGATAAAACCTTTGGAAACGTGGATGTCAATTTAAAATTCAATAAACCTGAATTGGATTTGACAATCGATCGTATGCGTGCTAAGGATCTTGGCTTATCTACAGCAGATGTATCTCAGGCTTTACAGTCTGCATTTAGTGGTGCACGTTCGGCTTACTTTATTATGAATGATCGTCAGTACGAGGTAATTACTCAGGTACCAAAATCAGATAGAAATACGCCAACGGATATCAGTAAAATATATATTAGAAACAATCGCGGCGAAAGTATTCCAATCTCAAGCGTGTTGACGATTGTAGAGAATAGTAATCCACCAAATTTATACCACTATAACCGATTCAACTCTGCCACTATTTCTGCTTCTTTAGCAGAGGGCAAAACAATTGGAGATGGTGTAAAAGCAATGGAGCGCATTGCAAAAGAAAAATTAGACGAGAGTTTCCAGACTGCATTAAGCGGCCCGTCTAGAGACTTTAAAGAAAGTGCTTCAAATACTTCATACGCATTATTATTGGCATTGATCTTAATTTATCTTGTACTTGCTGCACAGTTTGAAAGTTTCACGGATCCGTTCATAATTATGATCACAGTACCTTTAGCGATTGCGGGTGCATTGATTTCTTTATGGTTGTTCGATCAGACTTTAAATATATTCTCTCAAATTGGTATCATTATGTTGATTGGGTTAGTGACCAAAAACGGTATCTTAATTGTTGAATTTGCGAACAAGAAAAGAGCAACTGGTATGGCAATTAAAGAGGCGGTATTGGAGGCTGCTGCACAGCGTCTAAGACCAATTTTAATGACGAGCCTTGCTACTGCACTTGGTGCTTTACCAATCGCAATTAGTTTAGGTGCTGCTGCAACAAGTAGAAAGCCATTGGGTACGGTAGTTGTGGGTGGTTTATTGTTCTCTTTGGTACTTACATTATTTGTCATTCCTGCGGTGTATACCTATGTATCAAGCAAGCACAAACGTCATGTAGATTAAAAGCAAAGTTGTAACTTGGTTCAATGAAACCATTTTACTTTAGCATACTATTTTTCCTAGCGGCCTGTAATTTTTCAAATCAACCTGAAAAGTCACAAGCCGCTTGGTCGTTTAAGGAGTTCGTGAAAGTGGACACAGCTAATCCTATCCTCACACCAGATAGTAGCTATACTTTTACCTGCCCTGTACGCAATGCGCAAGTGCAATGGCAAGAAAAGAATGTATTGAACCCAACTGCGTTTGTAAAAGAGGGTAAAGTGTATTTATTATATCGCGCACAGGATAGTGCAATGACGTCAAGACTGGGTTTGGCGATAAGTGAAGACGGTATACATTTTACAAAACAAGCTGCCCCTATTTTTTATCCTATGCAGGATGCTTTAAAAAACTATGAATGGAAGGGTGGTGTAGAAGACCCACGTATTGTGATGACGCCAGAGGGAATGTATTTTTTAACCTATACTTCTTATGATGGAAAAACTGCTAGACTTTGTTTTGCAATTTCAAGTGATTTAAAAACTTGGCAAAAAATGGGACCAGTTCTTAAAAGCGAAAAGTATATCAATGCATGGTCAAAATCGGGTGCCGTCATTGTCGAACAAGTAAATGGCCAAATGGTGGCAAAAAAGATCAATGGTTTGTATTGGATGTATTATGGAGACACAGATTTATACATGGCTTATTCAAAAGACTTAATCCATTGGGATGCTTTAGAAAATACTGAATCATCAAAATTATTTGCTGTCTTGCATCCAAGGCCAGGTTATTTTGATAGTCGCTTAGTGGAGCCTGGTCCATTTGCATTGTACACAAAGAAGGGAGTTGTGTTAATTTATAATAGCAGCAATGCTGCAAATAATGGGGACACGGCATTGCCTAAGTTTACTTATGCTGCAGGACAGGCATTGTTTGATGCAGGAGCGCCTTACAAGTTGATAGATAGAACCAGTAGTTATTTTATCTTCCCCAACAAGGACTATGAGTTAGTTGGAGAAGTGAATAATGTTTGCTTTGTCGAAGGATTGGTGCCTTTTAAAAATAAATGGTTTCTATACTATGGCACAGCAGATTCAAAAATTGGTGTAGCCATCGCAGAACGCTAGAGGAAGCCCATTAAAATAGGACTACTATTGCTTTATTATTTTCTCCTGAATAAATTTAGCTGTTTGAATTTCAACACCCTGAACATCTTTTGAAACAATGGGCGATGCTAGCACATGGTTCCCCGTGTTTGGCATAGCCAATGCTAATTTTAAATGTGTAGGTGTAGCAAGCTCATTCATCATTGTTTTAATTGCGTCCACTTTTACAACATTGTCTTGGTGTGACTCATCTTTGAAGTAATAAAGCGTTAAGCATGGTTGATGAATTTGTTTAAATGTGGTCTCGTTCATCGTTGCTTCTAATAAATTTTGCAGTGCAACCACCGCTTCAATTCGATAATGGGTATTCCAATATTTAGGATAAGCAGTATCAGTATATTTTACATCTACATAATTGCCTTTTAAAACAGCTCTGCCAATTTGTAATCCCCAAGGATTATTTAGCAATGGAGCAGCAGGATTATTGACTTTGATATTTGGAGAATATAAAATTAGTCCAGCAATTTCTGGATAGTTGGCAGCCAATTGTAAAGCTAAGGTTCCACCAGTAGAGGTGCTCATTAAGATCACTTTCTTTCCAATTTTTTTACCAATGGCATAAGCCAATTTTGCTGACTCCCAATAATTTTCTGCCGTTAAGTTGGCCAGATCTTCTGTTGTATCAATACCATGTTCAGACAACCTTGCTAAGTATAAATTACAATGAAATTGTTTGGCAATATTTTGATGTACTGGATCACCTTCCATTTGGCTAGCACTAAATCCATGTAAATACACAATGGCATATTCTGTTTGTGCTTTTGAGCTATCAGCCCAAATTATTTTAGCTTCATTATTGGGCTTAATCTTATGCGTCGATTCCATCTCCGCTACATATTGATCCAATTCATTGATGCTTGTAACATTCGGCAATATTGAATTAAATACAGGCTTTGAAGGCTGTGGACCTAAAAAATAAATACCAATTAAAGCAAAAATGGATAGAATGACTATTTTTAGCAAACGCATAAGAGTATATTTATTTTAAAGCTAGTTATTTTGACTGCCTAAAAAAAATATTTTGCTTACCTTAAACAACTAAATTGCTGCTATGACAAAAGAAAGATTTTTATCGTTGGACGTATTTCGCGGAATGACGATATGCTTAATGATCATTGTCAACACCCCAGGGGATGCATTGCATACATTCGCGCCATTCATGCATGCGAGTTGGCATGGGTTTACGCCAACAGATTTAGTCTTCCCATCCTTTTTATTTGCAGTGGGTAACTCATTAAGTTTTGTCTTACCAAATTTAGAAAAACAAGGTAGAGCAAAGGTTTTATATACGATTACCAAGCGCACCCTTATTTTATTTGCCCTAGGATTTTTGATGTATTGGTTCCCTTTTACAGGAGCCTTAAAGGATACAAGAATATTTGGAGTATTACAACGTATTGCATTGGCGTATGGCTTTGCAGCTTTGATTGCGCATTTTATGCATGAGCGTGTAGTGAAGATTTTAACCGCAGTTATTTTATTGACCTATTGGTACCTGGCAATACATTATGGCCAGTTGGGAGATCCATTAAGTATAACCGGAAATGCAGTGTTAAAGTTGGACACCTATTTATTAGGTCCCAATCATTTATACCATGGTGAGGGGATTGCTTTTGATCCCGAAGGATTACTTAGCACATTGCCAGCAATTGTGAATGTATTGGTAGGTTATATTATTGGCAATTTTGTTAGAACAAGCGGTAAATCCTATGAAGGCTTGACGCATTTATTTATGTGGGGGGCTGGTTTTGTATTCCTAGCTTTTATGTGGGATTATCAATTCCCGATCAATAAAAAACTATGGACCAGCTCATTCGTTGTTTTGACCATCGGTTTAGACATGATTATTCTGGCTACGATCATTTATAGGGTGGAATTGCATCGACAACACCAGTTTGCTCGATTTTTTGAGATTTTTGGCAAAAATCCCTTGGCAATCTACCTTTTTTCCGAAATTTTACTCACCACTTTGAATTTATTGAAACACCCGGAGGGCAATGGAAGCTTATTTGACTGGCTTTTTCAACATGGATTTTCCCATTTGAACCTATATTGGGCCTCTTTAGCCTTCTCTATTGCATACATGTTGGTTTGCTGGCTATTGGGTTATATATTAGATAAATTTAAAATATATATACGCATCTAAAGGCTTAACAATCCTTTTTTCCCAATTGTTTTTTTTAGGACTGTAAACGGCGTACCTTTGCAGCCTCAAAACAGTACATGGAAATAAGAAACATCGCTATTATCGCGCACGTTGACCACGGTAAAACAACCTTGGTAGACAAAATTTTACACGCAACTAAAGTATTCAGAGACAACCAGGAGACTGGGGACTTGATCATGGATAGCAACGAGTTAGAGCGTGAAAGAGGTATCACTATCTTAAGTAAGAACGCATCTGTAACATACAAAGGTGTAAAAATTAACGTTATCGATACTCCAGGTCACTCTGACTTTGGTGGTGAGGTAGAGCGTGTATTAAAAATGGCAGACGGTGTTTGTTTGCTAGTGGATGCTTTTGAAGGTCCAATGCCACAAACTCGTTTCGTATTACAAAAAGCATTACAGTTGAACTTAAAGCCAATTGTAATTATCAATAAAGTAGATAAAGAAAACTGTCGTCCTGACGAAGTGCATGATTCAGTTTTTGAATTATTCTTCAACTTGGATGCAACTGAAGATCAATTAAACTTCCCTACTTTCTATGGTAGTGGTAAGAATGGTTGGTTCAATGATAGCTTAACGCCTTGTGATGATATCACGCCATTAATGGACGGTATCTTGAAATTTGTTCCTGGTCCAGATGTGAAAGAAGGACCTACACAAATGCAAATCACTTCATTAGACTATTCTACTTTCTTAGGTCGTATTGCGATTGGTAAAGTAGAAAGAGGTACCATTAAAGAAGGTCAAAACATTGTTTTAGTGCAAGCGGATGGTAGCATCAAGAAAAACAAAGTAAAAGAATTATACGTATTCGAAGGCATGGGTAAGCGTAAAGTAACGGAAGTTGTTTCTGGTGACTTATGTGCTGTAGTTGGTTTAGAAGAATTCAACATTGGTGATACCATTGCTGATCCTGAAAATCCAGAAGCATTACCTGTGATCAGTGTAGACGAACCTACAATGAGTATGACTTTCAGTATTAACAACTCTCCTTTCTTTGGTAAGGAAGGTAAATTCGTAACATCTCGTCACATCCGTGATCGTTTGATGAAAGAAACTGAAAAGAACTTGGCATTACGTGTAGAAGAAACAGATAGTGCGGATAGTTTCTTGGTATACGGTCGTGGTATCTTGCACTTAGGTGTATTGGTTGAAACAATGCGTCGTGAAGGATATGAGTTGACTGTGGGTAATCCACAGGTTTTAGTAAAAGATATTGATGGTAAGAAACACGAGCCATTTGAAATATTGGTAGTAGATGTACCAAGTGAATTTAGCGGTAAAGTAATTGACTTAGTCACTCAAAAGAAAGGTGAAATGTTGATTATGGAATCTAAGGGTACGATGCAGCATTTGGAATTCGACATTCCTTCTAGAGGTTTGATCGGTTTACGTTCTCAAATGTTAACTCAAACTGCAGGTGAGGCCGTAATGGCGCACCGTTTCAATGAATACAAGCCTTGGAAAGGACAAATTCCTGGAAGAAGTAATGGAGTATTGATTGCAAAATCTGGTGGTACAACAACTGCGTATTCAATTGACAAGTTACAAGACAGAGGTCGTTTCTTTATTGAGCCAGGCGAAGAAGTTTATGCAGGTCAAGTATTGGCTGAGCACATTAAGCCAGGTGATTTGAATATCAACGCTGTGGAGATGAAGAAATTAACGAACCACCGTGCGAGCGGATCTGATGATAGTGTTCGTATTACGCCGAAAATACAATTCACTTTAGAAGAGTGTATGGAGTATATTCAATTTGACGAGTGTATCGAGGTGACTCCAAAGTCAGTTCGTATGCGTAAGTCTTTATTGGATGAGAACGAGCGTAGTAAAGCAACTAAGTCTAATAATAATTAGAATACAACTCGTTGAACATAAAAAAAGAGTCTCGATTTTTCGAGACTCTTTTTTTATGTAGCTACCTACTTATATTTTTGATGCTTCTAGCTTAGGCGTCAACAGGCTTGTTCAAAGTCTTCCAAAGAAGGTCTTTAAGTTCCATTAAATTTTTAGAAATAGCAGAGGAGATAAATATATGAGGAATATTTTCTGGTAATTCTTTTTCGATCGCGTCCATTAATTCTTGGTCTAGTAAATCTGACTTACTAATAGCGATGATAAAGTCTTTTTGTAATAATTCAGGATTGAATTCATTCAATTCATTCTTTAAAATTTCAAATTCTTTTTTGTGGTCGTTTGAATCTGCAGGAATTAAGAAAAGCAACACCGCGTTTCTTTCGATATGTCTTAAGAATCGATGTCCTAAACCTTTTCCTTCTGCTGCACCTTCAATGATTCCTGGAAGATCGGCAATACAGAAAGAGCGATTGTTTCTATATTCAACCATTCCTAATTGAGGCGTTAAAGTGGTGAAAGCGTAATTCGCAATTTTTGGTTTCGCAGCAGTAATCGCAGATAAGAGTGTTGACTTTCCAGCATTAGGGAAGCCAACCAGTCCCACATCTGCTAATACTTTTAGTTCAATTTGTTTCCATCCTTCTACACCATCTTCTCCAGGTTGTGCATATTCTGGAACTTGTTGGGTTGGCGTAGCAAAATTGCAGTTGCCTAATCCACCACGTCCACCTTTTAGCCAAACAATTTCTTGGCCATCATGTAAGATCTCTGCTTCTATTTCACCAGTTTCTTCATCTCTTGCAATGGTACCCAATGGTACTTCAATTATAATATCTTCTCCGTCTTTACCAGTACATCTATTTTTAGAGCCGTTTTCTCCGTCTTTAGCTAAAACGTTTTTGTGGTAACGCAAATGCAGTAAAGTCCATAGTTGGGAATTACCTCTAAGGATTACATGGCCTCCTCTACCTCCATCACCACCATCTGGTCCACCCTTGGCAGTTAACTTATTTCTTAGGAAATGCCTACAGCCTGCTCCGCCATGACCACTATGGGCAAAAATGCGGATGTAATCAATAAAATTATTTCTTTCTGACACTAGTTCTTATTATAAGCTACAAAGTTAATACAATCAAGCGGTAATCTTGTTGAATAAAAAAAGCCTTCTCGGTTTGGAGAAGGCTTTGATGCGTATCTTGGGCGCTTTTAATTGTTTGCTTTAAGGCCATCAATCAAAATTGCAACCATGTTTTGTTCTAATTCTTCGGCACTGATTTTTTTAGTTGATCTGTGCCAGCTTTCAATACCACTAACTGCATGTAAGAAGATCAACACTACAGTTGGTGCGTCAATTGGTTTGATCTCTTTATTTCTTATCCCTTCTTCAATGATCGCAGCCAATCTTTTACGATACACCCTTCTCTGGTTCTGGTAATTGGATAAATAAGGGTCAGATAGGTGCTTCCATTCTCTGTCGCTCACATAAACCTCTTCATAGTTATGGATCATTTCAACGATATGAAAACGTAAGATCTTCTCCATTTTCTTTAAAGAGCTAATGGGTTCAGATTCGATTTCGTCAATTTTTAATACAAAACGATTGGCTACATTAAATACCAATTCATGTAATAATTCACTTTTAGACTTAATATGATTGTACAAACTTGCAGCTTCAACACCTACTGCCTCTGCTAAATCACGCATACTAGCGGCTTTGTATCCCTTTTCTCTAAAAAGCGTTGCAGCTTTACTCACAATTACGTCTTTTCTGGATCCGTTTTTTTCGGTTTTGATTCTGGCCATAAATTTGTTTTTGATCGTTTGTTAGCACAAAACTATCGAATAAATACCAACGATTTTATTAATTTTTGAATAAAATATTGAAATTCGTTAGTTTTTTGATTATCAATCAGTTGTGTTTCTAGCTGTTCTTCTATTTGGATTGCTTTGGGCCAGATGTCTTAAAAATCGTAGTTTCGCAGCTGAAAATCAAAAAAATACACATGTCTTTAGTAGTCGTTGGATCTATGGCTTTTGATGCCATTGAAACCCCTTTTGGGAAAAGTGATAAAATTATTGGTGGTGCTGCAACCTATATTGCTTGGTGCGCTTCTAATTTTACAACAGTAAAACAAATCTCAGTTGTGGGTGGGGATTTTCCACAAGCACAATTGGATGCATTGACTGCAAGAGGTGTAACACTTGAAGGTGTTCAGATTAAAAAAGACGAGAAAACATTTTTCTGGAGTGGTAAATATCATTTAGATATGAACACCCGTGATACTTTGGATACACAATTGAATGTATTGGAAAATTTCCAACCAGTTGTTCCAGAAAGTTACCAGGATTGTGAGATTTTGATGTTGGGTAATTTGGTGCCTGCTGTTCAAAGCAGTGTTATTAAGCAAATGAAAAATCGTCCAAAATTAATTGTGATGGACACAATGAATTTTTGGATGGAGATCATGATGGATGATTTAAAACACACGATTAGTTTAGTAGACGTGTTATTGGTAAACGATAGTGAAGCACGTCAGTTGAGCGGTGAATATAGCTTGGTGAAAGCAGCAAAGAAGATCATGGAAATGGGTCCTAAATATTTGATCATTAAAAAAGGTGAGCATGGTGCTTTATTGTTCCACAAGAACGAAGTGTTCTTTGCGCCTGCATTGCCTTTAGAAGAAGTATTTGATCCAACTGGTGCTGGTGATACATTCGCAGGTGGTTTTGTAGCGCACCTTGCTAAGACAAAAGATATTTCATTTGAGAACATGAAGTCTGCCATCATTTTAGGTAGTGCAATGGCTAGTTTCTGCGTTGAAAAGTTTGGTACAGAGCGTTTGACAGAAATCAATGTAGAAGATATTAAAGCCCGCGTACAATCGTTTGTTCAGTTGGTGAACTTTGATATTGAACTAGTTTAATTTTGTCATGTATTATAAACCTATTACATTTGTACAAGTGAACAAGCAAATTAAACATACAAAACAAATTAAGAAACCACTGTAAAAGGAAGGTGCTGATTTTTTGTATGTCTTAAAATATACTCAGAAGCCTTCCAAGAAATTGGAAGGCTTTTTTTTATTTCAGGGCCTTAGTAAAAAATGAATTTATAAATTAAGAAATATGAAAGTTGCAGTAGTCGGTGCTACAGGTTTAGTGGGCACCAAAATGTTAGAAGTACTTGCAGAGCGTAATTTCCCTGTAAGTGAGTTAGTGCCAGTAGCCTCAGCGCGTTCTGTAGGTAAGGAAGTTCAGTTTAAGGGGAAGGGTTATAAAGTAGTAAGTATGGAAGACGGTATTGCAGCAAAACCTGCAGTAGCAATCTTTTCTGCTGGAGGTAGTTCTTCATTAGAGTGGGCACCCAAATTTGCAGCTGCAGGTATTCGTGTAATTGACAATTCTTCTGCTTGGAGAATGGATCCTACTAAAAAATTAGTGGTACCAGAAGTCAATGCATCTGTATTAACTGCTGAAGATTTCATCATTGCAAATCCAAACTGTTCAACCATTCAGATGGTGGTAGCTTTACAGCCACTGCATGAAAAATATAAGATCAAAAGAGTTGTTGTAAGCACCTACCAAAGTGTAACAGGAACTGGCAAGCAAGCTGTGGATCAATTGTTCAACGAACGTAAAGGTGAAAAATTAACAGCAGATCAAATGGCGTACAAGTATCCAATTGATTTAAACGTGATTCCTCAGATCGACGTCTTTTTAGAAAATGGCTATACTAAAGAGGAAATGAAAATGGTAAAAGAGACTTGCAAAATTATGCAAGACGATTCAATAAAAGTAACTGCTACAACAGTGCGTATCCCAGTTGTGGGTGGCCATAGTGAGAGTGTGAATGTAGAATTCGAAAACGAATTTGATTTAAAAGAGTTGACTACATTATTGTCTAAAGCTCCAGGTGTGGTGGTGCAACAAGATGACGCTGCGCAGTTTTATCCAATGCCATTATGGGCGCATGAAAAAGATGATGTATTTGTAGGTAGATTGCGTCGTGACGAAACTCAGGCAAAGACATTGAATATGTGGATTGTGAGTGATAACCTTCGTAAAGGTGCTGCTACCAATGCGGTGCAGATTGCTGAATACTTGGCAGCTCAGGGAATAATTTAGTTTACTAGTTGAGTGGATTGACTAGTAAAAATATATTGAGGGGCTCGTTTATGGGGCCCCTCAAAAAAATCGTTAGCGTATTGATTTAGTTAAATTATATTTTTATAATTTAACTAAATCAATAAACTCGGCCTCGGTAATTATTTTTATCGAGGCTATTTTTTTGGCTTTCTCTAATTTGCTTCCAGCATCTTCGCCCACTACTAGGTAATTCAATTTACTACTTACGCCACTCAATATATGTCCCCCTTTAGCCTCTACCATTTCCTCGGCGTCAGCTCGTTTAAGTTGTGTGAGTGTTCCAGTAAATAAAAAATTCAATCCAGTAAGGGAGCCATCCGCTTGTTGATGACTTGTCTGTTCTACATTTAATCCCAATTGAATTAGGGACTCAATCATTTTTAACTGTGCAGGGTCTTTAAAAAATTGCACGATACTACTCGCTACTTTTACGCCGATATCTTCGAATTCAAGTAATTGTGTTTCTGTGATGCTGGTTAGGTCCAGTAAATGATTGATTTTACTTGCGATGGTTTTAGCTGTGGTCTCCCCTACAAAACGAATGCCCAAAGCGTAAATCAATCTGTGTAAAGGTTGTTGCTTTGAAGCTTCTATGGCCGTGCTTAAGTTCTCAACGCTTTTCTTTCCAAATCCTTCAAGGCTGCCTATGCGTTCAAAGTCTAGTGTGTAGATTCCTGGTATGTCTTTTAATAAGCCAAGCTCAAAGAATTTTTTAATATTCGCCTCACCTAAATTTTTGATATCCATTGCATCTTTGCTTACAAAATGCGCAATACGTTCAACAATTTGGGCGCTGCAATTGAAATTTGTACATCTCCAAACTGCTTCTGTTAATTCTTTAACAAGTGCTGTATTACAAACAGGGCAATGTGTTGGAAACTGAATCTTTTTTTCATTGCCAGTTCTTAAACTTGCAATGGAATGTACAATTTGTGGTATGACGTCTCCTGCACGTTCAATAATCACAGTGTCCCCTAAAAGCAAATCCTTATCTATAATATATTCTTCGTTATGAATTGAGATACTTGAAACGGTAACGCCTCCAATAGCTACTGGTTTTAATTTAGCGACTGGAGTTACTGCGCCAGTTCTGCCAACTTGAAATTCTACATTTTCTAAAATGGTGGTAGCTTGCCTTGCTTTAAATTTATATGCGATTGCCCATCTTGGATGGTGCGAAGTCATACCTAATTTTTCTTGTAAAGCAAGGTCATTGACTTTAACGACTAATCCATCAATCTCGTAAGGCAGCTGGTCTCTTCCTGCTTCTGCAACACTACAATAATCAATCACGTCCTGCATGGTATGAACAAGTTGCTTTTCTTTTTCTGGAGACCTGAAGCCCATATTCCATAGTAATTCTAGAGATCCGCTATGTGTTTTTAATAAAGGGCTCAATGTTTTACCTGGGATTGGCAATACATAACTAATATGGTAAATGAAAGCGTCTAAATTTCTTTCTGCAACTTCCTTAGGGTCCTTCATTCTTAAACTGCCAGAAGCTGCGTTTCTTGGATTGGCAAGTGTTGCTTGTTGTTTTGCTTTTAGTTTGTCATTAAATGCATCAAAAGCATGTTTGCTCATAATCACTTCGCCTCGAATTTCAATTTGCTGAATTCCGCATTCGGCAAGGGGTATGCTTAAGGGGATAGATCGAATTTGTTTAATATTGGTTGTAATGTCTTCTCCTGCAACACCATCTCCTCTAGTACAAGCACGCACTAATAAGTCGTTTTCGTAAATTAAAGAAATACTTGCACCGTCAAATTTAGGTTCAACGCAATAAGTGATCTGCTCTAGGCCTGCGCTTTCTCTTGCCTTGCGATCAAAATCATTTAAGTCTTCGGCATTATAGCTATTCTCTAAACTCAACATGGGTACCAAATGCGGCAAAGTCTCAAAATTGCTATTTAAACTATTGCCCACTCTTTGACTTGGCGAATCTGGTGTGATGCAGGCTGGTTCTGAAGCTTCTATTTTTAACAATGCCTGATATAGCTGATCGTATTCGTAGTCACTTATTAAGGGCTCATTGACCACATAATATTGGTATTCATGAAACTGTAATACCTTTTTTAGTGCATTGAGTTCAATGCTTAAAGGTGACGCTAAAAACTGCTTAGTCGTTTCTTGTAATGCTTGTATTTGTGCTTTGTCGTACATGGGTTAAAATCTTCGCTAAAGTACAAACTTTAGCGCTTGCAAGCTCATTATTTAATACCTTTATGGACTAAATAATGGTATACTTATGTTGTATTCAATGACGGGTTACGGTAGAGCAGAAATGGCTTTTAATGATAAAACACTTTTAGTGGAAGTCAAGTCTTTAAATGGGAAACAATTTGATGTTCGTTTAAATATCCCATCTTTATTAAAGCCAATTGAAGTAGAGATTAGAAATACATTGAATGAGCATTTGTTTAGAGGGAGTGTAGAATGTACTATTGCGGTTAGGTCAAATGGTGCTTCAAAACCAGTCAATATCAATAAAGAATTAGCGAGATCTTATTACCAACCAATTGTTGAACTTGCAGACGAGTTGGGTATTGGTAAAGAAAATATTTTGAGCACATTATTGAAAATGCCAGACGTTGTTTCTTCTAGCAATGAGGTTTTATCTGACGAAGAGAAGCAAGCTATCTTTGGTTTGTTAAAACAAGCGATCGACTTATTAAATTTACATAGGCAAGAGGAAGGCAAGTCCATAGAGCTAGACTTATTGGAAAGAGTTGCTGCAATTGAAGCACAGCAGGCGGTGATTGCCATTTTGGAGCCAAATAGAAGAACGAAGATTAAAGATGGTTTGATTAAATTATTAGAACAAAATGTGGGCCCAGATAAATATGACAACAATCGACTTGAACAAGAGTTGATCTATTATATCGAAAAAATAGACATTTCCGAAGAACGTGTTCGCTTGACCAATCATTGCGCTTATTTTAAATCCATCCTTGCAGAGAAAGATCCAAATAAAGGGAAAAAATTATCTTTTGTATTACAAGAAATGGGAAGGGAAATTAACACAACTGGCTCTAAGGCCAATGATGTAGATATTCAAAAAGCCGTGATCGTGATGAAAGATGAACTTGAAAAAGCAAAAGAGCAAATTTTAAACGTATTATAAATGGGTAAGTTGATTCGTATTGTTGGTAGTATTTGTTTTTTAATCAGTTTGGCTGCATGTCAAACAATGCCCCTGTCTGAGCAAAACACTATCCATCCAGACCATCAATGGAATAGCACTAAGCCAGAAAAATACCTATTCAATATCACGGATACGAATAGTTTGTATAAGGTTGTATTTGTGATCAGACATCATAATGCCTACCATTATAAAAATATATGGGTTGAATTAACCCACACAAGTGCAGGGGAAAAGCCAAAAACAGAAAATTTTAATTTAAACCTTGCCGACGACCAGAAAGGTTGGCTGGGCACTGGTATGGATGATATTTATGATCAACGCATTCCATTGACCATAAAGCCAATAAAATTAAAACTTGGCATCAATGCATTCACCATTAAGCATACCATGCGTGAAGACCCCTTGCAGAATATCTTATCAACTGGAATTCGAATAGAAAAAGCTGCTTTATAAAATGCGATCCTCCATTTCAAAACTAGTCTGGGTTAGAATCATCTATTGGCTCTTCCTTACTTATATGGTTGCAGCTTTTATTTGGTGGTATGTAACATTGGTGAAGCAAAATGAATTACTGACTGCGACTAAGATTGAAACTTTGGTAGCTGCAGGAAAAGTAGACCAGCAGCATATTGCAACGATTGAAGCTTTTGCTGAAAGAAAAACTAAACAATATATTGGAGAAGGATTGACATTTTTAATGCTTTTCTTGTTAGGCGCAATTTATGTGTACCGTTCGCTATTGAAGCAATTAAAGTATTCAACTTTACAGCAAAATTTCATGATGGCGGTTACGCATGAACTTAAAACGCCTATTGCAGTCACGCAGTTGAATTTAGAGACAATCATCAAGCGAGATTTAAAACCTGAACAACAACAACATTTAATACAGAACACACTTAAAGAAACAAGGCGCCTAGACGCATTGTGTAATAATATTTTATTGGCTTCTCAATTGGACATGGGCCAGTATGAAACCAATAAGCAGATCGTTGATCTTTCAAACATCACAGTTCAATGTGTGCAGTCTTTTGAGGAACGCTATGCCAATAGGCAATGTATTGCTTCAATTGCGCCAAATATTCAAATGCAGGGGGAACCTTTGTTATTACAATTGATGATCAACAATCTTTTAGACAACGCCAATAAATACACAGAAGTGGGAACGCCTATTTATATTGACTTGAATCAAAATGCTTCGCAAATAGTATTGTCTGTAAAAGATGAAGGGCTAGGCATCGCTCTAGAGGAAAGGTCAAAAGTGTTTGAAAAATTTTACAGAGTAGGTGCAGAACAAACTAGAACAACCAAGGGCACTGGCTTGGGACTGTATTTATGTAAAAAAATTGTCACATTTCATTCAGGGACGATATTGGTGAAGCCAAATCACCCTAAAGGAAGTATTTTCGTGGTTCAATTCAAGGCAGATTAGTCATGCAAAAACACAGCATCTTATTAGTGGAAGACGAAGAGCATCTTCATGAAGCTTTGAAGCTGAATTTGGAGATGGATGGCTATGAGGTAGACTCTGCATATGACGGGCAAGAGGCGTTAAAGCAAATTCAGTCTGCGCACTATGATTTAATCATTCTAGATATTATGTTGCCTTCTTTGGATGGTTTTAGTATCACTGAACGTATGCGTTTAAATAACAATCAAACACCCATCTTAATTTTAAGTGCCAAAAATACAAGTGCCAATAGGGTTCAGGGCTTAAAGCTGGGTGCAGATGATTACTTGACCAAGCCTTTTAACTTAGAAGAATTGCTTTTGAGGGTTACAAAATTGATTCAAAAGCATACCCAACAAGCAAATAATACACCACAAATTGAAACTTATCAATTTCAAGGCCATACAATTGATTTTAATGCATCTGAAGTAGTGCTGGCTTCTGGTCAAAAAATCACACTCACTAAAAGGGAGTTATTGTTATTAAAGCTATTGATTGAGCACAAAAACACGGTGGTGACCCGGGAAAAAATCTTACAGTTGGTATGGGGCTATCAGGTATTCCCCAATACAAGGACGATCGATAATTTCATCCTCAACTTTAGAAAGTACTTCGAAATTGACCCAAAGCACCCAAAACACTTTATTTCAATGAGGGGGGTGGGCTATAAATTCCAAGATTAATGCTGGATGACGCAATGTTTGGGCAAATTCTGCGTTAGTATTTATAGATAATTTTAGCCCATGTCATTGTCCTCAATTCAAGATTTTGTTGAACCCATTAACCTTTCATTCTTGTCAAAAGACGAAGGCTATCGTGATACACAGCTTGGTAAGCATATCAAGTCTTATGAAAACGAATTGCCTGATATTTCAGATGCGGATATCGTTTTAATTGGTGCCGGTGAATGTAGAGGAGCAGGATTTGCATTGAATGGCTTTGAGGCAGCGAACGCAGTTCGCGCTGCCTTATATAATTTATATTATTGGCACGCCCAAGTGACGATTGCAGATTTAGGCAATGTAAAACTGGGTCAGTCCATTCAAGATAGTTATGCAGCACTCAGAACGGTGATCGCAGAACTTATTTTACAAAATAAAAAAGTGGTGATCATGGGTGGGTCTCATGATTTGACTTTGCCACAATACCATGCTTATACCTCGATTCCTACTTTAGTGAATGCTGTTGTAGCTGATGCAAAAATCGATTTAGACTTAGAAGCAAGATTGCCGTCGGATCATTTTCTAGAAGAATTATTTACAGGCTTGCCGAATCATTTAAATCACTATGCCCATATTGGTTTTCAGAGTTATTTTATGCATCCGCATATGTTAGAAACCATCGATAAATTAAGGTTTGATTGTTTTAGGCTGGGTGTGGTGCGTGAAAGTATTGAAGAAATGGAGCCGGTGATTAGAGATAGCCATATGATGAGTTTTGATATTAGTGCTATTCAACATGCACAAGCGCCTGCCAATATCATTACCCCAAATGGATTTAATGGCGAAGAAGCTTGTGTATTGATGCAGTATGCCGGCATGAGTTGGAAGACAAGTTCTATTGGTTTGTTTGGCTATCAAGCAGAATTAGACCACCATGGTTTAACTGCCATTCAAATGGCACAAATGATCTGGTATATTATTGACGGAGTGCACAGAGGAAAAAAGGAAGCACCACTTTCGGCACTTGATCGATTCAAAGAATTTCAAATTGCTTTTTCAGATATTGACACGCAGTTTTTACAAAGTAAAAGCACGGGCAGGTGGTGGATGAAATTGCATAATGAAGAATGGATGCCTTGTAGTTACAAGGATTATTTAGTAGCTTCCAATAACGAAATTCCAGAAAGATGGCTAAGAGCTTTAGAAAGAGAATAGCAGATGCTAAGTTTGAAAACCTATTAAAGGTATTATTTGTGGTGGTGGGTCTTGCCATGCTACTTAGTGCTTGTTCTGTACACAAAGCACAAAAAACATTATTAGCATCTGAGGCTGTTAAAGGAGCGCATATTGGTATTGCTATATACAACGATACAAAGGGAAGTTGGTTGTCTAAGTACCAGAGCGATCATTATTTTACACCCGCGAGCAATACAAAAATTTTAGCGACTTATCTTGGCTTAGAATTTTTAGGTGATTCATTGCCGGGCTGGAAGATGGCAGAAACTGCAGATAGTATCTATTTAATTCCACAAGGCGATCCAAGTTTTATGCATCCTGAATTTAGTTTTCAGCCGGTTGTATCTATCATTAAGAATACACAGAAGCAAGTAGCCATTGCAATTGAAAAAAAGGGAGATCGTTTTGAGCGATTTGGAGATGGCTGGTCATGGAATGATTTTGCAGAAGACTATCAACCAGAGCGTGCGAGAATGCCCCTTTTTGGGAATGTGGTACATTTTTACCAAGATCAAAAAGCGGTGCAAGTCAAGCCATTCTACTTTTTTAATCAGCAAGCAATGGACCTTGCAACGATTAAAGGAAGAGATTGGACGAGATCGAAAATTGAAAATAAATTTAGCCTTACAGGTCAAACTAATACCAAGGGCTATTTCCAGGTGCCATTTGTGTATGAGCCAAAACAAGTATTGGCTATTTTACAAGATAGCTTAAGAAAAAACATTGGCGTCTTAAATGAACTGCCTACTATTCCATTTACTACGATAAAGACCATACCCACAGATAGTTTATTGAAAATTATGATGCTGCGTAGCGACAATTTTTATGCAGATCAAATTCTTTTAATGGCAAGTGAGCAATTATTAGGCAGAATGGATGATGCTGCGTTAATTGACACTGCAACAAAATTAATATTCTCAAATTTACCACAACGCATGCGCTGGACAGATGGCAGCGGCTTAAGTAGGTATAATTTAAATACGCCTGAAAACTATGTGGCCATTTTGCAACAAATGCAAAATAAATTTGGAGAAGAGCGTGTAAAAAATATTTTTGAAAAAGGGGGAGAGGGTACGATTGCCGCATATTATAAAAAATTCCCTGGTACGATTTATGCTAAGACGGGTACATTGGGCGGTCAAGTTGCTTTAAGTGGTTTTATATACACACCCAAAAAGCAAAAACTGTTTTTCTCAGTATTGGTTGCTAATCATATGAGTAAATCAAGTGCGCAGGTTAGAAGAGCTGTTGAAACTTATTTAACAAGCGTAACGAAAGGGATGTAATTAAAAGATTGTAAGCGTCCTACTTACTAAACAATCGGTCAAGATAATCTTCATTGAATTCAATGAATGTAGGTGCGCCAGACGCAGTGGTGTTTGGAATATCACATTCGCTCAATGATTCAATCAATCCATGCATTTCTTTCTGGCCTAAATTTTGACCAGCTTTAATGGCCATTTGGCGTGCCATGCAACGGATAAGTTTTTCTCTTTTGCTGAATTTTAAATCCGCACTAAAATGCTTGAACTGTTCAAGTAAAAGTTCAATGGCATTTTTTTCATTCCCTGCAAGTACATCTGCTGGTATACCTTGAATGATGAAACTATTTTGACCAAATGATTCAATTTCATAACCAATATTCGCCAAATCTTCGATCATTTCTTCCAATAAGACCGCGTCGGCTGCGCTTAATTCCAATACTACAGGGAATAGACTTTTTTGTGTGGCATGTGGTTGCAAACTAGCTTTTTGGTATTTCTCGTACAATACTCTTTCGTGTGCTAATTGCTGATGAATAATAATTAATCCACTCTTAGTTGGCGCGATAATATAAGTCTGATGCAGTTGCATTAAAAATGCGTCTTCAGGAACTGATAATGATTCGTCTTCTTTATATAGGCCCATCGATGAAGACTTGACAATGAACTCCTGATTGGCTGTAGGCATTTCTGTAAAAAAGCTTTTCCAGTCCTGTTGTCCTGCTTGATCTGATTTAGGAATAAAATGTGCCTGATTTTTTTGTGTAAAACCTTCGTACAATGATTTTCTTGAAGTTTCTTGCACCTGTCCTTCAGTGAATGGCTTTTGAATTGCATCCAACTGTTGAATATTCGCATCCAAAGAAAAATCTAAAGACGGAGCGATGCTAAATTGCGCAAGTGCATGTTTCACTGCAGCTTGTACAAATGCGTAGATAATTTTATCGTCCTCAAACTTGATTTCTTGTTTGGTAGGATGCACATTGATATCCACTTTTGATGGATCTACGTCGATGTATAAAATATAACTAGGGAAACTATCTTTTGCAATCAAACCTTCAAATGCATTCGCAATAGCATGGTGTAAGTAGGCACTTTTTATAAATCTTCTATTGACAAAAAAGTATTGATCGCTTCTTGTTTTTTTTGCAGTCTCAGGTTTTCCTACAAAACCTGAAATAGTAAGGTAGTCTGTGTGTTCGCCAACTGTCACCAATTTGCTTTGATAGTTGTTGCCTAAAACCTGTATGGCTCTTTGTTTAAAGCTACCACCTTCCCAATGGTATACTTCTTGTCCATTGTTATTTAAATTAAAATAGATCTCAGGAAAAGCTAAGGCTACTCTTGTGAATTCTTCTAATATATGTTTGAGCTCCGCAGAATTGCTCTTTAAAAAATTTCTTCTTGCAGGCACATTGAAAAATAAATTTTTCATACTGATACTGGTACCCACTGGACTTGCGATAGGAGCTGTTGAAACAACTTTACTATTTTCAATGGCCACTTCTACACCCACTTCGTCTTCGGGCCTTCTTGTTTTTAATTGTACCTGTGCGACCGCAGCAATGGAGGCCAAAGCTTCTCCTCTAAAACCCATGGTACGAATCTGAAATAGATCCTCGATGACATTGATTTTACTAGTTGCGTGCCTTGCAAATGCATTTTGCGCATCTTTTTCGGACATACCTTTTCCATTGTCAATGACTTGAATCAGAGATTTGCCTGCCTCATTGATAATCAGTCTGATTTCAGTGGCTTCTGCATCTACTGCATTTTCCAATAATTCCTTGACAGCACTGGCTGGTCTTTGTATGACTTCGCCTGCCGCAATTTGATTGGCAATATGTTCTGGAAGTAAATGAATTGTTTCGGCCACTTATTTAACAATTTTAAAGTGTGTAAAAGTAGTAAATTTGCGTCTTAATAACGAACCTTATGCAGAGAACAGCAGACATCAAAAAATTAAGCCATAAATACCTTCCATCGGACTTCGTTTTGACGGATTGGGCGAGTTTAGAGCCTTTCTTTAAAGAGTTAAAAGAACGCCCTATTGAATCTGTTGCAAGTCTTGAAGCCTGGTTAAAGGATTTAAGCGAATTGGAAGCTTGTATCAGCGAGGATGCTTGTTGGAGACAAATCAAGATGACCTGTGATACCACAGACAAAAGCCTGGAAGACGCATTCACCTTTTTCTGTATGGAAATTCAACCTCAAATGCAGCCATATGCAGATGCATTGAATAGAAAACTCATTCATTCGGAATTCACAGCTCAATTAGACCAAGCGAAGTACTATACTTATTTAAGGGCTGTACAAAATAGCATTGCATTATTCAGAACAGAAAACATTCCTATTCAAGCAGAGCTGAGCGTATTGCAACAACAATACGGCACCATTGCTGGAAAAATGACCATTGAAGTAGGGGGCAAAGAATATACTTTACAACAAGCGGCACAGTTTTTGGAAAACGAAGACCGTGCTTTTAGAGAAGAAGTATATCGAAAAATTCAAACAAGACGTTTGCAAGATCAAGAAGCATTGCATGATTTATTTACCAACTTGGTACAAAAAAGACATCAAGTCGCATTGAATGCAGGGTTTGAAAATTACAGAGATTACAAGTTTGCTGAATTGGGTCGATTTGATTATACCAAAGATGACTGCTTTCAATTTCATGATGCAGTGAAATTGCATGTGATGCCATTGATTGAAAAAATCTATGAACGTAAAAAAGCCAAATTAGGTGTAGAAGCGCTTAAACCTTGGGACTTAGAAGCCGAGCCAGCAGGAACAAAACCATTGCGTCCATTTACAGACGGCAAAGATTTGTATGAAAAATCGGTTACTTGTTTTGAGCAGATAGATCCATTTTTTGCGAACTGTTTAAAAAAGATGAATGAATTAAAACATTTTGATTTAGAGAGCAGAAAAGGAAAAGCGCCAGGCGGATACAATTGTCCCTTAGCAGAATCTGGCGCGCCATTTATTTTTATGAATGCTGCAGGTCAGATGAGTGACGTGACTACGATGGTGCACGAAGGTGGTCATGCAATACATTCCTTTTTAGCACATCCATTGTCTTTAAGTGCTTTTAAGGAATACCCAATGGAGATAGCAGAAGTGGCAAGTATGTCAATGGAATTATTTAGCATGAATCATTGGCAATCATTTTTTGACAATGAAGCAGATTTAAAAAGAGCAATTGAGCATCAATTAGAAAGAACCATTACTATTTTCCCTTGGATCGCGATAATTGATAAATTCCAACATTGGGTATACACGCATCCAGAACATACGATAGAGCAAAGAACCAACGAGTGGCAAAATATTGTGAAAGAGTTTTCTTGCAAAGTATTGAACCAGTCTGGTTTGAAAGAATTTAGAGCAATCGGTTGGCAAAGACAATTGCATTTGTTCGAAGTACCCTTTTACTATATTGAATATGGTATTGCGCAATTAGGTGCGATTGGTATGTGGATGCAGTACCAAAAAAATCCAAAACAAGCATTGGATAATTATATGAACGCTTTGGCATTAGGCGGCACAAAAACATTACCTGAATTGTATCAAACTGCTGGAATAGAATTTAATTTCTCTCCAGTCTATGTAAAAAATCTAATGGAGTTTACAAACCAAGAACTTGAAAAATTATACCAATAAATTCAACCATCTTATCATTATGAAAAAAGTATTTTCAGTATTTGTATTTAGTCTTTTATCATTTATGGCATCTGCTCAAAAGCCAGCATCTGCACCTTCAGGGAAAGCCGATCCTAGCATGCCTACCTATTTAGTGGACGGAATAGAAACACCCTATGCCAAAGTGGTCAAAATAAACACTGCATTGATTGCTTCAATGGATGTGTTTAAAGGGCCTGATGCAATTGCAAAATTTGGAGCAAAGTACAAGCATGGCGTGGTGATTGTAAAACTAAAAAAGTCGACAAAAAAATAGTCAAGCTATTTCCATAAAAAAAGACCCCGAAATTTCGGGGTCTTTTTTTATGCGTTGTTTTCAGTTTCAGGTCTTGGTCCTTGCGGTCTTGGCCCCTGAGGACGAGGTCCGCCTTGTGGCCTTGGACCCTGAGGTCTTGGTCCTTGTGGTCTTGGCCCTTGAGGACGAGGTCCATTTTGTCTTGGGTCATTGTTTTGTCCGCCCTGTGGTCTTGGTCCCTGAGGTCTAGGTCCTTGAGTACGAGGTTCATTTTGGTTATTAGGGCCACCTTGTGGTCTTGGTCCCTGCGGTCTAGGTCCTTGAGGACGAGGGCCGTTTTGATTAGGTCTTTGTTGGTCTCTTCTTCTACGATCGTTCTTTTCTAAACTACGTAAACTAATCTGACCGACTAATTCAACAAATTCAGGCTCTACTTCTTTATTTTTACTCGTGATTTCTACTGCTTCTAAATCTTCTACTGCAATACCTTGTTGGTTCAATCGCTTGATCTCCTTAACGCGTTCAATCGTCAAAGGATAATGTTTGGTATTGTTTGGAAGGGTATACCACATTAAGTTTTTGAAAATGTCTTTCTTAATTAAAAATGCTTGACCCATTGCAGTTTGCAAATTGTCTGCATAGTCAGGGAATGCTTGAAGTGCATCTAAATAAGTATCTAATTCAAAATTCAAACAACATTTTAAACGACCACATTGGCCACTTAATTTAGTTTGATTGATCGATAAATTTTGATATCGAGCCGCAGTGGTGTTGACGCTTTTAAAATCATGCAACCAAGTGCTACAACAAAGTTCACGTCCACAACTTCCAATTCCCCCCACTTTTGCTGCTTCTTGTCGTATACCAATTTGACGCATCTCTACTTTTACTTTAAACTCTCCAGCAAAAATGCGGATTAACTCTCTAAAGTCAATTCGATCGTCTGCTGTGTAGAAAAAAGTACCTTTCTTTCCGTCCGCCTGCAATTCTATCTCACTTAATTTCATCTGCAATTTCAATTCTCTTGCATGTGCTCTGCTTCTAGCCAACATATCAGATTCTCTACTCTTGCTTATTTTGAAAGTTTCAATGTCTTTTTCTGTACTCGGTCTTAGGATTTTTTTCATATCTGGATGAAATTCGTCCGTGCCTCTTTTTTTCAATTGAACACGCACCAATTCACCAGTAAGTGATACTTCTCCTAAGTCGAAGCCATTCACGCCTTCTACTGTTACATAATCCCCTTTTTCGAAAACTTGGAAAGTAGGGTTTCTAAAAAATTCTTTTCGGCTTCCTTGTTTAAAGCTTACTTCTACCACCCTACATTGACTTTCTGCGTCGTCCACAGGCAAGTCGCGTAACCAGTCATGTACATTTAATCTATTACATCCTCCTGTACTACAGCCTCCATTACTTTTGCAGCCATTGGGCGTACCCGTGCCGCATGATCCACATCCCATATATTCTAAGTTCTAACTGTTATTAATTGAAATTCCCGACACCCGCTGTTCAAATACCACAAATCCTAGATTGGCGTCTATGTCAAAATTAAGGTTTTGTTCCGAATGATATGATAGAACTTGATGCCCATTGCCATAAATAACATTTTAGCATTGGCATTTCGCTCTATAAAATAAACGGCCTTGTCTAATTCTTGAATAATGGCCTCTAATTGTCCCACTCCAGCAATTTTATTGATTCTAAGTGCAAAATCCTTCAAATCTGGGTCTAAAGGCAGGTCTGCCCCCAGCACTTTGATCCGAATGCTCTGTTCAAGTAAGTGGTTAAAGTATTTTAAGAATTGCTTTTGCTGCTCTCTGCCTAGCTTACTCACCTCGTCCACCCATTTCAATTGGGCCAATGGACCATTTTTGAGGATGGCATTGAGCCAGTCCCTTATCTGATCCAAGAAGTCTGTGTCACTATGCTGTACTAAATGGAGCGCTTCTCTATAATTGCCATCTGACATGGCTGCAATCAATTGCGCCTTTTCGGGACTTAAATTAGCCCTTGTCTCTAAGGCTGTTGCTATCTCGGCATTGGTCAATCTCGGCACTCTTATAAACTGACACCTGCTTAATATGGTTGGAAGAATCTGTTCTTCTGAATTGGCAACTAGTAAAAAAATGGTATCAGCAGGAGGTTCTTCTATAAGTTTCAATAATTTATTCCCTTCTTTACCCAAGTATTCTGGCATCCACATTACAAGCACTTTGAATGGACTTTCAAAACTTTTAAAACTCAGTTTTTTGATGATCTCGGCACATTCATCTGCACTAATATTTCCTTGTTTATTTTCGGCTTTGATAAATTGAAGCCAGTCAAACACATTGCCATAGGGATAGCCCTGTACAAATTCCCTCCATGGTTCTATAAAGTTGGCGCTGATATTTTTTTGACCAGATTTCTCTGCAGTAATTGTTGGAAATGAGAAATGAAGATCTGGATGCATCAACTGACTAGCACGTTGATATGCTGGCAAATCTGCAATCGCGTCGGGCGCATTGTAGGTGTGCACTTGTTTAGCTAATGCATTTGGATCTGCAAATAGGTCAGCAACTTCGTTCGTTGTTGCAGGAGAACTAACAAGATATTGTGCAAAAGCAATCGCAAGGGGTAAGGCTCCAGATCCTTCTGGTCCAACAAATAATAGTGCATGGCTCAATCTTTGGTGTTGAACCATCTCTACTAATTGGTGCTTTAATTTCTCCTGACCGATGACATCGCGCAATAACATGCAGCGAAGATAGTATTTCCTAGGGTAAGCTACTTATTTTAAGTAACTCAAAATCGTATCACTGTCTGGCTTTACATTGCTTGGGAAATAAGCCAACATTTTACCATTCTCGTCCAATAAAAATTTATTGAAATTCCAGCTGATTGTCGCATCTAAAACGCCATTTTTTGCTTTCTGTGTCAACCACTGGTAGATAGACGCTTGTGCATTACCTTTTACATCCACTTTGTCTGCTAAAGGGAAATTAACGCCATAATTCTTTTGACAGAACTCCACAATTTCAGCATTTGAACCTGGTTCTTGGCCACCAAATTGGTTACATGGGAAACCTATGATCACTAATTTGTCTTTGTACTGACTGTATACTTTTTGCAATTGTTCATACTGTGGGGTATAACCACATTTGCTAGCAGTATTCACTACCATGATTTTTTTGCCTTTGTATTTTGAAAAGTCTATTTGACCTCCGTCAATGCTTTTTACTTTAAAACTATGGATGCTTTGGGCGCTTGCAAATAGACTACAAAATGCAAATAAAAGGGTGAATATCGTTTTCATAAAAAATGTATTAATGTGATTCAGTATTTAAATATAACAAGAAATCATTCAAAAAGTTGATTAAAGGGTATAAGCGGCAACTGCTATGGAAATAGATGCGGGATGCCCAGTCATTAAACAGTGCACTGCAGCTTCTAAGGTAGCTCCAGTGGTGAGTACGTCGTCGATTAGTAATATATTTTTTCCTTTAATTTGTGCTGCATTTTTTAAAACAAATAGATCTGGGAGGGTGTCTAATCTGTCGCTTCTATTTTTCTTGGTTTGTGTACTTGCCCAACTGCGTTTTTTTAAACTAGTACTATCAATAGGCTTATACCAAACGGATTGTATTCCCGATGCAATGACTTGACTTTGATTGAAGCCCCTGCTGTTCAATTTTGAAGCGCGTATTGGAATAGGGATAATTGTATCAATAAGTTCAAATCGCGGCGCTGTTGCAATGGCCGATCCTATCAATTGCCCAAATAAGATGCCCACTTTTTTATTATGATGGTATTTTAGTTGTGCTATTAAATCTTGCACGAGGCTGTCTTTAGTAAAAAACAATAAGGCACCAGCAGCTTGCACCTGCGCCCTGCCCCAAAATATTTTTTCAACAGGATGCTCTTGAATATTAAAAAAATCTGTGTAAGGCAGGTCTTGAATGCAGGCATTGCATAATGGCATCGATTTATCTAATTGATCTGTGCCACATCCAAAACAAATTTGCGGGTACAATAAATGCAAAAAAGCATTTAGATAATTTCGTATGCGGCCATACGTTTTCATTTTTAGAAAAATAATCGATACGCTTCGTCTACTCTTTCAACAGGAATAATTTCAATGCCATGTTTTTTGGCATCAATGCCCTTGGTGTTGAATCCGGAAATAATAATTTTTTCAAAACCTAATTTTTCTGCTTCAGCAATACGTTGTTGAATTCTATTGACCGCACGAATTTCTCCATTCAATCCAACTTCGCCTGCAAAACAAATGCCTTGTGGTAATGGTATGTCTTCATATGAGGAAAGTAGCGCAAGGATTACAGCAAGGTCTAATGAAGGGTCTTCTATCTTCAATCCTCCAGCAATATTGACAAACACATCTTTCATGCCAAAAGCAAAGCCACCGCGTTTTTCCAATACAGCCAATAGTAATTGTAGTCTTCTTAAATCAAATCCAGTCACCGTTCTTTGCGGCGTTCCATATACACTTTGTGTCACTAATGCTTGCACTTCTATTAATAAAGGACGCATGCCTTCCATCGCAGCAGCTATGGTACTTCCACTCAATGCCTCATTTCTTTGCGCAATTAAAAAAGCAGACGGATTGGTTACCACTTTCATACCTGTGCCAGTCATTTCATAAATACCCAACTCGCTTGTGCTACCAAATCTATTTTTTAAAGTACGCAACATTCTATAAGCATAATGACGATCACCTTCGAACTGCAAGACGGTGTCCACCATATGTTCTAAAATTTTTGGTCCAGCAATGGATCCTTCTTTAGTGATATGCCCAATTAAAAAAACAGGAGTGCCAGTTTCTTTTGCGAATCTTTGAAACTCTGCTGCTGTTTGTTTGATTTGTGAAATACTTCCAGCTGCTGCATCAATTAAATTAGATTCTAAGGTTTGTATAGAATCCACAATCACCACAGTAGGTTTTAATTTTTTGATGGCTTTAAAAATCGCCTGTGTATGTGTTTCTGTAAGCAAGTAAAAATGTGCGTTCTCTAAACTCAATCTATCTGCGCGCATTTTAATTTGCTGGATACTTTCTTCACCACTGATATATAAAACAGTTTGATCCTTCATCATTAAGCCTTGTTGTAAAAACAAAGTACTTTTTCCAATACCAGGTTCTCCTGCAACCAATACAATGGAGCCCAATACGATTCCACCGCCCAGCACTCTGTTTAATTCCGGATCAGAGCTATCAATTCTTTTTTCTGATTGGCTTTGCACCTCGTTAATAGCGATGACCTCGGTGCCTTTTTGAGTAGTTGCATAATCGTCCCATGTTGGGGCATTGCCCTTGCCTTTATCAATGACTTCTTCTGTGAAACTGTTCCATTCATTACAGGCAGGACATTTGCCAGCCCATTTTGCCGACTCATATCCACAATTTGTACAAAAAAAGGCTGATTTTGACTTACTCATAGGGTAAAGATACTTGGATTCTGATTTTTTTGCCGCGTAATTGCCGAAAATGCCCTTTTTGGAGCGAAAAACACATATTGTAAATAATTGCATATGTGTATTTCAGGCATTTTGAGTCAGAAATAAGCCAAATCCGCCAACTTTATTTAACAAAAGCGTAATAACTGTAAAATTTTGTTAAATTGCAATTCAATCAAATATGGTTTTTTCAAAAAATTAAATTCTATGATGAAAAAATTTTTTCTATTGAGTTTTCTTGCATCCTTTCTGATGATTGGAGTAGCAATAGCTCAAAACACAACAGTAAATGGTAAGGTTACCGATGAGTCTGGTAATCCGATTGCAGGTGCAAGTGTACTTGTAAAAGGTGCTAAAACAGGAACAAACTCAGATGCTCAAGGTAATTTCACACTTGCAGTACAAGCAAACAAAGTATTAGAAGTAATTGCAATTGGTTATGAAAGCCGTCAGATTTCAACCAATGCAAAATCTTTTTTAATTGTCCTTAAAGCAGATGTAAAATCACTTTCAGAAGTGGTTGTTACTGGTTTTGGCGGATCATTAATTAAAAAAGAGTTAACAGGTAATATTGCCCGCGTTAAAGGAAAGGATATTGAATATATGCCAACACCAAGTGTGGACGCTGCTTTACAAGGTAAGGCTGCGGGTGTATTTGTAAATAGCCAATCTGGTAAATTAGGTCAAGCAGTTACAGTAAGAATTAGAGGTAACTCTTCTATCTCTGCATCTAGCCAACCATTGTATGTATTAGATGGTATTCCAGTTACTGCTGGTGACCAATCTACTTATGGCGGTGACATGAACCCGTTGACAGATTTGAACCCAAATGATATCGAATCAATCGAAGTATTGAAAGATGCCTCTGCAGGTGCGATCTACGGATCTCGTGCTGCGAATGGTGTGGTTTTAATCACGACTAAAAGAGGTAAAGCTGGAAAAACTCAAATCACTTTCAACTTGCAAACTGGTCAATCTCAAGCAACAAAGAGAGTAAGAATGTTGAATGCAACTGAATATGCTGAATTAGGTTTAGAAGCTGCTAAATATTCTGATGACGAAGAAGGTATTCCTTACAACGACCCATCTAGCTATACTCAATATATGAAAGACATGATGAGTTACCATAGCTATGGTCAGTGGGATACAGATCCAAAAAAATCTTACGATTGGCAGGATCAAGCTTTCCAAAAAGGACAATACCGCCAAGCGGATTTACAAATTAGAGGTGGTAATGATAAAACGAAGTTCTTCTCTTCTTTCCAACACTTAGACCAAGGTGGTACAATCGTTGGTAATGAATTAAGCAGAACTACAGGTCGTTTGAATGTGGATCAAAAAGCAAATGATTGGTTAGACTTAGGTGTTTCTTTAAGCTTGTCTAGAACTTACAACCGTCGTTTACCTGGTGACAATGCATTCTCAAACCCATTGCAATCTGCGGCTTTAATGCCAATGACGCCATTCTTAGATCCTGAAACTGGTTTACCAGCGGGTACACCTCCAGGAGATGTGAATGTTGGTTTGTACTTTAACCCAAGAATTCAAATTGATTATGCAAAGTATAGTCAAGACGTATACAGAACTTTTGGTAACACTTATTTCAAAGTGAAATTGTTACCTGGTTTAACTTTCCAATCTGAATTTGGTTTAGACTTCTTAAGCCAAAATGAAGAGCGTTATTATCAAACTCAAACTGTTAGAAATACAAGTTCTTCTACAGGTGAAGGTACGAACACTGGTTCTTTCGTAACGAACTATAACACGAACAGTTATTTCAACTATAACAAAGTAGCTGGTAAACATAATTTTGCTGCTACATTAGGTATGCAATACCAACAATCTCAAGGCAAATACAATAGCGTAACAGGTATTGGCTTCCCTTCAGATTCTTATCAAAAAATTGCAAGTGCTGCGACTAAATCTGGTGGTAGTTCTTCTCAAACAGATTTCAGATTCTTATCTTATTTCTTAAGATCTAATTATACTTTCAACGAGAAGTATATCGTTTCTGCAAGTGGTCGTATTGATGCATCTTCTAGATTCGGTAAGAATTCAAGAACTGGTTTCTTCCCAGCGGTTTCTGCTGGTTGGATTTTGTCTAACGAGAAATTCTTAATGGATAACAAATTTGTAAGCTTCTTGAAAGCAAGAGCTTCTTATGGTATCGTGGGTAACTCTGAAATTGGTAACTTCCCACAAATGGGCTTGTTTACTGGTGATGCTGGTTATGCTGGTGCTGCTGGTCAAAGACCTTCTCAGTTGAGAAATGATGACTTGAAATGGGAAACAACTAGTCAATTAGACGCGGGTATCGACTTCGGTTTATTCAATAATAGAATTACTGGTGAAATCGATTACTATGTGAAGAATACTTCTGGTTTATTGTTGAATGTAAATATCCCTGCTACAACTGGTTTCTCTAGCATGGTAAAAAACATCGGTAAATTAGAAAACAAAGGTTTTGAATTTGTATTGAATACTCAAAACTTAGTAGGTGCATTTAAATGGTCAACTAATTTCAATGTTGCCTTGAACCAAGGTAAAGTAACTGATATCCAAGGTCAAGTAATTGAAGGTGGTGTTGGTAGCATGAACCGTGTTCAAGAAGGATATGCAATTGGTGTATTCTATACTGCAGAGTGGGCTGGTGTTGACCCTGCAAATGGTAATGCATTATGGTATAAGAATACGAAGTTAGCTGATGGTACAATCGATAGAACTACAACTAGCGTGTATAGTCAAGCTACAAGAGTTGTAACTGGTAACCCTAACCCAGATGTGGTTTTAGGTTTAACAAACAATTTCTCTTTCAAAGGATTTGACATGTCTATTTTCTTTAATGGTGTTTTAGGAAACGAAAACAACATTTATGGTATGGGCCGTTATTCTTCTGCGAACATGAGATACGAAGACAACCAAACTTATGATCAAATGGCACGCTGGCAAAAGCCTGGTGATATCACCAATGTTCCTCAAGCTAGATTGTTCTATAACAATGGCGCACAAATCAGTAGCCGTTACATCGTTGACGGATCTTATATCCGTTTAAGAACAGCGTCAATTGGTTACACTTTTGATTCTAAGAAATTAAACAAGTTCAAGCTTGAAAAAGTAAGAGTGTATGTGTCTGGTCAAAATTTATTAACGTTCACAAAGTATCCTTATTGGGATCCAGAGGTTAATGCTGATGATTTTGATTCTAATATCGCAAAAGGTAATGACTTCTACACCTCGCCACAACCAAGAACAATCTTGTTTGGCGTAAACATTAATTTCTAATTAGTTAATCATGAATTTTATGAAAATATATAATAAAACAATAAACAAATACTTAGCTGCTATTTTGTTTACGAGCTTGCTAGCTACGGCTTGCGAAAAGCGTTTGGACGTGTTCCCGTACCAAAGTATTGCAGATGACAAAGCTTTGTTGTCTGAAGGTGACGTGAACGTAACCCTTATTGGTGCTTACGATGGCGCACAAGCTGCTACAGTTTATGGTGGTGACATCATGGTGATGAATGAGTTAATTGGCAACGGCGACAATATCAATTTCACTGGTACTTTCGCTGGTTTATCTGAAGCTTATAAGGCACAGATGACTGCAAATAACTCTAATGCTGCTGGTACATGGGCTGCTACTTACAGCACGATCAATCGTGTTAACAATGTATTGTCTGCAGTAGATAAAGTAACTTCTTCAACTACAAAGAAAAACTCAGTAGAAGGGCAAGCCTTGTTCTTGAGAGGTTCTTTATACTTTGAATTAGTTAAGTTGTATGCTAAGTCAGTAGGCGATGGCGATTATGCTGCGAATCCAGGTGTGCCATTGGTATTAACACCAACAGGAAACGTGACTACAGCTGACTATAAAGCTAGAGCAACTGTGAAAGCAGTGTATGATCAAGTGATCGCTGACTTAACTAAAGCAGAAACTTTATTGCCATCCTCTAATGGTATCTATGCTACAAAATGGGCTGCTGCAGCTCAATTGTCTAGAGTATACTTAGCATTGAAGAACTACACAGAAGCGGGTGCTGCTGCGAATCGTGTGATTGCAGGTAGCGGTAAAACTTTAGCTACTGAAATTGGCAAGAACTGGTTTACATTCATCAACAATGGCGGTACAACTCCTGGAGAATATATTTTCTCTATGAAAGTGACTGCTCAAGATGGTATCAATGCATTGAATACTTATTTTGGTAGAACAATTAGCACTATTGCTGGAACAGCTGGTAGAAGTGATTGTAAGATCAAAGCTGCACATATTGCTCAATACGAGACAGGTGATGCTAGAAAAGCTTACTTCGAATTATCTGGTGGTAACTACTATACTAAGAAGCATTTAGATCGTTTTGGTGATGTGCCAGTGGTGCGTTTATCTGAAATGTATTTAACAAGAGCTGAAGCAAACCAAAGAAATAGTACTTCTGTAGGCGCAACTCCATTGAGTGACGTGAATGCGATTCGTACTAGAGCTGGTTTACCTGCTTTGTCTGCTGTTACATTGGCAGATATCTTGAAAGAAAGAAAATTAGAATTGGCTTTTGAAGGACAATTCTTAACAGACGCTAAAAGATTGCAAACTGCTGTAGGAACTTTGACTTGGAATTCTCCAAAGTTAATTTTACCTATTCCTCAAAGAGAGATGGATGTGAACAAGCAATTGACACAAAACGAAGGATATTAATCCGAATAGGATGACATAAAAAAAGACCTCGACGAAAGTCGGGGTCTTTTTTTATACCTTGAGTTCAAATAAGCGAAGTGTATTAAAGTTTAATTTCCTCCATTTGATCATCTAAGAATTTGTATTCAACTAGATGGCTTGTATTTGAAGCTTGTGATTGCAATTTTAATTTGTATTTCTTTCTCCAGCGCTTAATGATGCTTGTAAAGAAGCCCTTTGTAAGATGTGAGTGAATGATCGGGTGTACTAATAAAGTCAGTTTTTTGTGACCATGTGTGGCTAAATAAGCCAATTTCTTCTCCATCTCATCCTCCAATAATAGCGTTGCAGTGATTTTACCTGTGCCAGCACATGCAGGACAATCTTCAGAAGTATTGATATTGACTTCGGGTCTAATTCTTTGTCTAGTTGCCTGTAAAAGTCCAAATTTGGAAATTGGCAGAATTGAGTGTCTAGCTCTATCTGTCTTCATGAATCCTTCTAAAGCTTCTTGTACTTTCTTCTTGTGTTCTGGCAATTTCATGTCAATGAAGTCAATGACAATGATTCCACCGATATCTCTAAGTCTTAATTGTCTTGCAATCTCTTCTGCGGCCTCCAAATTGGTTTGTAAGGCATTTTCCTCTTGATTGTTTCCAACGCTCTTAAATCCGCTGTTAACGTCCACTACATGGAGCGCTTCAGTATGCTCAATGATTAAGTAAGCGCCACTATTTAGATTGATGGTTTTACCAAAGGAAGATTTCACTTGCTTGGTAATGCCATATTGATCAAAAATGCCCAGGTCGCCAGTATGTAAACTGACGATATTTGATTTATGTGGCGCAATTCTTTGTAAGTAGTTTAGCGTGATATCATAAATATTTTTATCATTCACTACAATCTTGTTAAAATCTTCACTTAAAAGATCTCTTAAGATGCTTGTAGTTTTACTTGCTTCATTCATGATACGCGTAGGAGGCACTGCACCTTTTAAGTTGGACTGAATGTTTTTCCAGTTGGCTTCTAAAGTGAGTAAATCTTCGTGTAATTCTGCTGTTGATTTTCCTTCTGCCGCTGTTCGTACTATGACGCCAAAGTTTTTTGGACGAATGGATTCCATCATTTTTTGAAGACGCTTACGTTCTTCAGAAGAGTGAATTTTTTTTGATACAGCAACTATTTCATTGAATGGCGTCAAGACCACAAAGCGACCTGCTAATGAAATTTCACAAGTCAATCTTGGTCCTTTTGCAGCGATGGGTTCTTTTAAAATTTGCACCAATATATTTGGCTTGCCATTTAAGACTTCGCTGATCTTGCCCGTTTTTACAATTTCAGGAGCAGATTCAAATTTTGAAAAATCAAATTCATTATTTTGATTTTTCATCGCGTCCTGCGTGAACTTAATAATTGATTTTACATAGGGGCTTAAGTCGGTGTAGTGTAAGAAAGCATCTTTCTCAAACCCGACATCCACAAAGGCCGCATTGAGGCCTGGGATAATCTTCTTCACCTTTCCAAGATAAAGGTCGCCAACTGCAAAGCGGGCGTCGATCTTTTCATTGTGAATTTCTACTAATTTCTTGTCTTCTAATAAGGCGATTTCAACCCCATCAGGAGAACTATTAATAATTAAATCTTTGTTCACGAATAGCA
>ERZ650308.80-NODE-80-length-53322-cov-8.833311_pt1 | contig 53322 bp, 43 predicted proteins | sample MGYA00376244_ERZ650308 | MGnify/ENA primary metagenome ERZ650308 (study PRJEB26733, sample SAMN07839295) | wastewater metagenome | biome: small river; feature: stream; material: water | place: USA: North Carolina | collected 2016-04-26 ... | reverse complement strand
CACTCTATTTGAAAACTAGGTAAGCCCGAGGCAAATTTAAAGATGAAGATGCAGGTAATGAAAGATGGGTAAGATTCATTTGGAAACAGTATAGACCTCCTTCAAACTTTTCTGAAGCCTTTTCTGTCAGGGTTTAAAACCCGCAACTCAGGTTATAAGAGTCTAACTATTTTGTAGGCTTAGTCTTCGCTGCGTTGCATTTTTTAGTGCTGTCTGTAACATCAGCCTGATGTTTTTCAGAGAGCCCTGCAACGATATCTTTTACTTTTTCATTAGCAGCAGCCAGCACTTCCTGAATTTCGGTTAAAGCCTCTGTAGTTAGATCAAGAGAGACCTTAGCTAAATCTGCTTTTGCACATTCTACAAAATTCTGGGGTCCTGAACCTTTACTAAACAGTCTACCGATTTTATGAAATAAATTTGCTATGGCATTCATAATAAACCTCCCTTTATTCTTCCTCAATGAAAAGCGGCAAAATTGCAATCACAAACAAAGATGCCGTTAAAATCCCAAAATAGAGATGTATCATTGTTATTTGTTCCACACTCCTGATTATACGGAGCTACCTATTTTGAGAAATCCATTAATTATTAGGAACTTAGAATGCAAACCGATTCGCTCAGCGCTTCCAAAAAGCCATCGACATCTTCAATTGTGTTGTAAAACCCAAAGGAGATTCTTGCTGCGGATGTGAGGCCAAAGTGGTGGAGGGCTGGACTTGCGCAGAGAGCGCCAGTTCGGATAGCAATTCCTTTCAAACCAAGAAGAACGCCTAAATCCAGAGGGTGTATTCCATTAATTGTAAAAGATATAAGACTGGACTTTTGGGCTGCTGTACCGTAGATTGCAAGACCTGGAATCGCAAGAAGTTTTTGTGTTGTATATACCAAAAGCCTCTCTTCATATTCAACGATCGCCTCTTGGTTAAGCTTTTCAAGATATTCGATTGCAGCGCCCAATCCAATAACCTCTGCAATCGGCGGAGTTCCCGCCTCAAACTTGAGAGGGGGATCTTGATAGGTAGTTTTTGCGAATGTAACTTCTTGAATCATATCGCCCCCTCCATGATAGGGGCGCATTTTCTCTAAATGCTCTTGTTTTCCATAGAGAACTCCAATTCCGGTAGGTCCATAAATTTTATGACCTGAAAAGGCAAAAAAATCGAGATCAAGATCTTGGACATCAATAGGAAAATGGGCTGCACTTTGAGCGCCATCCACTACTATAATAGCGCCAACTTCATGGGCCATTTTTGCTATCTCTTTGATAGGATTAATAGTCCCTAGAAAATTGGAAATATGACAAACCGATACAATTTTTGTCCGAGGCGAAAGCTTTTTTTTAAACTCTTCTAAAATCAGCTCCCCTTTTTCATTGAAGGGGGCGACAACAAGTTTCGCTCCAAGCTCTTCACAAATCATTTGCCAAGGGACAATATTAGAGTGGTGTTCCATCTCCGAAATTAAAATCTCATCTCCTCCACGAACAAATTCTCTTGCATAACTATGTGCGATGATATTAATCCCTTCCGTAGTCCCTCTGGTAAAAATAACCTCTTCTTCGCTCCTTGCATGAATAAATCCCTGGACCCTTCTTCTTACCTCAGAATATCTCTCTGTTGCGTGGATCGCATGCTCATAAACGCCCCTATGGACGGTTGCATACTCCTGGGAATAGAATTTAGTGATTGCATCGATCACAGATTTGGGTTTTTGTGCTGTAGCTGCCGTATCAAGGTAAATAAACGGTTTTCCTCCCATCTCTTGCTTGAGCATGGGAAAATCATCTCTTACCAGTTTCGGATTGAATGCCATGCGGGAATATCCTTTATAATTTCGTCTAAAAATCCTGAAGCTAAGTAAAGACTAGCCTTTTCTTTTGAAATACCGCGGGCTTGAAAATAAAACAACTCTTCTTGTGAAAGATTGGCAACTGTCGATCCGTGAGAAGCTTTCACATCATCTGCAAAAATCTCTAAGTTAGGTTTACTAAAACAGGAACTCCCCTCTCCCAAAAGTAAATTATTATTTAATTGATAAGCAAGAGTTTGTTGAGCCTCAGGCTCGACATAAATTTTTCCCTCAAAGCTCGATTTACTCTGATCTTTCATCACAGCTTTGAAGTGTTGATTTGATCTTGCATTCGGCGCTTTGTGCTCAATTAAGACGTTTGTATGGGAAACTCTTTTCCCCTCTAGGATCGCAGCCCCTTTGAGTGAGACTTCACTCCCTTCTTCTAAAAGCTGGGCATGATAATCTTGCTTATAAAAGCTCCCCCCCTTCGAGAGATTCCAATAATTCAATACCGCAGATTTTTTTAAGCTCATTCGGACAGAATTTACGTAGAGCGCTTTTTCTGAAATGAGAGCTTCATCGACCCAATCGCATCTAGAATTTCGATCTAAGTAGATATCGATAAGCTGATTAATCATCCCAGATTCAAAATTATTAAACTGCGGTCTGAACTGAAATCTGACACTTGCCCCCCTTCCGACATAGACTTGGATATGTGGGGTAAAGAGTGCTCCTGTTCCTTCATATTCATAGGAAATTTCTAAAGGCTCTTCGATTTGGACGTTTGGCGGGACGTAGAAAAAAAATCCCCCCTCTTTTACACATTCGGCAAGGGCTGCAAAAAAATCTGTTTCCCTCTGTTTTCGCTGCTTTACTCGGTTTTCTAAAAAGGTCTGGTAGGTTTTTCTTGCCTCGCTCATAGTCAAAACTACGATAGAGCTAGGGAATTTAGAAAGGTCTAGTCTCTCAGATCCCTTTTGCGTCGGGGAAAAGGATGCAACTGCCTGAAGGGGCACTTTTCGATACGCCTCAACTTTTCTGCTGGGAAAGCTGACTGGGATCTCTAAGTCTTTATATAATAAAGCTAGTCTCTCTTCGAACATGCCTCATACCCTTTTTCTTCTAGTTGAAGTGCAAGTTCCGGACCACCCGATTCTACAATCTTTCCATCGATCATTACATGTACAAAATGGGGTCGAATATAGTTTAAAAGCCTCTGATAATGAGTGATTAAAACAATCATTTTATCTTTTTGCATGAAATGATTGACCCCTTCACCAATAACTTTAAGTGCATCAATATCAAGTCCTGAGTCAGTCTCATCTAACACTGCAAGTTTTGGATTAAGGACAAGCATCTGCAAAATTTCATTCCGCTTTTTTTCCCCTCCTGAAAATCCGTCATTGAGATCTCTCTCTAAAAAAGTCTCTTTAATTTTCATGGTTTTCACAATCGGGGAAAGAATCTCTTTAAACTCGCCATCTTCGATTTTTACTTGGTGAATCGCTGCATAAGAGTGTTTCAAAAACTCAAAATTAGAAATGCCGCGTATTTCAAGTGGGTATTGAAAGCTCATAAAGAGACCTAATTTTGCCCGCTCTTCTGGATCTAACTCTAAAAGATCTGTCCCATTAAAGAGCGCTTTTCCACTTACAACTTCGTAGGAAGGGTGACCTGCCAACACTTTTGCAAGGGTTGATTTGCCTGCGCCATTAGGGCCCATGATCGCATGAATTTCACCCGGCTTTACAGTGAGTGAAAATTGCTTTAAAATTTCTTTACCCTCTACCGTCACTGTCAATTCTTTGATCTCTAACATTATCCTACAGAGCCTTCAAGTTTTAAGGTTAATAATTTTTGCGCTTCCACAGCAAATTCTAACGGAAGCTCCCGAATGACCTCTTTACAAAACCCATTCACGATCAAATTAATAGCATCTTCCCTTGATATCCCTCGAGATTGAAGATAAAAGAGCTGCTCTTCATTCATTTTTGAAGTCGAGGCTTCATGCTCAATGCTAGCTGTTGGGTTATGCACGTCTATATAGGGAAACGTATTTGCCGAGCATTTATTTCCGACAAGCATAGAGTCGCACTGGGTGTAGTTTCTAGCGTTATCTGCATCTCCTGCAATATAGACAAGGCCGCGATAACTGTTATGAGAAACATCCGCTGAAATTCCCTTCGAGATAATCGTAGATTTAGTACGTTTCCCTTTGTGAATCATCTTAGTGCCTGTGTCTGCCTGCATCATTCCGTTTGTGAGGGCAACTGAATAAAATTCCCCAACCGAATCATCCCCCTCAAGCAAGCAACTAGGATATTTCCAAGTAATAGCAGCCCCCGCTTCGACTTGGGTCCAGCTAATTTTTGAGGCTTGCCCAGCGCACCTTCCCCGCTTGGTCACAAAATTAAAAATACCCCCGAGCCCTGTTTTTGGATCGCCTGAATACCAGTTTTGGACAGTAGCATATTTGATCTCGGCTCTATCAAGAGCTACAAGCTCTACCACTGCTGCATGAAGTTGATTAGAATCAAAAGCAGGGGCGGTACAACCCTCAAGATAGCTTACATAAGAGTCGGGTTCTGCAATGATCAAAGTCCTTTCAAATTGACCTGTCTCCCTTTCATTAATCCGAAAATAGGTTGAAAGTTCTAGAGGAGATTTCACCCCTTTTGGAATATAGACAAAGGAGCCATCAGAGAAAACCGCTGAATTCAGTGCCGCATAAAAGTTGTCTCCGATAGGGACAACGCTTCCGAGATATTTTTCTAGAAGCTCAGGGTACTTTTGCGCAGCCTCACTCATTGAACAGAGCACTACACCTGCCTCTTCAAGCTTTGCGCGAAACGTTGTCCCAATCGAAACCGAATCAAAGACCACATCAACAGCAACTCCTGCTAGCCTCTTCTGCTCATCAAGGGGGATGCCTAACCGTTCAAAAGTCTCTAAAAGCTTGGGATCTACCTCTGATAAGTTCTCTAAAGTCGGTTTGCTTTTTGGCTCAGAATAGTACCTGATTTCATTGAAATCAATTTTAGGATAGCTAAGATTGTGCCACTCAGGCTCAGCCATTTCAAGCCACTTTCGATAAGCCTTAAGACGAAACTCCAAAAGAAATTGGGGCTCCTTCTTTTTTTTTGAAATTGCCCTAACGACCTCTTCGCTCAATCCTTTAGGAAAGACCTCTGATTCGATGTCTGTGACAAATCCGTATTTATATTCAGTATGGTTATACATAATGCCATACATTCTACCTCAACTCCCCCCACCCTGTCAAAACATTCCTCCCCATTTTTCAGGACCAACTCGAAACCAAAATTTGATTGGAATAAATCAAGAGAAGGAGCATATTGTTAAGATCACTATAAGATTAAAGGAATTATATGACAAGCGCTACCCTCGTTGATGCTCTATCACCTTTTAAAAACGATTATAGGACCCTGTTTACTCCAGATAAAGTGTTACGATGCAAAGAGGGGGAATGGAGAATGACACGAATATTACCTAAAAAACCAGAGAGGGCCGCCTATTTGTCTGGTCTTATAGACGATCTCTGCAAAGAACAGTTTCCCTATGAAGACCTCTCAAATTTAGCTCTTAGGATCAATGAGCTCTCAGAGAGAAGAATCCGCTCAACCAAATTACCCCCCATCATTTATTTTAATTCCAAATCTAAAGAATTTCAGTTTCTATCTAATTTTCATCCAAGTGTTATCTTTTTAAATGGAGAATTTTTTCCAACTGCTGAACACGCTTATCAAAAACTCGCATCCCGAGCAATCGATGAGAGAGGATCCTTAATAGAATTCCCTAAAGGGGCCTCTTACTCACCACTAGACGCAAAGCACATTGGAGCAAAAATAGAACGAATTTGGGAAAAAACAGCAAGACCCTTAGAAAAATCGATGAGGGATGCGAGTAAAATTCAACTAATGAAAGAGGTAGTGAGAGCAAAATTCACTCAAAATGCAACACTTAGACAAGCTTTAAACGCAACCTTACCTCAAAGGCTTGTAGAAGACACCTCAGATCCTTTGTTTGGGGGGAAAGAGGGAGGTCGGAATGAACTGGGACTAATTTTAGAAGAACTGAGAGCCTCACTTTCTTCGATGGGCTAAACAAAACCCTTTAAAGCCCACTCTCATGGCTAAACAAGCGTGAAAAACTTTTTCCAGCTCTTCCATCTTATCATCGATCATCAATACATATTTTAGATCGATCTTTCTAGAAAGTTCGGAACAAAAAAAGTGCACTCCCTCTCCTTTTCCCCTTGAGCTGCCATCTGCATAAATTATCCCTTTGTAAAGATAACTATTAGTTTTTCCAAAAGCGATTACCTCTATTTTTTTTCTCATTGCTTCAGTGCCCAGGGATATACCCATCTCACTCAATTCAAGGAGGGTTAGTTGCGCATGCTCAACAGGCCTTGCAGTGCATCCTACCACTTTGAAGCCTTTTGCCTGGATGCTCGAAATAGTCGCGGCTGTTATTGGCTCTAACGGCACCCTAAGCCCCTTGCAAACTAACGTATCATCAATATCTGAAAAAACTAGACTAGTTTCCGGCTCCAATTTATTTACGTCCATCCACCTCTTCATCTCGACAATCGAGGCAACATCTACAATAGGAGGACCCCCAAAGACGGCAGGTTCCTCAGCTCTTACAAATCGGGGTCTCTTTACTTGCAGCACATCAGGCCAAATCAAGTTTACTCCCCGCTTATAGACAGGCAGCACTTCAGGAATAAAGCCAATTTTGCGGGCTACACAAGTTCCATCAGTTTTATAAATTGAGCCGTGCGCTATCGGCTGCGGGAAAGACATGTAATTGGGAACTTTGTGAGAAAACCAAGTCAACCCAAGCTTGGTAAGATCTGAATCGCTATACCCCCAAAGCCTACTAACTAGACCTCTACCCGATTCTGGCAAATCAATTTCAGCTAACGTAGGAATCCTTTTGTGGTCTGAAAGAAATACGGGTAGCACTCTTGTACTAAGGGATACAATTTTTGCAGCTGCATGCCCCGTCATAAAGGGGGCTATGACAACAATTCCTCTAGGCCTTGCCCTCTCCACTGCCCTCATAACAGATGTAACATGTTCATGCAGCTGAGTTCCTGAAAAGGAGGCATCATCAAACAAAACAATTATTTTCCCGACCAGATTTTTTTTAAAATCAGGATTTTCATGGCTCAAGTAAGCACTAAATTTTTGTGCCCCTTTAGAACCCAAAGCAACGTATTCATGTGCCAAAAAATCTAAATGCTCAAGGGCTACTTCTGCTACCCACTGGTTGCTTTTCTCTTTTTCAACTAATACAACGGCATCTGTATGTGACTTAAAACCATCTTGATCAGCATAAATTTCATCAAGTCGCCCTTTAATACTTTCAACAGAATCTCGTAAAGCTCCTAAAAATTGTGACCAACGAATATATTGAATTGCTTCAATAATTTTTTCTAAAGTTCTTTTACAATCTTCGGACTCTTTGTGAGCCTCTATCCAATCTGTAACAACATAACTCGTGTGGGCACCTGGAAAAACTAACTCTTCACTGACATCAGAAGGGATACTTGGAGTAGCCACAAACGAACCCGGCTCACCTCTAACACTTTTTATGGCTGGAATTATACCAGGAGCAACAGGAAGCATAAATTTCACCTAAAAATTATTATTTTCGCCATAACTTTAGCATAATTACAAAAATAAAAAAATAGGTATAATTTAATTTACACGATTCTTTTAATTATCGGCTTCTTCGACGTAAAAGGGGCCCCGGCTAGCGCTCTAAAGGCAAGAGCCTTATTATCGCCTGTTAATACGTCAAGATTCATAGAGACTCTCCCTCTAGGAAATTTAAACAGGGGTTGTTGACAAAGAGCAATATAACACCCCTCTTTGGCACGCATTGAAGCGCTTTTCGTCTCAAGATCAAAATCTGTATGACCATTAATATATCTTTCTAGATCCCCATTCATCTTATTAAAATAATTTGAAAAACAGGGAATAAGACCTAATGCGCTAATAATCGGGTGAGCGATAAGACCTATTAGAGCTCTTTCAGGTTTTCTGCAATGCATGAATTCTTCATCTTCAAAATTTTTAACCACCTGATTAAAATATTCATAATGAGTTACCATTGATAAAATTTTTAATGGATAATAAACAAACACGGGAATAAATATTTTTTCAACAAGGGTGATAACAGGGAAAAGAAAAATTAGACCAAAACTTTTCTTAAATTCTTCTTTTGGAAGAGCGTAAACCATTTCTCCACGAAGATAGACCTTCCTTTCCTTAGTGTATCGTTGTCCAGATTGATACGGTTTCATTCCTCTGGCAAATAGCCAATCATCGTCTACAACTACATTCCACGAATACCTATTATCAAGCATTCTAACTATTTGTTCATCATCAGCATCCTGATTTAGAGAAGAAACAAGATGTGTATATTCTACACTTCCTCTTAATGTGACTTGCGACATGACCCACCTATTTTTAAAGTGGATGATTATACCTTAATAGAATCACTTAGGAAAGTGTAGATATTACTTTAATCAAATCAGAGGGCGTGTCAACACCAATTGTCTCCTCCTGAGTAGGAAAGACCCGAATATAAAGTCCATTTTCTAAAAAAGTAAGTTGCTCCAAACTCTCTGCTTTGGCAAGCGGGGTAATTGATAGATTTTTAATTCTACAAAGAGCTTCGTAACGATACGCATAGAGACCTATATGCTTGTAAATCGAGATCCCTGTTTGCTCACGCTCAAAGGGGATAGGGCTTCTAGAAAAATAGAGGGCTTTACCAAAGGCATCACAAACCACTTTCACCACATTCGGGTTGAGAATCTCCTCCCCATGCACCTCTTTTTTAAGGGTCCAAATCTCTTCAAGGGGGTTATAAATTCCTTGAAGCAACTCTGCAATCATCTGAGAAGAGACTAAAGGCTCATCAGCCTGCCAATTAACAAAGACGTCTGCTTTGATGTTATAGGTTTCAACAAACTCAATCAGACGATGGGTCCCCGAGGGGCATTCAGGAGCGGTCATTTTCCAATTTCCGCCAAACGAATCAATCACTTTTGCAACCTCTTCACTATCAATTGCAAAATAGACTTCAGAAAATTCAGGACATTTTTTTGCACCAATCCATACGTGCTCAATCATCGTCTTAGTGCCGATTTTAGCGAGAATTTTTCTCGGAAATCTCGTAGATGCCAGCCTAGCTGGAATTACACAGACCACTTTCATAAATACCCAGAATCGTTTTTCGTAAGCCGGTATCAAAACTTGTTTTTGGATACCATCCAAGCTCTTGTTTTATTTTTGTGATGTCCATGGCATAGCGAAAATCGTGGCCTGGACGATCTGCCACATGAACTACCCTTTTCTTATAGTCTACAGGATCATCTCCTCGAATCTCAGAAAGTCTTTGGATAATATGATCGATTACTTCAAGATTGGTCAGTTCATTTTCTCCTCCTACATTATAGACTTGCCCCTTTTTTCCCCGGCTTAAAATAAAATAAATTGCCTCAGAGTGATCTTCCACGTAAAGCCAATCCCTCACTTGCTCCCCAGAGCCATAAACTGTCAAATCTTCTCCAGTGAGACATCTTTGAATCATGCGTGGAATTAATTTTTCTGTATGCTGGTGCCCTCCATAATTATTACTTGCATGAGAGACTGTAACAGAGAGGCCGTATGTTCTTGCATAAGAGAGAGCCAAATGATCGGCAGCCGCTTTTGATGCTGCATAAGGGGAGCTAGGAGCGTAGTTAGATTTCTCTGTAAAAATACCCTCTTTTGTAGGTAGATCGCCATAAACTTCATCCGTAGAAATAAGATGAAGATGAATTTTCCTGTGACGACGGAGGGCTTCCAGAAGGGTGTAGGTCCCTAAAATATTTGTCTCAATAAACGTCTTGGGCTGATCAATGCTTCGGTCAACATGGGTCTCAGCAGCGAAATGAACAATCATATCGAAAGAGTATTTCTGAAAAAGCTCTTCAATTAATTTAGCATCGCAAACATCCCCTTTCACAAAGGAGTACCTAGGATCGCTTTCTACATCTCGTAAATTTTCTAAATTTCCCGCATAGGTAAGAAGATCAAGGTTTACAAGCCTCCCTTCAAATTTGGTTTTTAGAAGAATATGGCGGATAAAATCTGATCCCATAAATCCCGCACCACCCGTAACTAAAATTTTTTTATGTGTTAACATATATGCTCATGTACTCCCTTAAAGCAGATTCCCAGGTTCGAATCGGTTGTTTCATAAATGGCGTTATTTTTTTACAACAGAGAACCGACCTCTTCGGTCTAATTGCAGCCCTCTTACTATTTTTCTGCAAAATAGGCTTTACCTCTTTGCACGTAATTTTAATACCAAACTCTCCCGCAAGCTGCATAATATAATGAACCAATTCATAACGGCTTGTCTCTCCACTATTTGTAAAATGAAACACACCGCTTTGATCTTTTAAGGCAAAAATTGCCTCAGCTAAATCTTTTGTATAGGTAGGCGAACTTACTTGGTCAATGATATGACCTACAGACTCTTTGGTTTTCAATAAATCGAGAATACCAGAGACAATCCCCGGCTTTCTACAACCATAAAGAGAGGCGGTTCGTATGCAAAGCCCTTTTTCATAAGAGATGACCTCCTCTTCTCCCAAAAGCTTTGTTTTCCCATACTCATTTATTGGGCAGGTTGGATCAGATTCCTCATAATCCCCCAATTTCTCTCCATCAAAAACGTAATCCGTGCCAATATGAATCAGTCTCAAGTCATGTCGTCTGCAAAGTGTTGTAAGATTTTTAGGGCCAGTCACATTTAGAGAAAATGCAAGCTTCCTTCCAGAATTTTCCGCTTCATCTACTAGAACATATGCAGCACAATTAACAATGTGAGTAGGTTTGGGGTCCTGCAATTGATAAAAATGCTCTAAAGCCCCTTCGTTTAAAATATCTGCCTCTTGATGAGAAGTTGCGACATAAGGAATTTGATTCGCTTTGAAAAAATCGCAAACCTCTCTTCCTAAAAGACCATCTCTTCCAATCACCCAAAACAGCATTAAATAACCTCCTTAAATAAGGGGGCCTTACTATCCCTTTCTGACAAAATCGGATCTTGAAGGGGCCAATTAATTCCCACAAAGGGATCTTTAAAAGAAAAGCCCCTCTCAAGATCTTTATTAAAAAATGCACTCACCTTGTACATTACATGAGCCTCCTCAGAGAGGACGCAAAAGCCGTGAGCAAACCCATCAGGAATAAACAGTTGCCTATGATTTGTCTCACTTAAATAAAATCCCTTCCACATTCCAAACGTAGGGGAATTTTGTCGGATATCTACTGCAACATCAAATATCTCACCTTTAGGACAATAAACTAACTTTGCTTGCCCCTTCTGAAAATGCATGCCCCGTAATACACCCTTTTTCGAGTAGGAGTGATTGTCTTGACAAAATGATACCTTCACTCCAAGATCTTCGTACCTAGATTGATGGTAACTTTCGAGAAAAAACCCCCTTAAATCTCCATACACCGTTGGCGTCACTTCTATCAACTCATCTATTCCCATAGACCCCAAGTTTATCCTATCCCCACTACACAAGTAAATCGAATTCCTCTTCAATTCATTTTTAAATAAGAGATGCAAGGGTCGTAAGACGTTCACGAGTTTTAGACCTTCGATAGGAGGGAAATTGATGCGGGCTAGAATAGGTGCCCAGGCAAGAAATTTCAATATGGTGATTCAGTATGCCCGCTTGAGTAAGCTGAAATCTCCCTATTTCCCAGAGATTAAAATAATTAGGCTTTTCCTGAAACCGCCAAAATGACTCTGGAAATTCATTTTTATAATGAACAAACTCAGAATGTTCCGGCTCCAAACTAGGCCCTATGCAAACTAGAAGATTTTCCGGTTTACTTTCATAATAACGTGCAAATTTAGAGACAGTCTCCTGGTAAATGTTTTGAGTCATCCCCCTCCAGCCAGCATGGACAGTTGCAATCACTTGATTCATAGGATCGTAAAAAATTGCAGCTTGACAGTCGGCATGCCGAATCGCTAGTGCAACCCCTTTAATATGAGTGATTCCACCATCCGCTGTGAAAGTATCCTCTAACCTGCTAACCAAAGCTATTTCTTTGCCATGAACTTGGTTAAAATAGACCGCATTTTGCATTGGTTTTTGTAAAAACACCCCTTGCTCAACAGGATGTCCTTGAAGTTGCTCAAACTCAAACCATTCTGTTTCTTCTCGATTTTTTCGAATCATTTCTCTATCGTAATTTTATGATTGAGCTTTTTTTTAAGCACCCGCTAGGAGCAATCGGATATGGAACCATCATTTTAGCTCTTATATCGATTTGGATCTACCGAAAATTTTGGGTATGGGGCCCTCTCTTAGCCCTCTCACTCTCCTTTGCCTATTACGGAAATCTTATTGACCTTCAATCGCTTATACCAATTTCCGCGGTCGGAGTCTGTTACTATTTTTCCTCTAAAGACCTCTCTGGTTTTTGGAGACTCTTTTCCTCTTTAACCGCTGCTATTATTACAATTGCTCTCTATACTCACTTCGTAAAAGGGTTTAATAATATTTTGCTCTTTCCTAATTGGAGAGCGAGCATTGATGCCATTCCAATAAATATCTATGCCAATTATGATAAAGCCGTTGTAGCCCTACTGATTTTAGCCCTGTATACACCTGTAGTTCGATCGAAAAAAGAGCTCCAAAGAACCCTTTTCATAGCACTCCCCTGGATGATTTTTAGCTCCTTGGTTATTTTATCCCTTTCAAGCTATCTTCAAATTATAAAATGGGACCCGAAACTACCCCTTATCTCTCTCACATGGCTCACAATACAGATTTTTTTCATTATTATTCCTGAAGAAGTTTTCTACAGGGGCTTTTTACAACATGAGATCTCAAAAAATTTAAACAATCGTTTTGGCGGGGTTTTTGCCGTCCTGGCAATCTCGCTTCTCTTCACCCTCATCCACCTCTTTTTTATCCAAAATCTCTCGTTTCTTTCCCTTGTTTTTGTAGCAAGCATCCTATATGGAACTGTCTATCAAATTACAGGCAAAATCGAAAGTGCTATATTAACCCACTTTTTTGTAAACACTTGCCACTTCTTCTTTTTCACCTACCCCATGCTAGCACTATAACATTAGGCAACACTTCAATAAACTTCTTGGGGCTGAGTGGCGCTTTTTGCCGAGCGCTCTGAGGGAGTTATCGATTTTCCTTTCGGAGGAGCTTTACTATACTTGCGATCTTCTGCTCGGAGAATGGTATTAATTGCCTCATAAGGGGTTAACCCTCTAGACATGTAGACAATAACCCTATGCCTCTCTTCATTATTAAAGGCATAGAGATAAATTTTTTGATAAAGAGGGCCAAGCCGTTGATATACCTGTTGCTCAGATGTAGGAAGTTCGTGAACAGTTTTTAATTGTTCTGAATCTTCCTGATAATTGCCTCCTTTATCCGGAAGCTCGGAAAGAGCTGCCGTTAGGGAACAGGGTATCAATAACATGGCCCAACAAATATTTTTAATCTTCTTCATTATCTGAATCTTCGTCCCCACTACCTTCCCCTTCTTCTGCTGGAGCGGCATTAGGATCTTTATCTTCAGGGTGTTGAGGTTGAGTTGGCTTTTTTTGCATCACACCATTACCCGCTTTATCCGCAGGTGTCATAGGCTGGTCTGAAGAGTCGCCTAGAGAAGCATCTCCCTGGTAACCAGCAAGTATTGTACTAAATACATGAGTCACTTTCTGATTTACCGCTTGCAATGAGCAAACCCCTAAAGCTAATAAACCGACCATTAAAAATTGAACTTTTTTCATTTTTTCCACCTAATGTAATTCCTTATATTCATACTTCTAACAATAAGTTAATTTTTGTAAAACATTTTTAATTATGTTGCGATTATTTTTATTTTATAAATAGATAATCTGAAGAGGAGGTGTTTCTATGGATGAGCGACCGCTTGATTGCTCTCAGTGCACAAGAAAGGCGAATATTGTCTATAAAAAAGTAAGAGATGGAGAGATCCACTGCTCCCGGATGTGTTCTGTTTGCCCTCTATTACAACTCCATATTGGAACGCCGTTAGAGACAGATTCTCAAGCTACTCTAGAGGAATTAGAGACCAAGATGTGCAAAAATTGTCAAACCAATTTAAATGAGGTAACAATTTCAGGCTTCGTAGGTTGCCCCCATTGCTATCAAACTTTTGAAGAGTTTATTACCCTCGAGCTTTCAGAAACAGGAAAAGTGCCCCTAAAACCAGACTCTTCCATTTTTAAAAAGAAATCTATCCCGATTCATCTCGGAAAAGTTCCCGAATTTTCCAAATCTGACGAGGGGGTAAAAAAATTAGAATCCTTACAATCAGCTCTAACGGAAGCTGTTAATTACGAGAGTTTTGAGAGAGCTGCATCTCTTCGAGACCAAATTAAACATTTAACGGAGAAGCTCTATGGAAAAGAACCAAAAGCTTCCTAACGCTTTTACCTCAAATGCTCCATGGTCTGGGGCCAAAGACTCAATATGGCCTGCCACACTTTTTCTTTTGAGGAGAAATCTAGAATCTCATCTCTTTCCCGCCAAGCTTAATGCAAAACAGGCCGAAGAAATCCTTGCACAAATTGAAAAATCGTTCCCCTCTCATCAAATTATCCCTTCCAACTCACTCTCCCCTCACCTTAAAGAACTTATCTTTGAGCACTTTATGTTAAGCGAAGGTTTCGAAAAGCAAGACAGTGGAAGGGCCTTTATTGTAGATAATACCGCAAAATTTTTAGGCGTTGTTAATTTAGGGGACCACCTTCACCTTCACCACCTCTCCTTTGACTCCGATGTTTCCATTCCTTGGAAATTTTTATCCAATCTTGAACAAACTCTTTCTAAACAGCTCACATTCTCCTACTCCCCTAGATTCGGATTTCTTACCTCAGAACCTTCCAACTGCGGAACAGGCCTTTTAGTCAGAGCCCTATTGCACCTACCCGCAATCCTACATCTGGGAAAATTTGCTCAAATAGAAGAATCTCTTCCAGAGGAACTTTCAGTCAAAGGTCTGGGGAATGAAGATGAACACCTTGCTGATTTTGTCCTTCTGGAAAATGCCTTTACCTTAGGGGTCTCAGAAGATTCTATTGTAAAATCTGTTCAGGCTCAGGCAAACTCCCTTGTCGAAAAGGAGCTCAAATTAAGAAATAACCTTACTTTAGAAGAGACCCAAATTCTTAAAGAAAAAATTGCTAGGGGATTTGGCCTCCTTTCAAGCGCCTACTCCCTGGAAGTGAATGAAGCGCTATCCTCCTTAAGTTTAGTTTACTTAGGAACCAAACTTGGCTGGTTAGAAACATCTGAAGAGTTTGCCTTTTTTGATCTCTTTTTTTCGTGCAGAAGAGCTCATCTTTTGGAGCTTACTAACACAGAATCGATTAATCAATCCCGTGCGCTTCACTTGCGAAACTCTGTTTCAAAACTTAACCCAACCGGACTTTTTAATTAGGAGAAAATTATGGACCCCATACATCGAGTTCTGACAATATTAAGAAGTTGGAACGAGCATGATCCAACAGTTGCAAAAGAGGATGGGACAAGAGAATTAGTCACTAAAACCGCCATTTCTAAAATAGTAAGCATCTCACCTAAAGAATTAGAAGGGCTCCTCAACACGATAGGAAGAGACCCAGAGCACGAACTTCTTTTAGATAAAATTGACATATTTCGCGAAATATTAATCCGAACAGGGGGATGTGATCTTCGACAAGTTGAGGCTAAATTAGGGCTTACAGAGTGGGACGCAGGACCAAATACAGAAATAGCAAAAAAGCGGATCATAGACTGTTACTTACTAAAGAGCAACGAACTTGACTTAAGTGGATTAAGCGTTTCAGGACCCCTTCCTAGTTGTATAGCTTCGTTGGATCACCTTATTATAGTACAGTGTCAAAACAACTACCTGACAAAAATCTTAGTCCCTACCTCTGTTCAGTACCTCGATTGCTGTGATAATCCCTACCTTATCTCTGCTCCGAAAGAGCTCCCAGAACTTAATGTTTTTTTATGCATCAACTGTCCAAATTTAGTTTTGCCTGAGGTTTCTAAACTCCCCAAAGTTCGCACCTTGGTCTCTGACACAATTATGTTCGGAGAAACTGAGACTTGGCTGCATTTAAGAGATTGGGATGCAGGCCCTAATACTGCTGAAGCAAAAGAGAGAATTATAGCATGCTACGAATCTGGAGGAAAGGAACTTGACCTAAGCGGTCTAGAATTGACAAAATTCCCTCCCCACTTAAATAGATTGCAGCTAACCCATCTTAACTATTCTGGTAATCGCTCTAGAGTCCCCAAAGATCTTGGGGTAAAAAATCTTATTACGTGATACCCTTTTTCGTGTATGGCTAAAACAATCAAAGCAATCCTCCTCCTGGGGGGGTCAGGTCAAAGACTCCCCTCAAACAATACCCCCAAACAATTTTTAGACATTGGGGGAAAAAAAATTTATGAAATCACCTATTCTACTTTTCTTAATAGTGGCCTCTTTTCTGAAATTATTCTAGTCACCCCAAAAGATCACCCTTTACCTGGGAGCGTAACGGGGGGTAAGACACGGCAAGAATCTTCTTATCAAGGCATTTTAGCCTGCGGAAGGGAGACCGATTTTGTTGTAATTCACGACGCTGTAAGGCCTTTTGTGTCAGAGGATATCTTAAAAAGAAATGTGGAAGCGGTACAAATTCATCAAGCTGTCAATACCTGCATCCCCTCCACAGATACCATTGTCTTTGTTAAAAACGGGATAATTTCCTCGATTCCCGATCGCTCTTCGTGCATGAGGGGACAAACCCCCCAAAGCTTTTCCTACTCTCTGATTAAAGAGGCTCACGAAAAAACTTCTCAAACCAATGCAACTGACGACTGCTCTCTTGTTTTTGAGCTCGGCCACAAGATCCATATAGTTATAGGCAGTGATGAAAATTTTAAAATCACTACCCCCCACGATTATAAATTGGCCAAAAGCCTCTATTTGTAAATTCTCAAGTGTATTACAATGGGACAAAAAAGTAGGTTTTTGTGGCAAAGTTGTATTTCTATTATTCGGCGATGAATGCAGGGAAGAGCACCACTCTTTTGCAGGCAAGCTATAACTACCAAGAGCGAGGAATGCAAACTATTTTATTTGCACCCAAAATTGATCAAAGGTTTGGGGCGACAATTATTTATTCACGAATCGGCCTCAAGCAAGAGGCGGTCCCTTTTGATGAAGAATTAAATTTTTTTGAATACCTAGAAGAGCGAAAAAACACAATGAACAATCTAAAATGCATTCTTGTCGATGAGGCTCATTTTTTAAACAAAGCACAGGTGACCGAACTTTCAGATATTGCAACAGAACTTGGAATCGCGGTCCTTTGCTACGGATTAAGAACAGACTTTTTAGGTGAGCCGTTTGAAGGGAGCAAATATCTGCTTGCTTGGGCAGAAGAGTTAACGGAAATTAAAACCATTTGCCAGTGCGGAAGAAAAGGGATCATGAATATGCGAATCGATGCCTCAGGAAATCCTGTTACAGCAGGAGCCCAAGTCCAAATTGGGGGCAATGAGAGCTACGTCTCCCTTTGCATGAAATGTTATAAAAACAAAATTAAACTTGCTGAGGAGATCACTGTATGAGTACTTGGATCAAAACAATACCATCCCCTATCTTTCAAAAACTTCTCCCCTACCTAGTCTGCTTTTCAGCCTCGCTTTTCTTTGCCTACGAACTTGTACAATTTCACATGATGAACGCAATCTCCCCCTATTTAATGAAAGATCTCCAAATTGGAGGGGCTTGCTTTGGAAAACTTTGTGCAAGTTATTTGCTAGCCGACGTCATTTTTCTTTTACCCGCTGGAATCATTCTTGATCGATTTTCCACAAGAAAAATCATCTTATCTGCTCTTCTCATCTGTATCGTCGGCACTTTCGGATTTTCCATGGCAACCACTTTTAAAGAGGCTGCAATCTGTCACTTTCTATCGGGGATTGGAAACGCCTTTTGCTTTTTATCTTGCATGATGTTGATTGCTAGATGGTTTTCGAAGGAGAAGCAGGCCCTAATTATTGGACTTGTCATTACAATTGGAATGGCTGGAGCAGTCTTTGCACAATACCCAGTCTCCCTGATTGCTGAACTGTTTTCTTGGAGAAGCGCCCTCGCATGTGACGCTGGAATCGGCATGGTGATTTTTGCGCTGATTTATCTCTTTGTTCACGATGGACCCAAACCAGCAACCCAGAGTTCTTCTTTTACTTTCTGGACCGGCCTGAAAAAAAGCGTACTTAATTCCCAAAACATTTTATGTGGCCTCTTTACTTGCTTTATGAACATGCCTCTCATGGTTCTTTCGGCCGTCTGGGGGAGCCTATTTCTCACTCAAGTACACGGCATACCACTAACAAAAGCGTCCTTTATTGTTGGGATGGTCTCTATGGGAACAATCATTGGCTCACCTCTTACAGGCTACCTCTCCAATAAATTAGGAAGAAAAAAACCGCTGATGCTGTGGGGAAGCCTACTTTCTATTATCCTTATGACCCTCATTATGATTTTACCCCACCCTTCGGAGGTAATGCTTACCTCTCTTTTCCTCCTCCTCGGCCTCTCAACAAGCTCTCAAGTTCTTGGCTATCCATTAATCACAGAAAATAGCCCAAAAGAGCTCACAGGAACCTCTATGGGAATCGCAGCAGTTATCATTATGGGTCTTCCGATGATCATGCAACCCCTTTCAGGAGCTCTCCTTGATTGGAATTGGAAAGGGACGATGTTTAATGGAGCCCCCTACTACTCTCACGCAAACTACATTATCGCCTTTCTACTCTTCCCCATCGGATTTTTCCTCTCATTTTTAGCCACCTATTTCATCCGTGAAAAATTCGGACTAGAAGACAATATCGAGGGTGATGTAAGGACCAGTCATAATGTAGTTACTCAACTCTCTTAAAAATCCACTTCCGAATAGGCCAGAATTGGGAATAAGACTGGGCAAAAGATCGGGATAAGATTGGGATTGCATATTCACAGATTGAATCGCGTTTAAATAGATCTGTGCCTGGTAACCGAATCCAAAAGTAAGAGAACAACAACTAAACATCCCTCCATAAGAAAATCCTAATTTCTCTTCAAGGGCAGGGACCAATTGTGTCCTATTAGGAACTTTTGTCCTTTGAATATTCGGACTTGGATTGCCCACCTCCCCTAAGGCAGGGGTTACTGAGCTGTAAGTTGTCCCATTTTGCGATTGCCCAATTATCAAACCAAGGGAAGAGGTTCCTGTAAACAAAAAGCCCCCAGCGATTCTATAATCAAAATCAAACCCCATCATCGGCCCCCCCCCTGTAAACGTAGAATAGGATTCAATTTCCCTGGAAATTTGAGTGTTTACATTTTCGTATCTATTATTCAATGTCTGCTTAATCCGAGCATAGGCGCCCCCAGTAAACATATTTACATACAATCTTTTAAATGCACAAAACTGCTGTGCAAACAGGAGATTTGCACTATCAAAATGGAATGTCACCCCTCCGGTCGAATCGGAATAATGAGAAGCTTGCGGGCCAATGTCAAAAAGAGGCCCAATCAAATCGTCTGAGGTTTGAGCTATCTGACGCTCTGATTTGCTTGTATAAAGACGTTCCCAATTTAACTCTAAATTTGTATCTAAATCAGAAAATCTGATTTTCATCCCCACTTTAAAAGCAGGGGCGTAATTAGGATAGAGCTCATAAATTTCCCAATTTGGAGAATCTTCAGGAACTGCAATATCGGCTTTAAAGGGATAGTCAACAGCAGCATAGGAAAGCAAACTTCCATTAGGCTGCAAAAAAAGGGCATCCCCATACATCTCAATCATGACAGCCCTGCACTTAGGCTCTAATCTTGAATATTCTTGATGTTGTGTTGGCGGTGGCAGTGGTGTGATGGTAGGGGATGGTGTTGTACTTGCAAACAGTGAACCAAGAAATGTTACTATTGCATTCATCAACGCCTCAATTATTGTTAGTTTTCTAATCAATAGACTTTAAGAACATTTTTCAGCAATAAAAAACCCTTATACTGTTCGTGTTTTAAAAATTGGTTTTTTCATCAACTACGCCCCATTTTTAAATTTGCCGCCTGCTCGCCTAGTGTCCAATCTTGCGCGCGCGGCACCGGCTTCACTTATAGTGAAGTGAATTTAACCTAAATTTCTGATTTCAAACTGGTTAATTTAGCATCCAATCAAGTGAAACCTTCACCTGTCATTAAGTGTTTTTATCCAGAAGGTGTTAGTACAAGCTTCTGGATAACGAACTAAAGTAAAGATCAAATCTGCGAATATGAACTATTTGTTTCCATATTTGCAACCAAATCACACGGCAGATCTAGTGATACTTGACCAGTAAGATCAAGGGAGGAACTAAAATCAAATGCAGGAATAGGAAGGAAAAAATGAATTATTAAACTCTCACCATTTCGACGATTATATGAAATGCAATTAGCCCTTATAAACCCTGTTAATAGAAGATCTCGAGCCTTCTTTGAACTACGGTTTATAGAAGCTAATGAACCCATTTTTTTACAATCCTTTTGGCTTTTAGGTCTAGTGCTACTGCAAGCATAGAAAGGATTACGTGCATATTTTTTACTCTTTAACACACCTTTGATCGCCGCCTCAGCATGCATATCACTAATCTCTAGTGCAGCACTTCGGCAAACATTTCCCGACTCTGTTAGATTATAAGGTGTTACAAGATTGAAGGAGCGAGGTGAGGAATCAGGTTCTTCACTACATCTAAACGCGCGCCATTCAGTAGAACTAAAATTAGTCCATGCAGGATACTTGATCCAAGACACAACACCCTGCACCAAAGCATACCAAGAGGATTTATATTCGCTATCAAATCTTTGCGCCTCTAAATAAGGATTTTGAAAGTTTTCAAAATTCTCCGCTGCTAAATCCTTAATTACCTCATCCATCGCAAGCTGAGCATGATCATCTCCACCATTACTTCCCGATGGCGAATATTTATCTGTTGGTGAGCTTAAAACTCTCCCAGAAAGGGCCAAATACCCTAAACATACTGCTTTAAGTGCACGTCCTATTGTAAAGTCCATAATAATTCCCTATAATTGATTTAGTTATTTAATCTGCTTTTATTTGTAAAATACTCCTATCAAAAAAGGGCTTCTCAGTAAAAAGAGAAGCAGCCACAAAATCTTAGGATATTCACCCATCAATTTTGCATTCAAAACATTCAGATTTCAATACAAATATAAGGATAGTTTAAAAGTCAGAAGGTTATGCTTCATCATCAGCTGCAAACTCACACGCCCTATTTATGTTTATCTCTCTAGCAACTTCATCTGGGGCGAGAACTTTAAAAGCTGTAATAGGAATAAAAAAGTTTATTATTAAAACCTTTCCATTCTGACGATTGCATGTAAAACAATTAGTTGTTATGTAGCCATCTAAAAGAATATCTCGCTCATGCTTTGAACTACTGTTAATTTTCTTTAGCGAACCGATTCTTGTACAATCCCCTGGCCTGCGAGGCTTACTTGTCTTGCAGCGGTAGGAGGGATTCATTGCATATTTCTTACTTTTTAATAAGCCCTTAAGAGCAGCTTCCGCATGCTTTCCGCTAATATCTAATGCGGCAGAGCGACAAGCGGTGTCTAAATCCACCCCTTTCACAGGCGTCACTAGGGTAAATGAGCGTGGGGAGGATTCAGTCTCATCATCACACTTAAGAATTTGCCACTTTTTTGAATTAAGGACGATTGCGCCAGGATCTCTGATCCATGAAGCAACACCCTCTACCCATCGATACCAAGAAGATTTATCTTCCCGATCAGGAACCTGAGCCTCAAAATAGGGGCTATTGTAATTTTCAAAATTTACCATAGAAAGGGCATTGATTTTCGCATCTGTAGCTTCAACATCAACTCCATTACTTCCTGATGGAGAGTACTTGTCTAAGGGAGAGGCTAAAACCCTGCCAGAAACAGCTAAATATCCTAAAAATGCAGCTTTTAATGCCTTTCCTAATGTAAATTCCACAGTAATTCTCCCAAACTGATAATTAAACTTTTAAAATAAAAAACCCTCTCAAATGAATGAGAGGGTTGTATTGTGAGGCTTGATGGGATCGAACCATCGACACCCTCCTTAAAAGGGAGGTGCTCTACCGCTGAGCTAAAGCCCCACATAAGCGGACTTGTATAACGTAGCCATTGACCCCAAGGGGATTCGAACCCCTGTCGCCAGAATGAAAATCTGGTGTCCTAGGCCAGGCTAGACGATGGGGCCATACTTTTGAGCTACGGCTATCGTTATTAGCTACGTTATCAAGGCATTTGATTTTAGCAAAGGCCTTTCTTTTTTTTCAAGCTCTAAATTGTGAGAATCTCTTTTTCTTTTACAGAAAACGTCTCATCTAAAACTTTACAATACTTATCGGTCAAATCTTGAATTTTTTTCTCAAGACCTTTTACAGCATCTTCTGTAATTGTTCCCGCTTTTTTCTGCTCTTTAACTACATCATTACCCTGCTTACGAATGTCCCGAACCGCTGTTTTAGACATTTCCATTTTCTGTTTTGCTTGCTTGGCAATTTCTTTACGAAGCTCTTCGTTTAATGGAGGGACAGGGACTCTAATCATAGCTTTCTCTTGAATAGGGCTCAACTTAAGCGATGAGGTCTGAATGCCTTTTACAATAGAGCTTGAAGTTCCTGGATCAAAGGGGGTAATAATAAGATTTCTATCTTGTACAGTAATCGATCCTAAAGCTTTTATCGGAGTTAAAGATCCATAAACTTCCACTCTCAAATCATCGAGCATTTGTGGATTGACACGGTTAGTTCTAAGCGCTCCATACTCTTTTTTAAGATGCTCCACTGCAAGAACCATCTTTTTTTCTACTTCTTTTAATACATCACTCATGCTTTTTTTCTCCTCGTTGCATCTGCTTTAATGCTTTTGCTTTTAGAAATGAGCGTTCCACCCTCTCTCTTAGTAATCGTTTTAATTAAATCATCTTTTGAAAAGAGATCGACTACCCTAATTTCTATATCGTTTTCTCTGCAGAGGGCAACTGCTGCACCATCCATAACTTTTAAGTCTAAACTTAAAGCATCATCATAAGAGAGTTTGGCAAACTTTTTTGCATCCGCATGCTTTTTAGGATCTTTGTCGTAAACACCATCAACTTTAGTTGCTTTGATCACAACTTCAGCACCAATTTCGCTCGCCCTTAAAGCAGCTGCTGTATCTGTCGTAAAATAAGGGTTACCCGTTCCGCCAACGAAAATAACGATCACCCCTTTCATAAGGTACCAATTTGCTTGCTGCCAATTATACGGTTCAATAATGCCATCAAAATTTCTAGAACTCATCACTCTAACTTTTGCACCATTTGAATGGAGTACTTGATGGAGCGCTAATCCATTAATGCATGTAGCTAAGATTCCAATATGATCTGCAGGGGTCCTTTCAAATCCAAACTGAGTAGCGTTTGAGCCGCGAAAAATATTTCCGCCCCCAATAACAATTCCTATCTCTATCCCTAAATCTTGCAACTCCTGAATGGTGTCACAAATCTCTTGGCAAGCAGGGTAATCAATTCCATAACCCTGCTTTCCAACTAAAGCTTCTCCAGAGAGCTTGAGTAAAATCCGTTTATACGATCCTAAACTCTTGCTCGTCATAGACCTAGTTTCCAGCGTGAAATCTAATAAATTTAACGATCGCTAAATCTTTCCCGATTTCTTTACCTTTTTTAGCCACTAGTTCGCTAATTGTGATTGCATTGTCTTTGATGTACTTTTGATTTAAAAGACAAACTTGATCATAGAAACCTTTTAATTTACCTTGAATGATCATCTCGACCACTTTTTCAGGCTTATCTTTAGGCGCTTGACTTGTCGCAATTTCAATTTCTTTATCTTTAAGTTCCTGCGGTACATCTTCCATCTTTAGAAAATCTGGAGCTTCTGCAGCAGCGTGCATTGCAATATCTCTTGCAAAATCGCTTAGATCCGAAGAACCTTGCAAATCAACTGTAACGAAGATCTTCCCATTCATATGAGAATAAATTCCCAAAGAGTGATTTGGTTTTTTTGCAATAGCGGCAATTCTTGAAAGTACGATATTTTCACCGAGAACAGAGATAAGCTCTTTTCTGAGGTCATCTACCGTTTTACTTGGATCTTTTGGCATTCTTACTTCTAAAAATTCAGCAACTGTTTGTGATTTTGTGCTAGCGAGTAACTCAACAAGTTGTCTGTGTAATTGCTTGAATCTGTCGTTATTCACAACGAAGTCAGTTTCTGCGTTCATCTCAATAACAGCCAAAGTTTCGGGAGTCTCAAAATATTCCACTCTCCCCTCTTTAGTCTCTCTTGACTCTTTTTTCACAGCAGAGGCGATTCCCGCTTTTCTTAGCGCTTCAATCGCAAGTTCAACATTGCCTCCGGTCTCCTCTAGAGCTGACTTACATTTTGCAAGTCCAACACCAGTTCTCTCTCTCAGTTGTTTAACAAGATCTGCAGTTACTACGCTCATTACTTCCCTCCAACTTCAACTTCTTCTTTTTTTCTAGAAACACGGATCTTAGGCTCTGATTTAGAATCTTCTTCAAGCATTTCTTCTGATCCACCAATTGCAATACCGAGATCTTCTTTTTTCATCACAATTGCTCTAGCTATTGTTTGGAGAATAATTTGGTTACTTTTTAGAGCATCATCATTTCCTGCGATTACATAGTCAATTAAATCAGGATCGCAATTTGTATCAACAATCGCCATGATTGGGATACCTAATTTTTTTGCTTCTAAAACAGAAATATGTTCTTTCACAGAGTCGACAATAATAAGAAGGCCTGGAGGCTTTCTCATTGCTCGGATTCCTGAAAGGTTTTTATTTAATTTATCTTGTTCTTTTGAAAGAAGTGAGAGCTCTTTTTTAGTAATTCCATCTCTTCCAGCAGCAATTTTTTTCTCAATGCGCTCAAGTTTTTTTACAGACTGTCTCAAGGTTGTGAGGTTTGTAAGCATCCCCCCGAGCCATCTTTCTGAGACATAAAACTCACCACAATCTTCGGCGCATTTCTTGACTACAATTTTGGCCTGTTTTTTTGTTCCGACAAAGAGAATGCTTTGGTTTTTCTCAACAACTTTTTCAACCACATCACACGCAGTTCTGATTTGGTGCATTGTTTTAGCTAGATCTAAAATATGAATCCCACCACGCTCTCCGAAAATGTATTTCTTCATTTTAGGGTTCCAACGCTGAGTCTGGTGTCCAAAATGCACTCCAGCTTCCAAAAGATCTTTAATCGTTATTCCTAGTTCTCTCTGTTTCTTCGTAGTCAAAATTATCCTCTCACGTAAAAATAGTTCTTAAATTAGCGCCTGGTCAGAATCGAACTGACGCTCACAGCTTGGAAGGCTGTTGTTCTACCATTGAACCACAGGCGCGGTGCAATAGGTATAACATAATCTCACATTTGGGGTATTTTTGCCAAGCCCCATATTCAAAATATTTAATTTTTTTCGTTTCTCCTCGAAAATCTCCCTGTTTCGAGGCTGATTTCCTCTAAAATTTTAGTTATTTTTTATTAAAAAAATTTTCTCTATTATTAGAAAGGTATGAAAGATGTTCCTGATAAATCAGCTAGAGTTTTAAATATTATTTTGGTCGCTTTTTTATTAATCGGAGCAAGAGTTTGGTACTTAAGCGTAATTAAGCATGAGGAACATAAAGAGCTTGCGATGCGCCCTCGCCAAAAAACTGTAGTAGAGCTTGCCAATCGAGGGACGATTCGAGATAGATTCGGCATCCCCCTTGCAGTCAATAAAATTCAATACAACGCAGCGGTAATTTTCGACCCGATTCGTAATCTTCCCCGAATAAAATACGAAAAAACTGCCGACGGGAGACGTCAAAGGGTCTATTTTCGCAAAGAGTATATTACAAAACTCTCTGAATTTTTAGGAAAAACCTTAGAGGTAGATCCGGTTTATATAGAAGATCTGATTCACAGCAAAGTGTCGCTTTTCCCCAATACCCCCTTTATTTTAAAAGAAAATCTTACAGAAGAGGAGTACTATAAACTACGAATAAAAGAGCGCGACTGGCCGGGGCTCACGATGCAAATTTCTTCCAAAAGGTACTATCCTAGAGGACCCGTAGGGGCAGGCGTTCTTGGATTTATGGGGGTAATCAGCGAAAAAGAATTTCTCTCGATTCAAAAAGAACTTAAGGAGCTGGAACACTTTTTAAAAGAGCGCTCCCTGGGTCTTCCGACAGTTTTGCCCAAAGGTTTCTTATCTGCAGCCTCTGTAAAAAAACGTTATCAAGAATTAAAAAACAAGTCGTATACACTTCAGGCTAAAGTAGGTAAATCGGGGATTGAAGGGGAGTTTGATGACCAATTGCGGGGCATTGCAGGGAAAAAAAAATATGAAATCGATGTAAAAGGAAATCAAGTAAGGGAGCTTCCCGAATCTCAGGCTCCTACCCCTGGAAGGCGATTTGTCCTCTCTATTTCTGCAGAACTTCAAGAGCTTGCTGAAAATTTACTTATGGAGAGTGAAATTACCCGCCACGAAAGATTCCAGTCAGCGGGAAAAGACCACTCTCACCTCTTTTCCCCTTGGATTAAAGGGGGATCAATCGTAGCTATGATCCCCTCAACTGGGGAAATTGTTGCCCTTGCCTCCTATCCTAGATTTGATCCAAATCATTTTAATCAAAAATGTTTAGAATCTCCTGCCTATATTGGACAGATTTGGGATGGCATTAAACCTCTTGAGCGAGAATTTGGGGATGTGCCGAAATCGGGAAAAATTCGGAAGGAGGCCTATTTGTCCCTCGACCTCTATCTAGACATGATTCTCTCGACAAAATCTCAAGTAAAAAAAGCGATCGATCAGATTGCCAATATTCAAACTGCCATCTATTTACAAAATACGGCAGAGACCCTTTTTAATCTCTCTGAAGAGAGATCGATTCACCCCCTTATCGACGCCCTTTTCCCGCCAGAGAAGGGCCACTCCCTGACACTTTTTAATACGCCTAAAGAGAAGCGAGCTGCGATCCTTGAAACCTTAAACCAAAAAACCTCCCTCCTCTCTGAGCTAACAGAAGAGATGTTTGTCTACCTCAGCAACATTCATGAAAACGATGATAAGATTTTAGTATTAGATCTTATTCGACTGATTTGTCCCGGCCATCTTTTTGATGATCAATTACTTGCACAAACTGGATCGGAGTCTCTTTCAGCCTATCGGGAATTTAACCAAGCTGTCATGAGTGTACAAAGTGATATCAAAAAAAATGCGAAAGAGGCTTTTCATCAAACTGAGTTTCCTCATTGGAGAAAAACCTATTTTGGAGCCTATCTCAAGGAGAAACGGGAAGAGGAGAAAAAAAACAAAACCTACCAAAGACCCTATATTGACTACCTATCTGAAATCGAAGAGACATTATTTGAGAGCTATTTTCAAAAGCACAGATTTGATTTTCTAGCAGGGTTTCTCCTAGATAATGCCTCCTCTGACTCTCCATTAAAAGAGCATTTGTTAACTTTACCCTCAGAACTTGTGATACCCTATTTGCGAACGATGCGCTCTTTTTCAGAACTCAATAGACCTCTTTTAGGCAGGTACTATTTTCCAGCAAAAGCAGGCCGGGAGGCAACCGAAAAAGATTTAGCAAGACATTTTTACCCCTACCCTGGATTTGGGTATGCAAGGTCGTATGCATTTCAAGAGACCACCCCATTAGGATCCATATTTAAACTAGTAACAGGCTATGAAGCTCTTAAGCAAAACTCCCTTAGAAGGGCTGAGAGTCCATTTTTTTCTTTAAACCCCCTTACAATTACCGATCAGTCCCCCTCATATACCGAAAAACTCTCCTCCTCCACAATTCTTGGTTATACCGCAACAGGCGTTCCGATCACACGATCTTACAAAGGGGGAAGAATTCCTAGAGGCCACTTAAATATTGGAAGGATCGATTTGAAAGGGGCATTAGAGAGATCTAGCAATATTTATTTTTCCCTCCTTGCCTCAGACTTAATCGAAAACCCCCTCGATTTAGTACAGACAGCAAAAGCGCTAGGATTCGGAAAAAAAACCGAAATTGAGCTACCCGGAGAAGTGAAAGGGCACCTCCCTATGGATGTAAAAACAAATAAAACAGCGCTCTACTCCTTCGCGATTGGCCAACACTCCCTAACTGTAACTCCATTACAAACAGCTGTTTGTATGTCTACTTTTGCCAACGGGGGAAAAGTTTTAATGCCTCAAATTGTCCACACAATCGCAAACCTAGAACCGGGGGGAGAACAAAATTTAATTTTCGAAAAGGAGGAGTTTCTTTATAAAGACTACCTAGCAAATGTAGGCATCTACTTCCCCTTGTTCACAGAAGCTGAAAAAAGTCCTAATCTCCCCTTCGTCTGGCGATTTTCCCCCGTTGTGAAAGACGAAGTCTACCTCCCTGAAAATATGCGTAAATTCCTCATGGAAGGTCTCTATGATGTTGTAAATGGGGCAAGAGGGACGGCTAGAGCCTCCTCCATCAAAACGTTGCGTGAAAACCCCCTATTGAGAAAATGTTATGAAGAGATCAGCCCCTACATGGCTGGAAAAACATCAACCGCCGAAATTCTGTACCGCCCCTTCCTCAACCGAGAAACAGACCCTGTCATCTGCAAACATATCTGGTTCGGGGGAATCGCCTTTACCGAAAAAGAATCGCTTGAGGAAAGTGACCTGGTTGTAATTGTCTCTCTCCACTTTGCCGATCACGGAAAAGAGGCCGCCCCTCTCGCTGCCCGGCTTATCCAAAAGTGGCGCTCCCTTCAAAAAAAATCGAACTAAGCAAAAAATTTATAAAGAGATTTAATTAGACTAAAGCACTCAGAATCAACGCGTAAAACCTTATGAACCTGTTTAGGAAAGACTCTTTGTCCATCCTGCCATGTCCGTAGGATGGGCAGTCAATAAGTCAATAGACTTCTTAAAAGTGGAGGCCGAGCTGAAGAGAGGTGCGCTGGTCAAAGTAGTGATGACCGATCTCGGCGTCGTAGGAGACTGTGATGTAGGAAGAGTCGTGAAAGAAATTAAAGGTAAGGGTGGCTGCAGGGGCAAAGAAATTTCTATTGGGGTAGTAGCCTGCTGTTATAAAGGTCATATCTTCATAATTGATGAAACTGGAAGTAAAATAGGTCCCTTTCAGGCGACTCTCATTAACCCAGCTCAATTTAAGATCGGCAAGGAGTCTGCTCTGCTTATTAATATTTACACATTTTGCAAAATTTACCCCAAGCTCATTTCTAACTATTTGAGGATTATTACTTTGAACATCAAGGTTTAGCACGCCAGCGTTGTATTCTTGAAATGCATTTTCGTGTTGAATGATGTAATCGAGTGACTCAAAAGGTCGAATCGTAACTCCATAACAACTAAAATTTAATCCCGCATCAATATGACTAAGCAGTTGGAGCCCTGTATGTTCACTAATCGCAGTTGCATCCATCCCCGGATAAATAATATTTCGGAAAGCGCCATACTTATTTGTCGATCCGAGAAGCGACAAATTAACAAATCTCTTCTCCGCAATCACAGAACCGTATAGGCCGAAATAGCCACTTGTGATGTGTCCTTTCCCTTGCCCACTCACCCACTGAACATCCGAGTAAGTTCCCCCTCCAACAACTCCCACATATCCTGTTTTAAGAAAATTACAATCAAGGCCCATCACCCCTCCCCCTGTATTGGAGTGGTAGCCTACTTGAGGATTTGTATCGATGAAATTGGATGGTTGTCTAAGTCTACTATTAAACCCGTCCACCCATAAGTAAAATGGCGATCTCTTCTCTCTGCAGCATTCAAGCTCACTGCAATTGGTTTTATCAAGCAAATTCTGAAACCTTAAATTAATCCCATTTTGGACGCGGACTGCATTATTTTGCTGAATGATGGCGAGCCCTTTTAACTGAGCTGGATCGAGCTGATTTAATGCCTGCTCGACATCTGCTGAGGGCAATTCAAAAAGGCCATCTAACACAGAATTCCATTCGGGGGGATCAATTAAATTGAGAGCATCAATTACATTTGCCACATTTCTAGCATTCTCCCCCAAGACCAAATCGACAAAATTTTTCACTGTCACATATAGATATAGGTTGTTTGGGGTGTAATCGGTCTCAACAGCAATTCGTTCACTTGCAATTATATTAGTGAAGGTTCCACTTAGTCCACCAGTTGCTTCAATAACGGTATACTGGACGCCGGGTGTGTAGTAGCCTCTTAAAGGGACGACACTTAAATTTGCCCCTGGAGCTATTGTAAACGATCCTGTGGTTGCGATTAAATCGGAGAGGGTCGGAGAGACTTCAACTTGATACGAAGAGCCAGCTGCTTGAGTAAATGACCCAATAATATTTAAAGTCCCAATACTATTTCCTGGAGCTACCGTTCCGTTATTGATAATAGTTCCTGTAATCGCGCCACTTCCCCCCAGTGTAGCCCCAAGGCTCACTGTCACATCTGTTGTGCAAGCGCCGTTAAACGCAAACGTCCCCTCCTGTATCAATGTAGGACCATAACTGCTCGCCCCCCCCAAACCAGTCAAATTAAAAACCCCAGAACCCACTTTTGTAATCCCAGCGGGCGCTGTTCCTGTAATAGTTCCATCAAAGGTCGAATTATTAGAATTCCCTAAAGTGAGTACGCTCGTATTAAGCTGAACTTGTCCTGTTGCATCTCCAAAAAGATTTGCAATTGTAGAGCTCGAACTACCAACGTCGAAATATAAAACACCCCCTGATTGAAGCGTTATTTCAGAATTCGGAGACATTGAGCCCGCTTCATATGGACCAAAACTAACAAATTCAACTAATGTCGGCCCACTGTATGTATATCCCGAACCATATAAACCAACTGTAGCACCTGAACTTCCTGTTACAGTTAAACTACCAGGCCCGCTAAAACCAAGCCCAAAATTAAGCTCACTAGATGGACCCAGATTAATTGTTGCTTTTCCATTCAAGTCTATAAATAAATTGAGCGACGTGGTTCCTGTACAGGTTAATGTCCCATTATCAAAAATTAAATGATCGTTTGGTTGAGATAAATTATTACCGATACTAATACTTAAGGCGCCTCCCCCAGTAATTGTTGTATTTCCTGTGTAGGTATTGTTTCCGCTAAGGACAAGGGTCTGAGTCCCTGTTTTTATGAGATTGCCTGTTCCTGAAATTACCCCTGAATAGCTGCTAGCCGCTGGGTCGTTATTCCCCCCAAAGGTTAAAGTTCCCCCTCCAAGGCTCAAGCTACTAGAGCCGTATAGAGAGCCAATTGTGTTGTCATTTGCATCTAATGTGAGGGTCCCCCCATTTAAATAAAAAGTGGAATTTGGCGATAATACATTAGCCCCTTGAGCTGTGATACCACCCCCCTCTATATCAGTTTCTCCCCCATAGGTTGTAGTTCCAGCGATGGTAAACATCCCTGCCCCTACTTTAATAATCCCTCCCGAATTGATAGTTGTATCTGTCGAATCAATTGTTCCTGAATAGGTTTGAGGAGCGTTATCTTTTCCTAATTTTAAAGTTCCGCCGCCTAAATGGACGGCCCCACTCCCACTTAAATTTGCTATCTCATTATTATTACTTCTAAGATGTAGACTCCCATTTGGACCAAGAACAACCGAGGAATCTGGTGAAAAGACACCTGAGCCACCCGCTCTTAAGCTCCCGTTAGTAATTGTCGTAGTACCTGAGTACGAATTTCCTGTATTATAAAGAGTTAAAAACCCGGTCCCCTGTTTTTGAAGCGCCCCCCCACTTCCGGTAATTTGGCCATAAAATGGGTAATTAGCATTATCTGCAGCAAGGGTTAATGTCCTTGCCACTAAAGAGACGGTTGCCGAAGTATCTGTTCCAGACAAATAGGCTATCGTATTGGAGCCCGCTGTAATATCCAAAGTGGCCCCTGTTCCATTCATGATCACACCTGAACTAGGAGAAAGGGCATTTTGAGCCCCGGCTACAACACTCCCCCCATTAATATTTGTTGGCCCCTGATACGTAGCATTTCCTTGAGTTACTAAAGTAAGCGCAAGCGCGCTATTTGTAATACCCCCTGCTCCTGAAATCGTCCCTGCATAAGAGGAGGCCACTGCCCCCCCTGCAATTGTTAAGGTATTTGCCCCTAGAGTAACGTGTGCATTCGGGGCTGTGCTATTAAGAGCCCCTATCGTATTATTTGCCCCTGCCGGGGAGATATCAAGAGTTGCTCCTGCATCAATTGTAATGTTTGAGGTAGGCGATAGAGCGCTTGACGCCCCCGCTTGTAAGGTTCCTGCAGAAATTTCTGTCCCACCTGAATAGGTTACGTTATTAGATCCTGTTAAAACAACCGTTCCTGCACCTTGCTTATTAATTCCTCCAGTTCCTGATATTGATCCTGGAAAAGTTAGTGAGGGGGTACTATCCCCAAGAGTCAATATTGCAGAGCCCGTCCCTAAATTTACAAGGGCCGTTGCATCACCAGTTAAGCTTAAAATTGTATTGGAATTAGTACCCAAAGCAAGCTGACCACTATTAGTAAGGGTAACAGGTGAATTCGGGGAAAAAGCAGTTGAAGATCCTGCAGTTAAAAAGGAATTATCAACGCTTGTTGGCCCCAAATAGGAGCTTGAACCTTTGATAGTTAAATTTGAAAGATTTGTTACAGCCAGACCTCCAGTGGGACTTGTTCCTGTAATAGTCCCTGCAAAACTTCCATTAGCCCCCCCACTAATTGTTAGTATATCGCTACTTAAATTGACACTTGTTCCTGTATCAGTATCACTAGACGATAAATTAGCAATGGTATTAGCAGCGTTATTAGTAAGCTGAGCTGTACCTGTTAAAACAATTGAAGAATTAGGAGAGAGAGCTCCAGCCGCAGCGGCCAAAAGAATTCCAGCATTATTGATTGTAGTTATCCCATAATAATCATTCTCAACCCCAGAAAGAGTTAAGGTTCCCCCACCATTTCGAGTTAATGTAGGTGTCGAGTCATTAACAATATCTGATGAAATCTTTCCCGCGAAAGTGGTGCTTTGGTTTAGAGAATTTAATAAAGTAAGTTGCTGATTTGTTAATAGAACCTTTCCTGAAGAGGGGCTCAGACCATCCCCTTTCAAATTTTGAACACTAACTGAATTCCGATTTAAATCTAAAGCGCCATACGCCTCAACATCGACCATTGAAGCAGTCGAAAGGGAATTTCCCACTCCGACAACAAGGACGGTATACTGCCCTGTTGTACCCGAAATGGTTGTGTTTCCTGAATAGGCTAAGTTTCCTGACGTGCTGCTGACGGTAAAGTTGCCACCCGTAAGCGCTACACCTCCGGTACCACTAATCGAGCCAGTAAAAGTACTTTCAGCATCAGTCAGTGTTAACGTATTTGAGCCTAAATTGACTGTTCCGTCTCCTGCAAGATCTAAAATGGCATTATTTTGCCCGCCCAAATTGAGTGCCCCTCCTAACTGAATCAAAGAGGCAGAAGGGAGGGTATTTGACTGTCCACCACCTGATAGAGTTGCCCCTGAATTCACAGTTGTTGTTCCTGTAAAATTATTATTTAAACCTGTAAGAGTTTGGGAAGCAGGACTTGCTAATGTGACCCCACCAGATCCCGTAATACTTCCTCCATAACTTCCACTCCCATTAATCGTTAGGACCACCCCTGAATTGAGGCCCACACTTCCCCCCGACCCTCCAAGAGATCCTATCCCATTACTTGCTCCAAAAATTAGCCCCCCCCCACTTACTGTAACAGGGATTGCAGAAAGCCCTGCCGATGATGACATTAAAGTAAGAGTGTTAGCCGATTCTTGAAAATTGACTACCAAGGCAGAACCAGAACTTCCCCCAAATGTGCCATAGTAGGTCTCTTGACTTACAACACCAGATTGCCCATAAAGAGTTAGCGTATAACCTCCAAGACCCACAGCAGCCGTTGTGGAGGAGGAACTTAAATTCTGGACACTATTTGAAGCGCTCAAAAATAGATTTGCGCCACCTCCAAGGATTATTGTTGAGACCGGTGAACTTGTATTTGGACCTGCTAAAGTTAATGCTGCATTAACAGTTGTTGTTCCAGTATAATTAGTCGTAGGAGATCCCGAATTATACGCCCATTCAGCATCACCATTCCAAACAATGTTACCTGAACCTTGTATAGAAAGATCTACAGAGAGAGACCCTGGCCCTACGGTCAAAGTTCCAGTTCCTAAATCTATTAAACCTCCACTTCCTGCTAAACCAGTTACACTAATATCATAACTACTCAAGGCAAATGTCCCATAAGCTGCCCCTGAATCATAAGGACCTAAAATAGTCGTTGAAGGCAAAGCAGTATTACTCCCCGCTTGCAAAATACCACTGGGAATATGTGTGTCCCCGGTATAAGTATTAGTTCCTGCTAGGATGAGGGTTCCGCTGGCTACATCAAAAACACCTACATTCAATTCTGACCCAGAAATTGTACCAGAATAAGTTGTTGTTGTTCCAAAAGGAACCCCTATAGTCGCATTAGTTACACCAAGACTAAGAGTTCCCCCAGTCCCTGATAGACTTGTAACTACCATATTAGCGCCACTCAAAGTAACACTACCCCCAGTAATGACAAGGGGGGCAACAGTAATTCCTGTGGCATTACTTAAAGTTAAAGCGCCTCCTGTTACGGTAATATTTCCGCCAGAGGGGGGAATGGTACCGCTAAAAATTCCATTGCCTGCGCCAATTGTTAGTGTGTTTGCTCCAAGCGATACAGCCCCTGCGCCACTTAGTCCTCCAATAGTAGTATTCCCAGCCAAGCTAAAAATTGCCCCTGAGGCGACTGAAACAGCGGTTCCAACAGATGTAGCGCCTGAATTTGCAGTTGCTGTACCGCCAGTAATTGTTAGCGTCCCTGTAACCGAAGGATGCGCAGTATTGAGATTGGAAAAAGTGAAATTGTTTGAACCTTGCTTAACAACGCTCCATCCATTTGTAACCGATTTAATACTACCTGCATAAGAAAAGTCGGCGCTGCTACCCGCAAGGGTAAGAGCGTGCCCTTCTAGATTCACCTCTCCTAAACTTGAGGAAGAATAATCATTTAAACTGTTAATCGTGTTATCGGCTTGCAAGAGAAGAAAGCCATTAGCCCCTATAACAAAATCAGAGGCAGCGGGAAGAACACCTGCTTTAACCGCGACTAAAATTGCAGGAGAGCCCGATGAAGAAGATGAAATGGTTGTAAGACCTGTATATTGAGTCTGCCCTGGGGTGGTGTTGTTAAGGCTAAAATTTCCCCCTGTAATCGCCAGCCCTCCTGTTGTAGCATTTATAGCTCCCTCAAAGGAAGTGGCGGCATTCGTAAGGGTTAGAGTCGATCCCGCACCCAAATTTATAATTCCTGCGCCTGAAATCGTTGGGATAGATTGAGATCCAGCTGTATTTAAACTACCATTCACTATTATCTGTGAATAGGGCGATAACCCATTGGCTACTGTTGAATTTAATACAGATCCCACACCGATCGTTGTTGTCCCTGAATAGGTATTTGAACTACCGCTCAAATTAAGGGTATTCCCGATGCTAGCAGGCACTATTAAACCTCCACTCCCGCTGACTACCCCTGAAAAAACAACTCCATCTACTCCTGATGTTACAGAAACGGTCCCGCTTAATTGGATTGGACAGCTAAATGTTGGATCGAAACTAGACGAATTAATGGCTAAAAAAATATTCAAACCGAAAGATCCTGAAAAAGTATATAGATTTGAAGACGTAAATGTTAATGTTCCAACATTGTAAGAGGTCCCCGAAATAGTAATAGTCTGCGCGGCAAATTGAGGAAAGGTTGCTGTAGCTGAACTTGAGTTTGGCACTCCACCTGTCCAATTACTTGGATTTCCCCAATCTCCGCCTGCATTAGCATTCCAAGTTGGGTCGGCGCAAAGTTGGATAGCTAAGAGACCGCAAGAAATAATGTATCTTTTTATACGCAAAAAAGCTCCTGCCTGTTATTTCTTCTCAATGACAATTGTATGAGCAGTCATTGTTACGATACACTGTTTTGGGGGATTAATTTTTATAAAAGTTCCGTGAATGCCCCCTCCTGCTGAGACAATTTCAAAGAGAGTTCCAGGTGGAGCACTTGGAGGGAGAGAGATATTCAGCTCGACATTTTCTTCTATTGTTAAGGCACCCAGGATGATGAGCTTGTCTGGTTTTGCTCCATCAAGTTTAATCTCAAGGAGAGATCCACTTTTTTGAATCTGATTCCCTGTAATTGTCAAAGAGCCTGCCCCACTTCCCGCTTTTAGAGCTCCAAAATTGATGAGATCTCCAACGATAAGGCCCGATCCTTGTAATACACTTTTTTCGGTAACAGTTACGTTTGAATGAACCATTCCCGTAATATTAAGTACCCCCTCTTTTACTAAGGTGGGGCCTGTATAAGTATTCATCCGCTCAAGGGTAAGAATTCCAGAACCCTGTTTAACAATACCACCACATCCTGTGATACTGCCTGAAAACGTCATATCCTTTTTATCCCCAATTGTCAGGGTCGCTCTTCCGAGGTTAATATTTCCCCCTAACACCCCCCCCCCTTTCACCATAGGAATTGTTTGGTTGTAACCTCCAAGATCAAAAGATGCTCCTATACGATTAGCAAGAATTAAGGTAGATTTTTGAGGGAAAGCTCCCTCACACCCTGCCTGTAAAACCCCCTCTTGAATCTCCGTAGATCCTGAATAGGTATTTAAGCCACAAAGAGTTAGACTACCAGCGCCCACTTTTACTAATCCACCCTTTCCAAAAATTTCCCCCTCATATTGGGTGTCAGAATCATTCCCTACAGTAAGAGTTGCGCTTCCTAACAGAATATTTCCCCCTAATCTTCCCCCTCCACTCAAACTTCCTATTTGGTTGTTATAATTATTTAAACTAAAAACAACCCCAGTTGTGTTTGCAATTTCGACTGCAGAAATTGGGGAAAACACAGCTTCACCCCCTGCTTGAAATAACCCACTTTGAATCTGGGTGGATCCTTCATAACTATTTTTCCCAGATAGGGTTAAATCTGCAGCCCCCTGTTTTATGAGACCACATTTGCCAGAAATATTTCCGGTAATCACGCAATTTCCATTCGCGATGATCTCGACACTATTTTCTAAAACAAGATTTGAACTGATATCAAGTTCCCCATTAGTCGAAATCGATTTATAGACATTGAGAGTTCCTGAGCTGAGGGTATACTTATTATCGCTATCAAAACGGAGAGTCCCTATATCATAAGTTCCATTCAATGTGATGATTGCTGGGTTCATCCGACTAAAAGCAGGAAAGGTGGCGACATCCTCTTTCCCATTGGGGAAAATGGTATTCACCCCAGCTGTTTGAAGCCAATTATCCTCTTTACCCCAATCACCTCCCCCTTCACTATTCCAAGAGGCAGACCCAGCAAATAGTCCTACACCTGAAAAACTTAAAACAGCGACTCCGAAAGATGAAACCAGCTTTTTCAAAATAACCCCCAAACAAAACTTTATATGCTCTAAAAGCAAGATACAAAAAAAAACTTAACTGTATATAGTTATTTATTTGAAAACTTCAGAAAGCGCCCTAATTAAATCTGAAGCAACTAACGAATATTCAGACTTAACCTCTTTAGCTACATCACCTGCAAGAGCGTGAACAGTTACTCCTAAAATAGCAGCTTCTCGTAAATTTTTACCTTGAGCTAAAAACGCTGCAATAATCCCGGCAAGGACATCCCCCATTCCAGCAGAGGCCATTCCGCAATTTCCATAAGGGACAACAATTTTCGGAAAATTTTTTGCAACAATTGTAGTGGGGGCCCCTTTACAAACAAGAACCAAATCGTTTTGATTTGCAAATTCTTGAGCAAGCTCCAGAAGTTTTAAATCGCTAGTAGGCTTTTTGATCTTTAACAAGTGGTAAAGCTCCCCTTTATGTGGGGTAAGAATTACCTGTTTTACCCCCCCTTGAAAAAAGAAAAGGGCGTCGCCATCAATTACAAAGGGGCACTTAGCAATTTTATAGAGCTCGTCTAGCATCTTCGGGATCGCTTCCCCACGCCCTAGCCCGCATCCAACCAAAATTGCTTTGGTTCGATACAATTCTTCCAAGATTGGCTCGCTATTAGAAAAGGGCCGTTTGATGATTTCAGGGGGAGCCTTTGAAAACTCACACTCCATTCCCAGAGGATGGAACACTTTTACAATTCCAGCTCCACTTTTAAGGGCGGCAGTTGCTGCAAGAATTGCAGATCCAGCCATGCCAGGCGAGCCAGCAATCGCAAGCACTTGACCCACACTATATTTATTAGCCGTCCTCCTTCGTCTTGGTAAATTATTCGGTACGATTCCCCGATTTACAACATTTGCAAAAGGTTGGAGTGTAAAAAAAAGGCCGATATCAACTCTAACCAATTTTCCGACATGATCAAATCCGTTGTTGTAAAAATGCCCTACTTTTAAAGAGCCTATATATACAGTAACGTCAGCATCGACGGCTACCCCCTCTACGATCCCACTATCTCCACACACCCCTGAAGGGATGTCAATAGCCAAAACAAAGTTAGGCGAAGCATTTAATTTCTCAATCACATCTTTTGCAATACCAGTAACTTCCCCTCGAAAGCCCGTACCAAAAATCCCATCAATGACTAACCCGTTCTCAGGAAACTCCACACCACTACCATCAAGCAAATCAAAAATTTTATGGGCAGTTACCTGAAACCCTGCACCCGCAAGTTTTTTACCCACAAGAGCAGCATCGCCCCCATTATTTCCTTTTCCACATAAAACAACCACCTCACCCGTTAACCCCTCCCCCTTGATACACTCCAAAGCAACCGTAAAAATTCCCTCAGCGGCCCTCTCCATTAAAACTTCGACACTCCCCTTTCCCTCCGAAATGAAACGCCTCTCCTCTTTCACCCCCTCACTTGCAAACACAACCTCTTCACCCTCAAGAACAAGATCTGATCTCTTCCTTCCCATAACTCCTCCCCGTTCCACCCTACCACCACCCCCCTCAATTTTGCAAACCTATTATTAACTGGCCTTACCGATACAATTAAAAGGCTCTGTTTCCAAATTCAAAAATTAGAAAGGACGAAGTTGCCTTCATTTAAGACATTACACCCAAACATGTAACTGATTATAAGTGAACGTTTTCGTCCCATCAAAACCGTCCGCCGGACGATTTTTCTTAACGTGGGGGCCCTTGTTTGCACAAACAGATTGCAAGATTGGAGTATGGATAGAAATTATAGTGCTTTAAATTGGGCAAAAGGCACGCTCGCGGATGCGGGCGTTCGTTGATCTAAAAGATCGTTCGCCGTACTCTCCTAAAGGGCTGCCTCTAACAAATTGATCGCAGAAAGCATCTCCTCAAAAGCAATCTCAGGCTCCTTGCCTTCATAAATCACTTGGTACATGGCCCCTATTATCGGAAGATCTAACCCATGCTCCCTTGCAATATTATAAGCAGAAAGGACCGTGTATTCCCCTTCAACAACCATCCCAATTTTTTCTTTGGCAAGGATTGCTGTTCCTCCACTTCCTATCAGTGAGCCAAATGAGAAATTACGGCTAAGATTGGACACTCCTGTAACAATTAAGTCGCCAATTCCAGAGAGGCCGTAACAAGTCTCTTGTTTGCCCCCTTTAATTTTAGCGATTTCACACATCTCTTTGAGACCTTGGGTGATGATTAGAGCCTTTGTGTTATAACCGTACTCAAGCCCCTCTGCAAGGCCGGAAGCGATTGCAATGACGTTTTTAACAGAGCCCCCCACCGCAACTCCAAAGATATCGCTACTGAGTGTGATATGAAAATTGGGAGATTCAAACACCTCTTTAATCATCTCTGCAACTTGATCATTTTCGCTTGCACCGACTGCCGCTGTAGGATGTTTGAACATCACCTCTTTTGCAAGAGTAGGGCCGCTCATGCAACCGATGAGATCTTTTCTAGAAAAAATCTCATAGGCAACTTCTACTAAAAGCTTCCCACTCTCCTGCTCGATTCCTTTTGATGTGATGATAAAAGGGACTGAGAGCGATTTAAGCGCTTCACAAACTGGTCTAAATCCTTTTGCTGTGACACACTCGACAATTACATCACAGTCGAGGATCTCTTGGAGATCTCGTGTATAAGTAATTGTCTCACTCACGGGAAAGTCTTTGAATTTTGGATGTCTTGAAAACTCTTCTAAATGCTTTAATACGTCCTCTTCAATAGACCATAAAACAAGCTCATGGCCGTTTCTTGAAATCAGGTCTGCTAGAGTAATTCCCCAAGCACCACTTCCTAAAAATCCTACTCTCATTTCATCACCTCTTGGGTAAATTGTACCACATCTTCTTTTGTTTTTATAGGGGCAAAGGCAGTTTTTCTCGGTTTCAAAATAATTTTATAGGTTTTTGCTAACGAAAATGCGTCAAAAACGAACGTTTCAAAATGTTTTACCCCATTTCTTGTCACGCTATGCCAAGGAAGCTCTGCGTGAGCTGCACGTTCAAAAAATGTTTTACTGCAAGAAAAAATCCCACTATACCCTAACTTTGAATTAAAATTATGCCCCTTGGGTAGCTCTGAATATTCACAGACAAAAAGTTTCCCCTCTAAATCGAGTAAAACACCGATGGGTTCTTCTGCAAATCTCTTCTCCACAGCCAAAATGGCAAGATCTCCCCCGCATGCAGAAATAGGCTCTGCAAGAGGATTATCGATGGGGAGGACCCGAATTTCTTCAACATCGCCCCATTTATTCCATAACGGTGAGCCAAAAAATGTGGAAAATAGGGCCCCATTGCCCTCTGGTGACTCCTCGTAAGAACTTGAAAGTCTTGGCAAACACCGCTCTTGGAAGAGGTCAACGTGAGTAAACCCTTTACCTTCTAAAAATTTTTTCGTCGCTAAATGGGTTGCAGGAGAGGTCATAATGGCCACCCTTCCAGAAATTTTTTCGAGAACTGTTTCATAGAGGCTTTTCCCGTTAATCTCAAAACACCCCTTTGGCCCTCCAAAACCAAGCCTCCTACCCATCCCAGCAGCCATAATAATCGTCCCCACTTTTGAAGTAGAAGGGGGCGTTTCTCTAGAAACTTCTGGCTCTTTTGCCCCTTCAAAAACAGGGGGAGAATAGTTTTGGGAGCTCGCTTTGGCAATCAATCCAAACTTCATCTCCCGAACCACCTCTTCTACCTCAATTTGCTTCATGCAACGAAAATCAATCGGGCAGACTCTCTTATAGCAAGGGGAGCAAGAGACTGATTTGTAGAGCACTTTCCCTGTTTTATAAGGGCTGGTTACACAAGGATTTGTTGAGCCAAAAAGTGCCACCAAAGGGACCCCAAGGCTCGCTGCAATATGCATAGGGCCTGAATCATTGGTCAAAAAAACATCAAGCCTTCCGATTTCTTGAATGAGCTCCTTGATGGTTGTCTTCCCCGCATGGTTGAATACCCTTTCATCAAAACCTAAAGAAATTAGATCGACTAGGGGCTTTGTAACTCTATCGCCAAAGAGATGAACTTCGCTGTTGGGAACCTCGTCTAAAAGGGCGCTGATCACCTCTCTAAATCGCTCAGGCAGCCAACATTTTGCGCTTCCATAGGCAGCCCCTGGATTAATTCCAAAGAGGGTTTTCCCAATTTTTCTCTTTCTCGGGTGGGTAAATAACTGGGGAGAGGTGTTTGAATCGGAGCCAATCAGCGCTTTGTAAGTGGTAACAAGATGCTGTTTTTCCCTATTCTGAGGAAAAGGGATGTTTTGTGTAAGGAGAAATGCTCGCGACTTTTTATAAAATCCTACACGTCTCTTCACTCCACCTACAAAAAAATGCCAGGCAGAGGAGAAAGAATTGGTAAGTAAAACACCGAGGTCAAATTTTTTCTGACGAAGTTTTCCGATCAGCCCCTTGGGAAAAAACCTCCCCTTATGAGGGATTTCAATAATTTCATCCACATAAGGATTAGAGTCTAACAGATCTGTAAAACCAGTTTTACAGATAACAGAGATTGTTGCACCAGGGTAAAGGGTACGCAAATCTTCAAGAATAGGGAGACCCATAACAAAATCCCCGATCCAATTTGGCATTCTCACAACAATTTTCATAGCATCTAAAATACCGAAAATTTTACTTTATTAAAATGGCTAAAAAAATCATCGGCATAGATCCAGGAACCGCAGTAACTGGATGGGGGATTATCAATTTTCAAAACAACCGCTACCAATTCATCGATTGCGGAATCATCCAACCCAAACAAAGAGAGAGGCCTGAACTCAAATATCTCTATATTTTCGAAGAACTGTGCAAAATTATCCAGATCCATCTGCCAGACGCTCTTTCGGTAGAAACACAATTTGTAGACAAAAACCCCCAATCTGCAATTACCCTAGGGATGGCGCGCGGCATGGCCTATCTAGCGGCAGCAAAACAGGGTATCCCTGTCTTTGAATATGCCCCCACAAAAGCTAAACAAGCAGTTACTGGAAAAGGGAATTCGACAAAAGCGACAGTCGCCCATATGGTCAAAATTCTTCTTGGACAAAAAGAGCTTAACGTCCGTGAAGATGCCACAGACGCGCTAGCTTTGGCAATTACCCACGCCCATTTTGCCCCTTTAGTAAAATTGGAGAGTAAAAATCGAAATTGCTTGAAATAGAATGAAGCGATTATATTAAGGGGATGTATGAGTCGATTCGAGGGAGAGTATCCCATTTAACTCCTGAGTATGCGGTAGTTGAGGTGGGCGGGATTGGCTATAAGATTTATATTCCAGTAAATTTATACACCTCTGTATTGGAATCGGGATCTGATTGCCAATTATTTACCTCTCTTGTTGTTCGGGAAGACGATCTTTTACTCTTTGGTTTTATCTCAAGAAAAGACCGAGAACTCTTTGAACTGATCACTTCCATATCTGGGATTGGGGCAAAAACTGCGATCTCCATTATTGGTCACATCCCCCTAAATGATCTCTACACTGCTATTGAAACAAAAAATATCCCTAAACTTTGCAAAATTCCTGGGATTGGGAAAAAAAGTGCAGAACGGCTCACCCTTGAGCTGAAAGATCGGATCAAACTCGACTCCTCTCTTCCCCTCCCCAAAAATGTTCATCACGATCTTCTATCGGATGCAAGCCTCGCCCTAATTCGTCTTGGGTATAACCAAAAAGCTGTCGAGACAGCTCTCAAGAAAGCAATGGATTCGACACTTGAAGAGAGCCCGAATCTCCCTCGTCTAATCACTTCTGCTCTTAAGCATATCTAAAAAGTTGCCTAATATAGTTATTTAGATATACTATTTTTCCCTTCTGTATCTCTAGAAGGATTCTGATACGGAAAGTTATAGATTTTTCAATCGCAAGCTCTATAAACAAGCTAATTTTAAGAGAGGTTTTTTTTGTTTTCTCCAACCACTGCAACTCCTAAATGTTGTGATCGACATGCCCTAGAGGGCCTATTTTATATTCAAAAGGTTTTCCCCGTAGATATCACCTTTGTTGATTTCCCTTCTTATCACCCTTTACATAAGATAGCTTCTTCTGCATTTGCATGGTTTTCCCAACCCTCTGGCTTTGAAAAAATTTACCTAGATCCTCTAGGAAAAAATGCCTACGGGAAGACCCTCCTTGCCCTAATAAATCCCTATAAACGAGAACTTCCTCACTCGATAAGAAAATTAAACTCGTCCTCCTTTATTCTTACTTTACACAGGAAAAGCCCTGCAACCCTCATAGGGAAAGGGGTCCATAAAATAGTTAAAAAAGCATGGCTTGTAACATTCACCATCGAATCAGGTCTTACATGTGAAGCAATCGCTTGCGCTAAAGCGGTCCAAACTGCAGAAAACAGATTTTTCATTAATTACCTTGAACTTCTTCCTAAACAGTGCGAAGGGGTGGAATCTCAAAGTATCCATTTTCACCAAACAGCAGATAAAACCTATAAAAAATTCCATGCAGCTCCCTTAGCCCTTTGCGACGGCTCAAAACTTAACTCTCTTTCTATAAAACCTAACTTCTCTGATCTGATCTCTATTTTTTTAAATTTAGCCAGAGGAGCGCTTAACCTCATGAATGCTGATTTAATTCATGGAGATTTAAAACCAGAAAACGTCGTTATTTATTTCTATGATGGGAAATATAGCGCAAAATTTTGCGATCTAAGCAGTCTTGAAAGATCTAACGATTCGCTTAGAGAACAAACGTTCAACTTTCTCTCACCTTTACACAGATATGCTCTTTTTCAAAAGGTCTTAGAATCTCACCCAGATGCTTCTATTGAGCAAATCATAAAAGAATACCCCAAACACATAAAGTCTAAAGTGTTGAAACTAACTCCTGAAAGTATGCTACAAAGTTTAGGACTTGTTTTCTCGAGCATGGCTCTTAAATTAACAACCTCAAAAGGCACTGTAGAGCAGATGGACCTGTTTTGGAGAACGATCTTTGATCTTACCGGATTTAGGCCAGAATCAGAGGGTATCACGATGCAAGATTTTCAAGAAAAAATCGACACGAAACTATTAGAATCTGCAAAAAGAAATACCCCTCCTCCAGGCCCCACAGTCAATATTGATCAAGTAATTGAGAGATTAACTATTTTATCCTTAAGAAAGCACCCTGCTTGGATTCCAATCGAAGAGACGTATGAAACAACTGTAGATTTTTCGATCGTTATAGAGGGGGGAAAAAATGATACATTCTTATCAGACTTTCGATTTTTCCTTGGGCAAATTCTTAAAATTTCTAGATACGCAACCGGCTTCAAAAGGAAAAAAATCTATTTTAATGATTCGTCTGCCTACACAAAAGAATCGACTCAATTAATTAGCCCAAAATTTCCCCACTCCCTTAGAGCTCTTAGATCTGATGAGGGGAATAGATGGATAGTTGTTCTAAATAGAAAATCACCATCAACCCTCGAAATGAAAGATAATAGTATAAAGAAAAAATATGGATGGGAAATAATTTCTAAAGACCCTAATCAATTTCTAACGAGGCAAGTACTTATTTGCACAGACACCCTTTCAAGAACAACAACAGTTTCTAACTCTGCTATGGAAGGATTAAGAGACTTAACCTGCGTTGAATGCACTGGAGAAAGACCCTCTTTTCAAACCAATCACAATCTTTTCAAACAACTTCATATAAGCTCTGCTGAGGGGGTAAATGGGGGCTATTTTGCAAGAACTCCCGACGAAACCACATTCCCTCAATTTTTAGAAATTTGTGCTCAGATTTTAACAGGGATTTCAGAACTTCATGAAAACGGCTTAGTCTATGGAAATTTAAAACCAAATAAAATTTTGATTTTTAAAAACAAAAAAACAGGTGAATGCTCTGCAAAAATCAGCTCTTACTTTGGCTGCTCCCCTATTGGCTCTGTTTGTACCACCGGAACAATAGACTATTTTTCTCCAAGAATTAAACGTTTAATAAAAGAGCAGGTTGCTACTCGGATTGCCGATCCAACGAATGAGGAAATGCATAGTGAGTATAACAAAAGCCCCATCGATTTTAATATAATCCTGACGCACGAAGATGAAACTGTCACAGCGGGCATCGTTCTTGCTCATTTGGCTATGTCAAAGACAAGAATAATGAGCTCGGCAACTTCAGAGCAACAGGGTTATTTTTGGCACATTATCTCTAGCCTTACGGGGGGATTCATCCAAGAAGAATCTTTTAAAAGGGGGATCACCTTTTTGCAAGACCGGATGAGTCAAATTGACGATGCCCCAGACAGCGCCCCTCCAACATCCCCAACGATGACGCTAAGAGCGGCTGCTGCTCGATTGCAATCGCTCTCCTCCTAGGCTGGCTGAAAATGTAATTGCTTGAATTATTTACTTAACTCACCTAATATCTCCCTTAATTTAAAAAATTCAGACTCAAAAGAGTTTGTGCGGCATGTCTCCATAAGAGTTTTTGTATGATTTCTGTAAAAAGTTTGGCTGATGTCCCCCCATTTGCCTTACCTGAATCAAACCTGGTCCTGATTGAACAACTAGCTGATGTTCGATTAAAATTTTCCCCATTTGAACCTAAAGATATTCCAGCGCGAGTATTGCAAATAGCAAGTTTTGCTTTTAGCTGGTTTTTTCAACCCTCTTGCTATCAAAAAATCTATCTTTCCAGCTCTGGAGAAATCGCCTACGGAAAAAAGGGGCCTGTTGGAAAAGAAGATCGCCCTACACTAGCTCTTCCTCACTCCTTAAGAAAATTACATTCCTCCTCTTTTATTCTTACCCTAGACAGAAAAGAGCCCAGCACGCTCTTAGGGGAAGGGTCTTATAAAAAAGTTAAAAAAGGATGGCTTGTAGATTTTGATGCAAGCTACCGCATTTCAATCAAGACAATTGCCTGTGGTAAAGATATGCGCGCCGCGGAGCACCGTTTTTTTATTAATTACCTCGATCTTCTTGATAAAGATTCAAAGGGAATTGAATCTCAGGCGATCTATTTCCACGAAACAAGCAATCGAACCTATAAAAAATTCCACCACTCCCCTTTAGCTCTCTGTGATGCTTTTGAACTGACCCGCCTTCCTAAGCCTCCGAATTTCACTGAATTGATTTCGATTTTTTTAGATCTATCCAAAGGGGTGAAACATCTTTTAGAATGTAACCTTGTTCATGGAGATTTAAAACCCGAAAACATCCTTATTTATTATGAAGATGGAAAATATAGTGGTAAATTTTGTGATCTTAGTAGTATTGGCAACGTTGGAGGGCGGCTGAAAGAGCAAAATTTGAAATACCTTTCCCCCGTACATAAATCTTTCTTATTTGGTAAAATTGTAGAAACTGTATTAAATCCTTCCGCTGAACAAATCAGGGTAGCTTACTCAAGCTACCTAAAATTGAATAGTCTCAGGCTATCTCCTGAGACTATGCTTCAAAGCTTAGGAATTGTTTTTGCAGATATTGTACTCTCTTCAAAAAATGCAAAAGGCGATCCAGATGAAATAGAACTATTTTGGGCCATGATCTCTGAGCTTACAGGGTTTCGACCAGATTCAGAAACTGTTACAAGCACTCAATTTCATCAAAAAATAGACGCAAAAATACTCGAGCTGGCACAAAGAAGGACTCCCTCTCCTATGACAACCATCACTATATCGAGACTAATAGAGACCCTGACCTATTTGGCATCAAAAAAACGGTCTATTCTGATTCCGCTCGAAACGACGCTTGAAACACCTAAAGATTTCATAATGAGAATAGAGGGGGGAAGGCACCCCAAAAAGGCGTTAGAGTTTGAATCGATTCTTCCGCAGATCCTCAAACTGTTTAAACACGCAACGCCTTCTTTTACCAAAAAGATTTATTTTAATGAATTGGAGGCTTACACAAAACAGAGATCTGGATTAGATAACCCCCATTTCCCCCATTCCATCAAATCGCTAGGTGAAGGGAGGTGGATTGTTATTCTTGATAGAAAGTCAAAAACAACTTTAGAAATGCAAGACTCCTCTTTAAAGAAAAAATATGGATGGGAAATTATCTCTACACACCCTAATCAATTTATAGCCCAAGAGAGCCTTATTTGCACAGATATCCACGCAAATACGGAATCTTGTGACAGAATGGCTATGGAGCGATTACATGACTTAAGCTGTGTCGAGTGCCCAGGAGAGAGAATTCTCTTTAAAACATCCCTTGATTTTTTTAAAAAACTTCATATAGCCCCGCCGTCAGGAGTTAACAGCTCTCATTTTTTTCAAATTGAAAGAGATCTGCCCTTTCCTCAATTTATAAAAATTTGTGCTGACACTTTAACAGGAATTGCACAACTTCATGAAAATGACTTAATTTACGGAAATTTAAGGCTAAATAAAATTGTTATTTTTAATAACCCTGTATCAGGGGAATATTCTGCGAAAATCAGCGCCTCTCCTAGCTGCATCCCCTCTGGCAATATTTCTTCACAATCAACTCTAGATTACCTCTCACCAAGAATTAGGCATTTCATAAATACAGAAGTTTCTAAAACCCTTCATGATCCTACAACTGATCAAATTCGCAAAAAATATCATGAAAATCCCTCTTCTTTTAATATTATTATTAGCCCAGAAGATGAAACAGCTACAGCAGGCATCATGCTTTCTGAATTAGCGGTTTTTATGAAAAAAACACTAGCTTCTGTAACTTCAGAAACACGGGATCAATTTTGGGACATTATATCTAATCTTACAGGGGGTTTTATCCCTGGCACCTCCCTTGAAACAGGCATGAATTTTTTTCAAGATCTAGCAAAAAAAATTGCCGATTTTTCTAGCAGAGGGGGGCCGCCAGCTCCAACCATCTCTTTAAGAGGAGCAGCCGCTCGATTGCGATCCCTCTGCCCCTAGGCCCTCCGTAAAAATTCGATTTAAAACCTGGCCTGCTACTTATTCACCCTTAATGCCGAGGGAACCAATCAAGATACAAGCTAAAAAACTATCTAGACAGAGGGTAGATATTAAAGAGGCTCACAGCTATAATTTTTGAATTTTCTAATGGAGAGTCTTATGGTCGCTATCAAAGCAAAGGCCCGTTTTTTAACCCCAATTACTATTTTACCTTGCCCTGAAGTTCCAGACCAAGTAAAACGGACAGCCTTTATTGCCGCTCACTTTTTTATTCAACCTTACCCTTATACCAAGATCTATTTTTACAATTCAGGGAAAGAGGCTTATGCAAAAACTCACCCCGTTGATCTCTTTAGTTTTGTTGGGTCAAAAGCTCCCCATTCCATCAGAAAACTAGATGAGACTTCATTTATCCTCACCTATAACAGAAAAGACTCAAATATTCTTATTGGAACAGGAACTTATAAACAAGTTAAAGCGGCTTGGCTTATTAAGTTTGTCGCTGCAACCACCCTCTCTATCGAACCTATTGTTTGCGCCAATGACCGTTTTGCCCAAAAAGATCCATTTCCCCCTGCCTATTTTGAGCGCCTCTCTCCGGTTTTAGCAGGCATCGAACACCTAAAAAAACAGACTCATCAAACTAGCAAAGGTCACTTCAAACAATTTCATGCGACTAAAAAAGCGTTTTGCGACGCTTTTCAACTTTCTACCCTCTCTACCCCCCCTAACTTCAATCAACTTATCTCTATCTTGAAAGATTTAACCATAGGGATAGAAAACCTTCTTAGTTACGGATTTATTCATGGAGATTTAAAACCAAGCAACCTTCTTATCTACTTGGAGGATGGCGCCTATCTTGCAAAGCTTTGTGATCTCAATAGCGTTAAGCCTATTGGATACAAACTCCAAGAGCAAACTTTTGACTATCTTTCCCTCTTCCACAGATTTGAAATCATCCAGGAAATTTTGAAAAGTGAACCAGAACCGATGATTGATCGAATCGAAGCCTTCTATCTAAAAAATATAAAATCTTTACCCTCCATTTTAACTTTTGAAGCGATGCTCCAAAGTTTAGGCCTTGTCTTTGCAGATATCATGTTTCGGTCTAGTAGATCTCAGGGTCCCGAAAAAGAGAGGGAATTGTTTTGGAAAACAGTCTCTGAACTTACCGGATTTGTTGTAACTCCAGAAATTTCCTCAAGAACCGATTTAAATAGAGAAATCAATACAAGACTTATTGAACTTGCAAAAAGGGGAGAACGCCCTGCAAGCCCAGCAATAGACCTTGAAACGGTTATCCATCGACTAACTCTTTTGGAGACCCCGAAGCCCGCCCTACCCATCTCGCTAGAAATTCTTGAAGACCGGGAGGAAGATGTAGTGATAACAGTAAAACATGCCACTGAAAGTGCTGATGTTTTAGCCCTACAACCTCTTCTTGAAAAAATTCATAAACTCTTTGAAATGTCAACCTCTGGAAAAATCTATTTTAATGATTCCTCTGCTTATAAAAAAGAAATGAATCAATCAGTAAAGAGCCCCTTCCCCCACTCATTTAGACAAATCAGTCCCACTAAGAGTATTATTATTCTTAATAGAAAAAAGAGGTCAACACTGGAAAGGAAGGACGGCTTTACCAAAAAAAAATATGGCTGGGAAATGACTGCTGTCGCAAGAAACACTTTTATCCTTTCCAAAGCGATTATATCCACAGATCTATTTTCACAGATTCATAATCCTAAAAAATGGGAAATAGAAAGATTGAGTGGCTTAAGCTGCGTGGAATGCATAGGAGAGCGATTTTCTTTTAAAACTAGCGGGCACGTTTTTAAATCACTCTACATCACCTCCGAAGCCCCAATTGATGCATTTAGTTTTGCTCAGAAAGACAATGAAACCACACTCCCTCAATTTTTACAAATTTGCACTCAAATTTTAATAGGGATGGCAGAACTTCACGAAAGTGGTCTAGTGTACGGAAATCTTAAACCTAATAAAATCCTTATTTTCACAGATGCTGCAACTGAAGCCCTCTCTGCTAAAATTAGCGCTTCTGTATCATGCGTCCCCATTGGCTCTCCCTCCTATTTTTCAACCCCAGAATTTTTTTCTCCCCGAATTAAGCATCTCTTAAAAATCAAAGCTTCTGAACGAATTCTTGACCCCACAGATGATGAAGTTTATCAACTATATACCAACGACCCTCTATTTTTTCAGGCAATCATTACCCCTGAAGACGAAACAGCAACGACTGGAATGGTACTATCTCATTTAGCGATTTTAAAAGAGAAAGCTTTTGCGGGGGCAACTCCAGAACAAAAAATTCGTTTTTGGGATATTATGCGAAATCTTACAGGTGACTACATTCCAAGGTCTACTTTTAGAGGACAAATGAACTTTTTTAAAGAGATCGATTTCCAAATTAAAGAGCTCTCAAGAGGCGCCCCCCCCACTCTACCCAGAATCTCCCTAAGAGAGGCAGCCTCGCAAATGGCCTCAGTTTGCAGCGCATAACTCTTGACCCCAATGCGCTAAATCTTTATAATTTTTCCATGATGGAATGGACTTCACTATCTTTTGAAGAAATTAGTGCTATTTTCGTAAAAGCAGGTCAACCCTCTTTTAGAGCTAAACAGCTCACGGAATGGCTCTACAAAAAAGCCGTACTTGACCCCGCTGATATGACAAATTTTAGCGGAGATTTAAAAAATCTTTTGAAAGAACTGGGCTCATTTAGCGTCCTTAAAAGAGAAAAATTGCAAGAGTCCGAGGATGGAGAGACCTTAAAATTTCTTTGGAAGCTTCACGATGGGGCCCTTTTGGAGTCGGTGTTAATCTGCTCTGATAAAAGGAGAACTGTTTGCGTCTCCTCTCAAGTCGGCTGCCCCGCCAGATGCGCCTTTTGCGCTTCGGGAAAGATGGGGTTAAAAAGAAATCTAAGTACTGCAGAAATTGTTGAGCAAGTTCTTCAAATTGAATCTTACCTCCTTGAACAAGGGGAATCGGTCAATCACATCGTCTACATGGGGATGGGCGAGCCCCTTGAAAATTTTGATTCTGTTGTTAAATCGCTCAGAATTTTGACCGATCCTAAATTATTCGGCCTCTCACAAAGACACATCACCCTCTCCACAGTAGGGGTAATTGAAGGAATTCGGAAATTATCCCAGGAGTCTTTCAAAATTAATTTAGCACTCTCCCTCCACGCTCCAAATCAACACATCCGAAAAAAAATCATCCCCTATGCAAGAAAATATGACTTCGATGAACTCATGACAGCGGTAGATGAATATAAAGAGGCAACGGGGCGTGATATCACCTACGAATACACCCTTATCGCAGGAATCAACGACCAGCCAGAGCATGCAGAAGAACTGGCAAAACTGCTCCAGTTCAAGCACTGCACTGTCAACCTAATCCCCTACAATCCTGTCTCAGGACTCAATTTAGAAAAGCCGACCAGGCCTGACATCTCTGCCTTTAGAGACATCCTTGACGACTACGAAATCAATCACACTTGCAGATACACCAAAGGGGACGACATTGCTGCCGCTTGCGGCCAACTCGCCCTCCAAGAGGTCCTACCCTAAATAAACTTGACTTGCATTCAGGTTATGATTAAAAACACGCCTAATTCTTTCTAAAACTCTTTCACCAACTTGAGTTACACGCTCTTTTTGAAAGGCGATATAATTACAAAAGGCGCCGAAAGCTTGTCTAGTTATTAAAGCAAGCGCTACAGTCTGAACAACGAGTCGGTGTTCCATAGGGACAACAAAGCCGCCCTCCGGTCGAAAATCCTGAAATTGATTATTAATAGGCAACACCATCTACAATCCTTAAATTAAATTGACGTAACTATTTTAATGTAATCTACTTAAATTGCAAGAAAAAGTTAATTTAGCATTTCTTTAATTTTTTCAATATTAGCCAGGCGCTCAGCCCTTGTAGGAAGAGTCGCTGTTTTACACTGCCCTTCAAATTCCCCTTCACCAAATAACCAGTGGATTTCTCTGTCAAGAAACTCATCCCTTCTCCTGTGACTTTTACCCTTCATAAATACGTCCAAACAAGTGTCCGCTAAAATGATATCTTGGACATCTTCATAATCAAGAGACATGAGATCTAAAGGAGTTCTTCCCTCGCTATCTCTCAGATCTGTTTTTGCCCCTCTATCAAGCAACTCTTTAATAAACTCTGGATCATCCCCACGCAAACAAGCATAGTGCAAAGGGGTAAAACCTCTTATCCCCTGCCGAACATTTACATCCAAATCAGGACGTGCCAAAAGTGCAGTTAAAATCAGCTTCTGCTTCCTATTTCCAATATGTACTTCATAAGCCTTCATTGCCTTCATTGCCTCTTTGATTGGTTTTGTATCCACTTCCATCTTATCTGGTTCGTGTGGTATTTCTTTGTAGTGGCTCCAAGATTCTAAAAATCTTCCTAGAAAAGGATTTTCTTTTAGTTCTTCCGGAACTCCATCGGATAAAATCTCCTCTGCAAACCCACCAATTCTCTCAACAATGTCCTCTGGGTCAAGAATTTCAAGATCAGTGACAGGAGATCTATCAACATGATTCCAACCTTTAGCTGTGGCTAAAAGCAAAGGGTTATTCTTGAGAGTAATTCCTCTGTAATACGGGAGTTCCGACTTCTCTCTAAGTTCATTCAAAGCTCTTGCATCAACTGCATCTATGTAAGACTTAGCCCTTTCATAATTTGAATTGCTAATAGCAGTCATAAAATCTGACATGTCCCAACCCTCCATTTTCCTTATTCCTCAGTCACGAACATTTTTTTATTATTTGCAATCAAAAAAAGAAGATCTTAATTGATTAATAATTAGTTGATTAATCGATTTGAAAATCACGATTGAGGGTCACACGATTGAGGGTCAGACGTGAAATTCTGAAAAAATCTTAACAAATAGACTCAAGGATCATACCTGAAATTTTGAAATATTAAGATTTTTTCAGGATTTCACGTCTG
>ERZ650308.78-NODE-78-length-53492-cov-5.730674_pt1 | contig 53492 bp, 78 predicted proteins | sample MGYA00376244_ERZ650308 | MGnify/ENA primary metagenome ERZ650308 (study PRJEB26733, sample SAMN07839295) | wastewater metagenome | biome: small river; feature: stream; material: water | place: USA: North Carolina | collected 2016-04-26 ... | reverse complement strand
GAGTTCAGACGTGTGCTCTTCCGATCTCTGTGCAGGCGCAAATGCTCGCCATTGCGGCGCGCAGGACTACGAATCCTAGACCGGTTTCGTTTAAGACGGCGGATACGATGCGGCGCAGGATGCTGCCGCTGCCTCATTTCGTTTTGCAGTACGGGCTGGATGCCTGGGGGCTACCTCAAAGCGGGGTGGTGGAACTTATCGGATGGCCATCTTGCGGTAAAACGTCGCTGACGTTTACGCTGGGGGCGCACATCATGCTGACGCGCAACGCGCCGTTCTTGTACTTGTCTTGCGAGGGTGAGGACAAGCAGATGGCGCCAGAACGCATACTGCGGTGCATGTCGGCGAAACCACAGATTGCGGCAGAATTGCTGCAGCGCATTCACACCGAGCGTTGTGTTACGCTGGCGCAGCTACAGCCCAAGATGCACAATTGGGCCAAAGCGCAGCGTGAGGGTTTTGGAACAAAAGAAGATCGGGTGGAAGGGCTGCCTATGGACATACCATTGATCATTGCGGTGGATCCTTTCAGCCGTCTGATGTCAGAGGCAGAAGCACAAGGCAATGTGGACTGGGATGACTTCTCGAAGGAGAAATCACACGAGGCGGGCACAGGCTCCAACTTTGGACACTCCAAATTCGCCAATGCCTGGACGCGCTGGCTGCAGTCATTTTGTGACCGCTACAATGTGCTGCTCATATGCGTTCACCAGCAGACGGAGAAAATTGATTTCGGCAACGCCAAGAAAAACAACAACGAGCCTGACCACTCGCGAAAACTCCGCAACCCTAACTACATCGGGGGTAAAGCTCTCGAGGGTCTGGCGTGTGTGTCGATCGTGGTGGCGATGATGTGGGAGGTGCCGGATGCGCAGAAACAGATCATCGGCAAGATGATTGCAGCGCGTGTACACAAGCAGGCACACGGCGAAGGCGGGAGAACCATCCAGTGGATGCTGCGCACACGACATTCCGAGCGCGACATTCCCGGCAAGTACTTGGACCCGGCGCTGCATTTCGGCGTGGGTATGATGCAAATTCTCAAAAAGGAGCAGCTGCTATCTTTACGCCAAGGCGAAGCGGACAAGCTTTACTCCAGCAAGGAGCTAGAGCTGCGCGGTTTGAGCGCAGATCAGATGGACACCATCATCCATTCACGCCCAGCCGTGCTGGAGCAGCTGGGCAAGACTCTGCGCATCAGCGGATACTACGACCCGATTGCGGAAATGCTCTCCGACTCGGGATCGTTGACACGCACAGCCCCAATACCAGACGCAAATGGCGAAGAAGAAGAGTCAGACACAACGGCAGCAGCTGACTGACCTGGAGATGGCGCATGGTGTGTGGAAGGCCATGGGCTGGACTGGCACTGCACCACGCGTGATGCGTGATCTGCTGATGCTGCCGCACACGCGGCAGTTGGATGCGCGTTGTCCTATCCCTGGGGGTTGGGAAGCGGTGGGCGTGGAATACGCGCTGATGCCGGCGCGCAACGCGATATGGCGCAACGCAAAGGGCGAGCTGTGGGATTCTCTGGAGCGCGCCGTGTCAGGCACGCTGCTGGTGTGTGACGAGGGATTGGTCAGCTACCTGGGGCTTCACATTGTGTGCAAGCAGACCAACGAGCAGTTCGAGCAGTGGCTGGCTTGGAACAGGGAAGCCACCATGATCCTCAGCCCGGTGCGCAGCGCCTCCTATGTGGTCTGGTGCTCGCGGTTGGTGGACATGGTGCATCATTCAGACGGCGATTAATGACAGACAAGAAATCAGAAACGAAGGAATGGTTTGAAGTCCTCTTGCGTCGGCGAGAGGACTGGGTGCCTCATGCGGTGGAGGCGGTGGTGATGGACGCATACAGGACTACGGATTTCTTTGCATCTTCTGCGGAGTTCGATGACGATCTTTTCCAGCTGATGCGGTTTGTCACGGACGGGACCTCGGCGTTGCCGCGCCCGATGGACATGTACGATTTGCTGCAAGTGTGCGTCACGCGTCCGAGTGCGCGTGGTCGTGTTTTAGCAGTCAAAACGTTCATCATAGTGCCCAGCGAGCATGTCAAGCTGTTCAAGACAAATGGACGTGCGACGCACACAACTAAAATTTATCCCGACATCGCCATTGTGCAGCTACCTGTGCCTTGGGCAATGTCCGGCAGGTTGCCTGGCTTTAAGCACCCATGAATCTTCGCAACATAGCGTTGGTTACGTTTCATGACGCAAGGCGGCATGAAGGAAATAGCTCTCCGATCCTATTCACCGAGAACGATGGCGCGTTCTCGGTGAAGGCGGCTACGCACAGAGATTATATACCCACGGTGTGGTGGGTAGCGCAGAAGCAAGTGCGCAGGTACACCGAAGAGCGTACAGGCGTGGCGTTGCTGGAGGTGTGCTCCAAAGTTACAGCAAACGCGTTTGGAGCATTCACATGGTACAGCCCACACGCCTTCAGCGTGTTCAGCCGCGTGATGCACTGGGACAAAATGCAGCTGCCCGAGAACGCAGTCACAGCACAGCACGTGTTGGCCGCCGGCATCGTGGACATCATCGATTTGTTCTACACACCGGAGGGGCAACGAAGTACTTTGACGCGGGACGACCGGGATCGTGCCAATATCGTGCTTATGGCGTCCGTGCTGCCTGCACTGACGGCAGGGCCGCTGGTGTCGGCGGAGAGCCAGGCCACGTTTTTGTTGCGCATGTGCTATGCCGCGGCAGGTATGACCATCGATTTTTAAACATGGAAGAAAATATTCGTTACACTGTGCGTCGCCCCAAGATCGACGCTGCTCAACTCCAACGCGGGTTGAATGGATTACCGGCCGCCATGCGGCTGATGGGCTACCCCAGCCTGCGCGCAGGGCAGGATCGTGTCGTGTCTACGATCATGGCGGGGAGGGACTGTGTGGTGGTGCTGCCTACATCTACCGGTAAAACGGCGGCGATGGTGCTGCCAGTGGTCGCGCTCGGACAGTGCTTGCTCATCTTCAGCCCTCTCATTTCGTTGATGCAGGATCAGGTGCAGTCGTTACGCCAAAAAGGTGTGCGCGCCGGCTGCTTGAACTCGCACAATGGGTCGTTCAACAGCGAGTATCTCAAGGACTGGGTGGCGGGTAAACTGGATGTTCTGATCGTGGCGCCGGAACGTTTGCGCCGCGATGAGTTCCTGGCAGCTATGCGACATCGCCGCCCATGGATGGTGGCTGTGGATGAAGCGCATTGCTTGTCTGCGTGGAGCATGACGTTCCGTTCAGCATACTGCATCGTGGGGGACTTCATTACGGATTTCAATCCGGAGGTCGTTGTCGCCCTGACCGCTACCTGCCCGCCAGAAGTCGAGCGCGACATACGCCGCGTCATGTGCATCGAGCAGGCGCTGAAGGTGGTGCACTACCCACGCCGCGAGAACCTGGATCTGCGCTCCTCGGACTGGCCGGACATGCTGGGACTGCACCGCGCAATCGCAGATGTGCGCGGGCCGTGCATTGTGTACTGCGCCACGCAGAAACACACGGAGGAGTATGCGTACCAGCTGGGGCAGCTCAACGGTACGGAAGTGGGCTTTTATCACGGAGGCCTGTCACCGGACAAACGCTCGGACACGCAGCGGCGGTTCATGCAGGGCGACATCAACGTCATGTGTGCCACCAACGCTTTCGGCATGGGTGTGGACAAGTCCGACGTGCGTGGCGTGTTTCATGCCGACTTTCCCGGGACTATCGAGAACTACAGCCAGGAGACTGGCCGCGGGGGACGCGACGGCAAGTACACTTTGTGCATGAGCTACTTCAGCCCCGGCGCGTTGAATACGCAGCGGTTTTTGATCAACTGCTCCAACCCGTCTGCATCAGATGTGCGCAGCATGTTCAAGACCATTGCGCGCTTGGCAGGCTCAGCGGACACGGTGCACATGTCTGTGGACAAAATTGCGCAGGCTGCGCGCATCAAAAATATCAACAGCAGCTACGCTTGCATGCAGGTGCTGCAGGGAAGTTTGGTAGTTGATCGCACAAAGGCGGAGGCCAAAATGTGCAGTGTGCGGTTCAAGAATCATCTGGACGACATCAAGTTCGCTGACACGAAGCAAGCGATCACGGCACTGGGCGACCGCCAGCAGGATGGTTACTACAGCTTCGATCTGCTGCAGCTGGCTGTGGAACTGGATCGCAACGAGAACGGCGTCCGCACGTATTTAAACAAGCTGGTCAAGGACTCCGTCATCGAGTTCGTACCACCCGAACGCGCGGCTCCGACGCGCATTATAGGCGATGACAGTTTGGTGGATTACGATGCGGTCACGCGCAGGCGCGCAGAGGCTGAGGCCAAACTGGACGAGGTGGTGCACTTCTTGCAGAATGTGCCGGACGGCGAGAAGCACGGATACCTGGAGAGGTATTTTGGGGTCACTAACGAGCACACACCCGCATGAGCATTCTCAAACAACCTCCCAGAGTTCGCCGGCTGACGCCGCAGTCAGTGGATAAAGCGCTGCTGGCTGCTTACCGCCATTTGGGTTTATTCCGCCGTGTCGACGAGGCGGTGGGTCTCGATTACATGCTGCCTATGCGCATCCTGCAGTCAGGCGGATCGACGGATGCTGCGCCGATTGAGTCTTTTAGTTTGCGTGACAACGCCAAGCTGGCGGACCCGTTCCCTGTAGGATTCCACATCGTGAATAAAAATGCTGACTCGTACCAGCTGGAGGGTGGAGAGTGGAAGTACAAAGAAGGTCAACTGGAGGCGATTGACGCGCAGGCCTAGCTGTGTTGATATAGACCATGCGAAATAAAGGACGCGGGCCGACCCCCGAACAGCAGCTGCGCAAGTATCTGGAGCTGGTGGATCAATTACCATCTGCTCCTCCGCCTGTGCTCCTGCCGGAGAACGATCCGTTGCGCATGCAATGCCTGTGTGAAAAGTTCAAGCTGCGCAGCGAAATGCCGCTGCGCAGCACTGGGCTGGTAAACTTCCGCGACACGGTGTGCGCTGGCTGTCACAGGGAGAACAAGGATTGGGCTACGGTGGTATGTCATCGCTGTAAGACGGTCGTGGGCAAGGTGGAACCCATGCGCGATAAAGATGGGTTCGTCTTCGCCAGGAAGCGGTGCTACCACACCGCGCGCTGTCCTGTGTGCTGTCCTGACATCACACAGACGGAAATCGTAGAGCGGGTTTTATGGCGTAAAAATAATTTGCGCTGAGCCTAACATTCTGCACTCATTCGCACATGTCCCTTATCACACGCAAGCAGCCTACAATTGCGGCCTCCATTTTGATGGTGTCGCTGGAACGTCCTACATTCACGACGGACGAAGGAACCGGGGAGCCCGAGGTGGATTCGTTCGCCGTACTGGGCACACAGAAGAACGGCGTAGCCACCCGGTTCAAGTGCTCACCGCACGCATTCGCTCAGCTAGCTGTGGGTGACGGCACACCCAGAAAGCCAAATCCGCCCTATCTGGTAGATCCCAATCGCAGGTTCTTGCTTTGCTTGGACCGGAAGCAAACAGATCCCGAAGCGCGGGTGATCCGTGTGGACATGTTCCGCGAGCAGAACATCAGCTACAACTTCAAAGTCGCGCAAGGCGTCAAGCCCCAGGACAAAGATGTCGAGGTGGAAGTCTCCGACAACGACACCGGGGACCTTTTCATCAAAGTGTTTCCCTCCCACATGAAAACGGATGAGCATGCACTGCCCATCTTGCGTGCACTCCAGCGCACCACCAAGATCGCGGTGGGTGACCCGCTCGGCTCCGGCGTATACCGTGTCAGCCGCATTGAGGGGCGCACCGCTTTTATCGGGCTGGCCTAATCCCATCTGACGTAGGCGAGCGGTCCAACCTGGCGTTGCGCAAGCGAAAGCTGCAACGCCGTACGTCGGTTCAAATCCGACCGTCAGGTGCAATCGCCTCGGCTATTGCGTTATAAATACTCGTGAGCATTCCGCATGCGCACAAAGTAAAAGCGCGCCCAACTATGGGTTTGGCGCGCTGGATGGTACGGCATAAACGCTGGACGCTACCGACACTTCGTGTGTTGAGCGTATTCCTGCTGCTGCTGTGTGGGTTGGGATTAATGCGCGACAGCGGCTGGGCTCCAGCTGTTGCCGGCATGCTAGGTGTGGCCGTATGGGCATTCACGCGCAGCCTGCGCGTGGCCGCCTTGGCGGCGCTAGCGACATGTGCTGTTTTGATCATCCTCACAGCGGTCGTGGGTGGGGCAGTCAGCACGTTGGCCACCGCGTGGTTGATCGTTACAAGCCCTGTAGGGTTGGGTGTAATCGTGCTCGTGGTTGTGGCTTTATTCATGGGAGGGGGAAAGGGTGCAGGTAAAACTGGTATATCCTGAAGCCCCTAGTAAACGCGTAAAAGCGTTACCCGCCCACGCCACCGCTTTATGGCGACGCGCGTGGTGGACTGAGCTGCTGCACAATGTGTGGCGCCCTGCACAACACCATAACTACGAGTTCGAGTGGCGCTGCACTGGCGCCACTCTGCGTGTGGTGGACATGGACTGCGATATGGCTAGCGGCGTACCTCACGCACAATCGGCGCACGATGCGGAGACTTGGCTGCCTTTGTCCATGCTGTCCAACATGCACGACTTGGTGGGCAGCACACACACGATCACAATGTGCAGCGACGACCCATTTGGACTATTGCCTACGCGCGACATGGCGCGTAGTCGCATCGCAAATGCAAATCCGACTGCGCAGATGACAGCACGCAGTCCGCTGAAAGGTGCGTTTCTGCGTGCACTGCCGGAGGAGTTGCTGGCGCACTGCGAGCACAGCTTGCCGCCGCTGTACGGCTGGAGCGCCGCACATCCGGAGGACTTGATAGCGCTGGATGCGCCTGTCCGGTTTGACGACATATGCGGCCTGCTGGCGGTGCCGCAGTTTGAGATTGGGCGTTTGGCTGAATGGGATGCTATCTGCTGGGATAACCGGCACACATGCTTCGCTGCCTGATGCAGCTGTGCCCGCCCCACCACCCGGTGGGGCGGGCACAAAAGTTTTGCTTTTAGCTATCACAGAATGCAGGTTGTCTCTGTGGAGATCACCCCAAAAAATGTTCAACTCATAGAGCCCGACGACTTCGATTCGCATCGGGCGGCTATCTTTTCGGGCGTAAAAGACGCCGTAACCTCCTTGTTCCCCAAAGCGCACGGTGGCGTTCGCATGGAGCTGCAGGACGTCGATTACGATGGGCCTGACGACTTCACACCGCAGGAGCAGAAGGATGCCATTCTCAGCAACAAATTCCTGACGCGCAAGTTGCGCGGCACTGTGCGGCTGGTGGATGAAAAGTCCGGCGATGTACTGGATCAACAGCACACGACGCTGATGCACGTGCCTTGGCTGTCCCCGCGCGGTACGTTTATTCACGGAGGCAACGACTACGCGCCGATTCACCAAATGCGCCTCGTGCCAGGACCCTACGCGCGAACCCTAGCAAACGGCCAGTTTGAAGTGCAGCTCAACGCCAAGCCAGGCACCGGCGCCGGCTACCGCGTGCTGCTGGAGCCGGACACCGCACAGTACAAACTGCGCGTGGGCCCGCAGATGCACGCCCATCTCTATTCGGTGCTGCATGACATGGGCGTACCCGACACGGAGCTGGAGGCGTCCTGGGGTAAAGACATCTTGGCGCGCAACAAGGCCAAATATAACCCTAAAGCGCTGGGGCAGGTGTACGGGCGCCTCGTGCCTGCGAAGGAGCAGAACCCTGCGGCCACACCTGCAGAGCAGGCGCAACAGCTGCAGGCGGCTTTCCAGCGCACACAGTTGCTGGCGTCTACGGTGCGCAGCAACTTGGCTGCAATGCTCGACCGCGTGAAGCAGGCGTCGGTGCAGGCTGATTTGCGCGCATCCGACGCCCACGACGCAGATGATGTATCTTCTATTTTTAACCCAGATCTAACCCCGGAGGATCTCCGGGAGAATGTCAATGCGCTGCATGGTAAAGCGGGTCCTGCTTTGGCGGGAGGTGCGTGGCCTGACAAGTGGTCAACGCAGCAGGACAACCTAGGCTGGCTCTCTTGGTATGATCAGTATCATCACGGGCGCCGCACTGATGACGACCGCAGCCAGATCCAGCGGTGGTTGCGGTTCCGCCGGCTGCAGCTCCCTCGCTTCATAAACGCACCATCCCCCCGCCGCGCTTTTGCCCTGCGCAACTGGGCCATAGATCCTGAGAAGCTTCTGGACGGCGATGCGCTGACCAAGCTCAAGACCGACATGCAGGCCTATAAAGAGGACAAGTGGCGGGAGTGGATGGCCAAAAGTGCATCATTTACTGCGGACGACTTGCAGGCCATCGCGCAGTATCTGAACGACCACGCAGGCGCTAACATCAGCACGACTGACAGCGCGGAGCGTATCGAAGAACAGATCATGCTGTTCGTCTCCGGGGACATGACACCGGCGAACATGGCAATGATGCAGGCCGCCGCGCTACCCACTACCAAGATGGCGGCGCTGGCCTTTCTCGTGCGCAACGACCTCACCTTGGACATATTCTCCCCGGATCAGCTTTCGGTCACCGTCAAGAGCGCCAGCACGAGTGTGACCATCAGCGACCCAGAACAACTGGACACCTTGAGCTCTTTTATTTCTTGTGCCTGAAGAACCGATCAACAACAGGGGTAGCGTTTCTTTGAACCTAGCCTCGGAGCAGCTGCGGATATTCATCGCCTGGCAGATGGCCGCAGTGGATGAGCGCTATCTTGTTCGCGCCGTCACGCGCCCGCACGTGACGCTGGTAATGGGTGTGGATTCTGACATCGACATCGACGCGGTGCGTGCGGCAATCAGAGATCAGGGAGCAGTCAGCGCCACGACTTCAGAATTTGCAGTGTTCAAGGACACGCACCCAGGCGAAGACGCAATCGTTATGCTGCTACACTCCCCGGAGGTGGCGAAAATGCACGACAGCTTGGAGCGCGCATTTGGAGCGAGCAGGTCGCAGTACGCCTTCCGCCCGCACTTGACCCTGGCGTATGTTAAGTCAGGGTCGCACGATTTCTTGAACGGACTAAACACCGAGAGTGTGGCGCTATTTTTTGATGAGGTGCGTGTGCGCAACGATAACGCGCATGACGCCGATACATTCCCGCTGAACTACGAGGAGGATGACGACGATGACGGATGAAGACGAATCAATGAGCACTGCAGACATCCCGTCTGCGGCTGATGACGAGTACGTTCCAGTGGGCACGCACGGATTGCTGCGTGCTTCAGAGAAGCTGCTGCAGATGAGCCGGGGCTTGGCGGAGGACGACGAGCGTGACAGCTATCAGTTTAAGCGCATCATGACCCCGGCAGCTTTGCTGCGGGAACGCGTCGCTTTGGACACAGGTGGTGTTGTGCGCGGTCTGCTGCGGCATGCCGCGCATCATCGGTCCCTGAAAGGCATGCACCCCGGTGCGTTGAGTCCGCTTGCGGAAAAGTATGTGGTGGGTAACGGGCAGCTGGTTTCCCCGATTGAGGAAATCAATCCGCTGGACATCATGGGCCAGTCGCGTCGCATCACGGCCATGGGCCCAGGCGGCGTAGGCAGCAAGGATGCTATCACGCAAGGCATGCAGGCCATTCACGCCAGTCAATTTGGTTTCGTCTCCGGGATTGAAGGGCCAGAGTGCTTCGATTTTGCTTCGGAGGTCTACACTGCGCGTGGTTGGGTGGCGTGGCCGGCGGTGACCATAGATGATTTGCTGGCGTGCCAGGTTGATGGTGTGCTGGTCTGGCACAAACCACAGCGCTTGATCAAGGAGCGCTATAAAGGGCCAATGATCCTCGGCGAGAACGAATCCATCCGTATGTGCGTGACGCCTTCGCATCGCGTATTCTACAAATCGCAGCATGCGAGCAGAAAGTGGAAAGTGGATCTGGCTTCCGAAGTTTACGGGCGCACTGTGCGCATTCCTATTCGTCATCAGCCGGAACAAGGCGATGAGACTCAGACGTCCTACTCATTGTTCGGCGTGCAGGTTGACTTGCACGACTGGGCAGAGTGCCTGGGCTGGTGGCTATCGGAAGGCAGTCACAGCGGAAATAGCGCAGACACGGACAGAGCCGTGCGCATCCACCAGTGCCCTGTGGCCAACCCCGACAAGCACGCGCGCATCAAGGCCTTGTTGTTGCGGCTTAAATTTATCACACCTAAAGGCAAGTACACCGGGGACAGTTTTACCATCACGGTGCCGCACGTGCGCAAGTATTTCGCGCAATGGACGAAGGGTTGCTACGACAAGTGGATTCCAGAATTCTGCTTTGCATGGCCAGTGTCGGCGCGGGAGCGCATGCTGGAGGCTCTGCTGTTGGGCGACGGGCGCTACAATAGGAAACGCATGTGCTACTGCTCCGTCAGTCTGCGCTTGGCGCGCAGTGTGGAGCGCTTGGCTATTGGTTTGGGTTACCCTGTGTTCATCCGCGAAGAAAAAGATAACCGGGAACATGTTAAAACCACAAACTACGTGGTGTCCATTTCGCGCGCTTTAAGCCGCATGCTTAAAGCGCGAATCAACGGCCACAAGAATGGCAAATCTTACGGCGACTACTGGCACACCATACCCTACGATGATTTCGTTTATTGCGCCTCCGTACCTGGCGGCATGCTGCTAGTTCGCGGCAAGCCCGGCACAGCCGGCTTCTGGTCTGGCAACAGCGAATCCGCTGGCATCGACGTGCGTATGGCACACGGTGTAAAAGTGGGCAGCAATGGGAGGCTATACCAGCGCTTTCGCAATCCGCGCACAGGTCACATACACTGGCTTTCGCCGGAAGACTTGGCAGGTAAGACAGTGGCGCTGCCAAATCCCGTTTGACATTGAACAAGCTGGCCTGAACTTTTTACAACTGGTTCTATAACTCCTCTTCCCAATGCCCTCCGACACTATCATCATCCGCGCAAAGCAGGCTGCTCACTTCGGCCTTGGTCGTAAATTTTCCCGCCGGCTGGCTAATCGGGAGGAGTTGACCATTTCGAAGCCGTCGTCTGAAATGCTGGCTGCCATCAAAGTCCAGGAGGCCGCCGGCCGTCTGGAAATTCTGACGGCGCCTACCGCCCCCAACTGGGCGCCGGTGCGCCAGAAGCTGAAGGATCAGCTGCATCTGCAGTTGGGTGTCAACAATTCAGGCATTGTGGTCCCCAATGGCGCGCAGGTGCACAAGCTCACCCTTGGCGGTGTGGTCTTCAATCTCGGCGACGGCGCCATCGATGGTGCGACGGTCACCGCGCAGCTCGATGCGCTTAACACCGCTTTGCTGGCAAGCACGGATTTGCTCGCCACCGGTGTGACAATCGTCGCCAAGAAACTGCTGGTCGGCACGACAGCGGCTTCCGGCACGCTCACCAGCAACAACACGAACGTGGCGGATGGTGTCACTGTCACAATCGGCGTCAAGGTTTACACTTTCCGCACCGCGCTGACGCCGACAGAAGGCGAGGTTCTCATCGGCGCTGACGCTGATGCCAGCCTGCTCAATCTGATCCGCGCGATCAATCATACAGGAACTCCGAATACGGACTACAAGTGCGCCGGCGCTCACCCGCAGGTGACGGCCGCCGCCTCAGTCACGTCGCACGCTTTCGCTGTCACAGCTCGCGTTGCGGGCGTTGCAGGCAACAGCATCGCGACGGCAGAGACCAGCGCTACTCTGACGTGGAGCGGTCCTGCTACTCTAGGGTCCGGCGCAGGCGCCAACGCAGTGGGCGTCATCATCCTCGACGGTTCGGATGTGAAGGACTGGGCGGCTTTCCAAGCTGCTACCAGCATCACGGATGATGCAGATGCCACCATCACGTACCCAGGCGTGTCTGCGACATTCTTCACACGCAGCGCTGTGGACACCATCAACGCCAACGTACCCGTGTACATGTCGTATACCGTACTCCAGGCGGACGTGGATCGCGGCTACATCCTGCTGGACACAGGCCTTTCCAACCTCGGCAATGCGAACACACGCCCAACGTGGACGCTGCGCATCTCCAGCGGCTCTTCGCCGTCGGTTGTCACGGTCGCTCATGACGGCACCGTGACGGTGGTGAGCTCGCGCTCGCTACTCATTGAAAATGACGGCAGCGTAGATTTCGCAGCCGGGCATGTCATTCAGCTTTTCGCTTTTGGCGCTGACTGAACCATTTCACTTTAAACCTCCACGCACACAGACCATGGCCAAGCCCACTATCCCGGAAATCACTGAGACCTACATCAAGTTCGCGTCTCACCACCTCGTGCGCGGCATGCTTGCATGCCTTCGTGCTACCCCACAACCTGGCGTGCTGTTGAAGCAGGCCAAGGAGAATCTGCCAAGGCTGCAGGATCAAGCCGTCACCCGCGTGATTTCGGAACACGAGTTCGCGCGCATGCTTGTGAATGGCTAAGCGACTGGAGCCACAACTGCAGCTAAGGCTTGTGGCCTTCCTGCAGGCGTCGTTAAAAGGGAAGAGTTCGGCGAGCATCGGCGTGCCGGCCTCTTCCCTTTACTATTGGCGCACAGGTAGGCGAATGTCAGTGGACCGCGCTAGAGAACTGCTTGCGCGTTTGCGCGTGTCTTGGCGCACTTTTCTGCGTGAGAGCAAAGCACCCAAGACAGCAGCCCCACATCAACTTCACGACACGTTGGTGATCACGGCTGCTGCGCTGGCTCAAGTTGTGTCGCATAACTCGGCGGACACAGTGGTGGTGGAGACAGTGCTCACCGCCGGCTCCGCCAGCCACGCCATTTTGCGGTGGGGCACCTGGGCGCTTACGTTGTCCGCGCTGCCTACACAGACGTGGGCACAGCTCGCGCGCGGGGGCATCGTCCTCATGGAGGGCGCCTACAGCGAAGTTCTGTGGGCAGAGTTTTGGCGCGTCATATGTATGCTGAATGCTCGAGAGCATACGAAGCAACGAAAACGCCCATCTACTTTGCAGTTGCAAAAGCGGTTGTTGCGGCTCCAATCACCGCATGGCCCACGCACCGGTTAATACAGAAACGCTGGAAGCGACTCCAGCATCCATCAAACTTCAGGCAGGGATGGAGCGCGCGCTGGCTGCCGCCGCGCACCGAGCGCAGTCTCCTGTCGGCGCCGCCACGCCCCGCGCAGCAAGTAAAACCCGCACACGCGGCAAGCAGCCTGCAGAGGAGAGCACGTCAGAAGCAGCGGAGTTGGGCGAACTGTTGCTGCAGAACAGACAGCAAGTGCACGTCTCCTTTCTAGGCACAACGCTGGAATTTGAGGCAAGCGTGCAAGTCGATGTAAACGCAGTGTCGCTGCTGATTACGCGCAGCGCCGTGACGTGGACACCGCCGCAGGAGCAATTGCTGGAGCTGCGCTGCGAAAGTGGCGAATTCAAGTGCACCTACATCGGCACGCGCGTTACGTTCGGTTTGCGCGCTGTGCTTATCGGCTTTATCATCCTGCATGATGACTAAAAACGCCCGCATACAGCCCGGCTCCCCCAGCTTGGTAAGCGGTAAACCGTCGGATCGTTTGTCTCAAGGTCAGGCCTTGCGCGCCGGTGAAAAGCCAACGAAGGAAGCCGACACCAGCGAAGTTCTGCTGCAAAGTCTGACTGCAGGTGCAGCTGTTAAAAAATAACCACCACCTGCATGTTCCAAGGAAACAACGTCACCAGTGTCTACAGCGGCGGGTCGAGCCCCATGGCGCCAGGCAATCGTCAGTTCGGCGACCCGTTCTTGGTACCCTCCTGGAGCGTGGTTCCCGAGGACCTACGCTCCATCTTCGACATCTGCCAGTTCCTGTACATTCGCACGCCCGAGTGGGCGAACGCAGCAGAGCGAACGGTGTCTTACTTCCTGACTGACATCGAGTTCGTCGGCAACAAGTCCGGCGATAAGCGAGAGCAGGACGAGGTGCGCGAGTACCTGCGCGATCAGGTTGGCTACTGGGGGCACCAGCAAGAGCTGGGCAACGACTGGGCTTGTTTCGCTGCCGAAACCCAAGTGCCTACGCGTGAGGGTGTTTTTTCCATCAAGGACTTGGTGGGGCGCACAGTGGACGTCCTTTCGCAGGGCGGTAAGTACCGGACAGCCGAGTTCAAATCCTTCGGACGCCAGAACCTCATGGAGGTAGAGTTCAGCGACGGGCGTAAAGTTTACGCCACCCCCGAGCACCAATGGGTGGTGAAAAATTGCGCCAACAAATCGGTGCGCATCCCCACCACAGCCCTGCGTGCCCGGCATCGAATCGAGAGAACTGTAGCGCGTCGTCCGAAGAAAGATGCCGAGTACCGGGAAGGCATAAAACACGGGTTCATTTTCGGAGACGGTTCTTTGTCGAACTCGAAGCGCAAGCATTCGAGCGCCATGTTCTGCGGAGCCAAAGATTTAGCCATGCTGCCGCATTTTGAGGGGCATCATAACGCCGCAGTGCCGCGCAAAGACCGGAAAGAGATGCTACGTATGCACGGTTTTCCCGCGACCTACAAGGCCCTTCCAGCTCCAGATCGCAGTGCGTCTTACTGGTACGGATTCGTGAGCGGGTTTTTAGCAGCCGACGGGCACGTCGACAAACGGGATGGCTGCGCTGTCTTGACTCAGAAAAGCAAGGGGGTCTTGGAAGCTATCGCGGCGCAACTGCCGCGGCTCGGCATGTGTGGGGGGCCTGTGAAGCATGGTGACTCCGTCATAGATATGCGCAAACTGGGAGGCAAGAACCCAGCGCACAAAATGCGGATGCATTATTTGACGCTCTTGAAACGCTTCATGCAGCCTGGCGACTTTTTGATTCCGCAGCATCGTGCCAACTTCGAGGCGCACTCTGGGGCGGAGGGCAACTACGGCAAATACGTGGGCGTCAAAGCCGTGCGGACTACAGAGCGTTTTGAAGACGTGTTTTGTTGTGTGGAGCCTGAGACGCACACGTTCGTGGTTGAGAACGGCGTATTAACGGGCAATTGCTATGGTAATGCATTCGGGCGCATGCACTTTCCGTTCTATCGATTCCTCCTGGTGCCGACGCAGAATGGCATTGCGGAAATTGCAGTCGACTCTGCGGTAGGGGTGAAATACAACTACCTGACGATGAAGTACACCATCGACGATCCGACGACGACGCACATGGCGACCCCCCGCCGCCGCCGGATCGAGGTCGACTTCATCGACCGGCGATCACGCGACATCAACCGCATCCGGCTTGCACGCATCGATCCCCGGTACGTTTACATCCGTCACGCCATCCGCTCCACACGTTCTTGGATCATCGAGCGGTTCGAACCTTTGTTCCTGGCATCCATCAAGCGGGGTGATTTGTGGCAGGTGAATGAGACACCCATGTCCGTGCTGGAGGCGATCTCAAAGAACGCAGATTTCCTGTACGACGAGGATCAGATCTTCCACCTGAAGAAGCCCACCATCTCCGGGGTTTCCAACACGGGTTGGGGGCTTCCAGGTGTGCTTTCCAATTTCTCCAACCTGCACCAGTTGGCAGTGCTGCGCCGTGTCGACGAGGCGGTGGGTCTCGATTACATGATGCCGTTCCGCATCATCTCGCCCAATATGGGCACCGGCGATTTGAACAGTTTCGCCAATTCAGGGTCGATGGGCGTCTGGTCTGCAATGCTGCAGCAGATGGTGGCCAACAAGCGAATCGATCCCTACGCCATCCACACAGCACCGTTTCCGATCGACTTCCAAGAGGTGGGAGCAACAGGCAAAACGCTGACTCCGAAGGAGAACATGGAGTGGACGACCAATGCGTTGCTTAACGCTGGTGGCTTCCCCGCCGAGCTCTTTACCAGCACACTTACCTACCAGCAAGTGCCTACAGCCATGCGGTTGTTCGAGAGCACCTGGCAGTTCATGGCCAATGCCTTCAACCGACATCTGAAGTGGGCCATGCGCCAGATCCGCGATGCCAATGGGCAAGAGCAGATGAGCGTGCAGGTGCGTCAGCCGTCCTTCATCGATGACATCGAAGCGCGCCATATTTATCTACAGCTGGCAGCCGGTGGAGAGTTCCCGCGCTCGAAGGCCTTCGAGCCTTGGGGCGTTCGCGACCCGGTGCAGGCCGCAATCGACCGCGCCAAAGAAGACGCCGAAATCCAGAAAGGTGTGGCCAAGGTGCAGGCCGATGCAGCGCAGGAATCGGGCAGCATGCTTTCCGGCGGTGGCGCTGGCGGCGCACCTGGCGGTGCGTCATACACACCAGCCGATCGCGCGCGCATGGCGGATGACAAGGCCAAGGAGCTTCTGCAAATCCAGTTCGACGGCGATCGCGCCAAGGCGCTGCAGCAGCTCAAGGCCACAGATCCAGAACTGCACGCGTTGGTGAAGCAGAAGATGGAGGAGTACCGCAGCACAGCCAAAGCCCAAGGCGGGCAACAAGTGTCGCAAATGGTTAGCGCGTAGCGGGGAGTGTGTTTATCTTTGCTGCGCATGACCAAACTGGCCGCCATCAACAGCCGACTCAAGAACCGCGTGGCGGACGCTCGAAGCCGTCTGAAATTCGACCGCATCGACGGGCAGAGCACGACGTCCACCAATCACGACGATCCAGCAACGGCAGATCCCTCCCGCGTGTCCGAGCTCTCCTTGGATTATGAGGGTGTGGGCAACGGCCACGGTCCCATCATCGGGGGGAACTTCTCATCATGACCACCGAGGAGCTAGGTCCTGGACTGCGTGCCGTGTTCAATCCGGATGGCTCGCGCAAGCAGCTCTACAGCTCGCCCGCGCAAGCTCCGTCTTACAACCCGAATAATATGAACGGGTTCGGGGGCATGCTCGGAGGGTGGGCGCATAATATCGCACACAACAGCAAGCTTCCTAGTTTCGCCAAAGCCACCACACCGCTGGGCGGTGCCGGCATAGGTGCAGCCGTTGGTGGTGGGCTCGGTGCTGCGTTTTCAGGACTGCATAACACGTTCAGCTCGAGCGGTGAGCTGGATACGCCTCGCGTGGCTGGCATTGGCGCCATCCTGGGCAGCTTGCTGGGCGCATGGCGTCAGCAAATGCACAAGCAGGCGGGCGTAGGCGATGCGCTGGTGCAGTTACTACAGCGCGCCAATGACGTCCCCAACGAGGTCAAAGCGGTGCTTATGTACGTGGCGCAGAACATGACACCACAGGACAAGGCGCAGCTGCTGTCCGTGCTGCGCACCGTAGCCGGGGCCAGCATTGGCGCAGTGGCCGCCATGGTGATGAACCGCATGGGTCTGCTCCCGGCCGCGGTAGGTTTTGCGCTGGGCGGACTTGCGACTAGACCTTCGGTTGCGCCAAGTTATCTTTCCCAACCTCACTCTTTATTTTCATGAAACCTTACGCCGCAGCAGAATTTGCACTCGCACTCAACCAGGCTGGCCTGCCCTATGACGAGATGACTTCCGCGATCTCGGAAGTGGACACGCTGACAGCGGCAGGTAACGGGCGCGTGACGGCAAAAGTCGCCGCCGCTATTCTCCTCCTGAATGGTGACGAAGGGTGCATGGCTCACCAACTGTATTCGCGGCTGGGCGCAGAAGAGGTTTGGTCTGACGCGCACGAGGAGCTCATGCAGCCGGCGTACGAGGCTTTGGCGGGCATGTCAAAAAGCGCCGCGCTGGCTGGCGGTGGTGTGCGCATGCTGCAGAACATTTCTGATTTCGGCAATCATGCCGCCAACGGCGGTGTGGGGATGCTGTCAGCTGTGCTTCTGGCCAGCGCGATGGCGGGCGGCGGACTGGGCACACTGAACTGGCATCTCAAACAGCAGCAGGCTGAGGACGATGTGGAAAACGAGGACCTCAAGCAGCAATCCAAATTCTTCGCGAACACTGCGCAGCAGATCAAGGATGATGTGCGCTTGCGCTCCATGCCTCGGCGTGTTTAGTGCGCCGCATGAACCAGGCTTCTCCTAAACCGCAGCAAATGCAGGCGGGCCGCGCCACTGTAAACTTATCAGAGGCGGGGGTGTCAATATCCCCGGACGTGCTACCTTTCGCAGCGGCAAAAGAACAGATTCGCGCGCAGGAGGTGGTTGTGGAGCTCAAGAAAAAGGGCGGCTGGCGTACTACGCCGTCAGTTGTCGACCAGTTCGCAGACATACGCTACCGCGCACACGTCCGGCGCGGGCCTGCAGAAGTGCTGGTGCTGGATCTGAGCAAGCCTAAAGACGTAGCGACGTTGAACGTGTTATTGAAGCGAGCACACCCAGCAGGTGCGCCGCAGGTCGTCATCGAGCATGATGAGAAACAAGTGGTGGGGCAGAAGTGGCTTTGCTGTATCTCATATCGCGTGATAGAATATCAGGAAATCATCACCCGCATCACGCATGGATCCGACACCAACACCAGCACCGACGCCAGCAGCACCAAACCCGCTGATCAATAAGTCCTTCTTGCTGAAGGCGTTGCTGGGCTCAGCCCTGCTCGGCGGTACGGTGGGGCTGACGAACTCTGTTTTCAAACGTCGCAAAGAAATCATGGAGGATGATGACGATGGGATGTCAGTATCCACAGCGTTTAAGCAAGCGGCAGGACCTGTCGGCAATCTCGTCAATTTTGTAGGCTCCGGTGTAGCCGGCGCCGCAGACAAGTTCAATCAGTTGATGCCAGGCCTGCGCACCCCTCAGCCAACCAGCGGGCGTGAAGGTCTGGACGGTCTCGATCTGGTTTTGGGCGGAGCCGCGCTGCCGCTGGGATTCCTGGGCGGCATGCAAGGTGCGCGCAGCGTTGAGCAGTGGTGGAAGCGCCGGGATCTGAAAGCACAGTTGGAGAACAACCAGCGTGCGTACAATGAGGCGCTGCAGGCCGAAGCGGAGGCACAGCGCGAGAAACAGGCGTCAGCGCGTCCGTTGGATGTCAGTGATTTGGCAGGCCTTACCTTTGCAGGCATACCCGTGCTCACGGCACTAACCGCCGGCATCTTGTCGGACCGCTATCTGTCATCGCAGTTTCCGCCACTTTCTCGCACTGTGGGTGCCGACAAAAAGTTCCGCATCGCCCCCGGCGCGCCCGCGGAGGACGAGCAAGAGATGCGGTACAAAGCTGCCGCCGACGTCATGTTGGTGGAGTGTGCACTGCACGCGCATAAAGCGGCGCGCGACACAGGTTTGCGTGATTTGGTAGGCGCGGTAGCCGGCGGCCAGCTGGACGCGCTGGAGCGCACGACGCTGCACCGCGATTTGGACGCAGCTCTGGCTGAGGCGTCGGGTGGTTGGGATAAAGCTGCAAGCTTCAGCCGCACGTGCAAGCACGCCGCTGTGATTGAGCTTCTGGACTCTCCAGTGCTGGGTGACGCTACGCGCGCGCTGGCCGCTGCAGAGTTTGCAGCCTGTTCTCCCACATGGCGCGCCCGTGGTGCTGCCGCTGGCGAGCACGAAAAATTTGCCTCTCAGTTGGAGGGCCTGACCGGCGCTGTTGCTCTGCTAGCCGTGCTGACGGATGCCGAGGACGAGTTTGCAGGCATCAAGCAAGCGGCCGTGGCCACGCAGGAGGCAGTACCCTATCACTTGATTCGCGAACTGCTGCGGCAAAAGCAACTCCAGACCCCAGGCTCCACCCGTGGCGGGGCCGAAGGCGCCGACGATAATGCGAGCACGCTGTTGACTTCCGCCATGGAAACGCAACACAGTGATAAAAGCGACCAAGGTGCTTCAAGCATCGCGGTTCGCCCTCCCAAAGATGCGATCGACCAAGTCCTCACGCAGAGCCAGACAACCGTTGACCGCGGCGGTATTGCTGGCGTCACCGGATCTGAATCCTCGAATCCGAGCACAAATTGAGCGCCAGCTGGAAAGCCGCCCGCCCGACACTTTAAAAGGAGTGGCAAGCGAGGCAGCAGCTACTGGCAAGGCGCGCATTAAAATTTCCGCTGCTAATCAGAGAACAGCGGATGACGGAAGGGTGTTCGCATCCAAGTGGGAGCTGCGCGTATACGAGTGGCTGCGGCGAATGATACCAGCAGAGCATCTGCATTTGCAGCCTGCGTTTTTGCTGCAGCCAGAGTGTCGGGACGACTTGGGGCGCATAGTACGCCCCGTGCGCTACTTTGCGGATTTCCTCATATCTCGGAGGCCGCGCGTTGAGGAGGATGCACCTCTCGTAGAAGAGGATATTGTGGTTGATGCCAAAGGCTGGCGGACAGAAATATTTCGCATGAAGGCGAAGTGGTTCGTGCGCGCCTATAGCAAGTCTATAAGGCTGGTGCGCCAGAATCACACGGAAGACATGGAGACCCTGCTCGCGGAATACAGGGCTAAGTTCACATGAGTCTCACAGAACTGCACACGTTGTTGGTAGAGGCGCGCACGTCGAGTCGCTGCGTCTGGTTGCGAGGGTATCGCTCAAGCGATGGTAAGATCGCGGATTATTTGTTGTCCGTGCACGATCACGCCCTGTACCCGAGATTGATCTCGGAGTCGGCGCAGGTATTGCGGGATGTGCTGAGTACGATGGATCAAGGCGTGGAGCACGAAATGGTGCGCACGCTGCAGGAGAACACACCAGGCTTGACGTCAAGCATGGCGCGGCAAGCGATTGAGGGTGCGCTCTCGGTATTCGTCACCAAGCTGAACAGACCTCCGCAGGACGAGAGTAATATCCGGTGGCTGCTGCCCGACGAGCCAAACTTGCAGGACGCAGGACCGGACGCTTACATGCTCACGAACGTGCTGGTCGAAAGCAGCATCATACGCACACAAGGCGGTAAGGGGGCAGGCTCGTCGCGTGCGCGGGACACCGCCAAACAGGCGTCGGACAACATCGCCAAATTGATACCCCTGGCGAAATACGGATCACGTTTCAAACTCACCTCCGACAGCTACACCTCACTTCTTCTCGACGATGAACACCCCCCTACTCCCTGATCTCAACACCGAATTCAAACCGCTCGCCGTGTGGCGCGCTTATGTACCGCTGGCACTACGCACCGAGCCCAAGCTGAAAGACCTGCAGCTGTGGTGGGGTGTGCAAACAGACACGCTGGGTATCGCCCAGCACGTCGTGGATGTCCACGGCGGGGACAATGTAGCGCAAGCCTGGACGCGCATGCTGCATGCGACGGTGGGCCTGTCCACAGAGACATTCGAACTGCAGGACTGCAGCTCGGAGGAAAACTTCCTGGAGGAGTGCGGCGACGTTGCGTGGTACGCAGCGCAGGCATTTGTGGCGTTGGAGCTGCTGGCACCTCTGCACAGTCAGGAGCTGGTGTGGTGCACGGAAGACCTTCAGGCACGACCAATCATGGCTGCGTACGAGCTGATCAAATCGCTGAAGAGTTTCGTGCAGGACGCAAAGCGCGTGGTGTTTTACCGGCGCGCTGATCTACTGCCGCGGCTGTCGAGCAAGCTCATGGACATACTCCTGTGTCTGAACGTAGTCGGCGAGCAGAACGCGCAGGTGCGCGACTTCGAAGGGCTGCTGGAGTCAAACGTGAGCAAACTGCAGAAGCGTTACCCCGAAGGCTACAGCGACTGGCATGCACGCGCTCGCGAAGACAAGGCTCCCGGCGATGACGACGTTGACGCGTAAAACGATTCAGCAGCTGGTGCACCGCGGACGCCCTTACACAGCGTCCGCGGTGCAGCTCTGGCTGCTGGAGGATATGGAAGATGTCGAGCAAGCACGCACTTTGTTTTGGCGCTGCGTTCAGCAATACGAGCTCGTGCTCCTGGAGTTCCTGAACGACGCCATACTAGGCCTGGTGTATTGCCAAGGCCAGCCGGGGATCTTGTACGAGGCTGCCGCAGCGCAAAAGCTGTCGCAAACCAACTGGAGTCTGAGTCCCGCCGCCGATGAGGCCACGGTCTTGGATGTAGCGACTGCGAATGCGCAGCGCTGGAGCGACGTGCTGCATGGCGACTACGGGGCGCGCTCACCTTGGTGGGCGGTGCCATAACCACTATAATATTTGTCGTGTGCGCACAGAATACGGAATACAAACGCGATTTTTATGTTGCGAACCAGCATGTAATGCGGAGGATTCTATCAATTCGAGATCAACGCGTTAGCCCAACAAAAATGCAAAAACAACGCGGAGTGCTTTTTTACCTGTTTCCGCCATCAATATGAACACCAGCAATGCATCTCCTGTGACGTTGTGGATATTTAAAATGGAGCTGCTCAATGAGGCCAAAGCGCAGCAAACGCACAATGTGAACACGCTGTCATTCGTGTCCAAGCTGACGACCAAAGCACCGTACGCATGTGTGGCGGGCGACATCGTCAGTCTCCCGGACAAAGGCTGGCGGCGTGTGCTGGAGCTGCTGACATACAGCAATCCGGATGCGCCGCAACGCGTGCGCTGTACTACGCAGATGGACCCTGCAGCGCAGGAGTTCTCCTCTCACGAGGAAACATTACCAGCAGGTGTCATACACTGCATCACGCGCGTCCCGCCTGCTCAAGTGCAGCATGATGATGTGCTGGTACTCGGAAGCCCAGGAGCGCGTTACTACGCGCGTGTGGACGGTATTGACTACCACAGCGACACGTGGCATACAAAACCGCGTCCCGCTAAATAACGTTTGCGTATTCATCAAATCTTTTTCACTTCACACACCTATGGCAAAGAAAGCAACCACCACGCGCTCCCGCGCTAAATCCAGCAAGCAACCATCCGTCGCGCCTTTGGCCGTTGAACGCGTTTACCGTGTCGGCGGGCAGGAGTTCACATCAGAAGATGCGGCTAGGCAGTTCTGCGAGCAGAGCTCCCGTCGCACCTCGCTGTCGCTGCTTGCAGCAGCCGCCCTGGCGAAAGCTCCAGCGCGAGGCCGCGCAGCCCTCAAAGCGGGTTACGCGCACCTTGTTGAGGCGATCGTCGCCGACCCTGCAGCCTTTGCTGCGGCGCTCGCCGACGCCCCAGCGGCAACTGTGACCGCTGCTGCGACACCGCCACCCGCTCCGCGCGTTGCACGCTCGCGCAGCAAGCCGGCTGTCGCCGGTGCAGCCCCGAAGAAACGGGTGCGGCGCACCAAGGCACAGATCGCCGCAGATGAGGCAGCAGCGAAAAACGGCACCGGCGCGCCAAGCGAGGCACCGCAGGAGCAACCCCCAGCCGCACCAGCATCAGCGCCCGCGGGCAGCCTCCCACCACCGCCGCCCTGATAACACCCCGCGCGTAACAGTCCCAACCTAGCCCCCACCATCATGTCCGACTCCGCCGCCATCATTCCCTCGAAATCCGACCTCGACGCGCGCAAGCGCACCACCGCGGTCATTGAATTTCCACAAGGGGAGGGTGCGCTGGTGGAGAAGGCGGTGATGGCGCGGGCAGGTGCTGCGGCTGAGGACACATTGTACGGAAACAAAGCACATTGGCCGTTTGCTGTAGTGCTACCAGTACGGGACGCAATCCCCGGCACAACGCTGGCGTCGCCAGAGATTCGCCACGTGGTTGTTTTCCATCGCGGGCACATCTCCATGGTGGGTTTGCAAGCGATGCACTTGTGGGAAAAGCATTGCCGCGTCGCGGAGTTTCCGGGATCGGAGTATCCAGCTGTGGAGAACGGAGAACTTGTGGTTGTGCGCCTTGATGACGGGGACATGCACGACTACTGGAAAGATGCCTGCAAACGTTTCAAAGCAGATGAGCGGCGCAGCCCGCTGGTGGCGTTCGGAGACTCCCGCGCGCCTTACGCGTTTTGTTCGCCCAACACGCAGTACGACATCACATCCCTGGGCAGTCAGAATTCGACTGGGGTTTTGTCGGTGCACAAAATGGCTGGAAATATCTGGCAGCCATGAGCCGACGCGCAGGCGTCGTGACTGCCGCAATGTTTTTGCGGCAAGCTTCCAAGCTACACAGCTGGAAGCTCACGGACATTCGACAACTATCGCCCCAGCTGGCGTCAGGTGTGTTTCAAAACTGTGCAACACTCTGCTGCCGCCGGCTGCGTAAAGGGGAGTTTGTCGTGATCCGAGACGTCTCGTTGCTGCCTACAGGGCAGCGCAAGCGCTTCGAATTGTGCCAGCAAAACAGCAAGACGCAACGCGTCTAAAATTCTCGAGAGGCAACGCGAAACTTGGTCGCGAGGTCTGGACTTTTTCTTTACCAGCAGGACACACATGCCCAGGGGCAAAAGACTGCTTGGCCAAAGTCGGCTTGAATGCCGACGGCAAACGCACATTGCAGGAAGGCAAAGATACCCGTTTTCGCTGCTTCGCGGCGTCGGACGAACTACTGTACCCAGCGACATTCGCCGCACGGCGCTACAACTTCGAGTTGCTGCGTCCACTGCGCTCATCCGCCGCTATCGCACAGCTGATCATGGCCTCGCTGCCGAAGAAGATGGATGTCATGCGTGTGCATGTGTCGGGTGATTTCTTCTCTCGGAACTATTTCGACGCTTGGATGCAAGTGGCGCGCCAGAGGCCGGACACTACGTTTTATGCGTACACTAAGTCGTTGCACTTCTACACGGACTGGCTGCGCGAGCACGGCGCATTACCTGACAATTTCAAGATCACCGCCAGCGAGGGTGGTAAGTTTGATGCACACATCAAGGAGCACGAGCTGGTTTTCAGTCGCGTGGTGTTCCACCCGGAGGAAGCAAAGAAGCAGAAATTGAAGATCGATAAAGACGACAAGCTGGCTATGGCTTCTGAGAAGTCTTTCGCTTTGCTGATTCACGGAGGCAGCGCAAAAGGCTCGGATCAATCTAAAGCCATGGCGCGGATGCGGAAAGAAGGTGTTTCGTTCAGCTATGGTCGCAAGTAAACCGCGCAAACTTCTGCGCCAAGCGAGCGCATTGCTGTACCTGCTGCGGGTGCTGCTGTGGACCATTCTGTTTCTCCCAGTCGCGCTGTTTTGGCTGCGCTGGGAGAGTGTAGTGATTGCTTGGATGGTGATGTGCAGCATTGCGCTGCTTGTGCACTTGCGGCGCAAATCGCTGTTGCATCGTTTGGACATCGATGAGAGATACCTCGACACATGAGTGCCACACCACCGCCCATTACACCTCCTGCAAAAACCACCGAGCCTGTCTTTGACGCCTTGGAGGTTAACGAAGTTGTGGCTTTCGAGCTGTACAAGAAGGCTACCCAAAACACAGACGACGTTTCGGCTTCTGCGAGCTGGCGCGAGGATCAAAGCACGCGCATGCGTTACCGGGCTGAAGCTCTGGCCATGTTTACCAGCTTGGGAGCTCTCGGGCTGAAACTGAGCACTGGGAGAAAAGCGGCGATCACCGCGCGCATCAAGGAGATAGACACCATTCCGGAGCGCAAGGCTTACGACCTCGCGACGGATACAGCAACCTGATTCAATTGAACCCGCCTGACGTCACGCATAAGCGTGGCCAACACACATTCATCCTGCACGCAGGAGGAAGGGAAGTCGAAGTCGACGAACTTAAGGAAGTTAAAATGCCGGAAGCCACCAAGACATATTGTCCGGTGCCTCACTGGGATTACCTGCAAAGCGTGACGAAGGCGCTGGAAGATTTCGGCTACGACATAGCCGAGCAGCATCACGCGCTGTCCAAAGACGGGCAGCGCTATTTCGGGATGCTCTTTGTACCCGGACCGAAGGGGCTACCCCGGGATTTCGAATGGGCCGTGGGCCTGCGCAATAGCAGCGACAAGTCCATTGCGTGCAGGCTGGCTCTCGGAACGCGCGTGTTTGTGTGTGACAATCTCGCGTTTTCCGGAGAGATCAATGTGGAGCGCAAACACACATCGCGTGTGTTTAGGGATCTACCTGGCTTGATATCGAGCGCGGTGGGGGATCTGCGAAAGAGCATGCTGCGCGACGATCAGCGCCGACACTTGTACGCGCACAAGGAGATCAGCGATGTGGAGGCGCACGACGTGTTGATCCGCGCGCTGCGCGGTAAAGTATTGCTGCAGCAGCAGTTGCCGCACGTAGCGGAGGCTTGGCATGCCCCCGCACAGCCGGAATTCGAACCACGTAATGTGTGGTCTTTGTTCAACGCGTTTACCTGCAAGGCTGTGGCACCTACTAGCGCCGGGCCGGCAATTCAGCGGGGCAAGCGTCTGCACGCTTTGATGGACGGACTGTTTACCGATGTTGACTTCGACAAGGCTCTGGCCACAATGCCTACCTAAGCACCATGCCTGAAGACCCTAACTTTACTCAATCTGACACAGCGCTAACCGCACTGTCCCCGGCGCATTTTGGCAGCCTGGTGGAGAAAATGACTGCCACTTTCTGGGATGGCATACCGGAAGATCAGCGTGAAGCTTTGGTGCGCAACCAAGGTGGTCGTTTTTCGCCGGAGCAAAACCCGCTGGAGAGCTTCTCCACGCTGGTGCCGCTGCTGTTGTCCGGCTTTCTCGGCGCCGCTTTCGGTGTTGTGCAGCAGGATCCTACTGCCGAGCGCTCCGCATCGCTGAGCTGCTTCTTCGGCGGTCCGCGCAAAGGCTCTGTTATCGGTCGGGAGTTCGCCGCGTCCTTCATCGAAGGTCGGGATCGTTTTATGACGTGCAACCAGGTTGTGGCTATGTCTGTGGTAGACGGTGCCCCACCCACACCGTTGGAGTACACACATCCGATTCACACGCTGCTGTCGCAGCAGGCACAAAAGCAAACTCGACTGGTTCAAGGATGAACGTAGCGCGTTTGCTTTTTATGGCGGATTACCTCGTGCAATTGGCGCCCGAGGTTTTCGACATGCAAACTTGGGTGGTGCTACCACCAGAACACAAGACGGAAGGCGCAACACTTGCCGCGCTACCCGCTGGCGCCAAGGCGTGCCCGGTGGGTTGGTTGCCGCATTACGACAGCGCCGCGTGGTGCTGGTGTCTTGTGGACGGTGAAGCTTACCCCGTGCTGAAGAGTTCCACGTTGTGGACCGCTGCGCCGGGACTGACGCGGTCCGGTACTACAACCGAGCACGTGACGTGGTACGTGTGGAAGCAGTTGGCCGAGTGGTTGGAGTCGCCCAATTTGTGGCTGCTGCAGTTCATGCTCAGCCACGTGTACTACGCAGCGCCGCTGTGTCGCACCCCTAGCGTTGTGGCTGACCGCATGCGTCAGGTGGCGCAGTGCATTGCCGCGGATGACAAATGGGAGACGCGTTGCCCAGACCATCCGTCGGAGATTATGTCCTACCTTGCAGTGCAAGGTTTCGCAGGCGTGCCGTCGTAACGCGCGGCTGCAATTCAAGGCGCAAACGCGCTATAAAGAATTGACAGCCCCAAAGGTTGTTCGCGCTTCGGCGTGCACAAATTTCGACCGGTATACGGTCGCCACACCTGCGCGCGTTATCTTGTGCGCGCGCAGGTGCTACATGAACACAAGGGTAAGGAACATAACATCGTGAGCAACATTGGTAAAAACAACGGCAACACAAAGGGTTTCAATCTGGGCAGTTTGTTCGCAGGCAGCAGTGCACTGCAGCAGGCTATCGCTATTCCTGGTGCACACATGGGGATGATCGACGGGGCTGGCGCACGCGTGGGGCTTGAGTGCTCCTGGTTTGCGCCGGACCGCTGGAGCTGCATGTTCGCAGGGCAATTCGCCCGCGCCGCTGTAGGGGTTCTGGGGCTGGAGGAGCACATCCTCACAGCCTTGGAAGGACGTCGCCACATCGCAGGTTTTCTTGCGGAGCTGTGCGACATCGTCGACACGGTTGGTGGTGGAGAGCCCTGGGCGCGCGAGCGTGTGCTGGGCAAGCTGGTGAAGCTTGGCGCAATCACGCGTGCGCCGAAAAACGCCGGCTACATGCAAACGACGCCGGTGGCTCTGGCGTTCTACCGCGCCTGGGCTCACCAAGCTCAGCACGGCGGCGCAGCATGGACTGCAGAGAACATGCGCGAGTTGAACGTGACGACCGAAGATGTGGCGCCTCACAAAACGCCATTCATCTGGAAAGTGCCGCTCTCGGTGGGCGAGATGACTCCGGGTAAACTGGAGGAGATCGTGGGTAAAACCCTGAAAGCCGAGAGCAAGCTGACCATGCTGGGTTTCGGCCCTGGCGGCTTCGTGATCCAAGCTGCAAGCACGCCTGACACGCGTAAGCTGCAGCCTGGCGCACGTCCTCGCGGGCTCATCGCGTTGAAGGCCTATCGCCCGGAAGACGGTCTCGTCTTCGCCGTGCAAGTGGTTTGCAACGCAGGTCGTGTGACACTGAATACGGCAATCCCGCGCGTGATCCACGGGAACACCGTGCTGCAGGAAGCGCACATGCTGCGTGGAGAGTTGGAATGGAAAGGCCTTACAACCTTTCCGATTGTTCAAGAAATCAGCGAAGACTACCTTCGCATGTTCTTGAACAGCCCAACGATCCACACGCACTTCCCCGAACTCGTGCGCATGTTGACCCCTGCCCCAGCGCAGGTGGTGCTTAACAACATGGCGGGCAACCCCAAGCTGCGCGACCTGATGAGCAGCGTCGAGGATGAGCAGCGTCGGCATATCGCTGACGTTATCGCTGAAGCGCGTTTGGTGCAGGACGGTAGCTCTGCGTTGGTGGGCGCCACCGCGGCCCCCGTCGAGACGTCGGCAGCCGCAGAGGCACCAGTGGGTGAACTCGAAGAGGTGGCAGTCCAGCCAGCTGTCGCTCGTGAAGTGACCGAGCAGGCCATGCAGGCAACCGTGGGCGAGCTCGAAGAAGTGGCAGTGTCCGAGCTGCAGGCAGGTGTCGGCGCACCATCAGAAGACCGTCTGCAGGATCTCATCGAGGCGCACGCCCCCGATGCAGATACCGAGCAGGACGGCGAACACAGTGCTGCGTCCGACGAGGACGAAGATGAGCACAGTGCAGGGGTAGAGCAAGAGGAGGTCGCTCCAGCGGCTGCGGTGTAAAGCACCACTCGGACCCTAGAAAGTGAGCAATACCGGCGGGAGGTTGGCAACACCAACCTCCCGCCATGCTCCTTTTTAGCTATGGCGGCGTAAGTAAGATTTGTGTTGCCTTGCCCGGAACTGCTGGGCATTATCGACATCCATGCGTTCGTTACCTCCCTGCATCCTCAGCGACGAGGAATTCTGCGCTGTCGCCAGTCTTGCACTTCATCTGCTGCAGGACGGCAGCGTGCTCGACGCCGTATCCTCACGCACCAACATTGATCTCAGCCTTGTGGCGCGCTTGAGAGAGCACTTGAGCAGTCATGACTTTGCCGACTTCGACATTCCAACTTCAGGGGCATCGGCCTACGACGACGGACGTGCAACGAAGAGAGACGCAGGCAAGAGCCACAATATCGACGTGCTGATTCGGTGTTTTACAAAACGAACATTGTCCGGACTGCAAGTTTACGAGGGGCTGCTGGAATGTCCCAAGGACGATCTGGCTGTGTGGATTACGGAACACTTTATGTCATGGCAACCGCGGGTCCCAAGAAAAAGAAAGTCACAAGCGTAGCGCCGAGACTGGAAGAAGCGATTTTCAAATTTGATACACATAGCGCCGCAGGCGTTTTAAAGTGTGAACGCGAGGCCTACGGGCTGCGCATCGAGTGCGACGGCAAACCGCTATTGTTCATCGACCTGTACTACAGGAGCAAGGAGGGCGCGGCGGACAGCCCACGCAACCACGGGCGCGTACACGTGCAGGTCGAGCACCCACTTCCCGGCGAACTGGGGCTGGATGATGCTGCGTGGCTGCACCTGTACATGGGCGAAGCCGGAATTAGAATGGCGCGCGGTAGTGCGTTGCAAGATTGGCTGGATCTGGCTGTACCATTTGGCGGTCAAGACGTTGTCGTTGCAGGCGAGCCACAGGAGCCAACTTAAATGCTTTTCAATTATGACACCCGCAGTCCCCGCAGTTCAGGCGATCCATGCGCTGAATGAATTAACACCGTCAGCCGCCGTCGTGGTGGTGGCAGGAATATTTGGAGTTTGCTTCATCAGCTATCATGTCCTCAGAAACCTCTAGCGCCTTGCCTGTTGTGTTGCTGCTGGGTGTGGTAACAGGACCTAACTTCTCCCGTGCGTATCACGCAGTGGTGCCCGACAACGAAGCAGGACGCAACGTGCTGAAACGCAAAATCGCAACAGCGTGGTGCGCCGAATACTGGAAGGATCTGAGACACGTACCACCTTACGCTGATTTTGTCGCAGAGCACTCTGCGGAGCTGGCGTGCGATTACTACTTCAGCAACCACGACAAAGAGTCATGCGAGCTATCTGTGATCACGACGGACGAGATCACAGCGGAGGACCTCGGTGCTCTGGTGGGGACCAAGAGAGCCAAAACGCAGAGCATTGTTGAGGTTTTCGCCGCCGCTAACTCTGTGCCGGAGGCGCGCGCGCCGGATGTTGACCCGCTGTTCGACGGCTGGTTGACGCGCGTGCGCGAGAGCGCCATCAGTCTCCGCAAGCAGCTGGAGGAGCGGGCGCAGGAAGACATGGCTTTCTACAAAGCCGAGCAGGATGCGCATCGCGCAAAGATCGAGGAAGAGGCAAAGCGGGCTGTGGCAAGCTACAAGGCGCAAGCTACTGCGGCATTGCAGCAAGTGGCCGAGCTCACACTGGCGCTGGTGCAAGGCTTCTGGGAGTCCTCCCCGCTGGACTGGGCGGGGCGGCATTTAGAACGACATCGTGCTAGCTTGGAGGCGCTGTGGGAGTTTGCATCCACGCTAACCCCTGCGACGAAATACGAGCCGACAGCATCCACGATCGCGATCGCGCAGCTCGCGCTGAGCACAAATCAAGCGCGCGCCGAGTTGAAGCGTCTGATCACCGGCGCGCTAGACGGCGGGCTGCATCAAGCAAGACCACAGTTGCAGGCATGGCTGCAAGCATTCAAAAAAGCAGAACCAGGTGCCAAAGCTAACTGACGGAGCGCAGAAGCGCATTGCCCGGGAGCTCGGCAGAACCAAGGGCGAATCGATTGAGATCCTGGAACGGCTGCAGGCGGCGGCAACGCAAGCCTTGACTGCACTGCGCGCAGGGAAAGCGGATGCGTGCCTCCCGCCGAATGCGCTGAGCTCTTTGCACACAGCGCACACAAGCATGGGCAAGTTGTTCAGCACCCAGCACCGTGCGCGGGCCTTCAAGGATGTGATTCGTTTGATCGAGGAGTAGTCTAAAGTTCCTCTATACAATGACGTTGGGTGGTAATATAAAGAGCGATGACCCCCGCTAAAAACACAGAACTCGTTGCACTGCTGCAGCGGGTGGAACAGTGGCGCACAGCCACAGCAGCCAGCTCTAAAACTGAGGCACCAGATCCTGAATTCACAGACATGGGCGCCGTAGGGCTGATCAAGGTTTACATGCGCCTGCGCTCAAACGGATTGCTGCTGGTGCGTTTCGCAGGCACCGGAGCGATGGCGAAGACGGACACGATGCTGTATCGTAGCACCTTGCTGCAGCTGCTTCCGCTGTTTGATGCGCTGCGCCTTCCGCGCAACATCACCGCGCCCGGCTTCGGTCACAACATCACCACGCAGTTTCAGGCCGCACAACCTGGTACACATGAGGTGCCGGAGCTGCAGGCCGAAGACCAAATGGATGTCACGTATCACGCGGAAACTTCGGTAGCCTGGCTCAGGCTGCGTTAAAATTAAAGTTTGCATATGGTTTTAGTTAGTGCACCCTCTTTAAGCGAGCTCGTTCAGCGCGCACACTTGGAGCCTATAATGGACCCTCTTTTACAGCAGCAAGTAGCTATGCTAGTCGTCATCGACCAGCAGCGTGCCGTTGCGCCTGAGGCAGATCACAAGCACTGGCAGGCAGCATCCGACTGCATTGCCGGAGCGCGCAATTTGGACATTGCACTGAGCATGCTCATCAGCGGACAACAGAACACGCGCATCTCAGCGCGCCGCGATGCGTTTGCGTTCGCTGCTGAATTGGCCCGCAAGGCTATCATTGCGGAGCCGGTGGCGATTGCGGAAGCTGAGGAATAAGCATGCCGCGGTTTAAAGTTACGATCTTCCGCGAAGTGACCCAAACGGGGGGCATGCACGTGGAGGCTGCCACTGCCGAGGCCGCAGAGGAAGAAGCACTGCGCCGCTGCCGTGTGGGTGACGTAAACTGGTGGGACGACAAAATAGCGAGCAGCCCAGCCGGCGTGCTCTCCGTGGAAGCAGACGAACAACCTCCCGCGGCGTGAATGCATAAAGGCACCATCCTGTCACTGTTTGATCATTCAGGCAATTGGCCGCGACCGTTCCAGGAAGCTGGTTACCATGTAGTCAGTGTGGATATCAAACGCGGCATGGATGTCACCCAGATCACGCGGGCGTGGTTAAGTCGCAACGTTCACATCGTGGGTCGTGTCGTGGGGGTGCTCGCAGCGCCCCCATGCACTGACTTCGCCAGCTCCGGTGCGCAGTACTGGAAAGCCAAAGATAAAGACGGACGCACCGCCGCCAGCGTCAATCTGGTGCGGTGCGCTCTGCGCATCATCGAGATGTGCAAACCTGACTGGTGGGCGCTGGAGAACCCTGTCGGGCGGCTGCCGCAGCTTGTACCTGAGCTGCGACAATGTCCTGTGTGGTACTTCCACCCGTGGGAGTTCGGCGGTTGGTTGCCTGTGGGCTTCAAGTCACACGCGCACCGGGCATGGCCCGCCCAAGATGCATACACGAAGAAGACGGGCATTTGGGGGACTTGCAGAATGCCTGAGAAGCGACCGGTGGTGCCGCAGTACATCACGTGCTCGTCGGGCAAGCACTATTCCCCGGTGCACTGGACGACAAGAGACTCAGACGTTTATACCAAGGAAGTTCGATCAACCACGCCTGCCGGTTTTGCGCGGGCTTTTTTCGCAGCAAACGATGGGTACGTACCTTCGGTATCATTTGGCTGACCCTAGCGAAGAGCGCAGCCAGGAAGTGAACAATTTTATGGATGCCGCACAGCCGCAGCCGCCTGCATTTCTGTGTCACGTCGCAACGCGCGCTGATGTGGAGTGGGAAACGCAGCGCCACGGCTACACTGCGCAAAAGCTGGGACATGGCTACACCAAGATCAGTGGCTACTCGGGGAAGGATCGTGAAGCGCACGTCGCTTCGCTGGTGTTAACTTTGACGCAAGCTGTAGCGCAGTTCGGCCTGGTTGTTGAACACTTACCCCCCAACGCGAATGACTACCTGACGCAGGAGCAGTGCGACGCGCTGGAAGATCCTGCCACGCGCGTGTTCATGGACCGGCTGCTGGCAGAAGACGAGGAGGCTTGGACACGCGCAAAACGGGATGCACTGCGTAGTTTACAGCGCACGGACACCGGCGGCGTGTTGACGCTTCCACGTGCGGGCGGCGGGTGGTTAGACGTTTTGTTCGCAAAGGTAGACGCACCGCGCCTGCGTCAGTTTTACTACACGCGCAACGGATTTGCTTCGTTCGCGCGTGGGGACATATCCCGCGAAGTCGAAGTGCGGTCGGCCACTTTTGAGTCAGCAACTGGTGTGCAGACTCTGCTGTCCCCCTTGCTGGCTTGTTCGCCAGACGGGTTACAAAAGCTGGTTGCAGCATTCACAGAGATCCCTTTTGCCTGCTACTCTGCAGCGCCGCTGCAGTCTTTGCTCGCCGGCGCATACAAGATCTACCCTGCCGCGCAGCGTGTGCCTGTGCTCGTTGTGCGCGCGCTGGAAGCTGCGTATCGCAAAAGTATGGCGTGGGAAAATTTAAGCAGGCAGCCCGAAAAGGCAGACGTATGGCTGCATGTAGTGTCGAGCGCCCGCGCAGATGACGCGACGAACTACGACTACAGCACAGACACGTGGAAGAGTGAGCGCGCAGACTGGGCGGCACGGTACGGACCTATGGCTAACGTGTACATCACGAACAACGTAGACGACGCGTTGCGGACACTACCACCGCTGGCTGTGTTGACACCGCAAGGTGTGGCTGCTCTTTTATGGAAACTCGAACAAGCGACTCAAGCTCATGACCAAACCCCCAGCAAAGAACGAACTCGTAAAGCCCGCAATGCGGTACGTTGACCTCCCAGACGCGCCAGGCTTCTGGCTGGACACGGTGGGTGGAGTCACCGCTCATATTTTGACACCAGCGGAGGGCGCCAAGTGCGCTCCTGGCGTGGGTCGTTATTACGGCCCCGTGCACATGCCCGAGCGCCAAATCACGCTGTTCCCGGAGCGCGGCGACGCCACACACATCCCCGCCGGCTATGGCGCCAAGGACACGGTCATCATCGCGCACGGATGTAACGCAGTCGGTAAATGGGGTGCCGGGTTCAGCGGTGCGCTGTCCCGGGTGTATCCAGAGGCGGAAGAGAGGTACCGGGAATGGTACGCTGGGCGCATAGACGGCGCCCCTCCTGTGGAGCTGGGACGTGTGCAATTGGTCAACGTGGTCAGTCGCAGCAGTGCAGGCAGGGTGTATGTCGCCAATATGATTACTCAGGAGCGACCACGCCAAGCTGAAGGTGAGAGGCTGCTTTCGCCGCTGGCGCTCGGGATGTGCATCGACCGGTTGTCGGAACTGGCGACCCAGGTAGGTGCGGCTGTAATTATCATGCCGCCTGTAGGTTGCGGCTTAGCTGGCGGCACCTGGGGCGAGGTGCAGCCCATTCTGATGCGGCTGTGCGCGCGCGGGCATCGTGTGCGCGTCTTCTCTCCGGACGGCGGATCTTGATTGGCGACATTTGTGCGGTGTGGTAGTTTCTAAACATGCCCGCGGACATCACCGACACTCTTGATCGCATTTATAAAGACAGCCCGCAATGGTGGCCGTTCGGCTTGCGGCGCGACATGCTCGACGACGCGCATGCAATTGTGGAGCGCGGCACCGGCAAACAGGCAGGCTTTACCGGGTGGCAGTTTCGGCATGACAACGATGGAAAGAAAGTGGGCTACTACGCTATAGGTCTGCTTCCCGAGTTCCGTGGTAGAGGTTACGCAAAGGCCGCCCTCAAGCAGCTTTTTGCCAACAAGCCTCAGGACGTAAGCGCGGTGCGTGCTTTCATTGTGCCGGGTAACGCGCCCAGCGAAGGGTTGGCTGCCTCGCTGGGCGTGCCGGTGGTTCACAAATCGGCGAGCTTGCGTCCCTCGGCGCCGTGGGTCACATTTGGTGAAATGTTCAAGGTATCTCGCTACGTTCCGAGCTCTTACGGTGGTGTCGCCCTGCAGCAGTACATGCCGCTTGTACCGCGCCGCGCGCAATTGACGCCCAATGAGGACGAGCAGATTGAGACGAACAAGCGCAACTGGTTTCCGACGGTGTTTACGTCCATGGCTGATTCTCCGGCCGCCGACATGCACTCCCCAGGCAAAGGCGCTTTGATGGCAGGCCTCGGTGCAGGGGCTTTGGCTGGCGGCGGTGCGCACTTTCTAGGTGCGTCACCCAGCACCTCTGCAGGCGTCGGCACAGTGGGCGGCCTGCTGGCCGCGCTGGCGGCGTACCACGCGACAAGCGCAGGCAACGCCGGCATCGAAGAGATGATGCGACGTATTCCCCCAGATGGCACACGTCGGGACATGGAGGCCGACCCTGTCTTGCAAGCAGGCAAAGATCGCGACGCCAATACCGGCGCTTCGCAGGAGGCACTACGCACGGCGCAGTTGCTGGCTGCGCTACAGGCGACGAAGCAGGCTGCGAAGCAGGCGATGGTCGGTAAGGTACTTTCCGGCGCTGGGCGCTTGTTCACTGGCAGACTAGCACCGCTGACAGTGGGCGGATCCGCCGCGGTGGCCAATGACGCGCTCCAACGCATCGGCGGCGAACAGGACTATTTTACCAAGGACAACCTCCCAGCGCGCCTGGCCAACATCTTTCAGAACACCGGGTTTATGGCAGGTGGCATGCTTGGTGGGAAATTGATGGGGGGTATGGCAGGCCACGGCGCAGGTGGGCAAGTGGCCGGTGCGCTCGGAGCCTACGCCATGCTTCCCGGCAAAGACTTGGCGCAGTCCAACATTTACACCGGGCAGGAAGCTGTCAGGGCTTTAAAAGACATGGCGCAAGCGCAGGCAGATGCGGCGTCGCACGCTCCAGCTGCATCCAACATTACGGTGCAGGCCCCGAAAGCCGAGGGTATGTCAAACGGGCAGATGGCTGCGCTTGGTCTTGGTGGTGCTGCCGTTATCGGCGGTGGCGGCTACCTCGCGAACAAACTGCTCGAAGCACTTAAAACACGCAACCACGACGCACAAGCAGGCCGCATCCGTGTGACACTGCCGACACGCCGCCAAGGCGATGTGGAGACCCAGCTGGATCTGCCGATGCAGGAGATTCCGATGTCGAATACGCTCATGGGGCGTGTACAGCGCGACTTCCGCAGCCGTCTGCGTGAGGAGACAAGCGCACGCACCCGCAAAGTTACATTGTCACCCGAAGAGAAAGCGCGCCGTGCCGCAGTTCTTGCACGCTACCGTCTATGATCCCTCTCGCCACCATTCCTACAATCAAGAGCGCCTCGGCGATGCCCGCCAAAGGCATCTCGACGACTGGGCTCAAGCCGTTGATGTTGGGCACCCAGCACCCGCAGAGCACACCAGGGCAGGAGGGTCCGGTCACCGTGGGCGCTGTGAGTCCAAACGCGCCTGTGGATCCGAACGCGCCAGACCCCAATGCGGTCGATCCCGCAGAGCTGCAGAAATCACAGGCGGCATTGCAGAAGTCTCAGGCAGACGCACAGAAGGCGCAGCTGCAGATCGCGCAGCACAAGCAGGAAGCGGATATGGCCAAGGCGCAGGCGAAGCAGGTGCAGGCGCAGGCGAAGCATCAGCAGCAGATGATGACCGGCGGAGACGTGATGCACAAAACGTTCATGGGGCAGAAGATGGAGGGCATCAACAAAGCGTTGAGCAAGCTACAAGCCGACAGTTTGAGCCGTAAATTTTCAAACGACTCTCGCGTCCACACCGGCCGCGCTGGCGCGCCTGTGTCGTTTGGTGATGTGGCGAAGCAGCACGGCGTGAACCCCGACGGCTCTTCTACGATCGCGGGTGCTGTTGGTGATCTGTGGAACACCGGAAAGCAGGTGTTGTCGCACCCGAAAGACGTCGCACAGGCAGGGCTCGACACGTCGGGTTACACAAACTGGGCGAACAAGGAACCACACGCAGACTGGCGCAATTCCAACAATCCCGGTACGCTCAACTATTACGGCAGGCACATAGCGAACGCTGTCACAAACGGCGCCGAGCAGGTGGGCTACGGTCTGAAGCAACTGCCAGGCTGGCTCGCCAATCAAGGCGCCGCTGCGGCGAACATTGTCCCAGGCGCGTATCACGCCGGTAAACAAACACTGGCAGCGGCGGGTAGTGCTGGCGGTTTCGGTAATGCACAGATCGGTGATTTGATGCGACCTTGGGCCGCACCTGCTGATGATGCATTGCGTACCGCTTTCAATCTCACACCTGGCGCCGGTGCTGGGAAACTGCTGTCGCGCATCCCAGGTGCGTTGACATCCCTCGGGTTTGACGCGCTGGGTAACACACTGGACCGCACACTGGGCGGCGAGCAGCCTGCAGCGCCGGCCCCGCCAGAAGTCCAAGCACCTGCGCCGAGCACTAAAAGCGTTGACCCAAACGTGCTTGCGCAGATCATGCAGTGGGCTGAGTCCATGAAGTCACATCTGTCGGGCGCGATGTCGAACGGCGTCGGGCGCCTCACTCAAATGGCACACGGTACGCTACCATCTGACGGCGCCGGCCCCCACAGTCTCCGCAACCCTTACTACTTGCGCTAATGCCTGGACCTACTGACATTTTTCAACAGTTCAGAGCTGCACCATCCCTGCAGCAGCGCCAGTTTGCGTGGAAAGCACCCGCCGCGCGGATTGGGCGCATGGCAACTGATGCATCACCGGGCAGTGCGGCGGGTTTGCCGGTGCCTGGGCGCAATACGTTCGCCAACATCTTGCTCAATTTGACCGAGCAGTTTGTACCCACCGCCAACGCCGCCAAGATGCAAGCACCTGCATTTTCTGACCCCGCACGCGCCAACCGAATCCCAGAGGCCTACAGGCATCTGACATCTCGCGCCCCAGCGACGCAAATGTCGCAAGGACTGCTTTCCATGTTGCCCGGCGGCGCACCGTACGCGTCGACGCTGCGCGGGCTGGCATACGATCCTACCGTAGCCGGCGGGTTGAGCCCCCAACTTCTTTCCTTAATGGAGCAAGCTTAAAATGGCCACCGTCGAAGCGATCAAGGACCAAGAACTGAATTACGTCGAACCTGATGACGTAGACTACGAGCTGATGTCGGCCGACCAGCTCACCAGTCCGCATGTGGGCGCCATGCCTATGCGCAACGCGGTGCAGCCCACCCGTCTCTTCTATGGTTCGCGTTTCTATAATCAAGCCTTACCGCTGGCCAAGCCCGAGGCGCCTTGGGTCCAAGCACTCATGGAAGGCGACAAGCAGGGTCGGTCGTTCGACGACTACCTCGGCTCTAAAGCCGGTGCTCTGCGTGCAAAAACCGGCATGACAGTGCGCAGCGTGGGGGACGACCATATTGAAGGCGTCGACGACACTGGCACTAAAGTGCGCATCCCGTTGTACAAGAGCTTTGCGTACAACCGCAAGTCAGGCATCACACAGACACCCATAGTGAAGCCAGGTGACGTCGTGGCCAAAGACGGGCTGCTGGCGAAGTCGAGCTACACCGACGACAACGGCACGCTGGCCATGGGTGTTAACGCACGTGTGGGCATTGTGCCCTACAAGGGCTACTCCATGGATGACGCGATCGTCATCAGCCAGGCCATGGCGAATCGTCTGCGCAGCCTGCACACAGAAACGCACGCTGTTGATTTCAAAGCGCGTGGCCTAAAAGGTGGTCTGGATCATTTCCGCTCCATCTTCCCAGAGACGTTCCATAAAGATCAGCTGGCCCAAATGGACGAAGACGGCATCGTCAAAGTCGGCACCATCGTACACAAAGATGACCCGCTGGTGCTCGCCAGCCAGCCTCGCAATTTCAACTCATCCACGCAGGCGCTGGGGCAGCTGCACAAAGTGGCGCGCACGCTTCGCGCCGATGCCAGCACGCGTTGGGATTCCAAGCACCCCGGCAAGGTGGTGGACATCGCCAGAAATCGCGACGGCAGCGTCAAGGTTGTGGTGGAGAGCGAGCGCCCCACCGAGGACGGCGACAAGCTGGTGTTCCGCACCGGCAATAAAGGCATCACGTCCTATGTGGTGCCCGACGCGCACATGCCGCGCACCGCTGACGGTCGCCCGCTGGAGGTGCTGCTCAACCCGATGGGTATTCCGAGCCGCGCCAATTCGCAGCTGCCGCTGGAAATCATGCTGGGCAAGGTTGCAGAGAAGCTGGGCAAGCCTATCAAGAATCCAGGTTTCAACAAGGGCAGCGACAGCTGGATCAAGTACGTGCGGCAACAGCTCGCAGAGAATGGCTTGAGCGACAAAGAGGAGGTCTTCGACCCGCGCGAAAATCGCAAGCTGGAGAACCCCATCACTGTGGGCTCGGCGTACCTCATGAAGCTGCACCACACCGGCGCCTGTTACGACGACCAGACTGAGGTATTGTCGGAACGCGGCTGGCTGCTGTGGAAAGATGTCACTCCCGATGATGTACTGGCAACGTCGGACGAGCGCGGGCAAGATCTGCTTTTTGAAAAGCCCTTACACCTTTTTAAGTACCACTACGAGGGCAACCTTTGCGCGTTCTCGGGGCGCTACGTCGACTATGCAGTTACGCCGAATCACAACATGTGGCAGAAGCCATATTATGGACAGCGCACGTTTTCTCTGTGCCAAGCCTCGCAACTGCAGAACACACGTTTCAAAGTTAAGCAGTTCGGGTTGATCCCCCGTAATACAGACGCACGTGTGTCATTCACCATCGGCGCCCACAAAATAGACTGGGGCGATTTCTGCGAGTTCACGGGCTGGTGGGTGACGGAGGGTTGCGTCGGAACCAACAAGGCACACGTGGTTGTTTACCAGAGCAGCACCGCGAATCCCGGTAAAGTTGCGCGCATTGAAGCACTCTTACAGCGGATGGGTGTACGCTGGTCTTACTACAAGCAGGACGGCGTGGTCATGGGGTTCCATATTCTGGAGAAGTCATTTGCTACGTATTTCTCAAATTATGGCGGACACAGTCAGTTTAAGCGCATGCCTCGCGAAATAGTGACCGGGCCTGTGGCTGGGTGTCTTCGCGCTATAGAGTCCATGCTTCTGGGCGATGGGCATAGGAGCGAGACAACAACGGGGCCTTCTGAAAGGTTGCATTCTACAAGTAAACAACTGGTCGACGACTTCCAGGAAATGGCGGTGCGCGCCGGCGCCGGCTCCATCGTTCGCCCTGTGAATCGCGACACGGTAAAATTTATCGAGAACCCACATTATCTGGATGCGTGGACCGCCAGTTACACCACATCCCGTGCCGCATCCCAAGTCGATGGTGATCGCGCTGGTGACGGCTTCTCGATGCCCGCGTACAACGGCTACGTCTACTGCGCCGAAATGCGCACCGGTTTGTTGTATGTGCGTCGCAACGGCAAGCCGATGCTCTGCGGCAATAGCAAGACTTCTTCGCGCGGACAGGCGTCCTACGATCTGAACGAGCAGCCCACGAAGGGCGGCGGCGAAGGCGGGCAAAGCAAGCGTCTGTCGGGCCTCGAAGTGGCCGGTATGATCTCCAGCGGCGCCTACGCCAATCTGCGCGAATCCGTCACCTTGCGTGGGCAGAAGAATGATCAGTTCTGGCGCACCTTGCGCGCAGGTCAGACGCCCAAGGCTCCCGGCAAGCCATTCGTGTTCGAGAAGTTTCGGGCGCTTCTAAATGGTGCCGGGCTGCATGCGCGTGACATGGAGGGCGGCAAACTGCGTTTGGGTTTGATGACCGACAAAGTTTTGGATCGCTACAATCCCATGCCGGTGCGCACGGGCGACATCATTGACTTCAAGACGCTGACCCCCAAGGCGGGCGGGCTGTTCGACCCCACGCTCACCACGGGCAACCGGTGGGGCTACATTCCGCTGCCTGAGGCGATGCCAAATCCTGCGGCCGAGGAACAAATTCGTCACTTGTTAAATTTGACTAGGAAAGATTTCTACTCTGTGCTGGCTGGCGAGAAAGATCTGGAAACCTAACCGCTTAGGATTAAATTTATGGATGCAATCAAAAACGCCGCCGCAGTTGCGCTTGGAAGAATTGGAGGCCAAGCTCGCACCATTGCGAAAGCAGCTGCAGTCCGCAAAAATGGCTGTGCCCCGTGCGGCGTGGGACGCAAACGCGGACGTCCTAGAATCGAGAAGACAGCTGCGGTGTCTTAGCTCTGCGATTTGTATGGCGCGCAGGCGCATAGAAGATCCAGAAGGTGTTAAGCGGACCAAACGTGCGGTGTATGCTAAAACACGCATTCGTGTGTTGCAGGGACAGAAAGCGCGCTACGAACGGGACAAGGTCGCAATTATAGCCAAGCAGTCCGAATACGCGAAACGCAGAAGAGCAGCGCGCAACACCAACCCTGAGTTTCAAGCCGCATTACCTGCGCGTAAAGCAACGACCACAGAGAAGCGTAGCATCTCTGGACGCAAAGCAGCACAGCAACGCTACGCAGGTCACACTAGAACCTGGACACCCGAAAAGGAGGCAGCTGCGAAAAGGAAATACGCCGCAAAACCCGAAGCCATTGAAAAGAAAAAGGCGTACGGGCTGCGCCTCGACGTCAAAGCCAAGCGTCGGGAGCGCAACCGGGTTAAAGACAAACGGCGCTGGAGGGAAGATCCACAATTTGCATTGGCTAGCTTGCTGCGTTGTCGCATACGTAGCGCGCTTCAAGGTAGAGGACAGACCAAACGCGAGCGCACAGAAACACTCATCGGCTGCACAGTCGAGGCGCTGAAGACACATCTGGAATCGCGCTTCCTTCCCGGTATGCATTGGGAGAACCGAGGGGCGTGGCATATCGATCATGTGCGGCCATGCTCTTCGTTTGATCTGACTGATGTGACCCAGCAGCGCCTATGCTTCCATTACACCAACTTGCAACCTTTATGGTGGTTGGATAATCTGAAAAAAGGCTCGAAGCTGATCCTTGCGGGCGAGATGGACTTACCGCAGATTTCCAAATAACAAAATTATGAACGCACCCGCCACCCGCTTCGCCAATCTCTGGAACATCAAAGCCGCAGGCGGCATGGAGCAGTACCTAGCACCTGCCTTGGCTGGTGGTGTAGCCGGCGCGGGTGTCGGCGGGGTGGTGCAGCTGGTCCGCAAGTTGATGCAAAGCCGCAGAGATGAAGAAGAGAATGGCAGTCCTTCGATTCTGAACGGTATGCTCGCAGGCGGCCTTGGCGGCGCAGGTCTGGGCGCAGGACTTCAGTACTGGTCTGGACAGCCTGGCGGTGCTCCGCGCGGTTTGCAAGGCACGCAGTTGGCGGACCCTACCATGGTCGAAGCAGCAATGCGCGGTGGCAGCGGCGCAGGTCCACACACACCGCGCATTCCACAGGCGAATCCGCTGCGGCAAACGAATCCCCCGCCGGAGATGATGCCCATGGGGGCGGGACGCAGTAGCATTCCAATGTCGTCTATCATGTGATCTCAACCTCCCGCGCGACACGTCATGAAAACCGTCGTCTGGAAGTTGGCAGAAGTCACCATCGTGAAACACTGGGACAGCTGGTATTCGCTGCAGTGGAACGGGGAGGAGGTTATCTCAGGGACGTTTGATTGCGTGACCCGTTATTTTTGGGCTGAATTTGCTGATTTGTGAAAAAGTCACCAGCAGTGGTTACAGCGGCAGGCGCAGCGCCTACGGCCGCGGAAGAAGATGCAGCGCAGGAACAAGCCAAAGTTGAACGTAAGGCGCGCCAATTGTGGGCCAAGATCCCACGCAAAGATCCACGATTCACTGGGGAAGCTGGCGCCGCGGTGTACCGCGCAGTAGGGAAGCGTCAGGTGCTTTCCGAGTACCCTGATGCCGGTAAAGATCCCGAGACCTACATCAAGGACACGGTGACCAACATGATGTTGCTGTGTTTCCACCTGGATGTCGACTGGGACGATCTGCTATGGTCGGCTAAATCGCACGCCATGGAAGAAGAACGCATCGAACAGAGAGCCAGAGACGCAAAATGCTAGAGTCAGATCCTAACCCGACGCTGGTGGAGGTGGACTTCACTTTAACGCAGGAAGATGTGGACGCGTTTGAACCGTATCGCGCGCAAGCATTCAAGGACGCGCATACCCCGGAACGTGCACGCACGAGTTTGCTGTGGCCCGACCAAGGTATTGCACCAGGCACGGTAGGTGTACGGCTGGTCTGTGATATATACACAGCTGTGCTGGTCACGCGCAAGGACGACGTCTGGATGTTTGGCTTGAGCATGTATCTGGATGTTCCCTTGTTCAAATACTCCCGCTACGTGGGACCTCGGGCAGCCATGCGTGTTATGCATTTATGGCGCGGAACGGCGGACAGCACCACGGTGCTTATGCGACATCGCAAAGTCGCGAACATCTGCACCACGTTTATGCACTGGGCGGTGAGTCCAGAAGATATCGAAAAGTACAAACTCAATGGCGGATAATACCGACGCAGAGCACGCGCTGGCGAAAGCTATGCGGGCGTGCGAATTACTGGTGGTCACCGTGAATGCCACTGGGGGAGTGCGACAACTGGAGGCGAACGGCGCCTGGGTGCCGAATGGTGATTGGGAGTGGTTGGATCTCGGCGAAGCGGCAGTAGAGGCAGATCGCACGCTAGACGAATTGCGGGCTGCGGGATACCCGCAGATTTTGGATGAAGAACAGTACGGGGTGCTAGAGCGCCTCATAAAGCATGAGTTTCAGACTGACGAATGAACAAATCCATTGTGCGCCTTGTAGCGCGAGAAGCAATTTCCGGTCTTTATTTCGACGGGAAGGATTTCCAAGCAAAAGAGGAATGGCAAGCATTGACGCTGCAGCCTGGTGCGACAGCCAAGGAATTTGACATGGTGTACATCAACCCGCGTGATCCCATTCTGCGGGCGTGCAAGACCACACCGCCAAACGCGCGTGTGGATATTTTGGAGTCCTACACAAAGTTCGGAGTACCCAGCACCGACCGCCGCATGAGCACGGTCACGCAACGCAGAAGAGCAGCATGAGCGCAGGAACGAAAGTCTCTTGGTTGTACGGTGACGAACAAGAAGGTTTGCTGCTGGAGTTTTTCATCGACAGCTCCGGCTCACTCACCGGCGCCTCTGCGTGCACCCCTTTGGGTGCAATGTGCACCTCTGGCGAAGAGGCGGAGGAGGACTGGGGCGTGGGGGTTAGCGCACTGTGTAGCTTTATACTCACAGCTGTTGGACACGGGATCATTTCAACACCTCAGCAGTTTTCGCTGCTGGCAGGGGAATGTCTGGAGCATCTAGCCAATGAGACGACATGAGTGATGTGAAACAAGGTGTGATGAGCCCGTTCGCGTATGACGAGGATGACGACACCAAGCAACGCATGCTGCTGCTCGGGTTGTTCGTGGCAGGCAAAAACGCCGGCGTGCAGGAAGTTAAGCTAGACCGGTTTCTGGCGAATTTGAAGGAGCAGGCCCCCGCAGCGGGAATGACACATTTCGACAGGCTGGCGTGCGTGCACAACTCCCCGCGCAAGGTGGGGCTGACAGCGTCCTTGCTCGCGGTGAAGTCGGGGCAGTACCTGCGGCTGTTCAACGCGCTGGCTAGCATTGTGGAACTAACAGGCGACATTCCCGGGTGGTGGCTGACACTGGACCGGGACGAACTCTGCGCGTCGGTCAAAGGTCTCGGGATGAAAACAGCGTCGTTCTACCTGCAGTTCACACGCAGAGGACAACGCGTTGCGTGTCTGGATACGCACATCTTGGCGTACATGCGCGAGAACGGCATCGGGACGGATGTGCCCAGTGCCACACCCACACTGCGGCGCAAATATCTGGCGTTGGAGGAGGCATTCCTTCGCCACTGCGATTCCCTCAGTCGCGAACCCGCCGAGCTGGATTTTGAGATATGGTTGAAACGCTCCGTCACCGCTAAAGCGCATGGCCGAAGAGAAAAGAACTGAGTACATGGCGGTGGCCTGCTTTGACGATCAAGGCTACCCGGATTTTTATCGTTGCAAGATCGAGGGTAATTACGCGCAGTATGACTGCGGCGATTTCTACCGGGCCGCGCGCACTGCCGCGGAGGCTGCAGGTTTCTGCGCGCCCATGGTCTCCATGGACTCGGAGGATCCAGGATTCGAACACATGCGCATGAGTGCACTGGATTGGGACAACGTACCTGTAGTGCGCATATGACAGCAGATGATTTGACCGAACTGCGTAAAGTGTTGACGCGCGGGGACAGCAGCACAGGCGCTGTGGCGCCAGTCACGCTAGATGAGGTGGCTGCCGGTAAAATGCTGGAGTTGGTGTACGAGCATGAGCGCATCCTGAACCGACGTATGTTGCAAACACTTCGGGCGGACGAGCGGCTGGCGCTGCTACTAGGGCAAGGCGTGAAGCCTGCGCCCTCTTTCCTGCCTGCGAAGTTCGCTGCGGGTTCCAGTGTGCTGCATTTGAAATCCAGAGGCGTGTACGATATTGTGTTCACACCAGAACAACTGGTGATCGAGCGCACTTGGGAGCCGGCGTATGCTTATGCCGCACATGGCAGCATCGTGGTGCGCCCTCAAGCAGAAATGGAGGATGGGCGATTTGTCCCACACCCGACACCCATAAAAACCGATGCTGCAGCACCCACCTAGAACGTTCAGGGCAGTAGCGCCCGTTTCGTCTGTTTCGTTACGATGGCTCGAGGATGTGCACACGCAGGAGCCGGAAAATGCAGGCGTATCTGCTGTCACGCGCAGGGTGCTGGACTCGGCTGGATTAACTTGGTACTTTTCATCAAGGCGCCCTTTAAAGACCTGGGAATGGTTGCAAGGCAAGCAACTGCGTGTGGATCTAGCGTCGGGTCGTACCGTAACTCGCACCATTGCTGATGTGTCATGATCCAGCACCCGCCTAGAACGTTCAGGCCTGAAGCGTTGAAGGTTTACGACCTGTGTGAAAGTGACTTGGAAAATTTCTCAGCTTGTCCCCCAGGCAATGCGTATGGCACCTATATTATCCATTGCGAGCGTGGAGGTCATATCGTGTTCACTGCACGTGGAAATTTACAGCAAGTGAGAAAAGCACTGCTGGGGCAGCGGCTAGCCTGCTGCTACGTGCCGGAGCATTTCAGCAGCGTTACTCGTGTATGCACCATAGCCAGCATCCGCCACGCATAAGGCGGATTACGCACAAACGCTGCAAAGGGCTGCAGCGCGGAAGAGATTACGACTTGTCGTTGAACGACATCGACACGCCGTTTCCACGCTCGGACTCTCGTCAGGTTATCGTGCACTTGTCTGGGGGCGTCACGCGCGCTGCGACGACAAACGAAACGGACTACATGCGCTGGCTAGGGAAGAGGCTGGTGATGAAGTACTACCCACACCTCGCGGACGACCCGGACGAAGTCCCGGTGCGAATTATCGAAAAAGTAAATTACTGACACCGCATGACAATGAAGCAACCGCCGAGGCAATTTAGACGGGCGCGGCAGAACGCGCCGCGCCGGGGATATGAGTACGAAATGACACTGCAGGATGTCCTCCGTGGCTACACCGGCGACGCAGGTAGGCACCGTGTGCATCTATTGTTGGAGAACAACATGGAGCTTAAAATGCCAACAAACATGGACACAGTAGAAAGCTTTCTGGCTGTGTACGGCGGGCAGCGCGTGCTTCTGGAAGACGGTGTCACCGTGTGCCGGATAACGGGCGCAGCCATGTCACCATTCGCACCGTTCGAATCATATGCGGCAAAATCAACTCCAGCATCCACCGCGGACGGTCAGGTCGCCTTCCGCTGGACCCGAGCGTAGGCAGCTCACATTTGATTTATCCAGGCGCAGCAGGCACGCGGGCGGACGGTTGTACCAAGTGTACTTGAGTGACGGCACGGTACGCGTGCTGCGGCTCAGCGACGCGGATAGGAGGAACCTGCGCGCCTCGCTGGGAGCTGCTGCGTATTTGAGTCCGGGGCGTTTCGTCCGAATTCTGGATGTAGTTGAGATGGTCGGGGACACGCAGAACATTGAAGCTTATGACGCTGTCTGACGTTATTTTGTGTGGGTGCTTGCAGGACATGAAGTCTTGCGACATCACGTTGACTGTGATGTCGCCGGTTTCGCGCAAGCAGCACCAGAGCATTAATAAATACTATTACCCGCTGGGGAAATGGCAGGAGAAAGAACCGCTCGGCGATATGAATCTGGCGGGATTGCACAACGGACATTTCCTGTTGCAGGAGTTCACCAAGTTTCTGCGCCTGGAGCAAATACGCTATACGATGCATTTGAATCTGCGCCCTACGTGATGAGCACAACGTTCTCTTTTGCGGGACAATGCGGCCCACCATCCGGGTATGCTCGGGCGGCAGCGCACAGGCTCACAGATTTCCGCGTGGACCTGTCGCGTAACGCAGATCCTGCAGCTCGGTTCTTGCGCGCTCAGAATATTCGCAGGGTTGAGCTCACACCTGCCTGCCGCCGGCAGATCAAGCGGAAGGAGGCGTATCTGGAAAGACGCTGCGGGCGCATCTGGCTGGCGGAGAACCCACAGCAGGAGTACTACATTTTCGCCAAGTTTTATGCGAGCAAGGATGATCACATCGTCGTGACGCTCGCCTGTTATCACCCACGGCTGTGCCGCTTCATCACGCTGACATGAGTCAACTTCCAGACCAACCACCAAGACAGCCGCGCACTGAATGTGCGGAGCGGAAGATTCGTGTGTTCAAGCACACGCTGGCCACGGAGAAAGCCGCAACCAAAGTAGTGCTGCACTTGATCCACATGTCGCAATGGTTCAGCCTTGAGCCATTGCCTTGCGACATGTGGGAGATCATTGTTAAGGAGGAGATGCGGGATGTCTTGCTGCGCCTGGTCGAGTGGCCGCATGGGCCACCTACAGCGCCGCGCGCAGGCATTGGGCTGGCACGCGTGCTGTGTGCGGCTTGTGGAGAAACCTACACACACGCACGCTCTGACGTGCTGACCACGCAGTACGGTGATTTTGTATATTGTCCGTATTGTCAGCACACGCAGAAGCGAGAGCGCACCCCCTACTAATGAGCAGAACCAAGGTAAAGCTGCCGAACATCACACCAGGTCCCTGGCAGCAATATGACCCTCTGTATGTGCAGGCGGGTTTCAACGACGTACTGGACGAGCGAGATCGGACGTTGATGTTCGTCTGCAATTTAGGGGATGACGAACGCGCGGCAGCAAACGGTAGAGTGGCAGCTTGCGTTCCGGAGATGTTGGAGGAAATCAAACGGCGGTTTCTCGGTTTGGCAGCCAGACCTGTGGCGAAACTCTCATCGGAGGAGCGGACAGACTTGTGGCGCACACGCACACTGCTACTCCAAATGGGCTGCACGATCAGTAATGAGCGCGCCGATGCTCGCGCTTTCTTCGCCTGTTGCGAGACAGAATGATGCAAACAACCATCCACTACAAGCGCCACACGCCAGAGCTGTCGGAGGGCTTCTACCGCCCAGACTGCCCGGTGCTGTACGCGGAGCATGACACCATCGGGCGTCTGGAAGACTGTCCTTTTCCGCTGAAGACGGAGACCTTCGAAGTCCTGTTGTTCGGCACGTCCAAAACGTTTCCGACGCAGGACAAGAAGTACGGCGACACCCGAACGTTTGCGGTGGTGGATTGGACCAAGGCCTGCGGGCACAAAGTGCAGGATCGTGTGTCGTTTATCGAGAACGTCAAAACATTTGACCACTACGGGACGATCTTCACCGGGGAGAGCTACTCGATCAAGGCATGGGAGAAGCGCATGGAGTTCTTCCGAGGCTACCCCTGTGACGTGTGCGCAATGATCAAACACGGCGTGTGGATTTACAGGAAGCGGTTGAGTGACGAGCTGCGCTCCAAGGCCAAAGCCCTAGAGCACACATTGTTTTTGCTCGACGCCAACTTCGGCAATTGGCGGGAGTTCGTGTCTGAGGCGTCGTTGCAGCGGCGTTTTGGACATGGTCAGTGGCAGAACACGGATGAGCAAAACAACGAGTTTACAGCGCATCATGCCTGATACTGAAAAGCGCTATGCGCTATTGTTGCCTGTCGGTGAAGTACCAGAAGGCGGAGAGATTACAAAACGTGGAGGGGAAACCAGGTACAAGGTCGTGTCGAAAATCAGCTTCACGCGACCCTTGCCAGATGTGTGCGCGGAGAAAGGTGTGAAGTTTTTGCTCAAAGTCGACGAACCTACTTCATCGGTTTACGGCATTCTGGAGACCACATTGGCGCACTGGTGGTTGACACCGCGCGAGCTGCAGGAATGGGTGCGCAGGAAGCTCGACGGACCGCCGCAATGAGGGAATACACATGCCCGACGACCGCCGAGGCTGGTGTAACCAACGGACTCCTCGGCTGCGGTGCCGTATTTAAAGCGGAGCCGGATGAGGAAGGCCTAGTGGACTGCCCGGAATGTGGCATCTGGTTTCCCGACGCGGAGCCAGGCGTGCGTACTGACACAACTACCAAAGAAAGTGACACCTTCACTTGCCCCTATTGTGGCGCCATCAGCTGGCACCCGCAGGACCGAATCAACAGCTATTGCGGATGGTGCAAACTCACCAGCTCAACAACGGATCGACGACTTCTTGAACACCTGTATCCAAAAGGCACATTCGGGCGACTTCTCGTCGATCAAACATACGGCCGAAAGTGCGGCCCGCCATGGTTTCAAGAGTTCTGCCAACTTGCGTTATGTGGAATTTCTGGAGGCATTCCGCGCGGACGAAGCCCTGGCAAAAAGAATGAAAGCGCGGTATCCCGCGTGTGCTTTCCTGAGCTGGCGGGCGTTCCACGCCTTGCGCCGCGCGCTCGACTTGTGGTGCGAATTGCCGGAGCACTATGCTGGCGCAGTGCCGGATGCCCAGGTACCTTGGATGGATATCTTCGAGCTCGACAGTTCGGACCGCTGTGAAATGCTGGATTTTTACGCGCTGATGGAGCGCGACTGGTCGAAGGAGCGAATGGACTTCGCCATGTTGCACACGTTCTTCGGACGCGGCGTGATGTGGCCCGAGGGGCATGAAGCGATCCGCCAGACGTACAAGCATGGCACGCCGGCGCGAGATGCATTCTCGAAGGACGATCGTGTGATGTATCGCCAGTTGAACTCAAAGGTGCAGGATGCGCTGCAGGAATACGGGCGCCAGTTCCAAAACGAGTTCTTCGTACTGGCGCCGAAGGAAGCCTTCTTGACCGGCTCAGGTCCTGGCGACTGGGTGACCCGACTCAAGAGCGTTGTGCTGCAAGCGGCGACGGCACCTACGGTTGCGCCAGACGATCCGCTGGTGATCCGTTTCTGCAATCAGGGAGCCCTGGTTGTGGCGGCGTGGGGAGATGAGGCTGCGTTCCTCAACAAAGCAGTACGCGAATTGAATCTGTAAGCATGCAGGTATCGCCATTCGCATTCGTTGCACCCGCATGGGCTAACGACCCTAAGGGGGATTTGACAGCACAACAGGCGCTGGACCGAGCAGGCGAACTGGCGTCCAGCTATTACCCGTTGGGCGTTAAAACTGGCATCCACTCCATGATTGAGTGGTGTGGTGTGATGACGGAATACGTGAAGATGCTGCAGGTGGCCATGGAGAGCGGACACGACCCGCGCGAAGTGGATCAACACCACGGCATTCCCGTTTCGGTGCCGGATTTCATGATCGCTTATTTTTGCGAGAAGCTGGGGTGTCAACTGAAGCCGTTCATTGCCGCCGACACCACCTTGTGGCGCGCCGCAATTGAGCAGTGGTTCCCCCAAAGGGTGGGTGGTGAGCCCCGCCTGTCTGCGCAGGATACGCATGTAGAGCTGACAGTCTCGGTACCGAATGAGCTGGAGAAAATGTTTCGTGCATTCGTCGCCGACTTGGAAGGCGCACAGATCGAATAGGGCTGCTGTGAAGTCACTAGCATATCAATCATTGCTTGCGGGTTTTGACCTGCCAGTCGGAGATTCAGGAACGAAGGTCATGTGCCTAGGCTTTGCCTTCCGTGCAGGCTGCACGCAGGTAGCACTCATCACGAAGTCGCACCCTGAGTTCATGGCAGGAAAACTGAATGGCTTGGGCGGAGAAGTGAACATTGGAGAGACTCCGCGAGCTGCCATGGCGCGCGAGGCTTTGGAGGAGGCCAACATCGTGGAGTTCAACGCGGCATGGAACCCGTTCGCGGTCCTGCAAGGCAGCAACGACGCTTACATCGTTTACTGTTTCCGAGCGGTTCTGACCAAATCCAATATCGAGTTGCGCGGACGGGCCGAAGAGCCCGTGGCCTGGCACCCTACAAGCGCCGCGCTCGCAGCGTCCATTGCGCCGGGGGATCAGAGCCTCGTCACGCACCTGGAGTGGCTGCTACCTGCAGCCGTGCGCACATGCCCAGGAAACATCATTCACTGCTACGCATGAAACACCGGCGAAACAACAGAAGGCGAAACGCCGAATCAGCAGGTACACCAGCAGCCGCAGATCTGATTGGACAGCCACTACCCCCGGACGCCAACATGGCGATTCTACGGGCCATGGTCGTCGGTCAGCGCTTCTTTAAACTGCAAGCTGCGGAGACGAAGGACAACAAAACACGGATGCTGCTGAGCACCTTCATATCCGTACCCGTGGACACGCTAACGTACTGGCTACAGCACGGCGGGGAGGATCCGGAGTCGGTGTTGTCGGAAGAGAGTGCGGTGGAGAAGCTGCGCCGGTACGAGTTCGAAGAGCTTGCGCACACTGCGGAGGGTCTGGCCAAGACGTTTGGTGCGGAGATCGAGGCTGCGCACCCCATGTCGGCAGATACGCCCACCGCGTCGGATTTCACACGCCACGAGTTGGCCATGAAGTTGGTCGGCGAACGCCACGCGAAGTACGAGCTGGTGGATCTGGTGAACTGGCTGCTAGGCTGCCGCGAACGGGAGCTTCCAGCTGCTGTAACGCGCAGTGTGCTGGAGGCATTAGCGCAGTACCGCAATGACATGTTGGTCGACATACCGATCACACAGGCAGAGCGCGAACGTCGCGTCGAGATGATCGAGACGACTGCAGCCTTGATTCCCGGCGGAGCTGAGTTTATGAACCCACCCCATGAGAAAGCAGCATAAATACGCAGGTAATCGGATGCCCCACGGCGCAGGTTTGTATTTTTACACGCCGGGCTACTGGCCACCCGCCGAAGTCGCACAAGCCGTGAATCGTCGTTTCGTGCGGCAAGGTGCGGTGGTGCGCGTGTTGGTGGAGGACTCCCCAAGCAGCGGGCGCCACTGCAAGCGACTACGCATGGGAGGCAGCGCCGCCATGCCTGGCTACACTGGGTGGCGCGGCAAGTGGGTGCGCTGCGCGGAACAGGCACTGGAGCCGACACGCACCCTCGTGACAGACGCACCCACTGGACAGCGGCAGGCGCCGCACATAGTACCACATCAGGACTACGCGTATCTTTACCCCAACACTATGTGAGCAGACCTCGCTGTAGCACATATACGTTGATGTGGGCCATCCGCGGGGCAGGGAACGGGACGGTCAAAGAATGTCGCGCCACGTGCTTGGCTGTAGCGGTTCGCGCACTGGCGCCATTTGTCGGGGAAGGCATTACACTAGACAGCGAAGGCTACGCCCGCGTGTCGGATACGAAGTCTTTCTGCGTCGCGGTGCAGAGCGGATCAGATCTGTATCCCACGCATGAGGAGTTTCACATGGACCACCTACCGCCCGATTACAGCAAACTGCTATGAGCAAGTCGCAGACGCAACCAGTGGCCACATCAGCAGCGGCGTGGCTGGAACGCAACAAGAGTCAGTTTGGAAGTCACGACAACTACCCCGGCGAATTCCAGCGCACACAACTGCACGGTAAAATTCGCGCAGGCAAGGCGGTGGCATTTCTGTCGCCGCAAATGCAGGTGCGCACCGGGCGCGCCGTGATGCCCTCTAAGCACGGTGGGTGGGTGCTGAACATGGGTGGCACCCACGGAACACCAGGCCTGTGCGACGCAAGCACCGTGGTGTGGGTGCAGGGCACCAAAGATCTGGTGGGAGGCAATCTCGTATGAAGCAACCACGCATTGCAGTGCTGCAGGTGTGCGGCAAAACAGCGGACTCGTGCAGCATTGTGGCTGTGGATAGTGAGGGTAAGACATTGGCCGATTACTCCGGTTACGTGCCCCGCATCTTTCCAGGCGGTGATGAGGACTATCTGGATTTTCAGATCGATGTCGCGACAGGGCGGATCTTGAACTGGCCCAAGAGGATGAGTCAAAAACTGCTGCGACAGCAGCTAGGCGTCAAAAAGGTATGAAGACTTTTCTGGGCATATCAAAACCAAGCCAAGCATTGCGGGCTATGGTGGACGGGTTGCTAGAGGCAGCAGAGGACCCCAACTTTGTGATCGACATGGCAACGTATGGCGAGCTGCGCAGCAGCTCCCAGTGCGCAGGGTGCGCCGCCGCTACCGCGCTGACCAAACTTAGTGGCGTGCCCCTGCCGTCGGTCAACGACGCAAGTACAGTGCGGCGTGATCGTGTGGCGCATGAGAATCACATATGTCGGACTGATGTTTGGCGCTTTGAATCTGCGGTGAATGCCGCGCGCTCAGGATACCCTGTTCCGTTGTTCGAGTTTTTCGAAGTCTCGTATCCTGACGCC
>ERZ650308.76-NODE-76-length-54491-cov-7.499761_pt1 | contig 54491 bp, 77 predicted proteins | sample MGYA00376244_ERZ650308 | MGnify/ENA primary metagenome ERZ650308 (study PRJEB26733, sample SAMN07839295) | wastewater metagenome | biome: small river; feature: stream; material: water | place: USA: North Carolina | collected 2016-04-26 ... | reverse complement strand
CGCGAGTATGCCGCGCGTGACGCTCCGCGCACCCCCCTCCAACACTCCGCGCGTTCGTGTGATGGCCGCCACCCTGGCCGCCTGGAGTGACGAGTGGACGACGAAACCAGCTTCGAGAACGAGTTCGCCACGGCGGCAGCCGAACTGCGCGGAGCCAACGCTCCCGCTGAGACGCCCGCCGCCGAACCGAGCGCCGAACCCTCCCCACCTGCGCCGGCTCCCGTCAGCCAGGCCAGTGCGCCAGCTTCCGAGCCCGCGCCTGCGCCTGCCGCTGCTGCGACCCCGTCCGCGCAGCTGAGCACCGAGGAACTGCAGCGCCAGCTCGAAGAGGTCGCATCCCGTGAGCGCGCCAGCGCCGCGCGGGCCTCGCACAACGCACGAGAGAACCATCAACTCCGGCAGCAGCTGGCCGAGATGAATCGCAAGCTCGACGAGCTGGCGGCCGCCCGCGCGAGTGCACCCGCTGCACCGACGCCGGCACCCGCCCCGGCCGAGCCCGACATGCTCACCGACGCGCCGGACCTGGAAGCCGCGGTCAACAAGCGTGTGCAGGCCATCGTCGCGCCCCTCATCAAGGACGTGACGACCGCCAAGAGCGCCGCCGAGGCCGCGGGCAAGGTGGCCACGGAAGTGCGCCAGGTGGTCGACCCCATCGCCCAGCAGCGCGTTCAAGACGAGATCGGCAGGACTCACCAGGCGCTCGACGAGCGCTTTGGCCAGGCCTGGCGCGGCACCGTCAAGAGCGAGCAGTTCGGCCAGTGGCTGCAGACGCAGCCGCAGTGGGTGCAGGACACCTACGAGCACGCGACCGGCTTCGAGGACAGCGCCACGGTCCTGGGTCGCTTCTACGCGACCACCGGCTTCCCGCAGCCCAGCGCTGCGCCGACGCCCCCCGCTCCGACGCCGCCCGCCGGCGCCGTGACAACCCCACAACAGCGGCTGCGCCAAGCCGCCGGGATCGTGACGCGCGCGGCAGCTGCTGCGCCGGCGGCCCCGGCGGCAGATGACTTCGAAGGCAACTTCGCCATCGCCACGCAGCAGCTCAAGCGCGCCTGAGCGCAAGAGGTGATCCAACATGTCGACCATCTACGGTGACATCTCCCCCCGGACCGCGGCCTACGCCGCGGCCAAGCTGCTGGACCGCGCGCTGCCCGCCATGTGCATGGCCCGCTACGGCCAACAGGTCGCGCTGCCCAAGAACAAGACCAACACGGTCAAGTTCCGCCGCTACAACGGCTTCGCGCCCTCGCTGGTGCCGCTGGTCGAAGGCGTGACGCCGCAGCCCGACGTGGTCAGCTCGACCGACGTGCAGGCCACGCTCCAGCAGTACGGCCGCCGCGTCCAGGTCTCCGACGTGATCATCGACACCCACGAGGATCCGGTGCTCAACGAGTACGCCGAGATCCTGGGCGAGGTCGCGGGCCAGACCATGGAGCTGGTCGTCTACAGCGTGATCCGCGCGGGCACCAACGTGCTCTACAACAGCTCGAACAGCCTGCGCACCGGCGTCAACGCGGCCGTCAACTCGACGCTGCTGAACCGCATGATCCGGCAGCTCAAGCGCCAGAACGCCAAGCCGATCACGCGCATGCTGGCCGGCACCGACAAGGTGGGCACCGTGCCGATCCGGCCGGCGTTCATCGTGTTCTGCCACCCCGACCTGCAGACGGACCTCGAGGCCATCAACGGCTTCGTGAGCCCGGCGAACTACGCCAACAGCATGCCGGCGCTGCCGCAGGAGCTGGGTTCCTTCAAGGACCTGCGCTTCATGGGCTCGACGCTGTACGCCCCGTTCTACAACGCGGCCACCGTCACCGGCACGGGCATCACCTACATGACCGGCGGCAGCACCGGCACGGGCATCCCCGACGTCTACCCGCTGGTCGCGGTGGGCCAGGACTCCTACGGGGTCATCAGCCTGGCCGGCGCCAACGCGGTGACGCCCATCGTGGTGAACCCCAAGCCGAGTGACTCCGACGTGCTGGCCCAGCGCGGCCACGTGGCGTTCAAGATGTACGCCACGGCGTGCGTGCTGAACGACGCGTGGATGGTCCGAGGCGAAGTGCTGGTCACCCAGTGATGACCTGAAGGCTGGCGCCTGACGCTGGCCTTCATCAACCACCTACCTGGAGAACATCCACATGTCCACCGCTCGTCACCTCTCGTCCCTGCCGCTTCGCCTGATCGCGAACATGTGCCTGGGCGCCATGGGTTCTACCATCGCCAACACCGCCGCCGCCAAGGTCGACGCCCTGACGGCCGTCAAGGCCACCGTCGGCGGCTTCATGGTCTCCGTCGCCGCGCAGGACGAACTGGTCATCGCCGCACTCGCCGCGTCCGACCTGCCGACCTCGCAGGCCAACTGGCTGCAGCCCACGGGCCTGCCGGGCTTCTACGTCCAGCCGGCCGGCACCACGGTCTACTACGTCTTCGGCACCAACTCCGCCGGCACCGTCAAGTGCGTGCAGGGCACCTACGACGGCCAGGTGCTGAACCCGGCCTCGGGCTACACCCAGCTCGGGAAGTCGGTGATCCCCGACGTGCCGGCCGAGGGCTTCACGCCGCTGTTCGTGATGAAGGTCGTCACTGGCGGCTCGGCGTTCACGCCGGCCACCACCGCCCTGACCGGCATCGCGACCTTCAAGGACGTGGGCGTCCTGCCCGTCGACACGACGTTCTGACCCCGGCGGCGGTCTCCGCCTGCCACCACCGCCGGGGCCTTCGGGCCCCGGCTTTCCATGAGGAGCCAGCATGGCCAGCGCCAACCCCGCCCCGCAGCCCAAGGGCGACAAGCCCAAGCACCGCATGTTCAGGATCGTCATCGGCCTGGGCGACGACAACGAGCCGCGAAGCCAGTTCATCGGCGCCGACGGCATGGACTTCCTGATCCGGCGCGGCGAGGAGATCGACGTGCCCGAGCCCGTGCTCGGCGTTCTCGACACCGCGGTGAAGGGCGTTCCCGAGGTTGACCCCTCGGACCCGGCCGGCCTGCGCACCATCATGGTCGACCGCCAGCGCTTCCCCTACACGATCGTCCGCGCGCTCTGATCGTGCAGTACCTCGCCATGTGCCAGCGCGTGAAGCGCGAGTCGGGCCGCAGCGGCGCCGCCATCTCCAGCGTGGACACGGCCGCAGGCGAGGACCTGGACATCTGCCGCTGGGTGGCCGACGCGTGGCGTGCCATCCAGCAGATGCCCTACAACTGGCGCTGGATGCGCCAGAGCATGACGCCCGGCCTGCTGGCCATCGGCACCTGCGTCCAGAGCAGCAGCGCGCTGGGCGCCGCGGCGTTCGACCGATGGGCGCCGGAGTCCGATGACTACCGGCCCACGTACTTCGAGGCATCGAACCCAGCCAACGAGATCCCGCTCACCTGGCTGCCCTACGAGCGCTTCCGTGCGTCGTTCCTGGTGGGCACGCCGGCCTCTGGCCCGCCGCAGTTCTGGAGCGAGGCGCCCGACGGCAGCCTGCTGATCGGGCCGCCGCCCGACCTCGGCACCTACAAGTTCCGCGGCGACTACTTCACGATCCCCGGCGAGCTCATCGCCAACGACAACGAGCCGGCCATGCCGGAGCAGTTCCACATGCTGGTGGTGTGGGAGGCGGTCAAGATCGCAGCCGGCTTCGACGCTGCGCCGGAGGCCTGGCAGCGCGCCAACGACCAGGCCGAGCGCCTGCTCAACACGCTGATCGACCGCCAGGGCGAGAAGATCACGATCACCTCCAGGCCCATCGCCATGGGCCGCGGCAGCAGCTCTAGTTCGGGCTTCGCGTTCCGCTGAGATCAGCATGCGGCGCAGCACGTTGCAACGTGTCCAGGTCTCGGTGGACACCGACGCGGTTGCGCTCGGTGGCGGCCTAGACATCATCTCGGGGCCCTACTCGGTCAAGCCGGGCGTCCTGCGCTTCGCGATCAACTACGAGGCCCTGGTCACCGGCGGCTACGAGCGCGCGCGCGGCTACGAGCGCTTCGACGGCAGGGCCCGCCCCAGCGATGCCACCTACGCGGTTGCCGTGCCCGCGACGACCTTCTCAGGCCTGGTGGTGGGCGACACCGTCACCGGCGCCACCTCGGGCGTCACCGGCAAGCTGATGTACATCTCTGCCGCCGGCTGGATCGCGCTCACGCGGATGACCGGCGCCTTCACCGTCGGCGAGAACCTCCAGGTCGGAGGCATCACCAAGGGCGTCTACAGCAGCGACATCGCGAGCATCGACGGCTTCGTCGACAACGCCGTGCTGGCCCTGTGCGCCGACGAGTACCGCGCGAGCATCGCCAAGCCCGCCGGCTCGGGTCCGATCCGCGGCGTGGCCATCCTGGGGGCCGACGTCTTCGCCTGGCGCGACAACGCCGGCGGCACCGCATGCAACATCTGGAAGGCCAGCGCGACCGGCTGGCAGGCTGTGACGCTCTTCCACGAGGTGAGCTTCACCGCCGGCAGCGCGGCCTACGCAGAGGGCGCCACGATCACGCAGGGCGGCAACTCGGCCACCGTCAAGCGCGTGGTCCTCGAAACCGGCGACTGGGGCGCGGGCACGGCGGCCGGGCGCCTCATCATCACCGCGCCGGCGCCGGCGGCCTTCGCGGCAGGTGCGGCAGCTGGTGGCGGGGCGTGCACGCTCTCGGGCGCGAACGCCGCCATCACGCTGCTGCCGGGCGGTCGCGTCGAGACCGATGCGCACAACTTCGGCGGCGCCGTCACCACGCGCCGGCTCTACGGCTGCGACGGGGTCAACCGCGAGTTCGAGTTCGACGGCACGGTCTACGTCCCGATCAGCACCGGCATGAGCGCGCGCCGCGCCAGCTACGTGAAGTGCCACAAGAGCTACCTCTGGTTCGCCTTCGGCAGCAGCCTGCAGAAGAGCGCCGTCGGCTCGCCCTACCAGTGGAGCGCGGTGCTGGGCGCGGCCGAACTGGCGGCCGGCGACACGATCACGGGCCTGCTCAGCGTGGGCGGCTCCGAGGCCCAGGCAGCGATGATGGTCTTCTGCCTTAACAGCGCGCTGGTGCTCTACGGCTCGGACACCGCGAGCTTCAAGCTCACGCCGCTGTCCGACGAGGCCGGCGCCAGCGCCTGGTCGGTGCAGGACATGGGCCGGCCGATGGTGCACGACGTGCCGGGCTTCCGCGCCTACTCGCCGACGCAGAGCTACGGCAACTTCTCCTGGGAGCTGGCCAGCCGTGCCATCGAGCCGCTGGCCCGCCAGAAGACCCCGGTGTGCTCGGTCTTCTCGAAGAGCCTGGGCCGGTACCGGTGCTTCTTCTCGGATGGCACCGCGGTGAGCGCGACGCCCTGGGGCAAGGGCTTCGCCTGGATGCCGCTGAGCCTGCCGATCAAGCCGGTGGTGGCCACCAGCGCCGAAGTCTCAGGCGTCACCCGCACCTTCTACGGCACGGAGGATGGCTGGGTTGTCGAGGCCGACGTCGGCAGGTCCTTCGATGGCGCCGCCATCACGCACGCCTTCAAGCTGAGCCAGCTCCACCAGAAAAGCCCGCTGGTGATCAAGCAGTACCGCGCGATCGAGGCCGAGTGCCTGGGCAACTCCGCGTTCAGCCTGTCGATGGGCGCCGAGTTCCTCACCGCCGACCCTGACGCGCAGCAGGACTACTCGGTCGAGTTCGAGCAGCTCGCGCTGTACGGCAACGCGCTGGTGTGGTCCGGTTCGTCCTGGGGCCAGGCGCAGTGGGGCGCCGGCGAGCTGAGCCGCAAGCGCGCGCGCATCCCGGGGCAGGGCGTGGCGATCTCGCCCATCTTCGGCGGCTCCAGCGCCAGCGAGCTGCACCACCAGATCACCTCGCTCTTCATCCACTACACCGGCCGAAGGATCGCGCGATGAGCGGCTTCTTGAACAGGTTCTTCGGGCGCACCTTCAACGCCAGCGAGGGCACCTTCGCCCAGGCGACGCCGGTCAAGAACGAGTTCGAGTCCGTCGAGCGGGCCTGCAAGCTGATCGCGGACGAGATCGACGCCATCCGCCCCTCCTGGCTGCCGGCCACGCTCGGCGCCGCGCTGACGATCCTGCGCGTCAACGCCGCCGGAGACGCCATCGAGTTCGTTTCGCCCGGGCGGATCCCGCTGGTGGACGTGGCCGCCTCGCGTGCTCTGCTGGCCAGCGACGCGGGCAAGGGATTGCGCTGCACCAGCGCTGGCGCGATGACGCTCACGGTGCCGGCCAACGCGACCACGGCCATCGACGTCGAAACGGCCATCGTGGTCTTCCAGTACGGGGCGGGCAAGGTGACGCTCTCACCCGAGGTCGGCGTGACACTGCGCGCCGCCGACGGCTACCTGGCCACGCGCACGCAGTATTCCCAGATCACGCTGCTGAAGATCGCCACCGACGAGTGGATCGTCGGCGGAGACAGGGGCTAGCCTTGCTCGGCACCTACGTCGGCCTGCAGATCCCGCAACCGTCTGCCGGCCCCGCGGCTTCTTGCCTGGCCACCGGGCCGACGTGGACGGCAGCCACCGTGCCCAGCATCCCGACCTTCTCATCGGGCGGGGACATTGCGTCGAGCGGCGCCGTGCTTGTGGCGGCGTCGGCAGTCGGGAACCTGTGTGTGCGATCGACGGACCGGGGTGCCAGCTGGGCCAGCACCGCCATGCCGGCGGGCGAGTGGAAGCGCGTGGCCTACGGCAACGGCACCTTCGTGGCCGTGGCGGGGAACAGCTCCACGAGCAACTTGTCCGCGACCTCGGCCGATGGCGTCACCTGGACGTCCAGGAACAACCTGCCATCGAACGCCTACTGGTATGCGCTCGCTTTCGGTGGCGGCGTGTTTCTCGCGGTTGCGTTCTCAGGTGGCACCGGAACCAACCGGCTGGCCAGGTCGGCAGATGGCGTTGCGTGGACGTCGCTGACGATGCCTGTGGCTGGCGACTATCGCGAGATCGCCTATGGCGGCGGCAAGTGGGTGGCCATCAGGCCCGAGTCCGCGACCCCCTACTACTCGACCGACAACGGCACGAGCTGGGCATCTTCTGGCACCTTGCCGGCCGGGTCGCCGGTTTCGCTACGCTACGGCGGCGGGGTCTTCATCGTCACGCACGCCTCGAACGTGATCGACGTCTCGGCCGACGGGGTGACTTGGACCTCGATCACGCTGCCGTTCACGGGTGCGCCGAACCTCTTCGCCTACAGCGGCGGCATGTGGCTGATACAGGGTTCGGGGGCGAACTCCGACAAGGTCGCGCTCTCGTCCGACGGGCTGACCTGGACTCAGAAGACCATCCCGCTGTCCAGTGCCTTGATCTGGGGCGGCGATGCCCTGCGGTTCTTCGGCATCCGCCCACAGAGCACCGTCGGCATCTACGGCGAGTGCCCGACCGACGCGGTGCCGGCGCCTGCCGCGCCCGCTGGAATGGTGGGCAGCATGGCTGCGCTGGCCGTGTCGGTAACCAGCTCACTCCAGGGCAGTATCGGGGCCGCTCCTGTCCCGGCCTACCAGGTGGGGATGCGGGCCAGCGGCGGGGCGTTCGGCCAGGATGTGCGCGTGGCGCGCGCCGCGGCCGCGGCGCTGCTGTCGGTGCTGCCGGACCCGGCAAGGCCGATTGCCGGGGCTTCGGGGCTTCCCTTCTCTGTGGACTACGAGACCGTGGCCGACGGCTTCGGCGTGGCCGGAGTCGACTTCACCGCCACCAGCGGCACGCTGACATTCAACAGCGACGCCGCGCAATCGATCGAGGTCCCGCTGTCGGTGGCCAGGCCCGCCTACGGTCGGCCCGACGTGAACTTCCTGGTGCGCCTGAAGAACCCCGCAGGGTGGTCCCTGATGCCTGGCGGCTCTCAGCTGCGCGTCATCCACAAGAACGACTGGCCAGCTCCCGGCCTCGCGCTCGCCGCGGTCTCCAGCTCCGGCACCTCTGTGGTTTTCGAGGCCACGCTTGAAGCGGCGTTCTACTTCGACCAGCGCGTCACGCTGACCCCGGTCATGTCCCTCACGGGCCCGCCGCCGGCGCCATCTGGCCTGGACAGCCTCGATCTGAGCCTTGACGGCGGTTCCACGTGGATCGTGCTGAGCGACTTCGGCGGCCAGGGCGTCTTCACGCTGCCCGCCGGTACCAGCTCGTTCCGGTTCCGGTTCGTGGGCGCGATCCGCGCTGCCGTTGTCGATGGACTGCCGCAGTGCGACGTGCGGATCGAGGTGCGCCTGGCCTCCATCTTCGCCAAGTCCCCTGTCTTCTACGTCGCGAGGTAGCGATGCCACCCCCTCCTCCCATCCACAGCAACCTGCACGGCTGGCATCTCAAGCGCGAGATCCAGCTGGGGCACATCATCACCACGCTGACCGTGGCCGCGGCCGCTTTCGGCTACATCGGCAAGCAGGAGCAGCGCATCGCGCTGATCGAGCAGCGCCTGGAGCAGCAGCGCGAGCGCGACGAGCGCCAGGACCGATCCGCCGGCGAGGACAAGAAGCTCTTCGTGGAGCGCCTCGACAGGATGGATGCGAAGCTCGACCGGCTCATCGAGCGCATTCCATCGTCAAGGCCGTGAAGCGCGCCACCCTTCAGCGCGGCGACAGCACCGACCAAGGCACCTTCGGGGTGCTGCAGTTCGGCGGCCACGTCGTGCGCTCACTGGAGCTGCCCTGGCGCGAGAACGCGCGCAAGCGCTCCTGCATCCCGCCGGGCACGTACCGCTGCACGCTGGTGCGCAGCCCGCGCTTCGGCAGCGTCTACCTGGTCAACAACGTGCCCGGCCGCAGCGCCGTGCTCCTGCACCCCGCGAACTTTGCCGGCGACGTGGAGCAGGGCTGGACCTCGCATCTCGAAGGCTGCATCGCGCCGTGCCTGAAGGTCGGTGTCATGCGCAACGCGGCCGGTGCCATGCAGCGCGCCGGCCTGGTCAGCCGGCCAGCCGTCACCGAGCTGATGGCCTGGGCTGGCGGTCAACCCATCGAACTGGAGATCTCATGATCAGCGCCATCCTCAGCGTTCTCGGAAGCTCTGTCTTCGGCTCAATCCTCGGGGGCATCTTCGGCCTGCTCAATCGCAAGGTAGACACGGATCTGCGGCGCCTGGAGCTGGAGCACGAGGCGAAGAGCTGGGAGTTCAAGCTCGCCGAACGGGACAAGGACATCGAGCACGCACGCGTCGAGTCCCAAGGCCGTCGGGACGTGGCCATCATCGAGGGCGAAACCGCGATCGAGACGGCTCGCATGTCCGCGATTGCCGCGGCCCAGGCAGCTGACAGGATCACGCCCGAGGACATCAAGGCGGCCGGCGGCATGGGCTGGATGCTTGTCCTGGCTGAGGCCGTATCAAAGTGGGTGCGCCCGCTGGTGACCATCAGCCTGGGCGGCGCCGCGATCTACGTCAACCTGCTGCTGCTGGAGCGGTTCGTCGCCTCATGGCCGAGCCTGCCCCAGGCCCAGCAGTACGAGATGAGCGTGCAGGCCTTCTGCTGGATCACCGGTCAGGCTTCGGCAGTCTTCGGCTGGTGGTTCATGACGCGCAGCACGAGGAAGTAGGACATGGCCAGCCAGTACAGCACCAGGGTGCGCAACGCGGTGGCCAGCGCGGTCACCGCCACCATCGCGGCTGCCAGCGGCGCGGCGCCGGCGCGCGTCGCCCTGATCACCGGGGCAAAGCCCGCGAGCTGCGCGGCCGCCGACCCTGGCACCGAGGTGGGCAGCTGCCCCATCGCCGCCGGCAACATGGCCGCGGCCTCCGCCGGCGCCCAGGCCCTGGCCGTGGCGCTGGCCGGCATCACCACCCAGGCCGGCACCATCGGCCACTACCGCGTGTATGCCGGCGACGGCCAGTGCGACGAGCAGGGCACCGTGACGCTGACCGGCGGGGGAGGGGACTGCGAGCTGGCGGCGTCTTCGCTCACCGTGGTGGCCGGCCAGCCGATCGCGATCTCGCTGCGGAACCTGGTGGCGGGCGGGGCCTGACGCTATGGGCCTCCTCTCCCCGATCCTGCGCAACGGCACCGACGGCCGCCTGACCTGGTGGTGCCCGGGCTGCGACCACGCGCACATGATCCAGACCGGCGCCGGCAGCGGGCCGCGCTGGGGCTGGAACGGCAACGCCGAGAAGCCGACATTCACGCCGAGCGTGCTGGTGCGCACCGGGCGCGCCGTCGATCCGTCTTTCGTGAAGGAGGCCGGCGACCCGCCCGAGGTGTGCCACAGCTTCGTGGTCGACGGCCAGATGCAGTTCCTGAGCGACTGCGACCACGCGCTGGCTGGGCAGACCGTGCCGATCCCGCCGTGGCCGGGCCAGTACGCCGACTGGCGCGACGCCTAGAACCTCGGATCGTTCGCCGCCTCAGCGTGCTCGCCCGGAAAGCAGGCCCAGAGCATGCCGGCGCCCGGCAGGCGCTGCACCCGCGTGAGCCAGGGGTAGGCCCGTCCCAGCGCGCGGCCGACGGCGCGCTCGAGGTCGGCACCGCGGCCGCTGTCGTAGCGCGGCAGCCTCGGGCCGACGAACTCAGGCAGCGCTGACGGCGCGGGGACGGCCAGGCTCAGGCGCGGCTCGTCCACGGCTCAAGCCTCGCGCCTGGCGTGCAGCTCGGCCGCCGCCTCGGGCTCCAGCGCCGAGTACACCGGCTCTTCGGCCATCGCCGCGGCCACGGCGCGCAGGTCTTCCGCGCTGACGCCCTCGTCCTGCACCAGGTCGGCCAGGCGCGCGGCGCAGCGCTGCACCCAGGTGGCAGGGTCGCGGCAGGTGTTCGGCGGGCCGGCAGGTGCTGCAGGCGCTGCGGCGGCCATGAAGGGCCAGCGGGCGGGGGACATCGCAGGATTCTGCGCGTCAACCCGGGGGAGCGAAAGTGTGCGGGGAAATCTGCCAGAACCGGCGCGTTTAGGGCCCTCAGCGCGGCCGGCGCGCGTGCTCTTCACCTATGGAGCGCACCACGCGCACAATGCGCGCCTCGGATTCGAAATCCGGCGTACAGGTTCTCCTGTACCGAGGGTTCGAATCCCTCTCTCTCCGCCAAGTGTGCGGGGAAATCAGCCAGAACGACGACGGCCGATTGCCCCCACCGCCTCAGCCAGCGTGCCCGCCGTGAGGTGCGCATAGCGGTCCGTCGAGCGCGCGTCGCGGTGCCCCAGCACCTTGCCGACGGCGTGCAGCGAGACCTTCGCATTGATCATCTCGCTGGCCGCGCTGTGCCGCAGGTCGTGGAAGTGGACGTGATCCAGACCCACCCTCGCGCGAGCGCGCTCCCAGGCCTTCTGCACCGTGCGCTTCTTCGCCTGAAGCGGCAGGTGCTGCAGCAGGTGCCTGATGCGCGGGTGCACCGGCACCGCGCGCACATCCCCATTCTTCGAAGTCCTGAGCAGCAGCACGTCGCCCCGCGGCTCGGCGCGCTGGATCTCGTTGAGGCGCAGGCCCGAGTAGAAGGCCACGCGGATCGCGATCTGGGTCTCCCAGCTCGTGCACGCACGGCAGGCCTGCAGCATCTGCTTGCGGTCGATGTAGGCGTGCCGGGCGTTGTTGACCGTGGGCAGCTGCATCTGCGCCGTGGGGTCGTGGTCGACCAGCTTGTGCTTCTTCCAGCCCCAGCGCGCGGCGGCCTTGAGCAGCGCCAGGCGGTTCTTCGCCGTGGCCAGGCTGATGGTGTGCTCAGGTAGACCGCCCTCGACGGCCGGCATGGTGCGCTTCTCGACTACCTCCGCGGCCACCTTCGCCAGCTCGGACATGCGCCGGCCGGTGTAGGCCCAGGCGATGGCGTGCAGGTGCTCCGTCGCCGCGCGGTGTGACTTCAGGTGCGCCTTGTCGCGCAGGTAGAGCAGCACCGCCTCGCTGATCAGCGGGTCTCGCTGCTGTACGCCAGTTGCAAGGGCGTAGAGCCGAGCGACTTCCTTGACGTCGTAGGCGTCGGCCTCGGCTTGAGTCCAGCCTTTCGGAAGTAGCTTTGAAGGCCGGTATCGTCGGCCGCCGATAGTGCGGTCGAATTCAAAGCGCCAGCGCTTGTTGCGGGAGTCCCAGCGGATCGGCATGAGTCTTTGTAGGCTTGAACGTCGGCGGGGTCGAAGCGTACAGCCCGGCCGCCAGCCGTCGGCCGGAAGCGGGGCAGTCGGTCTAGGGGGATCTGCAGCACGGCGCGCGGGCTGATCCCGAGGATGGCGGCGACCTGGGAGGCCGTGAGCATGGTCAGAACGGGATGTCCCGATCGTCGTCGGGCTCGCCGACGGTCAGCAGGCGCGCCACGTTGTGCGTGCGCAGGATCTCGCCCTTGAGGTTGACGTGCGTGGCCTCGGGCACGCGCTTGGCCAGCGCCACCGGCGCGAACACGACGAACAGGCCGCCCATGTGCTCGCTGCACAGGCGCAGGGCTTCGCGCTCGGCGCGCGCGCGATCAGCCTGCAGCACGGTCGGGCGCTTGTGGGCGGGGATCATCAGCCCGCCGGCGTGGTGGCGCTGCCAGTTGTCCAGGTCGGCGCCGTCGAGGATGAGGTGGGTCATCAGCGCACTTCCTGCGGGGTGAGGGTGTCCATGTGCGGGCTAGGCTTGTTGCTGATCGCGCGCAGCCTTGTCGCGGCGCTTCTTCTCTGCGGCCATCCAGTCATACACCTCGTGTAGCTTGCTGTGGCCGCACACGGCCCGCACGCCTTCAACCCATAGGCTGTGCGTCTCCCTCTTCTCCACCGTCGCGCGGTAGCTGGCAACAACCGGCTTCAGCCGCTGCAACTTCGACTGCGTGCGCAAGATCGCCTGTTTGATGGCGTGCGCGCCTTGCTTGTCGGCGCGCGGCGTCTGCCCCAGCTTCTGCTGCAAGTGCGCGATGTCGTCGCGCCACTCGGCAGCCCGAGTCTTGCAGCGGGCTAGAGCCTCATCGGCCTCAAGCCCCACAAGCGAGGAGAAGAACCCCTCGCCGTTTATCTCTACTACGTCGCCCATGCGCGGGCTCCTTCGTCTTGCTTGGCACTAGGCCACTACGCGGGTCAACCGGACCCGCTGCGGTGTCACTCGCTCGTCTCAGCGCGGGGGCGGGTGGCGGTCACTGCGCGCCTCCCTCGGTGCCGCCCAGCTTGCGATTCAGCAGCGCAGCCCACGCAGCACCGCCCGCCACCTTCGCCACGAACTGCAGCGCCACGATGTGCGGCAGCAGCGCGCCAAAGGCCAGCGTCGGGAAGATCAGCGAGTCCACCGCAGCGCCGGCCACGTTGGATCCGTTGGCCCGGAACAGCCACGAGCCACGCAGCCGAGCGAACGTCGCCCAATCCACCAAGGCCGCAGCCGTGAAGGCAGCCGAGCTGGCAACGGCGATCTTGCCTGCGGCTGGGTTGAGCAGGTAGGTCAGCGCACCGGATGCCACGATCAGCGCGAGCATCTGCCACGCCTTCAGGCGCACATGCAGCCAGTCGCGCAGGGCAAGGTCCAAGCCAATCAGCACAAAGGCATTGACGGGCGAGATAGCCGGGCCGAAAGCTGTGACGCTCAGGTTTGCCAGCGTCATCGCGGCGGCGTAGATCAGGATTGCAGTGGTCAGCATAGGCCCTCTTGAATTGGCCGCTCCGTCCACAGAGTCGGCGGGTTGATGGAATCGATGCTCTGCGCCATGCACTCGGCGCAGACATTGCCGTCTTTGAAGTTGCGGCCCACGTTGGTGGAATCGGCGCTCGCCAGCGGCCACGGGCCGGCAGATTGACCCAACATCCTCAATCCGTGCAGCCACGGCACACGGCCGAACTGGCGCACGAGAGCATTGAATGTCTCGTCCATGCGCCCGCACCATGCCGCGCTGCCGACCTGCCAGAACTCGCCTGAGCTGCCAATGCACACGCGCGGCCAGTCGTTGCAGAGGTCGAACAGGTATTCCAGGGGCAAGCCAAGGTGCCACACTGGCGCCCCGTACTCCTTGCGGTGCGGCCACGTCGCCACCATCGCGCGCTGCTCTTCTACGGTGCCGCCGATCTTGTCCGGGACCACGGCCCAGTGAGGGTGCGCCAGGTGCGGCTCAATCCACGCATAGAAGCCAGGAATGTCTAGCACTGCGCCGCGCGTGAAGACCGAGAATCCCCCGTTGTCGAGCATCACGCTCTGGCCGATGCGCAGGCACGTCGCCAAGTCCTGCGGCGCCGCATAGCTCACGCAGAACATGCGCCCGGCCATCCGCACAAGCTGCGCGCGTGGCGTTATCGGGGTGCCGTGGTAGTGGTGCATCAGCCTCCCTCGGTGCCGCCGATGCCGCCCGTGATGCCGTGGGCGCGCTCTGTCGCTCGCACGATGCTGATGATGGTGTCCCAGTGCACGCGGGACACAGCGCCGCCGAACTCAAGCTCGCCGATCTGGTCCAGCGTCAGCGGCTCTGGCGGCAGCAGCGGCAAGGCCGGATGCCTTCCACCCGGCGAAGCCATAGACGCCGGCAGCACCTCGCGGAAGTCTTGCGCAGCAGCGCGGGCCATCCAACCTTTCCACGCGGCGGAAGTCTGCATGGCGTGCTCGACCATGCCAACATTGGCGTCGAACGGTGCTGCCGTGGCGATCCACTCGCAGAACTCCGCGCGTTCGGCTTCAAGGCGCGGGCCGGTTTCCTGCGGCACTGCGTCAGGCGATGCGGCCACGCCGTCACCGCCGATGGGGTCGAATTCGTTGTTGAGGTTCACGCTGCGTTTCCCTTTGTGGTCGCGCCCGGGGCGTCGGGGAGGGGCATCCAGTGGGTGGGCGGGTGATCTTCGGTAAAGCCGCCATCCCAGCTTGACCAGAACGGCGCGAACTCCTCCCACTCTGGCTCTGGCGCAAAGCCGTCTCGGTACTTGATCTCCGGCACATCTGATGGCTCAGTCCAGGCGCCATATGTCAAGCGACCCGGCGCGTACAGCAGAACCTCGGTCCCGTCCTTCGGCGCCGTCTCGATGGGCTGCCACTGCACCCCGCGCTCGTCCTTCGGTGCGGCCTGGGGAGGCGAGGCGGCAGCCCATGCTGCTTGCCACGCTTGCCACGCTGAAGACGTGCTCATCAGCAGATAGTCGCGGCTGTTTCGCCCCACAGCCAGCGGCCACCGGCCTCCATCGCTTGCCCAATGCTCAAACGCGGCGCGACAAACTTCGCTCGGTGCTTGGCTCACGCTGCGTCTCCCTTCTGCGGGGCGGATGGTGCGGCGGCCAGTGCGTTCAGGAAGCCGAAGATCACCGGATCACGGCCTTCGTAGAAGTCCTGCCAGCACTGGCTCGCGGAGTGGCGCACGCAGACCCAGCGGTCGCCCTTCCCTCCAAAGCCTCCGGTCCCGGTTTCCAGCGCCCACCCCTGCGGCACCGCCACCGGCTGCGCGCTCGGTGCGGCGGCGAACGTGCGCACGGCCCACTCCACGAAGCCGACAGCCTCGTCCTCAGTGCTGACCGGCAGCCACTCAATACCGCTGGCGCGAATCGCACGCTTGATGCCCGCTTCAGTCAGCGCCACCGCCTCGGCCGGCTGCTCCTTCTCGGCCAGCAGCGTCTTCACCCGGCCAAGGTTGATCGCGCCGCCATCAGTGCGGCATCGCGCCGGGTCCAGGCCCAGCCGTTGCAGCAGGAAGTCCACCGCGTCGCACTCGCGTTGCAGGTCGGAGGGCTGCACAGCAGGGGCGGCGGCGAGCATGTCAATGGCCTCGTTGAGCTTCGGCAAGATCAGGCCGATGCGGTAGTGCATGACGCCACCGATGAGGAAGCCGGGGCCTTGCAGTTCTTCCAGCGCCATGTACGCCTGCTGGACGATGGCGCGGATGTCGTGCGCGCTGGGCACGGCGGCCGGCTGCTGCGCGGCCAGGGCGGCTTGCAGGCGCGCGGTCTCGGCGCTCAGTCCTTCTGCTAGCTCCTGTGCTTCAACGGCAGCGGAGAAATAGTCTGCGGCCAGCTTGCCAAGGCGCGCGATCTCGGCGTCTCGCGCGGCGATGGCTTCGGCGCGGAATGCGAGCATCTGCTTGGCGCTGAATGTCTCGTACTTCGCTTTCGGCTTCTTGCCGTCGCCGATGTAGAAGGTGTGCGCGGGCTCCGGCAGCGCCGGGAGGTCGGTGTTCATCACTGCGGCTCCGGGTTGAGGCGGATCACGGCCATGCGTCCCTGCGTCGGGAACGACTCCAGCGCGCACTCCAGCACGTAGTGGTACTCGGTGTCAGCAGCACCGCCTGATGCGTCGCCAGGCACTTCCACATGCACCGGGATGTGCCCAGGCATCGCGGCCAGGGCTTCGCGCAGTTGATCGACGGTCACGTCAATGCACCTCCGCACCCGGCTTGCGACCGCGGCGGACACCCTTCGGCGCCACGCCCGCCGCCGCGATGCTCTGCGCCATGCCCGCCTCCAGCTCGGCCTGCTCGGCGGCGCCAGCGTCGGTGCTGCTGCCCTCGTCGTCGCTGAACTCGTCCGGGTCACCTTCGCCCGGGTCGGCCCCCAGACTCGCCGCCAGCGCGCCCTCCGGCGTCTGCGCCTGGTCGTCCAGCAGGGAGCCCTGGTTCGCATCGGCAGCGCCTGGGTGGCCCTTCGTGCCGTCGATCTCCGCGCCCGTGGCCTCGGTGCGCTCCCCAGCGGCCGGGAGTTCCGGCGCCTCGATGCGCACGAACACCTTGCGCTTCTGGCGGCCCCACAGCATGCCGGCGCCTTCCTCGTCCAGGTCGGCGGTGCTGATGCGGAACTCGTAGTCCATCTTCCCGCCTTCGTAGAAGTCGAAGGAGAAGGCGTCGACCTTGCACTGCTCCATGTGCAGCGCGTCGTCGTTCATGCCCCGCGCGATCCAGACCTTCCAGCCTTCGTAGCGGAACTCGGTCGGCAGGTGCGTCACGTCCTTCGAGCGCAGCAGTGGCGTGCTCGGCGGCATGCCGGGCAAGTCCTCCTGCCCCGGGACGGCCATGTAGATCGTCGGCCGCAGCGTGGAGCTGAACTTGTCGAGTTCCTCGTTGGGCACGCCCTTGATGCGCAGGCGAATCGACACAGCGGGAATGTCGTCCTTGCCTTCCTTGCGCGTGTGGCCGGTGAAGGCTGTCAACTCGCACTCGGTGATGGTCTTCAACTCGAACATGGATGCCTTTCGTAGTGGCGTCAGGTGTAGAAGGCGGGCGGCCGTCAGGCCGCAGCGTGGGAAGCGTTAGGAGGAGGCTGCATGTCCACGCTGGCGCGCCCGGGAAGGGGTCATCCGCGCTTCGTCGCGCGTTCCCAAAGCGAGTCGAGCGTGTCGATCTGCTTGGGGCTGGGCCGGCGTCCGCCTTCGATCTGTCGGCGCAGCGAGTCAACGAATCCGCGCTCCCAGTCGGTGAGCCGTTCTTCGCGCCTCTCGCAGTCCTCCAGCAGCGTCAGGTACTCATCAGCCCAGGTGGTCATTGCGCGATCTCCTCGGGCCGGCCGATGGTCCTGCCGAAGCCCAGCGCTTCCTGGAACAGCGCCTCGTCCTGCGCGCTGCGGTTCTTCATCGCGGCCAGGCGGTCCAGCTGCTGGCCGTACCACTCGCGCCGCTCGCGCAGCACCGTGGCCTGCGGGGCGTCGATGGGCAGCGTCGCGTCGGCGTGGGCCTGCCAGAGGGTGGCGAGGGTCTTCACAGCGGCCTCCCGTCCACATCCTCGAACACGACGCGGCCAACGCGGCATGCGCCCCAGCGCTCCATGTTCGCGGCGCGCTCTGCGGCCTTGTTGAGCGTCGCGTGCTTGACGTAGGTCTCATGCACGATGGCGCCGCCAGCGTCCATGCCCAGCGTCGGGTGCGGCTTGTCGTTCGCACACACCACGACGTAGATTTCACCGGGCACGTCCTGCCTCGGCTGTTGCCATGCGCTCAGGATCTCGTCGCGCAGCGCCCTCGCGTTCGCCAGTTCTGCCGCATCGTTGTCGCGCTCAGCCGCAGCCCACTGGCGCAGCGTGTCCAGCAGGGAGGCGCTCATGCCGTCACCTCGCCCGCGTACAGCTCAGCCATCGCGCCGACGTGGCTCACCAGCTGCCGGCAGATCAGCGCGAACTGCGACTCGGTGTAGTAGCCGACGCCGCGCTCGGTGCGCTTGGGCGTGATGTGCAGCCGGTCGGCCAGGAAGGCGCCGCGCAGCACGAGGCCGCCGTCGGGGTCCAGGCGGGCGCAGATGTCGCCCAGCTTGAGGGTGGCGGGCTCGTCGGCCTTCAGCGCCGCCGCGGCCTTGCTGACCAGTTCGGCGCCGGCAGGCGTGGCCAGCAGCGCGCGGTCCTCGGGACGGCATGCCTGGACGGCAATCGGCGTCGGGGCAGGTGCCGGCGCAGCAGCCTGGGCCACCGCCGCAGCCGCTTGGCGCTGCGCCTCGGCCGCTGCCGCCTGCTCCTGCGCGATCCGCGCCGCCTCCTGCTCACGCGCCCGCTGCTCAGCCGCCGCGATGCGTGCGGCCTCCGCCTCCGCAGCCTTGCGCACCTTCTCGGCCTCGGCCGCCCGGTGCTTGTTGATGCGGTCGCCGACGACGGCGGCAAAGTCGTCGGCCGCCTTGTGCACCAACTGGCCCAGGTCGGCGAACAGGAACTCCAGGCCGTCGGCCACCAGCTTGAACGCCTGCACGTTCGCCCGGATCGCCCGGCCTTGCGTGTCCGCCGCGATCTTGGCCGCCGCCAGCGTCGTGTCCAGCGCGTCCTGCATGCTGGCCACGCTGCGCTTGCCCTTGATGGCGCCCGCGAAGTCGGCGGCCACCGGCAGCAGGCGCATCGGCGCGATCTCGGCGTTGACGACGGCAATGTGCAGGTCGAGGGCGCTGCGGGCGGCAAGCACCGCGGCGTCGCGCACCTCGGACTTCCGGCGCGTCACCAGCTTGTCGAGGTCGAGGCGCACCTCGCGGGCCTCCTTGGCGATGTCGTCCAGCGTGCGGAACAGAGCCTCGATGTCGGCGGTCTGCGCGAGCGCGCGCTCCTTGGCGCCCTTCACGCGGTCTTCCACGTCGGCGCACCACTTCACGGCCTTGTCGGCGTCGGCGAAGTCCTGGTCGGTCTTCAGCGTGCGGTTCACGCTGCGGATGGCGGCCAGCGCCGTCGCCTTGAACTCGCCCAGGTTCGACGCGGTGACCTGGCCGGTGATGTCGATGCGCAGCGCGGGCAGAGTCTCGGGCACGGCGCCCACCGGGGCCGGCTCGGCGTCGGCGGGCAGCTTGTAGGCCGCGAGGTCGCGCTCGAACTGCGCCCAGCCGGCAAGGATCTGGCCGCGCAGTTCGTCGTCGGGCATGTACCAGGTGCTGTGCTCTTCCACGAGGTTGCCCTCGGCGTCCCAATCGGTGGCCATGAACAGCACGCGGCCGGCGCCGCTGACGTGCAGCTGCTGCTCCATCTGCACGCGGTGGTAGATCGGCAGCAGTCGGCCGGGCGCGTCGTCACCGCCGCCGACCAGCGACTCGATGGCGGCGAAGGCGGCCTTCAGGTCGGCATTCAGCGCCTTGTGCTCGAAGGCCGTGGACTCGTCCAGCGTCAGGCCGTCGAAGCTGGCCGACAGGCGGCCTTCGCTGCCCGTCACCGGATACAGGTCTTCGCCGATGATCTTCTCGGCCAGCGGCCGGGCCAGCGCCTCGGCGCGGTGGCCGTTGTCGAAGCGCTTCTGCGTGGCGATGTCCACGTCGGCCGGGCGCTGCGTGTGCAGCTCGCGCAGCAGTTCGGAGCGCGTCTTGTACGGGCTGACGCCCATCATGGCCGGCGCGTCGCTGGCGTTGAAGTGCGCGGCGCGGTAGGCCAGCCACTCGGGCGTGCCTTGGATGAGGTCGTGGGTCTTCACTTGGCAGCCTCCGCGGCTTCGTAGTCGGCGGCGAAGTCGTCGGCGGCCGGGGCCGGCGCGGCGGCGGGCTCGGGCTCCTGTGCCTTGGCCTTCGGCGCCAGCGCCTTGATCTGCGCCTGCTGCTCTTCGGTGAAAGTGGCCTTCGTGCTCAGCGTGGCCAGCAGCGCCTCGGCGGTCTTGCGGCCCGACTCGACGATGCCGCGCCACTGCGGCAGGTTCTTCGCGAAGTCGGCATCGCTGTAGGGCGGCAGGGTCGGCAGCTTCGACAGCGCGGCCGTCGTGGCGGCGGGCGGCAGCGCCTCGGGCATGGCCTCCAGTTCGTCGGTGCTGTAGATGCCCAGCAGCGCACCGGGGCAGTAGGCGCGCGCCCAGTTCTTGACCTGCAGGTAGCCCATCTGCTGCTTCGGGTTCACCTTCCACAGCGGGCTGTTCTTGGTCTGCACGGATGCAGCCGACAGCCACTCGCCCCAGGTGATCGACGACTCGCCGCGCAGCACGGCGCCGACGCGGCAGCGGTCGCCGTCGTGCTCGTAGCTGAAGCTGCCCCGGATCGCGCCGGACTGCATCACGACGGCGTTGACCAACTGCGCCTCGTAGCCGAGCTTGCCGTTGATGACGTGCGCCTTCTGCGCGACGGCGAACGGGTTCAGGCCCCAGATCATCGCCTGCGTGACGATGGCGAGGCAGTCGCCGATGTTGCCCTTCAGTTCCTTCGGCACCGACAGGGCGCTGTTGGCCAAGGCTTCGGCCATGCGCCACAGCTTGTCGAAGTTCTGGTCCTGCAGCAGATCGAGCGGGGTGAAGGTGCGCTGCAGCAGGCGGTCCAATTCGGACTGCGTTGCGGCTTCGGTGGCGCGGGCCACGGCGGAAAGTTGAGGGGTCATGAAATGTTGTCCTGTTCGTTGGTTGATAGGTCAGGCCTCGGCGGCCTCGTCTTCTTCTTCGTCCTCGGGCGCGTCGTCGAAGACCTCGCCTTCGCCGCCGCACGACGTGCATTCGCCCTCCGGGGACCAGCGGCTTTCGCCGGACCCGTTGCAGTCGCCGCACACGATCCAGTCGAGCCCGCTCATCGCGTGGCCCGCCGGGTGAAGATGGCGACAGCGGCGGCCTTGATGCGCCCCCATCGAGTGGTAGGCACCGGCACGGCCGGCATGACGACAGCGGCCGGCTGCGGCTCGATGGGCTTGAGCATGTCGGGGTTGCGCTGCAGCAGCGCGCCGAGTTCTTCGTCGGGCAGCCAGCCGTAGCGGTTGTGGCGCGGCATCACGATGCCCACCAGTGCGCGACCGTTGCCGCGCCGGCAATGCCGATGACCACCGCGAGCAGCACGCCGAGCACGCGCTCACCGAAGCTGACTTGCTCGGCGCCTTGCTCGGCCACGCGGCGCCATTGGTCCGGGGTGAATTGGTCGCGGATCATTCGTCCACTCCATCCATCAGGTCGGCCAGCGCAAGCACGGCGATGACGGCAAGGCCGATCAGGGACACGATGCTGATGGCGGCGTAGAGGGCGCTCATCGCTGCACCAGCCACGTCATCGCCACACCGGACAGCCACGCTTCCCACGCAGCCACTTCGGCCGCATCGCCTGCGAGGCAGGCCACGATGTCGAGGCCCATCACTGCCACCCCGGCACAACCGTGAACATCAGCCACACGCACACCAGCCACACACCCACGGCGATGACGCGGTAGGTGCTGCGCTTCAGTTGGTCGTCCATCTCGTATCTCCTGCCGCTTTGGGTGCGGTGTGAGATGGACTGTAAGGCACGCCTAACGATTACGCAATAGGCGCACCTTACTTTTTGCGTCGAGGCGTGAAAAGGAACACCTTGCGGAAAAAGTAAGGTGTGCCTTACACTGCGCCACATGGCAGACCCAATCACAGACCTCGGCGGCCCGGCGGCGGTAGCGCGCATGCTCGGCATCAAGACACCATCGGTGTGCGGTTGGAACGGCCGCGTGCCCCCGGATCGCTGCCCGAACATCGAGCAGGCCACGGCCGGCCGCGTCACCTGCGAGTCGCTGCGCCCTGACGTTCGCTGGGCGCGTGTCCCGGACCAGAGCTGGCCGCACCCTGACGGCCGTCCCTGCATCGACGTTGCCGCTCCGGTCGAAGCGAGGGCCGCAGCATGAACCACGGCCACACGCCGCACGGCGAGGCCCGGCCGCTGGCGGATTGCCGCGACTGCGAGCGTTGGCTGCAGCGCACGACGGCCGGTAAGGCGACCGGCTGGCTTGAGCCTGTGCCGATGAAGTTGGTCGGCCTTGATCACGTCTGCACCCACCGCATTCCTGCGGCCGACTGAGTTATGGGCGCCCTCCGCATCATGCGTGTCAGCCGCTTGGGAGTTGCCAGCACGCACGCGGCAGGGCGCCCGCCATTTGTCTCCCGCTCGCACCGGACGCCGGCCTACCCGGTGGCTTGTTCCTCCCACAGCCGCGAGCTTTCGCCCCGGCCGGCTTCGGCTGGTCGGGGCGCTTCTCTTCATCACGGCTTGCGCCTGCGCCGGCCCTGCAGCTCGGGCGGTAGCGTCGGTGCCCACTGCGTCACGTCGACGCCGGCCACGGTCACCCGGAACGCGGCCAGCAGCACGTCGCGGGCACGCAGCCGCTCGGCATCGGTCATCGACGGCGGAACCGTCGCCTCGGCGGTCTTCTTCGCGGCCCAGGCCGCGTCCTTGTCGTCGTTGCTGTCGCATGCCATCGTGCCCTCCGGTGATCTGGTGGCGCCAGTCTGCAGGCGCATCCTCGGAAGTGCACGCAATCAATCGGCGAGCCCGGCCGCGATGCGCAATCCCGTGAAACGTGGGGGTGGCCGGTGAGCAGCATCAACCCGGCCATCGTGGACGGCATGCGCCGCAACCGGGCCGCGATCCTGCGCGCGATGGGCGCGATGACGCAGGCCCGCGTCGCCGAACAGATGGGCATCAGCGAGGCCACGCTGTGCCGCATGAAGGACTCGGTGGGCGACAAGCCCAGCGACATCGACCGCCTGGCGTCGCTCCTGGCCGCGTGCGGCCTGGTGGCGCAGCCGGTGACCAACAAATCCATCAGCGCCGAGCGGCTGGCCGCGCTGCACGTCCTGGCCCGCGAGGCACTGGACGCTGCGCCGTCGTCGGACTTCGGCGCGCTTGAGTGAGGACCACACCATGAAGACAGGACGCCCCCCTGACGGCCCCGGGACCGCCGGTGTCCGGATGCTCGAGCTCGCAGGCCGCGACAGCGGCGCGACGAGCAAGGACTTCCAGGCCCTGACCGGCCTCAGCGCGAACCTCGTGGGCTCGCACATCCAGCGGCTGGAGTACGGCAAGCACCTGCACCGCGCTCGCCGAGCTGGTGAACGGCTGCGCTTCTTCGCGCGGGCCGTCGACCGCGATCGCTGGCTGGCCACCGTGCCCATTGGTGAGAGGGTGCACACGGTGTCAGGGCGCTCGCCGGAGAAGCGCCGGGCCTCTCGCAAGTCGAAGCCCGAGTCTCCGTACCTCGTCGACGTGCACCAGCACCTGGTTTCACGCGCCCGCAAGCCCGGCGCCGGAATCCTGCTGGCCGGCAGCGAGGGCAACCGGCCCGTCATCCCGGGCGTGACGATCAGCCGCAGCGACATGCAGCGCACCGGCGAGCTGATCATCACCGCGGCTACGAAGCACACCGTCTGCCCGTCGCCGGGCTGCGATCCGCGGTATCAGGTGAAGCCGGGCGAGCGGGTGGCGCCGGAGTTCTCGGCGCTGCCGATCGGGCACTACAGTGCGCCGGCCAGCACCTGGGCCGAGGCTGCGCTCGGAGGCTCGGCGTGATCGAGCAACGCATCTGCCGCCTGTTCCCGCCCATTCAGGCCAGGGCGCTGCGCAATGCGATGGAGCTGTCGCGGGATCTGCGGGCCGGCGAGATCGACCGCATCACCGACCAGCTGGTGGCGGCCGGGCGCTGCAGGCCGCGCAGCAGCGAAAGCAGGGCGGCGGAGTGGGCGCGGGTGCGCGCTGAAGGACGGGGCGCCTGATGGCTCGCATTCGCACGATCAAGCCCGAGTTCTTCACGAGCGAGGACATCGTTGCGCTGACGCCGCTCGCGCGCCTGCTCTACGTCGCGCTGTGGTGTGAGGCCGACCGCGAGGGGCGGCTCGTGTGGCGCCCGCGCACGTTCAAGCTGCGCTACCTGCCGGCCGACAACTGCGATGCCGACGCGCTCTGTCAGGAGCTGATCGACGGCGGCCTGGTCGTGCTCTACGGTGACGACTTGGCCTACATCCCGAGCTTCGCGCGCCACCAGCACCTGAACCCACGCGAGAGCGCATCGACGCTGCCCGAGCCTTACGCGAAGACCTCGCGCAAGGCACGCAAGCCCATCGCGTCGGCACGCGTCGTTGACGCGTCGGCACGCGTGGACGACGCGCAGGGAGGAAGGGAAGGGAAGGGAAAGGAAGGGAAAGAAGAAAGACAAACCCCCGGCCCCCTGGCGGGGGCCTCCCCCCCTTTGCCGAAATCGACGAAACCGCCGGCCATCGAATGCCCCGAAGGCGTCGAGGCTCAGGTCTGGTCCGACTGGCTCGCCCTGCGTCGGGCCAAGAAGGCCCCGGTGACGGCGACCGTCGTCGAGGGTGCGCACAGCGAGGCGGCGAAGGCCGGGATGTCTCTCGACGCCTTCCTCCGCGTCTGGTGCGCCAGGGGGTCGCAGGGTCTGCAGGCCGAGTGGTTGCGGCCCGAGGAGCGCCAGGCCGCACGGCCGCCGCCGGTCAGGCCGCTGTCCCCGGGCGAGGCGCGAATGCTCGAGGCCTGCCCATCCGTCGTGTCCGAAAGCGTGCGCCAACGCGCCGCCGTAACCGCCCCGAAACCCCTGGAGTTCGTCGATGTCGTTGAACCGACCCTCGCTGCCCGCCGCCTGGGTTGAGCGCATCTTCACGCGGCTCGCCGTGATCTACGGCCACGCCTTCCTGGGCCGCTGGTCCGGGCTCGATCTCGGCGAGGTGAAAGCGTCGTGGGGCGAGGAGTTGGCCGGCTTCGCCAGTCGCCCCGATGCCATCGCCTACGGCCTGAAGAACCTGCCGGCCGGTGAGCCACCGACCGTGCTGCAGTTTCGCGAGCTGTGCCGGCCCGCGCTGCGGGAGGAGCGTCAGCAGCATGTGCCGCAGATCGAGGCGCCGGCCGCGAGCCCCGAGCGTGTCGCCGCTGCTCTGGCGCGCATCACCCCGAACCCGGAGCGCACGATGCTCGATTGGGCTCACCGGCTGAAGGCGCGCGAGGAGTACGAGGCGAAGAACCCGCCCGACCCGCGCCACCGCATGACCCAGGTGCAACGAGAGGCCTGGCGCATTGCGCTGAAGGTCGACCAGCAGCCCACCGAGGTGCCCGCATGACCCCGCCCGACCTGACCCGATGGGCTGCCGTCGTGATCGTCGGGCTGCCGGCTGCTGTGGCGCTGGTGGCTGTCGTCGCGTGGGTGCTGCTGTGAAGGTCAAGCCTTGGCACAGCCCCGCCGAGCAGATGTGCTCGCTCGGCCGGCATTCGTGGAGCGTCCCGCGGCTGTTCGAGCTGGCGCGGCACCTCCCGGTGATGTCCGTCCCGCTCAACCACCTGAGCCTGTTCTACACCTACGAGAAGCTGACGCTTCGGGAGATGGTCATGCACATGCAGGCGGTCAACGCGGCGGACCTGTCGCGGCCGATCATCCTCGACGAAGACGGCGAACTGATGGACGGCCGGCACCGGCTCATGAAGGCGATGCTGCTGGGCGAGGAGAGCGTCCTCGCTGTCCGGTTCGATGAGAACCCTTCGCCGTGCCGGGTGTCGGAATGACCCGCCCCGCCCGCTGGTGCGTCTTCTGCGGCCAGTCCGGCCACCGCTCCCACGCATGCCCGAGGAGGCCCGCGAAGTGATCGAAATCCCCATCCGCACCGGACGCGGCATGAACGGCCGGGAACACTGGCGAGCGCGTGCCGCCCGGGTCAAGAAGGAGCGGGCTGCCATCGGCTGGGCGCTGAAGTCCGCGACGAAGCCGGCGATCCCGTGCTCGGTGCTGCTGACCCGCTGCGCGCCGTCGAATGGGCTGGATGACGACAACCTTGCAGGGTCGCTCAAGTCCGTGCGCGATGCCGTCGCCGAGTGGCTGGGGGTCGATGACCGGGACCGGATGACCGTTCGGTATCGGTACGCGCAGCGGCGGGCGCCTTGGGGGGTTCGGGTGGAGTTCGGGCCGGCTGTGGTCGGGGCTCAGATGGTGTTGGGGGTGGCGGCGTGACCACCTGCCGCAACTGCACCGAGGCCAAGGCCCAGCCCTGGCACGGCTTCACTCACGACTGCGACGGCTGCCGGGCGCGGGCGCTGTCTCGCGGGCCGGACTACCACCAGAGCCGGGTCGAGAAGCGGCAGACGGCGGCCTACCGGGCGGCGCTCGAGCGGCTTCAGGTGACGCACGATCAGGTGAAGGCTGCGGCTGCGGTCGACAGCATGAACTCAACCACAGGAGCAAAGACATGAGGATGATGAGCGAGGCCATCGAAGGCGCCCGGGACTTCCAGGGCTTTATGGAGAAGATCGCGACAGACGAGAAGCGGCTGAAGCAACAGGTGGCGCAGGAATACGCACCGAAGCCCGAGCCCGCATTCTCCGCAACGCCGAACATCGGGTTTGGCCAGCGTGTGGCCGACTCCCGCGCAAAGGCCAAGGCGGCGTCAAAGGCGCGCACGGCGCAGCGCATGCGCGCGAAGGGGAAGCGCTGATGAGCGCCAGCGTCCGCCTGAGCCTGCGACTGCAGGACGTTGCGAAGCTGCTTTCCGATGGGCTGGAGGAAGTTGCGGGCGAGCCCATCGCGTTCGTGCTGGTGTGCGAGGCTGATGGTGTTGCGCAGTACGTCAGCAACGCCGACCGCAAGGACGGGCGCGAGCTGATCGAGAGCCTGCTGGCGCGATGGAAGGCCGGGCGCGCGGACATCCCGGCCCACTACAACCCGGACCTTCCGCGGCGCGCGTGAAGCTCAGCATGCAATGCACAGGGTGACGACGATGATGATCCAGGCGCTGGCGGTGTTCGCGGTTGTCGTGTGGCTGCACACGGCTTGCACGGGGGGGGCGCTGTGACTCCGCACAAGCAGCTGTTCAACCACAAGCCAGAGCAGGGCCAGATCGGCGACTGCTGGCGCACGTGCCTTGCCTGCCTGCTCGATAAGGCGCCGGCCGATGTGCCGCACCTCATCGAAGACTGCTGGGAGGACGCGGCCGAAGGGAAGCGGAAGACCGAGGCCTACCTCTCGACCCTCGGGCTCGCGTCAGTCGAGGTGGCATTCGGCGGCGACGATCTGCAGTCGGTTCTTTCGGGTGTCGGCGGCATCAACCCGGGCGTGCACTACATGCTCGGCGGCAACAGTCGGACCGGCGTCGGGCATTCGGTGATCTGCCTCAACGACCGGATCGTGTGGGACCCGTCGCTGACCGATGCTGGCATCGTCGGGCCGATGTCGGACGGTTACTACTGGGTCACGTTCCTGATCCCGTCCTTCTTGGTGGCACGATGACCCCGAAAGCCGTCCGGTTCGTCGCCGAGTACCTGCTCGACCTCAACGCCACCCAGGCAGCCATCCGGGCCGGCTACAGCGCGCGCACGGCCAGGGCTGCAGGGTGCCGCCTGCTGACGAAAGTTGACGTGCTGGAGGCCATCCAGGCAGCTCAGGCGAAGCGCTCCGCCGAGACCGGCATCGATGCAGCTTGGGTGCTGCGCACGCTGGCCGAGGAGAAGACCGCAGACCTGGCGTCGATCTATGACGCCGAGGGCCGGCTGCTGCCCGTGCCAGAGTGGCCGATGGTCTTCCGTCGCGGATTGGTGGTCGGCGTCGAGTCGTTCGAGGAGTACGCGGGCACCGGTCCGGATCGCGTCGCGGTCGGCATGGTGCGCAAGGTGAAGTTGTCCGACCGGATCAAGCACATCGAGCTGATCGGGCGGCATGTGGGTGTGCAGGCGTTCAAGGATCGCGCCGAGCACAGCGGACCGAACGGTGGGCCGATCCCGGTGGCGGCGATGATCGCCACGCCGGAGGAGTTCGCGCGCATCGCGGCCGAGGTGGCTGGAAATGTCTGATGCTCGCCGACCACGATCTCCGCGAACGCTTCGCCGCAGCCGAGATGGCGCGGCAAGACCTGTACTTCTTCGCCCGCTGGATGTTCCTGCAGCGGCGCGGGTTCAGGTGGCAGCGCGCTCCGCATCACAAGGCGATCTGCGATGCCCTGATGCGGGTGTTTCGCGGCGAGTGCCGGCGGCTGATCATCAACATACCGCCCCGGTACAGCAAGACCGAGCTTGCCGTCGTGATGTTCATCGCGTGGGCGCTGGGCAAGGTGCCTGATGCCGAGTTCATCCACACCTCGTACAGCGCGACCCTGGCGGCGAACAACAGCGCGAACGTCCGCGACCTGGTGCAGCACGAGGCTTACCGGGAAATCTTCCCCGGCCTGGCGCTGGCCGACACCGCCAAAGCCCACTGGAGCACCACGGCCGGCGGTGTGATGTACGCGGCCGGTGCTGGCGGCACGATCACCGGCTTTGGCGCCGGCAAGATGCGCGACGGCTTCGGCGGGGCCATCATCATTGACGATCCCCACAAGGCCGATGAAGCCCGCAGCGACGTGATCCGGCAGGGCGTGATCGACTGGTTCAGCAACACCCTCGAAAGCCGGAAGAACGACCCCGAGCGGACGCCGATCATCCTCATCATGCAGCGGCTGCACGAGAAGGACTTGGCCGGGTGGCTGCAGGCGGCCGGCAACGGCGAGCAGTGGGAGACGCTGTGCCTGTCGGCCATCCAGCCCGATGGCTCGCCGCTGTGGCCCGAGAAGCACGACGCGGCCACGCTGGCGAGGATGGAGCGCGCGGCGCCCTACATGTTCGCCGGGCAGTACCGGCAGCGGCCCGCGCCGCCGGAGGGTGGCGTGTTCAAGCCGGACATGATCGAGGTCGTCGACGCGCTGCCGGCCGGGCGCATCGAATGGTGCCGCGGCTGGGACTTGGCCGCCACCGAAGTCGGAGGCGCCACGAAGGAGCCCGACTACACCGCCGGCGGCAAGCTGGGCAAGCTGCCGGACGGCCGCTACGTCATCGGCGGCATGGTGCGCGAGCAGTTCGGCAGCGACAAGCGGGACACCCTCATCAAGAACACCGCCAGCCGCGACGGCAAGGCCGTGCGCATCAGCCTGCCGCAGGACCCGGGCCAGGCCGGCAAGTCGCAGGCCCTGTACCTCACCCGCATGCTCGCCGGCTACGCAGTGCACACCTCGCCGGAGTCGGGCGACAAGGTGACGCGCGCCGAGCTGCTGGGCTCACAGGTCAACGTCGGCAACGTGCTGATGCTGCGCGGCGCATGGAATGACGAACTCACCGAGGAGATGCGCATGTTCCCCAACGGTGTCCACGACGACCAGATCGACGCACTGTCTCGGGCCTTCGAGGCGCTGATGCACGGGACTGGCGTCTACGGCACGATGAGCCCAGCCGGCCTATGACCCGACGCAAGCGCACAAGCCCCGCCGAGCCTACGGCCTGCGATCTGCTGATCGGCGAGCTGATCCGCTCCTGCGACATGACCCAGGGCCAGGCGCTGCAGCTTCGCCGCGTGTTCATGCGCCGAGCCGGCGAGCGGGTCTACATCGATCACACCGAGGAGCGGCGCCGCGGCCTCGCGCTGGCAATGAGCCTGCTGCAGCAGGGCATGCCCCGGGCGGAGATCAGTGCCGCGATCATGGCGCGCACCGGCTGCCGGCGGCGCTGGTCGTACAACCTCATCAGCGCCGGCCTGGATGCCATCGCCGCGGCAGCGGTCAACTCCCACGCGAGCGCACCCGCGCTGCGCATCACTGTGACGGCCGACGATGACCGCGATTGAACGACTGATTCGAGCCCGGGAGATGCGCGCGGCTGCGGCATCCGATGGCCTGCAGGCGGCGATTGAGGCGCTGGCCCGCGCCGCGTTCGCGCGCATGTGGCAGATGCTGACCGATGACCCGACGCTGAGCCCGCGCGAGGCGGTGATGCGCGCACAGGTCGAGTTCGGTGGGGCCTTCTCTGAGGCGCTGGCGGAGGCGTTCTCCGAGCTGCTGCAGCGGTCGATCAGCGCCGGCCAGGTGCGCGCGCTGCCGGTGGGCGAAATCCCGTTGTCGCGCCACCTGTACCTGCACGCGACGCAGACGGCCGGCGAGGTGGCTGCGCTGGTCCGGCAGCATGCGCAGGGGGTGATGCAGGCCCGTGACCTGTCGAGGCGCCTCTATGACGGGTACAACCCGCAGGACGGCGTTCAGAGGCCGCTGGAGGGCCAGGCGCGGGCCAAGCTGCCGAAGGCCTTGCGCTCGCTGACCGAGAACATGGGTGCGCGGCGCGAACTGACTGCGCTGCAGGTTGCCGGGCAGCAGCAGGCCGGGCGGCTGAAGTCCGCTGCGCTGCGGGCGGCCTACCTCGAAGCGTTCGATGCGTGGGAGAAGGGGGCGAGCCTCGATGCGCTGCGCCAGCGGCTCGACATCGCCCAGCGCGAGAAGAACCGATTCTTCGCCGACCGCATCGCACGCACCGAGCTGCACCGCGCGCACCAGACCCAGGTTGGGCGCGACCTGATGGCCGACGCTGACACGACGGTCGTGCAGGTCAGGATGAACCCTGCGCACCCGAAGCGCGACATCTGCAACTTCCACGCGGAGGCGGACTTGTGGGGGCTCGGTCCGGGCAACTACCCGAAGGCCCAGGCGCCGCGGCCCGGGTATCACCCCTTCTGCCTGTGCAAGCTGCGCAGCCGTCCGTCGCTCGACGCCAGCGACGCGCGGCCCGCACCGATGGCGGCCACAGCCTACCTGCGCGGGCTCACAGAGCGCCAGGCGGCACAGGTGCTGGGCTCACGCGAGCGGGCGCAGCAGGCGCTGAATGGGGCCGATCCTGTGGCGCTGGTGGATGCGGGGAAGAACGCGGCTTACCGGACAATCAGGCTCGGCGAGCCGGCTGCGCTCGATCACCCGCTGATGAAGGACTGACCATGCTCATGCTCTCGCGCGACGGATCGCGCTACATCATCACGGCACAAGTCGAAGCCGAGCCCGAAGTTGATCGGGAGCAGTTCCTGCGGGGCGCGCGCCCGGTTGTGATGAGCCTCGGGACGGTGGTCGATGTGGCACAGAAGGACGGCCAGCCGATGCGGATCACGTCAGTGTCGCCGCTCCATCAGCCGTCGACCTGAACCCGCAGGGCCATCAGCTTGTACGCGTCGTTCCGGTCCTCGTCCGTGATCGTCTCGCGCCACTGCGCGACCCAATCGCCGGAGCGGGGCAGGGCGGCGATGAGTGCCGCCTCCATCGTGAACAGTTCGGCGTAGAGGGCTTCGAGCCCATCCGTGAACTCGTGGATCGGCCGGCCGAAGTAGATCAGGCACTCGGTCGCGCGCAGCTCGCTGATGAAGTCGCTCGGCCCGACGCGGCTCGGCACGATGCGCACGATCGGGTAGTCCTCGGGCGTCATCGTCGCCTCCAGGCCGATTCTGCTCGTCTGCACACCGGGCACAGCGCCCAGCAGATCGCGCAGGGCCTCCAGCACCGGCATCGGGCTCGGGTAGGCCATCAGCCGCGCTCCAGGCTCACGGTGAACACCGACCCGCCACCATTCGACGGCAAGCCGGCCTCGGCGTCTGCGGCCTGCTGCGCGGCGCGCGCCTGCGGGATCGCCTCGGCGTAGTCCTTCCGGTAGGCGGCCAGCTTCGCGGAGAACACGTCGTCTGCCGACTTCATCGACTCGGTACAGGTGATGACGTAGGCGCGGAGCACGGTCAGGCGCTGCACCCAGGCGGCCGGGAGCGTGCCCAGCATGGCGACATCGGCGGCGGCCTGGTCCTCGCGGGCCATCGTGACCAGGGGCGCCAGGTAGGCGTCGGCGTAGGGGTAGCGGAGCGGCATGTCACGCCTCCTTGTTCATGAGCTGGCGTAAGGCCCGGTCGAATGCGATCGGGGCGATAGCGGCCTGACGGACCATCCAGGGGTCGCCGCGGTAGCCGGGGTGGTTGACGCCACGCGCGAAGGCGAACGAGCCGCCGGCTGGCCAGCGAAGGGCCTTCTTGTTCTTCGGCCTGATCTTGTGCGGCCGGGTGCCCCAATGCACGAACAGCGCCACCGGCGAAACCTGCGGGTCATGCCCGATCAGCCAGCCCTCGGGCGTCTTCTGCTTGAACACCGACTGAACGAGCTTCGCGGCGCCGGTCTTGTGGTGCTTGCCTGCCGCCTCCTCGACGCCGACCTCGACCTCCTCGGCCGTGATCGCCAGGGCGCGCGCAGGCAGCGAGCCGATGCGCAGCAGTTCGGAGCGGACCTCCGCGGCGCCTGTGACCTGAACGCCGAGCTTCACGCGGCACGCACCGGCAGGACGCCGGCCAGGACGTAGCGCGAACCGTCCGGCGCGTCGACCTGGCAGCGCAGCAGGTAGTCGCAGCCGGTCACGCCTCCGGTCACTGCCTGCAGCACGCGCGAGCCGTTGACGGTCGGGGCGCCGGACAGGACGCCCGCCGGTGCTTCGTCGGCTGCGCCAGCGTGGCGCGCGATGGTCACGATGGGCGACGACGGCGAGGCGGTGAGGGCTGCGAAGTCGAAGCCCAGCAGCAGCACCTCGGTCGGGTCTTTCGGGCTGAAACCGGGATTGCTGATCGTGTTTGTCATCGGCCGATCTCCAGGCGGCGAGCAGTGGCCGCGATGCTGAGGCGCCTGGCTTGGGCGCGGATGGTGAAGCGGGCGAGCGAGTCGGCCGGCGTCGCGCCGAGCGGCAGCAGGGCGAGCGCGGTGTCGCTCTCGACGGCAAGGCCGACCGGACGGCGCTGGATGGCGGGCAGGGCGAAGGAAGCGTCTATCTCCAGCGCCATTCCAACCAGCGCGCCGGCCCCGGGCGACAGGGCCAGGGCTTGATCCTGCTCGACCGCAAGGCCCACGGCGCGAATCTGGCGGCCGGTGAGCGGCAGGGCCTGATCCGTCTCGGATGCGAGGCCGACAGCGCCAGGAGCGGCGCCAGGGGCCAGAGCGAGCGCGGTGTCCGCCTCCGTGGCGAGGCCCGCGGGCCGGATCAGTGTCGCGGTGCGCGCCAGGGCTGTGTCGGTTTCGACCGCAAGGCCGGCCGCAGTGATCTGGCGCGCAGCGAGTGCGAGCGCCGTGTCGGCTTCGGTCGCCAGCCCGGCGGTGCGGATGTGCACACCGGACAGGTTGAGAGCCGTGTCGGTTTCTGAGGCGAGGCCGACAGGCGTTCCGGCCGACGCGATGTCTGTCAGCGCGAAGTCGTCCCACGTTATCGCGGTAAAGACGACCAACCCGTGCTTAGTGTTCGATGACCCGGCCGTTACGGTGGTCGGGCCAATGCGCAGAGTACCGTTCAGGTAGACGCTGAGCGAGTTCGATGAATCGAGAACGGCGCGAATTACGGAATTGGCCGCGACCGTGCCCGAGTAGAGAGAACCCTCCTGCGTGAATGACCCAGCCACTCGGCGATATACGCCAAGGCCTGTCGATTGCGCTTGCACCAAAATGAAATTGTTGGCGTCTGCATAGCGGAGCACCAATCCGCCATTGGTGACAGCTTTGGCTGTGGCTGTTACATCAACCGCGGTGGTTGATGCCTCAAGAACAACAGGTATCCAAGAGCCGCCCGCAGAGCCAACGGCTTGATTCGTGGTTACATTGAAAGTGCTGCCGCCGACCCACGCTGAACCGCCGTCGCTTGGGGTGCTTCCAAGGACGGCTCCATCGGCGCGATTGAATGAGTCGGCGCGATTGCCCACAGGTCAGCGGCCGGTCAGAACTGCGACAGCGAAAAGGCGTTCACATCGAAATCAGCATTGTTCAACCGGCCGTGCCAGTTGATCGCGTCGCGCAGCGTCTCGGAGTTCGCCCACACGCTGTCGACCGTGGCCTGGTCGAAGCCCAGCGCGACGATTGCGGCGCGGGCTGCGAGCTTCGCTTCGGTGCCGATGCCGATGATCTGCGAATCCAGCGCGGCGACCGGGATGGGCACCAGCTTGGGGTCGCCCTGGTATGGCGTGTGGTCGTCGCCGGCCACCAGCACCAGCAGCGCCGGGTGCAGCGGCTGTCCGGTCTGTGGATCGCTGGCAATCTCGCCGCCCAGGTACTCAACGCCAGGGTGTGCGATCTGCAGGCGGTGGCGGATGACGGTGCCGATGGAGGGGTCTTCAACGGCTTCGATCTTCGAGAGGTAGAGCAGTTGCGGCATTACAAGACCTTCCAGTCGGTGGCGAATTGGTCGGCGTCCGTCAGTTGGTACGGCGCCACGGTGGTTTGCAGGTCGCGGCCCACGGTGATGCGCTGCAGCTGCTTCAGCGGCGTGGCGCGCAGGAACTCCAGGCGCGGCCAGCCGTCGCGGCGCACATCACGGCCGCTCTTGAGTTGCGTCAGGGCTTCAGACCAAGTGAGCATCACGCGGCCCGATAGAAGACGCCCGCCGTCATCTGGATGTCGGCGCCGCTGGGCGTCTGCGCGAAGTCGAACATGGTCAGCGGCACGATCGCGCTATCGGCGTCGGCCGTTGCGTTGCGGTAGCAGACGGCAATCTTGCTGATGGCGTTCCCGCTGGCGGCCGTCCACGTCACCGTGGGCAATGACACATCCATGCGGTCATTGGCGTCGTCGGGCGCAGGGAAGGCGGCCAAGTCGGCGGCGACCAGCACCTTGCGGCCCATGGTGGTCTGTTCGTTCGTCGCGCCTGCGATCAGCGCGGCCAGGGTGTCCACGTCGATCAGCGTCGCGTCGGCTTCCAGGCCGGATGTCTCGATCGGCACCAGCACCAGCGCGCAGGTTGCGGGGTCGGCCGACTTGACGCGCCGGTACAGCTCGGCGACGCGGCCTTTGGCGATGTTGAAGACGATGTTTGCCATTGGTCAGGATCCTGAAAGGGTGTCGTTCGGGTCGGTGGCGTCACGCGCCGCAGCCTGCTCGGCTTCGTCGATCGCCGCGGCGAGTTCGGCTTTCGTGTCGTCGTCAGCCGAATCGAACTCGGCAGAGGCGATGGCCTGGCGCTTCTCGGTGAGCACGCGCGGCGGGAACCCGGCGGCCTGCATCATGGTCAGGATGTCGAGTTCGGCGGCCACGTCGGACAGGTTGTAGTCCGTGGGCCAGGCGACCGTGACGCGCGAGGTCGTGCCGATGGCGCGATGGAACAGCGCCCACATGCGCAGCTCAAGCTGCTGCAGGTTCTGCGCGAAGGTGGCGATCGATGCGTTCAGGGCCTCGAAGCGCAGCCGGCGCGCGACACCGCTCTCGGCCTGCGTGCCGACCTCGGTCGACTCCTCGCGGCCGATGCGGCGGATTGCCTGCTGATGCTCCTCGATGTCGGCGCTGTACCGCTCGGCCGGGCCGCTGTCGGGGCTGATGAAGGCCGGCGTGTCACCAGCGTGCACCAGCATGCTGTGAGTGCCGATCGTGGCCGAGACGGTCGACGGGTCGAAGTTGCTGTCAGGCGGAACCTGCAGCGTCAGCAAGCTGAAGCCCTGCGACCGCATCAGGTCGTCGCGCTCGCTGCGCTTGTTGAACACGGCCCGGCTGAGGCACGCGATCTGCTCGTACTCGCCGATCACCGGGAACTCGCGGCCGCTCTCGGTGAAGGCCAGCACCGGGCAGGCGCCGAAGGCGTGCTCGCCCTCGCGGATCACCCGGTCGCCGATGCGGATGCGCCATCCCGTGGTGCTGTAGTCGCGCTCGACGGCCTGGAGCTTGTCGTCGATCCATTCCTCGCTGGCGAGCGTGATCGTGAGGAAAAGGCCCGAGTCCGGGTCCGTGCGGAAGTCGAGAAGGTTCTCGGGGAAGGCGCTACGGATATAGGGCACGCGACGGCGGCCGAGCTGGTCGCCGAGGCTTGTCGCCGGGGCGCCTTCTGGAACGTCGATCACCAGCAGCAGCGAGCCCCGGGCCTTCGCGTCGAGGGCGAACCCGCGCCAGAAGGCATCGAGCGAACTGCCGCGCAGATCGGCGTCATTCACCATCAGCGCCACCAGCGGCGCGTCGGCGTTGTCGCGCTGCGGGCTGCGCCGGCCCAGGAACCCGGCGAACCGCTCGCAGGCGCTGCGCAGATGGTTCTCGTACACCGCGAGGGCATTGCGCGCACCGAAGTTGGCATCGGACTCGCGGCGGTGCCTGACGAGTTCGGTCGGCCCGCTGAGCGTCGGCACTGCCGGCCCGAGCACACTCGCGCCGCTCGCGTCGGTCACCCACGTCTGCTGCCACGTCACGCGCGGTCGAAAACCGCCAGAGCCTTCGAGGGCTGAGGCGACGAAGGCAAAGCGGGATCGCGCGAGGCTCCAGTCCATGGGCGCGGACTGTCGTGCTCGTTTGTGCAGGCGCCTGCCAAACCCGTGCACAACGCCCGCGCACATTGCCGGCCACCAGGCCAGGACGCGCGAGAGGCGCCATTGGCCGAGCGTCGGATTGCCGCGATGGCTGCCCGGCGAGTTGCCACCAACACCCACCACACATGCCCATCGATCTGGACAAGTACAAAGGCAAGACGCTCGACGGCGAGACGCTGGCGAAGCTGACGGCCGAACTCACTGCCGACACGGAAGCCACCGAGGCGCGGGTGACCGCTGCCGAAGAGAAGGCCCGCAAGGCGGCGAAGGAGTCCATCGAAGGCCGCAAGACCCTGAAGGCCGAGCGCGACAAGGCGTTCGAGAAGCTGGGCATCGACAGCCCGGACGAACTCGACACCCTGCCGGACGCGAAGGGCCAGGGCGAGGCGACGAAGCAGATCGAGGCGCGGCTGAAGAAGGCCGAGCGCGAGCGCGACGAAGCCATCCAGGCCCGCGACAGCGTGACTGGCGAGGTCAAGGCGATGAAGCGCGAGGCTTCGTTGTCGCAAGCCCTCGAAGGCCTGAAGTTCAAGAACCCTGCCGATGTTCGCGTGCTGCTTCAGTCGCGCGTCGTCGAAGAGGGTGACGAACTGCGGTTCAAGACCGACGACGGGAAGCTGGTCCCCCTGAAGGACGGCGCGGCCTGGTTCGCCAGGACGCGGCCGGACTACGTGGAAGCGGCCGACGCGGGCGGGAAGGGCTCGGGCTTCAAGGGCGGCGCGGGCGGCAATGGTGGCAGCAAGTCAGGCGACTTCGGGGGCGACAAAGACGCCCGCAAAGCCGCGATCGCATCGAAGTTCCCCGAGCTGGCGAACGCCGGCTAACGACCAAGGAATCACACCATGTCTCTCTCGCAGATGCAGGTTTTCAATCAGTACATCATGCCGGCGACCATCGAAACGCTGTCGCAGATGGTGGACAAGTTCAACAGCGCCAGCAACGGCACGATCCGCCTGACCACGGCCGGCTTCGATGGCGACTTCTTGCAGTCGTCGTTCTTCGCCTCCATCCACGCGGCGCAGCGCCGGGTCGACCGCTACGCGGCGCAGGCTGCGGCGGCTGCCACCGATCTGACGCAGCTCAAGGTGTCGGGCGTGAAGGTGGCGGGCGGCTTCGGCCCGATCCGCTTCGAGCCGGGTCAACTGACCTGGCTCAGCAAGCCCACGACCGAGGGCGTCGAGGTGGCCTCGCGCAACTTCGCCGAGGCGTTGCTGAAGGACCAGATCAACACCGTGATCGCGGCCCTGCGCGCGGCCATCGCCAATCAGGCGAGCGCAACGAACGACGTGAGCGGCGGGGCCGGCATCAGCTACGCGGCCATCAACGGCGCGCACGCGAAGTTCGGAGACATGTCCAACGACATCCGCGCGAACGTGATGACTGGCGAGGTCTATCACAAGCTGATCGGCCTGAACCTGAGCAACGCTCAGCAACTGTTCCAGGCCGGCAACGTCACGGTGGTGGACATGCTGGGCAAGGCGGTGATCGTCACCGACGCGCCCGCGCTGCTGGTGGCCGGTGCGCCGAACAAGCAGTACGTCCTCGGCCTGACCGAAGGCGCTGGCACGGTGTACGACGGCGGCGATGTGATCTCCAACATCCAGACCAGCAACGGCCAGACCCGCATCGAGACCACGATGCAGGTCGATTACACCTTCGGCGTTGCGCTGAAGGGCTACACCTGGGACGAGACCAACGGCGGCAAGTCGCCGACCGACGCCGAGCTGGCGACCGGGACCAACTGGGACTTGGTGGCGTCGAGCATCAAGAAGACGGCCGGCGTCGTCGCCATCGGTAACCAGGCGCTCTGAACATGAGCGACAAGAAGCCGACCGTTTGGCTCGTCGAGCACCCGACGCACCGCTTCGTCGAGGACGTGAAGGCAGCGGCCCGCAAGGCCGGCTTGATCGTCATCGACGCGGCCGTAGCGTCCGATGCCGACCGCGCTGCAGCCGTGGATGCCGACAAGGCCCCGAAGCTCACCCTCAAGCCCGAATTTCAGCCGGCCAAGGCCGCGCGCAAGGAGTCCTGAACCATGGCCTATTTCCTGCCCGAAGGCTCGAAGATCTTCATGAGCACCGGCCTCGCCGCTGCGAAGACCGTCAGCGCCGTCACCAACGCCATCCCGGCCGTCGCCACCAGCGCGGCGCACGGCTACATCGACAACGACGAACTGCTGTTCACGTCCGGCTGGGAAGACGCCGATTCGTCCATCTTCAAGGCCGACCAACTGACCGCCGACACGCTGGCGCTGTTGGGCCTGGATGCCACCGACACGACGTGGTATCCGGCCGGCACGGGCGTGGGCACGCTGCAGAAGGTGTCCGGCTGGCTGGAGCTGTCGCAGTGGCTCGACATCCAGACCACGGGCGGCGATGCCCGCAACGTCAACGTCGACCCGATCTCGCGCCGCAACTCGATCAGTATCCCGTCCGGGTTCAACGCGATGAGCATCACGCTGACCTTCGGCCACGATCCGTCGCTGGCCTCGCAGCAAGCCCTCATCACCGCCTCGCGCGGCCTGCAGCGGCGCGCGTTCAAAGCCGTGATTGCGGGCGGCATGACCGGCTACTTCTACGGCAACGTGAGCATGTCCGAAATGCCCACGATCACCAAGGGCCAGGTCAACCGCGTGACCGCCTCCGTGACCGTGCTCGGTCGCTTCATCTCCTACTGATCGGACATCACGCATGGGCTTCAAACTCGTTATCGCAAACGTCGTCGAATTCAAGGTTTGCCTAGTCGACAGCAACGGCGGCAAAACCAAAGAGTTCCCGATGACTCTCTTCGGGCGAAGGCTGCCTCAGAAGGAGTTGGTGGAGGCGATTGCGGCGACGAGGCAAGAGGGCTGGGATGTGGTCGGCTTCGTTGCCGATCACATCACCGATTGGCGCGGGCAAACGCTCGTGGTGGACGACGAAACGGGGCAGCCACTGCCGTTCTCAGACGACGCCTTCGCGGCGATGCTGAGCCTCGGCGGCGCTGCCGCGATCATCTTCCACGCCTACGTGGACGCCAACGCCATCAAGGGCAAAGCGGGAAACTGAAGCGGCTGGCCGAGCTGCTGGCGGCCGGTCAGCTCAACTCGGGAGAGGACCAGCAAGATGCACCTCCCGGCCGCAATCTGCGCAGCGCGCTCGACGCCTTCTTCGCTGGGGGCGGCGGCGCGAAGCGTCAGGCCTTCCACCTCTGGCCCGAGCACGTCGAGGCCTTCGAGCTGTTCACTGCGGTCTCGACGCAGTGGCGCGACGGTGGCGCCGGCCCGACCGGGCTCGACTACCACGGCATCCGCGCGCACCCGGCCTTCCGCTCGCTGCGTCGCAGCCGGCGCGAGGTGGTGCTCGCCGAAGTCTCCATCATCGAACGCGCGTGGCTGCAGACCGCTGCCGAAGTGCGCGAGCGCGAGCGCGAACGAGGGTAGCCCGTGACCGGAACGAATCCGACCGTCAGCATTCGCCTGAACCTCGACGGGGCGCCTCAGGTCGAGGCGGGCCTGAAGGGTGCTGCGGGCGCTGCTGCGTCGCTGGAGAAGTCGACGGCCGGCCTCGGCGCGGCGACGAAGCTGACGGGCATGCAGACGGCGCAGATGAGCGCGCAACTGCAGGACTTGTTCGTTCAGATTCAGGCCGGCGGCTCGCCGCTGACGGCCCTCATCCAGCAGGGCTCGCAACTCTCGGCGGTGTTCGGCGGCTTCGGCCCGGCCTTCCGCGCTGTGGCCTCGCTCATCACGCCGACTGTCGTCGGGTTGACGGCTGTCGGCGGTGCTGCTGCCGGGCTGGGCGCTGCGTTCCTGATCGGCGCGAATGAGTCGAAGGCGTTCGCCGACTCGCTGGCGCTGACGGGCAACGCGGCCGGGCTCACCGAATCGCGCTTCAATTCGATGTCCAAGGCCATCGGCGAGCGCACGCTGTCGGGTGTGGGCACGGCGCGCGAGGCAATGCAACTGCTGGTCTCGGATGGCCGGCTTGGCGCTGCCGCCATCGAGGCTACCGCGGGCGCTGTGGCCTCGATGGCGCGGGCTACGGGCGGGTCTGCTGCGGATATTGCAAAGCGGTTCCTTGTCGTCGTCGATGGCGTCGGCGACGGCGCGCGGAAGTTGAACGAGCAGTTCAACTTCCTCACCGCCGGCCAGTACGCCTACATCCGCTCGCTTGAGGACGCGGGGCGCAAGCAGGAGGCGATTGCCGAGACGATGCGGCTGCTGGAGGGGCGCGTCGGGACCACGACGCAGAACCTCGGCCACCTCGAATCGGCGTGGATCGGCGTGTCCAACGCCATCGGCAAGGCCTGGGACAACCTGAAGGGCATCGGCCGGGCCGACACCATCAGCGACCAGATCGCGGCGCTTCAGACCCGGCTGGACTCGGCGCGCACCGGCATCTACTCGCGCGACAAGGTGCCCGAGCTTCGTCAGCAACTGGAGTACCTGCGCGAGATTCAGCGCCAGGAGACGCGCGGCGCCGAGGCCGCTGCAGCCCGCGCCGCCGCAGCGAAGGCCGGCATTCAGTGGCTCGACGAGGGGAACAAGCTCCTCGGGCGCCAAGCGCAGTACGAGCGCGACATCGCCCAGGCCCGCGCGCTGGCGGAGTCGGCCGGCGTCAGCCCCGAAGACCTGGCAAAGCGGCTCGACGCCATCAAGGACAAGTACAAGGACTTGGGCGCGGAGGCTCGCAAGGCGGCCGAGGACCAGAAGAAGCTGATCGCCGATGGCGTGAAGCTGTTCGGCGACCTCACCGCGCAGTCGAGCGGCCTGTCGCCGGACTTTCAGGAGAAGTGGAACCTCCTCAACGCTGCCCAGCGGGCCGGCGCGATCAGCGTCGAGCAACTGACGAAGGCTCAGGCGGTGCTGCTGGCGCAGCAGCCGGCGATGGTCAAGGCGGCCGAGGAGGAGCGCAAACACCTGGAGGAAGTGCGCAAGGAGGCCGAAGCGGTGGCGAAGGCCCGCACCGATGAGGCGAACGGCATTGCCAAGTACCTGCAGGCCCAGGACGAAGCAGCGCGGCAGGCTGTTGCGGCCGTGAGCGGCCGGGCAGCCGGCCTGGAGGACGAAGCCCGCGCGCTGACCGATTCGATTGCGATGAACATCAGCCTCGCGTCCGCTGTGGAGCGTGTCGCGCTGGCGCGGCTGCGTGAACAGCAGGGCCCCACACGCGAGGGCTCGCCGGCGTTCGAGGCCATCCAGCGCGAGATCGAAGCCCGCGAGCGGCTGATTCAGGCCATCGACAGTAAGGACGCGGCGGCAGCCCACCAGAAGGCGGCCGACGAAGCGGTGCAGACGTGGCTGCGCGCCTCCGAACAGGTCGGCGATGCCATGTACGACGCGCTGACCGGCAACTACGCCAGCGCGAAGCGGCTGATCGAGTCGCAGGTGATCCGCCCCGTCTTCGACATCGCCACGGCCGGCATTCGGACCACGCTGACGAACGCGCTCACGGGGGGCGCTGGCGCGCTGCAGGCCGGCGCGAGCGGGTCCGGTGCGTTTGGCAACGTCGGCGCGCTGGCCGGCATCGGCTCATCCCTCGGGGCGTTCGGCACGGCGGCCGGCTTCGGCTTCAACGCGCTGATCGGCGGGACTGGCCTGACCGCGCTGACGGGCGGCGCGAGCATGGCGGCAGCCGGCAGCCTGGCGTCGGGCCTTGGCATGATCGCTGGCGTAGCCGGGCCGATCGCCATTGCAGCCGCGGCGCTGTCGTCGCTCGACAAGAAGTCGACCCCGCACGTCGGCGGCTACGTGCTGGTGGACGCGCAGGGCCGGGTGACCGATGCCACGGCGCAGCAGGGAGGCCGGCAGCAGGCCGACACGCAAGCCGCGGTGGCCACGCTGGCGCAGAGCCTGCTCGGCACGCTCAACGCTGGCAGCAAGGCGTTCGGCGGACGCGGGAACAACACCGTGCGCGCGGTCTTCGAGTCGGACAGCAATGACCCGTCTTGGGCGCTGTTCCACCTCCTGAACGACAAGGGTGTGAAGCTGGCCGGCTCGGTCGACGCGCTGGGCACGCTCAGCAGCGACCCGGCGAAGGGCTTCGAGGAATTCGCCGGCCTGGCTGCGACCTCGGTGCGCGATGCCCTGCTGGCAATCGACCTCCCGCAGTGGGCAAGCGATGCCCTGCTGAAGATCCAGGCCAGCGACGGCGCCGACGCACTGGCGCAGACCGTGGCCGACATCGTGGCGGCGCAGGGGGCCATCACCGCATTCGGGCAGCAGTTCGCCGGGATGGGCGGCATGTTCGAGCGGCTGGCCGGGCTGTCGTCCGACGCGACGAACGACCTCGCCGGCTTCGCGGGCGGCCTGGACCGGCTGAGCGGCAACCTGCAGGGCTTCTTCCAGGCCTTCTACTCCGACGCCGAGCGGTCGGCGATGACGCTGGGCGCGATCGGCGAGCAGCTCGGCGGCGTCGGCCTGTCGCTGCCGAGTACGCGCGAACAGTTCCGCGCGCTGGTCGAGGCTCAGGACCTGACGACGGCATCCGGCCGCGAGGCGTATGCGGCGCTCCTGAACGTGGCGGGCGCCTTCGCCTCCGTCGTCGTCCCGGCCGAGGATGCAGCGAAGGCGGCCGACAAGCTGTCGAGCGAGTTCGCCGGCATCGTCGCCACCCTGGCGAGCGGCGTGCAGTCGGCCTATGCGACCGTGGCGAGCACGATCAACGCCGAGCAGGATCGGGTGACGGGCGAGGCCGACAAGGCGCTCGCTCTCCTGCAGCAGCAGGCAGACGGCGTGCAATCCACCTTCGAGGCGCTGCGCGATTCGCTGCAGGGCCTGCGGTCGTCTCTGCAGGACACGATCGACGGCATCACGGGCGCGATGAGCGGCGACGATGGGCGCGAGGTGGCTCGGGCGTTCCTCGAATCGGCCCTGGTCACCGCACGCGCCGGCCAGGCCATCGACACCGGCAAGGTGCAGACCGCGGCAAGCAAGCTCGGGCAGCTCAGCACGGCCGGGTTCACCTCGCGCGCCGACTACCTGCGCGACGCGGCTGCGGCGGCGCAACTGCTGCGCGACCTGAGCGGCGCGGCGGCCGGCCAGATCGTCACGGCGCGGCAGCAGATGACCGCCGAACTCGGCGGCATCGCCAAGCAGATGACCGGCGTCGAGTCGGAGCGCGACGCCATGGTTCGGGTGCTCGATGCGCAACTGAACGAGGCGAAGCAGGCCGCGAAGTCGCTGGTGTCGATCGACGACGGTGTGTCGTCTGTGGCTGACGCGATCGGCCGGCTGAGTGAGGCCATCGGCGCTCTCGCATCGGCCAGCGGCAAGGCGAGCCCTTCGACCGTCACCGGCCAGTGGCAGCGCAGCGGGAACGCCTCGGTGTTCACGGCCCCGGGCGGCGCGGTCGGGGTGCGCAACGACGGCTCGGCCGACACGCTGATCCGCGGCAAGAAGTCGGAGTTCACTGCCGTGCAGGCTGTCGACTGGGTGACCGCGCAGCTCGGCGCCGGCAAGGCCCGCGACGTGTACGACCGCGCGAAGCTCGAGGGGATCGACCTCGACACCCTCGACGCGCTGATGGGCTGGGCCAAGGGCACCTCGGCGGTGTGGGCCACGTCGCAGGGCCTGCCGGCGTTCGCGCTCGGTGGCCTGCACGAAGGCGGCGCGCGCCTGGTGGGCGAGCGTGGCCCCGAGATCGCGGTGACCGGCCCCGAGCGCATCTACTCGTTCGACCAACTGATGCAGATGGCGGGCGGCGGCGGGCGCGATGCGGCGCTGGTCGAGGAAGTGAAGGCGCTTCGGCAGGAGGTGGCGCGGATGCGCGCAGAGGCCTCTGCGGAACGTGTGGCGGCCCTGGATCACGCCAGCAAGACGGCGGCGCTCCTGAAGCGATGGGAGGGCGCCGGCATGCCTCCGGTGCGCGTCTGATGGGCTCGCTTGTCCTCAATGCCAAGCTGAACGGCGCGAACCTGTCGACGGTGTTCGTCGACTCGTCGCCCGAGGCGCACACGCTGACGGCTGACGGCTCGGAGATCAGCACCACGCAATCGAAGTGGAGCGGCTCCTCCGCGCTCGGCGGCGGCATCCTCATCGACACCATCGGCACCTCGCTGCAGCTCCCCGGCGACTGCTCGGGCGGGTGCTGGTACTACATCGCCGACTTCACCGCGCTGTCGTCGCTGGTGTTCGTGTTCCTGGGCTCAGACACCATCGTCCCGCCCAACCCCGAAAAGTTCGCGGTCGGCGTCGACAACACGGGCGCGATTGGCCCGACGAGCAAGATCGTCATTCAGGTGGGCGACACGTCATCGCCGCACGTCTTCACGGACACCGCTGTCGGCGCCTCGGGCGTGTGGCACTACCTCGAATGGAGCCGGGCTGCCGGCGTCTTCCGCGTCTCGGTCGACGGCGTGATGACAGCGAACCCGTGGACGAACGCGGGCACGCTGAGCAACCCAACGACGGACATCGGCGGCATTGCCTACAGCAGCGGCGGGGTTGTGTACTTCGACGATTCGTGGGTCGTCAAGGGCGAGGCGCTGCACGTCGCCAACTTCACACCGCCGATCGCCGAGTTCGTCTATCCGGTCGTCGACCCGGCCCCACCCTCACCAGCGGCACAGCCCACCAAGATCATGCACATCAATCGCCTGTCCTGCGCCATCACCAACACCCCCGGGCTGACGGGCGGACTGATCGTCGGCGCGGCCATCACGTCGCCGGACGGCGGCTATCGCACGTTCGGCGCTACCCATGACGGCAAGTCCTGCGACATCCTGGTCGTCGATGGCGCGGCCTGGGAGGTGCGCACCGGCTGCACCTACACCCACAGCACCACGACGCTGACGCGCGGCACGCTGGAGGACAGTTCGACCGGCGCGGCGATCCCGCTGTCGTCCTCGGCCATCGTCAGCGTGATCGCCTCGGCGGCCTTCGGGAACCGGATCGAGCGCGACGGCAAGACCGCCGGCAGGCGCGTGGTGTTCATGGGCGACTCGATCACCGCCTATGCGACGCACGTCATGGGGCAGCAGGCCAGCCAGACGGCGGGCAGCTTCACGGCCGGATTCGTGACCCTCTGGTGCGACGACGCGACCCCGGCGGGCGCCGGCACGCTGACGTACAACAGCGGCGCCAAGACGCTGACCTGGCAGCCCTTCGGCGGCGTCGTGGGGGCGCCGGTGGACGCGTCCGTCTCCGGGTTCCTGAAGGTGCCGTCGGGCGTGGCCAGCCAGGCGCTGTACCTCGTCTGGTTCGGCGCGACGCGGAACTACACATCCGGCGCGTGCACGATCACCGTGCAGGCGGACGGGTTCCAGATTTGGGCCTACGCCAATCGCGGCTTCCCTGTGTCGGCGATGGCGGCGGCCGGGCAGCGGTTCAGCCTGGCCGCGATGCCTGCCGGCGTGCCACCGGGCTGCGATGGCTACTACGGCATGTCCGGGGCCAGCGCGGAGGAGCTGCTTGGCGCGAAGCCGCAGTGGTCGCAGATCGTCGCCGACGTGGCGGTGATCCAGATCGGCACCAACGATTTCGCCGGGTCGGTGATGCCGGCCACCTACGCGGCGGCGATGCAGGAGGTGATCGAAACCCTGCTGGCGACCGGGACGGCGCTGGTGGTGTGGACGACGATCCTCCCGCGCGACACCGACAGCACCACGGCCATGCAGCGCAAGGCGCGGGCGGCCTACCTGATGCGCCAGTACGCCGAGACGAAGGGCGGGCGCGTGGTGGTGTTCGACCTGGCGGCCGTAGCCACCGACCCCGCTACGGGAGACTGGCGCGCGGGCATGTCCACCGATGGCGTGCACCCGACAGGGTCCGGCGGCGTGACGCTCGGCAATGCGCTGGGCGACTATCTGGCCGGCATCGCTCCGGCGCTCCTGACCATGCCGACGAGCTATCAGGACACCTACGACGCGATCGAGAACCCGAACGGCAACCTGCTGGGCGGCGTCGCCGGCATGGCGTTGATGCAGGGCACGACCGGCACGGCTGGCGCGGGCGCCTCGGGCTCCATCGCGGCCGGGTGGACGGTGCAGCGCACCACGGGCGCGGCCATGACGATGGTCTGCAGCAAGGTGGCGCGAACGGATGGCGTCCCGGGCTTCTGGCAGCAGATCGTTCTGGCCTCTGCGGCGACGAACGAGGCCGGGCGGCTCATTGCCACGAACCCGGTGTCGACCGGCATCGCGGCGGGCGGCACCTACACCGCCGAGACGGAAATTCGCATCGTCTCGTGCACGGGCCTGAACATGCTTCGCATCCGCGGCGACGCGAGCGGCGTCACGGCACGCGACCCGGACGGCTGGCAGGGCCAGGGCACCGACTCGCTGCCCGACACCTCGACTGCGCGCACCTACTGGCTGCGCTGGCCTCCGGGCTGGGTGGCCGGCGCGGGCATCACGGGCCTTTACCCGGTGATCGACTTCGGCACGGCGGCCGGTGGCGCCGCGACGCTGCAGATTGGCCGCACGCGCATGGTGCGCACCGCCTGACATGTGGGCCGACCACGCATGGGCGGTAGAGCCCTGGGCAGCACGGCGCGCGCCGGACGCGCTGCCGGAGGAGGTGCCGCCGCCGGTCATCATTGCCGACGCGGTGATCCCGCCCTATGTGCCGCTGCCGCCGCTCATGCGGGTGCTCAAGCCGCAGACGGTGACGGACGCGATGCTGACCAGCAGCAGCGTTGCCGACGACCCGACCGCGGCATGGGTGGCCGGCACGACCTACGCGAGCGGCGTCACCATCCAGTACGCGCACCGGCTGTATCAGTCGCTGCAGGCCGGCAACGTCGGCAAGACGCCGGGCGCGACCGCTTCGGCGGCCTGGTGGCTCGACCTCGGGCCGACCGCGCGGTGGGCGATGTTCGATCAGGCGGTCGGAACGTCCACCAGCGCGCCCGAGGTGCTGCAGGTCGTGCTGACGACGACGGAGTTCGTCAACGCGGTGGCGCTGGTCGGCGTCGTCGGGTACGAAGCGAGCCTGCTGATGCGGTCGTCGACCGGCGTGCTCGTCTACTCGCGGACGCTGACCATCGGCGGCAGCGCGGGCGCCTCGTTCTATGACTACTTCTTCGGCGAGCACGAGACGACCGGCGACCTGATCTTCGACCAACTGCCGCCCTACGTCGGCGCGACGATCACCGTCACCATCACCGCGCCGGCCCTGGCGGCGTGCGGCGTGATGCTGATCGGGCGGCTGCACGACGTGGGGATTCTGGAGAAGGGCGCATCGGCCGGGATCGTCGACTACAGCCGCAAGGACACCGACGAGTTCGGCACGGCCACCCTGCTGCAGCGCGACTACGCCAGCGAGGCGAGCTACCCGCTGGTGGTCACCGCGGCCGACATGCGCCGGCTGAAGTCGCTCATTGCTTCTGTGCGCGCCGTGCCGTGCCTGTGGGTGGGCGACCCGGACACCGACACCTACGCGCCGTGGGTGGTGTACGGCTGGTATGACGATTTCCGCCTGGTGGCGGAGTACGAACAACACGCGCGCATGTCGCTCGACGTGAAAGGGCTCACCTGATGGCTTCGATGATTACCAACCTGCCGCCGGCACCGCTGCTGACGGATGCGCGCGGCGCGTTCGACGCGAAGACCGCGGCATTTACCCAGGCGCTCCCGGCCTTCGGCGCCGAGGCGAACGCGCTCGCGGGCGAGGTGTGGGCGCTGTACGCGGCCTTCCTGGCCGAGTCGGCCTCGCCGATGGCGCGCAGCACCAGCGCAACGTCGATGGCCATCAGCACGGGCGCGAAGGCCTTCACGGTGCTGGCCGGAAAAGGCTTCGTCGCCGGTCAGCCGGTGCTCATCAGCAGCACGGCCAGCCGGGCGAATTGGATGTGGGGCGTCGTCATTTCCTACGCGGCGACGACGCTCAATGTCGAGGTGACGATGACCGGCGGCGCAGGCACGATTGCGAGCTGGGACATCATCATCGCCAGCCCTCCAGGCGGTGTGCTGGTGACCGACTTCGCGGCCTCGGGCACGTGGACCCGGGCGGCCACGACGACGGCGGTGCGCGTGCTGGTGCTCGGCGCGGGCGGCGGCGGCGGCGGTGCGCCGGCCACGGCGGCGCGCGGTGCGGGCGGCGGAGGGGGCGGCGGTGCGGCCTGCGAGGCCTGGATGTCGGCGACCGAGGCCGGATCGTCGGCGGCGGTGTGGGTCGGCGCGGGTGGTGCTGGTGGCGATGGCGCTGCGGGCACGAATGGCGGCAACGGCGGATCTTCGGGCTTCGGCGGCGCATCGGCTGACGCCTCGCTCTACAAGGCCCGCGGCGGGGCCGGCGGTGCGACGCCATCGAGCACTGCGACGGCCGGCGGCGGTGGTGGCGGCGGCGGCGGCCTGAACGGCCCTGGCGCATCGCCCACGGCACCGACAGCCGGCACGGCTGGCGCTGGCGGCGCTGGCGGGTTCGGCGTGTCGTCCTCGCAAGTGGCCCCGGCCGGCGGCGCGACGACGGGCGTGCGCGGCGGCAGCTCGGAAGGCTTCCAGGGTGGTGGTGGCGGCGCTGGCACGACGGGCGGATCGAGCGCGGCGGCCGGCGACGGCGGGTGCTCCGTGTGGGGCGGCGGCGGCGGCGGCGGCGGCGGCGGCCAGAACGCAGTCGGCACGGTGGGCGGCAACGGCGGAAGCTCGGTCTACGGTGGCGCGGGTGGTGCTGGCGCTGGTGGCGGCATCGCAGCCGCACCGGGCCAGGCCGGCGGCGCTGGCGGAGGCTCGGGCAACACGCGGAACCCGATCCTGCAGTCGGGCGGCGCTGGTGGCTCGGCCGGCATCAACGCGAACGGCGGCGCGGGGGGCATCGCCGCTGGCGGCGGCGGCGCCGGGAACTACAGCACGACTGCGCGCAACGGCGGCGCCGGCGGGCGCGGGCATGTGCGGGTGATCGAGTTCGCGTGATGAGCCACGATCAACGCGACGAGTTCGTCGAGCGCCGAAAGCCTCCGCCGTCCTGCGCGTCTCTGGAGGCGCTGCACAACGCGATCCCGGGCATCGTCCGCGAGGCGGTGCGCGACACCATGCCGGGCCTGCTCAGCGATGACGAGCGGCGCTGGGTGAAGCTCGCCATCGAGCGCGAGGCGCAGAGCATCAAGCTACGGCAGGCCATCATCGAGAAGACGCTCGGTAGCCTGCTGTGGGCAGCGATTGCAGGGGCCGGCCTGGTGCTGCTGGACTACCTGCGTTCGCACGGGATGCGGTTGTGATGGGGCTGCTTTCACCAATCCTGCGCAACGGCTCCGGTGGCCTGCTCACCTGGTGGTGCCCCGGCTGCAACAGCGCGCACTCGATCCGAGCCGTCATCCGTCAGGCGCCAGTCGTTGAGCCTGACCCCACAGACCCCGATTGGACCCCTCCGCTTGAGTACTACGAAGCCCGCGACGGGGCATGGTCCTGGAATGGCAGCGCCACCAAGCCGACGTTTCAGCCGAGCGTGCTGGTGACCTATCCAGGCCCGGACGCGGGCAAGGACGGCGCTCCGCCCGCGGTGTGCCATTGCTTCGTGGTCGACGGCCAGATGCAGATGCTGGGAGACTGCACGCACGCGCTGGCCGGGCAGACCGTGCCGATCCCGCCATGGCCCGGGGGTGGATCATGATCATCATGATCACCACCGACCTACTCCGCGCCGCGACCGGCTGCACGCAGGACGCGGCCGACCTCTACGCCCAGCCACTGGCCGAGGCCTGCGCGTTCTACGGCATCAACACCCCGCAGAGGCTGGCGGCGTTCCTGGCGCAACTGGCGCACGAGTCGGGGGCGCTCCGCCACGTCCGCGAGGTGTGGGGGCCGACCGACGCACAGAAGCGCTACGAGGGCCGGCGCGACCTCGGCAACGTCTACCCAGGCGACGGCGAGAAGTTCCGCGGTCACGGCCTGATCCAAGTCACCGGCCGCGCGAACCACGCCGCGGCGCGCGATCGGCTGCGCGAAGCCTTCGGCGCCGACGTGCCGGACTTCGAGCGCGAGCCCGAGGCCCTGATGCAACCCCGCTGGGCCTGCCTCTCCGCCGCCGATTGGTGGGCACACCACGGCTGCAACGAGCTTTCCGACGACGGCAACTTCATCGGCATCGGGCGACTCATCAACCGCGGCAACGCGCGATCTGTCAGCCCGGCCAACGGCGAGGCCGACCGGCTGCAGCGATGGGAGCGGGCTAAGGCGGCGCTCGCAGGCTCAGAAGCCACGGCAGCCGCACCACAGCAGCCCACAAGCGCCGATCGTGCGCCGGCTGCACCGACGACACCAACCGCCTCCGAAGGAGCGCCCATGATTCCGATTCCAGGCCTGTTGATCGGCCTTGCAAGCAGCTTGATCCAGGCGTTCGCGCCGCTCGCCCGTGAGAAGGTCGAGCGCGAGATTGCCCGGCACACCGACAACCCGGCCGTCGCCGAACAGGTGGCTTCAGCCGTCATCGACGCGGCGAAGGCCGCCACCGGCCAGGCCGACCCGATCGCGGCAGTCGCGGCCGTCAAGGCGGACCCGGCCGCGCAGGCGGCGGTGCAGGAGTCCACCCTAGACCACCTCGAGCTCATGGCCCCGGTGCTCGACAGGCTGGCGGCCATGGACGCGGCCGAGTGGAGCGCCGAGGAATCGTCGCGCACCGCGGCGGCGGCCAGGGCGGCGGCCGAGCGCAACGACCCGGCGATGCTGCTGACCTATGCGTCGCTCGGCATCGTGATCCTGCTGATCGTGTTCGTCGGTGCCGTGGCCGCGGTGCAAATCATCAAGGCCGGCAAGGCTGACACCGAGGTTTGGGCCGCGCTCACTGGCCTGATCGGCTGGGCCACAGCCAAGTCCGGGTCGATCTATGACTACCGCTTCGGCACCAGCCGCAGCAGCAGCGCGAAGGACGTGATCATCGGCGAACTGTCGTCGCGCGGCAGGGCTCAGCAATGAGCTTCGCCGACCAACTCCGCGCCCGCGCTGCGACAGAACGTGCCGCGGCTCAGGCTGCACTCGTCGCGGCCGATGACCTCGGGTCAGCCGCAGAGGCCATGGACGCAACAGCGGCTGTCCTGGCGTCGTCACGGCAGCGCATCGACGCACTGACGGCCGAGCGTGACGCGGCACGGGCAGAGGCTGCTCGGCTTCAGGCCATCATCGACGCGGGCGTCATCACTCCTCCGCCAGCGCCTGTCCCTGTGCCGCCCCCCGCGCCAGTGCCTGAGCCTCCGCCAGCCCCTGTGCCAGTGCCGCCGCCACCGCCTGTCGATCCCGCGCCGCTGCCGGTCGGTCTGCGCTACCGCGATCAGCACCCGCAACTCTTCGCCACCGTCGAAGCCCAATGGGAGGCCTCGCGCGTCCCTGGCGGATCACCGCTGCGCCTCGAAGGCGTCGGCCCCACTGCTGCCGTCGTCGGCGCCAATGCCGGTGCGTGGGATCGCAAAGGCGGCGATTGGGTGGATGCGGACGGCGTGCGCTACGGCCCGAAGGCCTGGGCATCGCAGCCGCTCAATGCCGTGTCCGGCAACGCAGCCCGCGCGCACTACTCGACCGACTGCACCGCGCTGGTGAAAGAGTCGCAGCAGCCCGGCCGGTATCTGGCGATGCTGCTGCGCACGACGGGCGGTCAGCGCAAGCTGGCGGGAAAGTTCTCGCCGACCCCGCCGACCCTGCGTGTTGAGTACGCAGACGGCACATCGGGCACGCTGGCCTGCCTCATCACCGCATCCGTCGTCAGCACCAACATCCCCGAAACGACGCTGCAGGAAGTCGGCTTCCCGGTCTTCGCCGAGTTCGAACGGCCGGCCGGCGAGGTGACCAGCGCCGCGCTGGAGTTCGACATCACCCAGCACTGGTCGGGCGGCTCCACGCTCACGGCCATGCTTCTCGACCCTCCGCGCAACACGAACCCGGTGCAGCTTGGCATTGCCGCCGACGCGCCGCTCGACGCTGGCCTGCCGGGTCGCGCCGATGTCATCCACGTCCACCGCTACCTCGACGGCACCACACTGCGCGATTTCGTCTACAGCGACCCGGTGCCCGGCCCGGCCGGGTACAACTTCAGCGCCGAGCTTGCCTACGATCCAGCCATCTACGAAACCGGCCCGACTGACCTGACGAGGTTTCCGCACGTCGGCCTGGGCAAGTGGGTAGGGGCGCCGGTCAATCCGGCCCTGATGGACAAAAACGGGATCAGGATTCAGGCCCTGTGGACGCTCGTTTCAAGCGACTATCGCGGCGAAGGCTTCCAGCCGCTGGCGCCTGGCGTCGGCGCGATCCGCATGCTGATGCGCAAAGGCTACGACCTGACGACGCATGAGCCCATCACGGACGGCGGCTTCTCGGGCTACGGTGGCACCAACGGCGGCGCGGCGCGGCTGTTCATGCCTGAGCCTCGCTTCGGTCGTCAGAAGCGCGTGTTTGTGCGGCAGTACATCCGCGTCGGCACGATGGACGGCGGGCCGCTGCCTGCACCGACCATGCTGCAGGTCTACAAGGACAAGCCGGGCTCCGGCGCGCTGCCTGTGTGGGGCGTCAACGCGGGCAAGTGCTGGGCAGCGCCGACGCATGACACGACGTATGGTGGCTTCTCAGGCACCGCAGGCGGCCACTACGGGCACAACTTCCGCCTGGGCTGGGGCACGCACTACCGCGTCGGCGGGCCTGATGCCGGCGCGTGGCACCTGGGGTCGCACGGCGCGGCCGACTATCAGGACGCGCAGCCCAGCGGGTACAACTACGGTGCAACGCGGATCGAAGATCAGACCTTCGGCCAGCGCGGCGGGCGCGGCGGCGTCATCTACCCGCATACGTGGTACTGCCTTGAAACTGAGGTTGACCTGAACTCGGTCAGCGACACATACCCGGGCTTTCGACCCGATGGCGTTCACCGCGCGTGGCTGGATGGCGTGCTGGTGTTTGAACGCACAGGCATGGTGTGGCGCCAGAACCCGCCGTACAGCGGGTGGCGCACGCTGATTGCCCAAGGCCCCGCCGCGCTGGGTGACCAGACCGCAGCGGCCAGGATCGGCGGCACGGCAGCAGGCAAGGGCTACGCTGGCGTGACGGTGCGGCACACCGGGTCGATGAACTCCCCAAACTACACCGCCTTCGTGAGCAGGACCGAAGACGCCGGCCGCGTGGTCGTGGTGCTGGTCAAGCGCACGACACACCGGCTCGGGCAGGAGCTTGGCGTCACCAGCATCATCGACTGGACGGACGGCGACGAGCTGCGGCTTGACGCCATCGGCACGGCGCCCACGGTGCTGACGGTGCGGCGCAATGATGAGGTGCTGCTGACGTACACCGATGCGGCCGACACCGCGCACCGTGGTCCTCGAATGGGCGTGTTCGGGACATCAAACAACCCGGACGGCCTGTGGATCACCCACTGGCGCGGCGGTGCACCTGGCGGAGCAGAGACTGCGCAAGACTTCGGCACCTACGCTGACGGACTCATCAACAGCAGCGCCGTGAATCGCTGGATTCAGGCCGACCCCATCGGCATTGGGCGGGTCGACGCCGGCCGGTTGTGGTTCCCTCGCGGCGGCGATGCGCTGACCATCAATCGGCAGCTCGCATGCCGGCCGATCCGCGAACTCGGGCACCGCGACATCCTCTTCAACTGGTTCAACGGCGGGCTCACACAGAACGTCGAAGACCGCGTGATCTTTCTGTCCGGGCTGGTTGTGTCGGACAGCTACGTCGGGCCGATGGCCGGCCTGCTCGACGCCAGTCGCAACGGCGTAGAGCCGACCGCTTTCGGTGCGGTCGAAGGCGTCAGCCTGGGCGCGACTCCAGCCGCGCGGAAGCAGTCGAGAAGTCCGCTTGCGTGCGCCTTGAACGTAGCGGTCGAACTCGTAGCGCCAGCGCTTGTTGCGGGTATCCCAGCGGATCGACATGATGCCCTGAACGCCTCCACGTCCTGCGCGTCGAAGACGACGGCGCGGTCTATCCGGTGCGACGGCAGCCGCCCGGCCTTGGCCAGATCGTAGACCTTGCGCGGGCTGATGCCGAGCAGGCGGGCTACGGCGGGGGCCTTGAGCATGCTCAGCAGGCCTTGAACTCAACGACCCACACCCACGGGTTCGCGTCCCATGAGCCGGTTCCGTTGATCTGCTCCCACAGCACGGCGTACCGCGCAATCGGGAAGCTGTCGTTGTCCACCGGCCCGATGCGGTTGAACGCGGCAGCATCGTCGTCCTGCCGGCAGCCTGGGAAGCGGTCGACACCTTCAGCGATGGCATCTGCCTCGCTGATGTCCTGCAGCCGCTCCACGCGAACGCCGACGACTTCCAGCGTGATTCGGCTGGCGGCGCGAGGCATGTGGATGGCGGGTCGCCAGGACTTCGCGCGCTGTGATGCCGTGCACCCGCCGACGATGCCGTCATCTGCGCGGTAGAAAAGGCAACTTCCGCCGTCGATTGGTATGTCGGCAGGCTTGATGCCTTCGTATATGAAGTGCGGCGCCCACGTCTCCCGCACCCACAGCCTGTCGCCGGGCTGGCCGTAGGGGCAGGGAACGCGCTGGAAGCCAGTCGTCGCCGGCCCGGCGCTGCACATGCGGATGACGCCCTCCTTCGGGTCCAGCCATGTGCCGTCGCGCAGCGGGCGCCGCGTCTGCGTCTTCGTGCCGGCCAGCAGGGC